>Ga0207641_10000885_pt1 | contig 31246 bp, 26 predicted proteins | sample KBSSwiS62_FD_184306 | JGI IMG/M metagenome (GOLD analysis project Ga0207641, IMG submission 184306) | Switchgrass rhizosphere microbial communities from Kellogg Biological Station, Michigan, USA - KBS Switchgrass S6-2 (SPAdes) (version 2) | ecosystem: Host-associated > Plants > Roots >... | reverse complement strand
GTCAGCGTCATGCGATGCCAGTCCGTCGAGGAAGCTGTCGCCATCGCCAACGGCGTGCAGTACGGCCTCTCGGCGTCGATCTACACGCAGGATGTCAACCGCGCCTTTTCCGTCATGCGCGACGTCTACACGGGCATCTTCTACGTCAACGCCCCGACCATCGGCGCCGAGGTCCACCTGCCGTTCGGCGGCACGAAGGCCACCGGCAACGGCCATCGCGAGGCCGGGACGGCGGCACTCGAGGTCTTCTCGGAGTGGAAGTCCGTCTACGTCGACTTCAGCGGCAGGCTCCAGCGTGCACAAATCGACACGGCAGAACTCTGATCGTGCGCATCGCCATCATTCCTGGTGACGGGATCGGAGTGGATGTCACTGCCGAAGCCGTCAAAGTGCTTCGCGCGGTCGCTGACGTGTTCGGGCGTGACATCGGGCTCGAAACGCTGCCCTGGGGCGCCGATTACTATCTGGCCACCGGCATTACGATTCCGGCCGACGGCTATGCCACGCTGCGCAATCAGTTCGACGCGATCTTCATCGGCGCGCTGGGCGACCCGCGGGTGTCGGACAACCGCCACGCCCGCGAGATTCTGCTGGGCACCCGTTTTGAACTGGATCTGTATGTCAACCATCGTCCGGTGACACTGCTTCACGAGCGGCTGTGTCCGCTGAAAGGGCAGACGCCGGCCGATGTGAACTTCGTCGTGTTTCGCGAGAACACCGAAGGCTCCTATGTCGGCATCGGCGGCCGTTTCAAGGCCGGCACCGAGGACGAAGTGGCGCTTCAGGAAGAGGTCAACACCTACAAGGGCGTGCACCGGATCGTGCGACACGCCTTCGAGTACGCACGTGCGCATCATCGCCCGCGCGTCTGCATGGCCGACAAGAGCAATGCGATGGCGCAGGGACACGCGTTGTGGCAGCGCGTGTTTCACGAGGTCCGGACGCATTATCCAGACATCGAGGCGCGACACCTCTACATCGACGCGCTCGCGCTGCTGATGGTCCAGAGCCCCTCGCAGTTCGACGTCATCGTCACCAACAACCTGTTTGGCGACATCATCACGGATCTCGGCGCCGCGCTGCAGGGCGGACTGGGGCTGGCGGCGTCCGCGAACCTGCATCCGGGACGAACCTCGATGTTCGAGCCGGTGCATGGTTCGGCGCCGGCGCTGGCGGGCAGGAACGTCGCGAATCCCATGGGCGCCATCCTGTCGGTCGCGCTCATGCTGGAATATCTCGGCCTCGAGAACGAAGCCGTGGCGGTCGAGCACGCGGTGCAGGAAGCGGTCGCGTCCGGCCAGGGCACCAAGGAAATCGGCGGGTCCCTCGGGACTCGTGAGACCGGCGATTGCATCGTCGAGATTATTCGCAATCGATGATGTTGGAGCACTCGATGCAGATCAAAACGGTAGGCGTACTGGGATGCGGGTTGATGGGATCGGGGATTGCGCAGGTCTGCGCCGCGGCCGGCTACAAGACGATCGTGCGCGAGGTCGATGACATCACGCTCAACAGGGGACTGGGCCGCATCCGGAAATTCCTGGACGATGGCGTGGCCAAGCAAAAGGTGAGTGCTGACGCCCGCGACAAGACCATTGGCAACCTGTCCGGGACGACGACGTTTTCCGGCCTCGGCGAGTGCGATCTGATCGTCGAGGCCATCATCGAGAACCTGGAGGACAAGCGGCAGGCGTACGCCGCGCTCGAGAAGATCGTGCGGCGCGACACCATCTTCGTGTCGAACACGTCGTCGTTGTGCATCACGGAGCTGGCGGCGGCTTCGTCACGGCCGGATCGATTCGGCGGACTGCATTTCTTCAATCCGGTGCCGCTGATGAAGCTGGTCGAGGTGATCAGGGCGCTGACCACGAGCGATGAGACGTACCAGACCGTGTTTGCCTTTGCCCGGTCGCTGGGCAAGGAGCCGATCACGGCGCCTGACCGTCCCGGGTTCATCGTCAATCGGCTGCTGGTGCCGTATCTGCTCGATGCCATTCGCGCGTACGAGAACGGCCTGGGCTCGCTCGACGACATCGACAAAGGGATGAAACTCGGATGCGGCTACCCGATGGGGCCGTTCACGCTGCTCGACTTCGTCGGCCTCGACACGACGTACTACATCGCCAACATCATGTTCGAGGAGTTTCGTGAGCCGCAGTACGCGCCCCCGCCGCTGCTCAAGCGCATGGTCCTCGCCGGCCGGCTGGGGAAGAAGACCGGCCAGGGGTTCTACAGTTACGCCTGGGGATAACTGTCTCCCGTCAGGCGATCCCGGTCGCGAGGCGCTCGAGAGCAAAGCGCGCGAGGGCGTCCGCGGCTTTTGGATCGGGTCCGAGCTGGCCGTCGATCGCCAGCATGGCCACGCCATGGACGGCCGCCCAGATGTATTGGGCCAGCGTCTGCGGCGGGTCTGTGCGCAGCAGGCCGTCCTTCTGCAGCATCACCACCGCGTCGAGCAGGACCTTGAACGAAGCCTGCGCATCGGCAGCTAGCTCGGCATCGCGCTCGCACAGATCCTTGAACGCGCCGAACATCACGCGATAGTGCGACGGGTTCGCGATCGCGAACGTCACGTAGGCCGCGCCCATGGCTCGGAATCCGTCCCGTCCGCCGCCGGCCGCTGTCCACGCCTGCGAGAGATCCCGCGAGAACGCCTGGAAGCCTTCCCGGGCGACCGCCGCCAGCAGCGCCGGCTTGTCGGCGAAATGGCGGTAGAGCGCCGTACGCGACACCCCCAGACGCTTGCCGACGGCCCGCAGCGTGACCCCCTCGATTCCCTCTTTTCGAATCGTCCGCGCGGTCTCGGCGAGAAGCGCGCGGCGCAGATCGCCGTGGTGGTAGGTGGTGGCCGGCTTACGCTTCGCCGCGCGCGTGGGAGGCATGAGTCGAGTATAAAAAAGAGTGTTGACATAGTCAACATTGCGCGCATATTCTATGTTGCCTATGACAACATTACGTCGCCTCTACACGACCGACGCGCCGCTCACCGTGACCGGCGTCCTGATGGCGGCCGCGCTGATCCCGGCCCTGGCCGGCCTCTGGCTCGACCCCCGCGTCATCACCGGCGCCCCCGCCTGGCTCAAGCCGGCGAAGTTCGCGGTATCGACCGCGATCTACTTGGTGACCCTGGCTTGGATATTCACCTATCTCCCCGAGTGGGTCCGCACCCGCCGCATCGTCGGCTGGGCGACCGCCGTCATTCTGATCGTCGAGGTCGGCGCCATCTACCTCCAGGCCTGGCGCGGCACAACGAGCCATTTCAACGTCGGCGCGCCGCTCGACGCCGCGCTGTTTGCTGCGATGGGGATCGGCATCGTGATGCAAGTGCTCGCCAGTGTCGCAGTGGCTGTCGCGCTCTGGCGGCAGCGGTTCAGCGATGCCGCGCTCGGCTGGGCGCTGCGGCTCGGGATGACCGTGTCCATCGTCGGCGCGTCCACTGGCGGCCTGATGACGAAGCCGACGGCCGCCCAGCTGGCCGATGCGCGCGCGACACACCGCATGACGGTTGCCGGCGCCCACACAGTCGGTGCTCCAGACGGTGAACCGGGACTGCCGGGCACGGGTTGGAGCCTCTCGCATGGCGACTTGCGTGTGCCGCACTTCCTGGGCCTGCACGCCATGCAGGTTCTGCCGGTGGTGGCGCTGTTGCTGACGCGGCGGCGTGGGTCAGATGCGCGGGCCGTGCGCCTGACGTGTGTCGCCGCGGGCAGCTACTTCGCACTGTTCGCCCTGTTGCTGGTGCAGGCACTGAGCGGGGAATCCGTGGTCGCGCCTTCGCCGATGTTTCTGTCGGCGTTCACCATCTGGGCCGTCGCGACGGCGATCATCGCAGCGGGCGCGGCACGGTCAGCGAACGCTGACGTTCATGTTCGGCCCGGCTGGCTGGCTCGCGTATTCGGGCTTGCGCACCGCGTACGCCCGGCGCGCACGTGATGGTGCAGCGGCTCCTAGTCCTAGTCGGCTCTCAAGACGCTGATCGGATCCATGCGCGATGCGCGGCGGGCGGGGAGGTAGCTGGCCAGCAGCGCGATAGCGGCCAGCAATCCCACCACAGCCACGTAGGTCGACGGATCTCCGGCGGTCACGCCGTACAGCACGTTCTGTAGCGCTCGCGTGCCGGCCCACGCGAGCGCGAGCCCTATCGACAGGCCGATTCCGGTCAGCGCCAGCCCGCGGGCGACGACGACCCGCATCACCGAGCCGGCGGTCGCCCCCAGCGCGATGCGCAAGCCAATTTCGCGACTGCGCTGCGCCACCGCATACGACAGCACGCCATATAGCCCAATCGACGCGAGGAGCAGTGCGAGCCCGGCGAACGCGCCGAGCAGGATCATCTGCTGGTGCCGATCGGCGACGTCGAGGTCGACAATCTCGTCCATCGTTCGCACCGCCGATATTGGCTGATCCGGATCGACGCGCGCGATGACGCGGCGAATCGGTTCCACCAGATCGGCAGGCGCGCCGGCGGTTCGCACGACCAGGTATTCAGGAATTGCACCGAGTCGCTGCGCGTACGGCAGGTAGACCAGCGGCTTTTGCGCGAGCGTGTGGCCCCGCTCGCGCACGTCCTTGACGACGCCGACGATGGTGTACCACGGGCCGTCGGGGTTGCCCAGCCGCATCCTGCCGCCAAGCGCGGAACTACGCGGCCAGTACTTGCGCGCCAGCGTGCTGTTGACCACGACGACGCGCGGGGTGTCCGCGCCGTCGCGTTCGTCGATCAGCCGTCCTTCCACGAGCTGCACGCCGAGCGTCTTCAGATAGTCGCTGGTGCCGGCCCGAAACAGTGTGTCCTGAGGATCGTCGGGGTCGTGCGTCATGCCGTCGATGGCAAACCAGGTTGTGTTCCCGGGACTGAGAAACGGCAGCAGAGAGGTATAGCCGGCGCCCTCGACTCCGGGCAGTGTTCGTACGTCGGCAATCACCCGGTCGTAGAACGACAGGCGCTGTGCCGGCTCCTGATACTTCGACTGCGGCAGTGTCGTCCTCAGGGTCAGCACGTGATCCGGGCGGAAGCCGAGCTCGAGCGCGCGCAGGTTGGCCATCGTCCGCAGCATCAGACCGGCGCCCGCGAGCAGCACCAGTGCGGCGGCGACTTGAAGCACCACGAGCGCGTCGCGCGTCAGACGGGCGCGGCCGCCGACCGAGGCGCGTGCGCCTTGCTGGATCGCATCGCGGAGAGACGCGCGCGCCGCCTGCAGCGCAGGGACCAGCCCGAACACGAGGCCGGTGGCGACCGAGCGACGAACGCGAACGCCAGCAGTCGCAGATCCAGGACCGAGGTCGTCTGCGGGGGGAATCCGCGCGGCGTCAGTTGGGCCATCACGGAGACGCCGACCGGCGCGAGCACCAGCCCCAGCACGCCCCCAAGCAGCGAGAACATCGTCGCTTCGATCACCATCTGACGGACGAGACGGCCGCGCGTCGCCCCGAGCGCGGCGCGGACCGCGAGCTCGTTGCGGCGGCCGGCAGCGCGGGAGAGGAGGAGGCTCGCGAGGTTCGCGCAGGCAATCAGCAGAACCGCCGCCGCAGCGGCCATCAGCACCAGCAGCTGCATCCGCGTGTCGCCGAGCAGCTCCTCGTCGATCGGCACCAGCAGCGACGTCACGTGCCGGCCCGGCTCCGGATGTTCCCGCCGCTGCACCTCGTCGACGCGCCGCATGTTGTCCCTCGCGGCGTCGAGACTGACACCGGGCGCCAGTCTGGCGACGACGTTCAGGTAATGTGACGTACGTAACGCCGCGGCCGCCGGCGAGAAGGCCATCGGGATCCAGTAATCGACCTCGCGGTTGCGAAACACGAAATCGCGCGGCATCACGCCGATGATTTCGTAGCGGTTGCCGTTCATCAGAACGGGTGAGCCGATGGCCGCTGGTTGGCCGCCGAACCGCCGCTGCCAGAGGCCGTAGCTGATGACCGCCACCTGGACGTTCGATCGGTCTTCGGCCTCGGTGAACGTCCGGCCGGCGATCGGGCTCACGCCGAGGACCGTGAAGAACTGCGGCGTCACCGCCCGGCCGATGACCTGCTCCGGTACGCCGCCGCCGGTCAGGTTGGACGTGACGCCGCGGGTGGCGGCGATCGCGACGAACGACCGATTCAGCCGCGTCCAGTCCGTGTAGCTGCCTGGCGCCGGCGTGTTCCGCGGGAACCCGGCTTCGTGCGCGTCTTCCCACACCATGACGATGCGATCGGGATCCGTATAGGGCAGCGCGCGGATGAGCAGGGCGTCGACCGTGGAGAAGATCGCGGTGTTGGCCCCGATGCCGAGCCCGAGCGTGAGAATCGCGACAACGGTGAAAGCGGGAGACTTACGGAGCAGACGGAAGCCGTATCGGATGTCGCCCATGGATGCTTTGACGAGATCGGTGGCCAGCACGTTGGCCGCTATGTGTTCGCGGTATTCTGCCGCGCTGAGCGGTCAAACTTCAGACTTCTACTTCAAACTTGCCAGTAACTTCCGAGCCTTGTCCTTGAACTCTCGATCCTCCGGCGTCCACTGCGGATCGAACGGTGCGTCAAGGACCTTCTGCAGCTCGAGCCGTGCGTCAGCCGTCCGGTTATCGTCGATGAACAGCTCGGCGAGAAAGAAGTGCGAGGCGGTGCTGTTGTCGTTGTACTTCAGCGACTCGCGCAGGTGCTGCTCTGAAAGCTTGTGGCTGCCTCCAGAGATACTCGGAACCTTGAAGTACCAGCGTCCCAGCGCGCGATCCGCGGATCCCTGCTGAAACGCGGGGTCGAGACGCAGCACGGTGAGCAGCTCGTCCTTGATTGGCTTGCGATACTTGATGCCCTGCCGGAGACCAAACGATTCGGCGAGCGCCCCCATGTTGGCGGCCACCCAGAAATGGCCCTCGGGGCGATTGGGCTGCAGTGCGATCGCCTGGCGTCCTCCCTCGATGCCTTCCTCGAACAACTTCCGGCGCTCGCTTTCCGGCGCGTGGCCGCCGAGCCAGTAATCGGCGCGCGCGAGCTTCCACGCAGCCTCGAAGGCGCCGGCGCCGCCCGCGGCCAGGTTCGCCTTCCAGATGACGGCCGCCTGCCGCGCGCTCGCGAGGTTCGAACGATCGGCGTACAACTGGTCCGGGTCGGACGACTGGGCCGCGAGAACGGAGATATAGAATAGAACGATGCAGCACTTGATTAGACAGCTGCTCGCGGAGCTCGGCGAAGATCCGAGCCGCGAGGGTCTCGTGGATACACCGAAACGGGTCGAAAAAGCGTACAAGTTTCTGACCAGCGGCTACGATGCCGACATTGATCGCGTCCTGAACAACGCGCTCTTCACTGTCGATTATAGCGAGATGGTGATCGTGAAGGACATCGACTTCTACAGCCTCTGCGAGCATCACCTGCTGCCGTTCTTCGGCAAGTGCCACGTCGCCTACATTCCGAGCACCCGCGTCATCGGCTTGAGCAAGATTCCACGGCTGGTCGACGTCTTCGCGCGGCGCCTGCAGGTGCAGGAACGGCTGACCAATCAGATTGCCGACACGATCCGCGACAAGGTCGCACCGCTCGGCGTTGCCGTCGTCATGGAGGCGACGCACCTCTGCATGTCGATGCGCGGCGTCGAGAAACAGAATTCGTTCGCCGTCACCAGCGCCATGCACGGCGCTTTCCGCGACAAGGCGCGGACGCGCATGGAGTTCCTCGAGCTGATCAAGCTGCGGAGTGCGGTGCCTGGCATGCGCGAGCCCGCGGGCTACGCCTGCGTGGGAGACGACTAGCGGGGCAGGAGGGGCAGGATAGGCCGGATGGGCTGGATGCCCGCCTTGCCCGTCCTGCCTATCCCGCCCTTCCTGCCTGTCCTGCCTGTCCTGCCTAGAACTTGAACGCCGCCCGCAGCACGACGGTCCGTGGCACGAGGATCTGCGTCGGCGACATGAACTGCTGCAAGGTCTGCCGAGTGCCCGTCGTCGGATCCGTAAACGCGGTCGCCGGCGTTAGCGTCCGAACCCCCCAGGTTGTGTCGGCGTTCATCAGGTTATCGAAATCGATCGTGGCTTCAAAGCTTCGGTTGTTTGCCAGCTTGAACAACTTTCCGAGCCGCAGATCGATCACCGTGAGCGGATCGAGTCTCGTGTTCCCCAGGGGTTCGAGGTTGATCGTCTCGGCGGAGCCGATCGCGAGGGAACGGCTGATTTGACGCGTCACCGGCCCCCCACTTCCCGACCGAACGTTACCGCTGAGGATGACGTCGTGCCACGGCACGATGTACATGCCCGACAGCTTGAAACCGACTGGATGGTCGGCGTTATTCGAGGTGGTGATGTTTCCGTCCGCGTTGATCAGCAGGTTTGGCGAGGTGTCGACGCTGGTATGGTCTTGCCGGTTCTTGGAGAAACCGATCCCCGCCAGCATTTGCCAGCGATCTGAGAATCGCTTCGTGCCGGAGATTTCGAGACCCTTGAAGCTTTGGACGACGGCCCGATCGTTGGTGATCAGTCGGCGATTCGCGGCGGAGATCCGCTGGAAGAAGCTATAGGTGCCGTCATCGGTCGTTCCTGCCACCCCGTCGATCCCCGGATCGATCGCTGAAGTCAGCGTCGTCGCGTACGCGATGTCAGGGTTGGCCGATACTTGAATGTTTCTCTCCCGACGATACGTGTATCCCACACTCAACTTGAAATTGGCCATCAGCTCGTGGTCGACACCGAAGCTGAACTCGTCGGTGAACGGTCGGCTAAAATTCGAGTCGATGGAGGTGGTCGTGCCCGACGTCAGGACGCCTGCGCCGGTTTGCTCGCCGGGCTGGAACTTGAGGTCGCCGTTGGCGTCGTTCCACGTGTAGGTCGTGAAATAGTTGGCGTTGGGGTTGACGTTGCTGACCCCGCCGCCGCCGGTCGACAAGACGTAGTAGTAGCGGCCGTACGAGGCCTTGGCGGCGGTCTTCCCGTCACCGGTGAGGTCATAGATAGCACTGACCCGCGGGCCGCCCGTGTGCCAGTTCACGATGTTGCGCGCCTCAGAAAAGCTGCGCTGCAAGGACGGATAGAACACGCTTGGGGGGCTGCTCTGCTCCGGCAGGTAACCCTCGAGCCTTTCCCACCGCAAGCCGGCGGTCAGCGTCAGCCGTTTCACACTGTAACTTTCCTGCCCGAAGATCGCCAGGACGTCGAGCGCCGAAAGGTCGATGAGCGGCGTGGCGTAAATCTCGACGCTCACCGATCGTGGCGTCAACGTGCTGTTGTAGAACGTGCGCACGTCGTCGACGCGGGTGTTTTTGTTCCGGGTGACCGCGTGCGAGTTGTCGAAGCCGAACCTCAGCTCGTGCCGGCCGCCGAGCGCTCGGTCGATATAGTACTGACCGGTGGCGTTCGACTGGTAACGATCGCGGTTCCGCACGGTGTCGGTGGGGAAGTTGCCGTAGACGATGCCGGTCGCGTTGTCAGTGGCCGACTGCTGGTTGCCACCGTTCTGATACGTCGGGAAGAGAATCTTGTTCAACCCCAGCCGGGCATCGAGGAAGAAGTTCTTGCCGAGGACCGTGTTCCACTGGCCCTGCACCAGGTCGAACATATCTTCTTCATCGCTGGTGGAGTCGATGACGGTGATCGACGCGTTGTTCAACAACCGGTTCGGCTTGCTATAGCGCTGACGTGAGTAGAAGCCGGTGAGCCGGTTGGTTTGATTAATCTGCCAAGTGACGTTTCCGAGGCCCGACGTGATATTCGTTTGGTCGAGCACGGTCTGCGAGGCCTGCACCGGCACGTTCTGGTGCACGCGCCAGTCGCGGAACGATCCGAAGAATCGCAGCTTGTTCTTGATGAGTGGCCCGCCCGCCGTGACGTTGACGTCCGACACGAAATCGGACGTGTTCCCGTCTTGACGGAAGCCGTACTTCTGAAGATTCGGATTGTGATCGTTGCGTGCCTGCAGCGAGTCACCGGTCCACGTGAAAGTGCCGCTGCCATTCCAGACGTTGCCCCCGGTTTTCGTGACCATGTTCAGGAACACGCCAGAGGTCGGCACTGTGATGTCGTGCGATCCGGTCGATACTTGAATGCTGTCGAATGCGTCGGTGTCGTAGTAGAAGCCCGCGGCGCCGATCGCCGCCGGATCCCCGACGTTGACGCCGTTCAGGAACGACGTGTTTTGCGCGCTCGTCGTGCCCCGCGCGCTGAACGTACCTTGAAGACCGCCTGACGTGCCACCAACGTCGGGCCGGCTGATCACGAGCCCCGGAACCTTCGATTCGACGAGCGCCCAGATGTCTCGCCCCCCGGGAGTGCCTTGAATCAGCTGTTCGCTAAGAGTGACGCTGACGTTGGCACTCGTCGTATCCACAGCCGGCGACGCGCTGGTCACGGTGATGCTCTCGGCGATGCTCGCGACCTTCATCGAGAAGTCGATCGGCGTCGTCTGGCCGACGAGCACGACGATGTTCTCGCGGTTGATCGTCTGAAACCCCGTCAACTCCATCTTGACGACGTAAGTGCCCGGAACCAGTGACGGAAAGCGAAACACGCCTCCGGCGTCCGTGACGCCGTTCATCGACCCGGCGACCAGGACGGAGCTGGTGATCGTAACCGTCACGCCAGGCACCACGGCGCCCTGTTCGTCAACGGCTCGCACCAGAATGCTTCCCGTCTGAACCTGGGCAGCGGCAGGCGCAGCAACCGCGAGCGCGATCGGCACCGCTAAGAACCTTCAAGATCCGACTCATGCAGTTCCTCCAGAAAGGAAATGGGGTTTTCGTGGCGTCGTCGGGCAGGTCCCTCAGCCGACCAGACTGTACCAAACGTCTGACCGCCTGCCACGGCGATTTTGCCCCCCGCCGGCGCGTTTGACCGATTGTTCGAAAAGTTGGATGCGCAGTGTCCGGACGATGTGACTCCATAGGACACGTCCTCTCGATATACTGACGTCCTTATGAAGGCATTGATGGCATTCGTCCTCGCACTGTTCGCGTCAGCGGCGCTGATTGTCCACGCTGCAGGCGGCCTGACCATCGATCAGCTCATCGACATCCGGCATCCATCCTCGCCGATGTGGTCGCCGGATGGCCGACAGGTCGTGTTCGTCTGGGAGCGTGCCGGTGTCGCGAGGATATACGTCGCTGATGCTGCCATAAGCGGCGCTTTGGCCGCGGCCCCGCGAGAGCTGAGCGCTGCCGGTACTCAGTTGAACGGTGCGTTCTGGAGCAGCGATGGCCGCGCGCTCATGGTCGCGAAGAACGGCGATCTGTGGCGGGTGCCGATCGACGGCGGCGCTGCGGCCGCGGTGTGGACGACTCAGGCGGCGGAGACATCCATCGTGCCATCGCCAGATGGATCGCGCGTCGCATTCGTACGTTCGACAGACACGGTGAGCGTGACCGCGAGTGCTCCCGGCGGCCGAGGTGGTCGCGGTGGGCGTGGCGCGGGCGGCGACCTGTGGGTACGCACGCTGGCCGATGGACGCGAAACGCGCGTCGCCAGTGAATCGGCCGGGATCGGCGGCATCAGCTGGTCGCCCGATGGCGCGCATCTCGTCTTTACCGTCGGCGCCAACGCCATTCGTCACGAGCAGACTCCGGAGTACTCCGGCTCCAAAATCATTTACACCATCACTGAAAACGTTCCGGGGCGCACGCGTGTCGTGGCATCGACCGGCGGCGCCCCAACGGAGCTGACGGCGGCGAGCGGCGCCGGGTTCGGCGGACGGCGTTGGCTCGACCCGCAGCACTTCCTCGTCGATCGAACCTCTCCCGACTTCAAGCGGCGAACGACCACGCTCATCGACATCATGGGAGGGCCAGCAAGGACGATCAACGAGGACGTCGAGGAGAAGTTCTGGAGCATCACCGGCGATGCCGGCGCCAACGGGCAGCCGTCGCCGGACGGCAAGTGGATCGCGTTCGTGAGCGCCCGCGACGGCTGGGATCATGTGTATGTGGTGCCCACTGCCGGCGGCCCGGCGATTCAGATCACGAAGGGGAAGTTCGAAGCGTGGCGGCCGCAATGGTCCCCCGATGGCACCCGCCTGGCGTTCGACGCGAACGCCGAAAACAACTACGGCAATCGGCAGCTCTACGTGGCGGCGATCAACGGCGATCCGGCACACGCGACCGTCACGCCGGTCACCAGCGGCCGCGGCACGAACATCGCGCCGGTCTGGTCGCCGGACGGCACGCGCCTCGTTTACCAGCACACGGACCCGAGGAACTCCGCGGACTTGTATGTGGTCAACGCGAAAAGCGGCGCGACACCGGTTCGACTGACCGACTCCATGCCGGCGTCGATCGATCGGTCGGCGTTCGTCGAGCCCGAAATGGTGCACTACGCCGGTCCTGACGGACAGCAGGTGCCGGCGTGGCTGTTCGTGCCGAAGAATCTCGATCGCACGAAAAAACATCCGGCGGTCGTTTGGATCCACGGCGACGGCGTGAACCAGAACTATGACGGCTGGCACGTCCAGCGGAATTACGCCGTCTATTACAGCTTCCACCAGTACCTGCTGCAAAAAGGCTACGTCGTGATCGCGCCTGACTATCGCGGCAGCATCGGCTATGGCAAGGCGTGGCGTGAGGCCGTGCACATGGACGTGGGAGGCAAGGACGCGAAGGACGCGTGGATGGCGGCCAACTATCTCAAGACCTTGAACTATGTCGACAGCGATCGTCTGGGGGTGTGGGGGCTGAGCTATGGCGGCTTCTTCACGCTGATTGCCGCGACCGACCAGCCGATGCTGTATCGAGCGGCGGTGGACGTCGCGGGCGTCGCGGATTACGCGATGTACTACGAGGATCCCTACCACGGGGGGTGGACGGCGAGCCGCATCGGCACGCCGGAGGAACACCCGCAGGTCTATGCGCAGGCGTCGCCGCTGTCGCATGTGGACCGCCTCGAGCGGCCGCTGCTCGTCCTGCACGGGACATCCGACGTCAACGTGCCGTATCTGCATTCGGTCCGGCTGATTGACGAGCTGTTGAAGAAAGGCAAAGGTGATCTCGTCTCGTTTATGACCTATCCGGGCGAGTTCCACTACTTCACGCGAGAGCACGTGCTTCGTGATGCCTGGCACCGGGTAGACGACTTCTTCGAGAAGCATCTGAAGCCGTAGTCGGGCCACGTATACTGATCCGATGCGAGCGATCGTCATTGCTCTGCTTGTCGCCGTGCCGCTCTCCGCGCAAACCCGAAAACCACCCGCGCGGAAACCGGCGCCTCCGGCCGTCCCGTCAAAGAAAGTCGTGCCAGAGGTGACCTGTCCCACTCCTCTCGGTGTCGGTCTCAAGACAAAGGTCAGCTACTGCGAGGTCATGGCCGGCCGGGATCCTGCCGGCGGGGTCCTGATCCCGATCCCGCCGCACAAGGGACCGGCGATGCTCTCCTTCGATCTGCACAACCTGCATCTCTATTCAGAAGAACAGGTAAAGGCCAAGCGCGGGTTCGCCCGGTACGCGGCCACGATTGGCGTGCTGACGATGGACAACACGCTGATTAGCCGTGCGGTCGTCGAGAGCGAATTTCGAACGGCGGCCGACCTTGTCGACCGCGTGGGCGGCGGCGCGGGACCTGGCGGCGCCAAGGCGGTCGCGCCGACGGGGACCGAGTCGATCCTGATCCCAATCCCCGAGGGCGAAGAGCAGGTGAGCTTGCTCGGCGAGAAGCTGATGGTCGATCGAATCGATGGCTCGGCCTCGTACACGCAAGCCGGCCGGCCGATTGCGGTCGTCAGCAACTTCGCACTCGAGTACACGCCGGGACCGCCTGCCCGGAAAGTTAAAAGGTAAAAGTCAAAAGTTAGAAGTTAAAGTCGAGCAGTCCTAGCGCAGCCCTTTATCGGGGCTGGTGGAGATGGCGATGCGCATGTTCCTCTCGCTGGCGTTCATGTTGCTCCCCGTGCTGGCGTTCGCGCAGGTCAAGCGCTCCAATCCGCCGGCGCTGTCCAAGCCGACCGGCTACACGCACGTCGTCGAATTCAACGGACCGGGAAAAACCATCTACATCGCCGGCCAGATCGCACTCGACAAGGACGGCGGCGTCGTCGGCGCCGGCAACATGAAGGCGCAGGCCGAGCAGGTGTTCAAAAACCTGCAGGCGGCGCTCGACGCGGCGGGGGCGAAGTTCTCGGACGTCGTGAAGATGAACACCTACGTCACCGACATGGACCAGGCGCCGGCGGTGCGTGAGGTTCGCGCGCGGTACTTTGGCGACACGACGCCGGCGAGCACGCTGGTCCAGGTCGTTCGCCTGGCGCGGCCCGAGCTCTTGCTGGAAATCGAAGTGATCGCCGCCTTGCCCGCCCGCTGATCCATGGACCACCCGTTCACCGTCGGCGTCGAGGAAGAATTCCAGATCGTCGATCCCGAGTCCTGGGAGCTCCGCTCGCACGTCCAGGAGCTGCTGGCGTCGAGCGTGCCCGCGTTCGGCGATCAGGTCAAGCGCGAGATGCACCAGTCGATCGTCGAGGTCGGGACGAAGATCTGTTCGAACGTCGGCGAGCTGGCCCAGGAAATCATCCGCAATCGACGCGATCTCGCCGATGCCGCGGAGCGCGTCGGCCTGCGCATCGCCGCCGCCGGCACGCACCCCTTCTCCAACTGGGTCGATCAGGTCATCTCGCCCGGCGAACGCTACGAGCACATCGTCGAGGAGCTGCAGCAACTGGCGCGGTCGCTGCTGATCTTCGGGCTCCACGTGCACGTGGCGGTACCCGATCGATCGACGATGATTGATCTGATGAACGAGGCGCGCTATTTCCTGCCGCACCTCCTGGCGCTGTCGACGAGCTCTCCGTTCTGGATGGGCCGCGACACCGGATTGAAGTCGTATCGCACCACCGTCTTCCGCCGCTTTCCGCGCACCGGTATTCCGGATCACCTGAACTCGTGGTCGCAGTACGAGCACTACGTGGAAATGCTCGTCGAGCTGCACTGCATCGACAACCACAAGAAGATCTGGTGGGACATCCGGCCGCAACCGACGTTCGGGACGCTCGAGTTCCGCATCTGCGATGTGCCGACGAATCCCCGCGCCGCAATCGCGATTGCCGCCCTGGCGCAGGCCATCATCGTGAAGCTGTATCGGCTGCGCGAGCGGAATCTCGGCTTCCGGCAGTATCACCGCGCCTTGATCGAAGAGAACAAGTGGCGCGCCGCCCGCTGGGGCATCGACGGCAAGCTGATCGACTTCGGCAAGCGGATCGAGGTCCCGATGCGCGATCTCGCGCTGGAACTGCTCGCGTTCGTCGACGACGTGCTCGACGACCTCGACAGCCGCCGGGAAGCCGAGTACGTCAAGCAGATCCTGACGGACGGCACCAGCGCCGAGCGGCAGCTGCAGGTGTACAGAGAGACGGGCGATCTTCGCGCGGTCGTGCGGTTTCTCGTCGACGAGACGCGGGCGACAGTCGAGCGCGGCGCGCACAGCTATCACGTATGACGATGAAGATCGGTCTGTTGTGCGGGCGGGAGTATTCGTTCCCGCCCGCGTTCCTCGATCGCGTCAACACTCTCGGCCGGCCGCACGGCATCACCGCCGAATTCCTCGAGCTGACCGGCACCAAGATGGGTGAGGCGCCCGGCTACCGCGTGATCGTCGATCGCATCTCCCACGAGGTCGAGTACTTCCGCGCCTATTTGAAGCACGCGGTACTCGAGGGGACCTACGTCATCAATAACCCGTTCTGGTGGACGGCGGACGACAAATTCTTCAACTACTCGGTCGCGCGTCGGCTGGGCGTCGCCGTGCCTCGGACGGTGGTGCTGCCGCAGAAGGCGTATCCGGCGGATATCGATCTCACCTCGGAATCGCTGCACAACCTCGGCTATCCGATCGACTGGGACGGCCTGCTGGACTATGTGGGGCGTCCGGCGATTCTGAAGCCGTACTCGGGAGGCGGCTGGAAGCACGTCTACAAGGTCAACGATCGCACCGAGCTGATCGACGCCTACGATCGCACCGCGCCGTACTGCATGACGCTGCAGGAATTCATTCACTTCAAGGAATACGTGCGCTGCTTCACGTTCGGCAAGAACGACATCACGCCGGTCGTCTACGATCCGCACCAGCGCCGCTACATCGTGCAGCACGACTACCTGTCTTCGGAACTCGGTGAACGGATCGTGAAAGACGCGCAGACCCTCAACAACGCGCTCGGCTACGAGATGAACACCATCGAGTTCGCGGTTCAGGACGGCGTGCCGTACGCTATCGACTTCTTGAACCCGGCGCCCGACTTCGAGCGCGACCGCATCACTCCGTTCTACTTCGACATGGTCGTGCAGCGCATGGCGGACCTCGTGATCGATCGCGCGCTGAACGGAACGCCGCAGCAGACCTGGCCGCGCTGGGCAGAAATGACCGGCCTCGGAAAAACCACGCCCGTCTGAAATGGCTCATGGCTCATGGCTCGCACATGACGGATGAGCAGCCATATGCCATTAGCCACCAGCCATTAGCCATGACACCTTCTACAGCGCCGGACCCGATAGGGCACTGGGATGCTCTTCTCGGCACGGTCGATGCCGCCGCGCTGTGCGGCCACGTGACGGACGGTCAGCGATCGCGCCGTCTCCGCTTCGGGGATCGCGTGCTCTGCCCGTTCCTCCGCCCCTTCTTTCTCGACGCTGATGACGAAGCGCGAGTCAGGCAGGTGGCCGAGACGCTCTGGGTTCTGGGCGAGCGGGTGGCGCAGATCGCGATCGACTCGCCGGACATGCTGCGGCAGCTGGCGCTCAGCGATGCGGAGATCAGGCTGGCACGGATCGACCCCGGCTACGCGACGACCAGCACCGCGGCGCGCGCCGACGCGTTCATCCTGCCGGACTCGCTGCAGTTCGCCGAGTACAACGGCGAATCGCCCGCGGGGGCGGCCTATAGTCAGGGGCTGGCCGAGCTGTTCGACGCCGAGCCGGTGATGGCTCGCTTCCGCGAGCGCTTCGACGCTCGCTTCTACCGGCCGGTCGAGGCGCTGCTCGAGGCGCTGGTGGCGAGCTATCGCGAGTGGGGCGGCACGGCGGCGCCGCCGCTGATGGCGATTGTCGACTGGCGCGAGGTGCCGACGTTCAGCGAATTCGAGATCCTGCGTGACGCGTTCACGGCGCTCGGCGTCCCCACTATCATCTGCGACCCGCGCGACCTCGAATATGTGGGTCCTGGCCTCTACGCTCAGGGCCGGCGTATTGATCTCGTCTACCGACGCGTCCTCATCAACGACATCGTCGCGCGCGAAGCCGAGTGCCGCGCCCTGACGGACGCCTACGAGCAGCGCGCCGTCTGTGTGGCGAACTCACTGCGCTGCAAGATTCCTCACAAGAAAGCCTTTTTTGCCGTGCTGACCGACGAGCGTCACGCGGCGCTGTTCTCGGCCGAGGAGCGGGAACTGATTCGCCGGCACATCCCCTGGACGGCCGTTGTGGAGGAGAGGTCCGTCTCGCGCGACGGGACGAGGACAGACCTGATCCCGCTCCTGCGCACAGCGCGCGATCGGTTCGTCATCAAGCCGAACGACGAGTACGGCGGCACCGGGGTCACGCTGGGATGGGAGACCAGTGAATCGGACTGGGACGCCGCGATTGCGCGAGCGCTCGCCGAGCGCGATCGCGGCTGGGTGGCACAGGAACGCATCGCGGTCCGCCGCGAGGGGTTTCCAGTGTGCGACGACGGCGCGCCGCGCGGTGCGCGTACGCGCGACATGCTCGTCGATTTTGCACCCTATATCTTTCGCGGACGCCTCGCGGGGTTTCTAACGCGCCTGAGCGCGACCGGTCTCGCCAACGTGACGTCCGGCGGCGGACAGGTTCCTGCGTTCGTCGTAAGTCGGAAGGCGGAAGTCTGACCCACCCGACCCGCCTTCGCGCTTCGCACTACGGCCTCCAGGCCCACCCGACCTATCTGACCCAAGTAAAATAGTAGTGATGAGCCGATCGCCGTTTGGGCCGGCGTCGCCGGACCTCGAAGCTGGCGCGCGAAACGCCGTGGAAGTCTGCCTCGCCATCCAACCCGGCGAGCGGGTGGCACTGATTGCTGACGAGGCCAGCAGCCAGGTGGCGGCGAGCATCGCGGCTGTTCTGGACGACCTCGGAGCCCGCTGGGAGGGGGTGCTGCTCGAGCGCGTGGCGGCCCGTCCGCTGGCGGCGGCGCCCGTCGAGGTGCTCGACGCGCTGGAGCGCGGCAACGCCGGCATTCTGTGCGTGCAGCCACAGCAGGGCGAGCTCGCGGCGCGGATGGCGATAGTGTCGGTTGTCGAACGGCGTCGCGTCCGCTACGCCCACATGGTCGGCGTCACGCCGCAGATCATGCGGCAGGGGATGCGCGCGGACTACCGGCTGGTGGACGAGCTCAGTCAGCGGCTGTGCGAGCGTATGCCGCACGCGACGCGCCTGCGCGTTGAAACGCCGGCCGGGACCGCCTTTACCGCCACCTTCGACCCGACGCTCGCGTGGGTGAAGACCAGCGGGCTCATCAACACCCGCTACTGGTCGAACCTGCCGGCAGGCGAGGTGTTCACAACGCCGGCCAGCGTCGACGGCGTGTTCGTCTGCAACGGCACAGCCGGCGACTACTTCGGGCCGAAGTACGGCGACCTGCGCGCCACGCCGCTCATGTTGGCGATTTCCGCCGGCCGGCTGGTGTCGGCCGAATGCGCTCGCCGCGATCTCGAGGAAGAATTCTGGAACTACTGCCACACCGACGAGCACAGCGATCGCGTCGGCGAGCTCGCGTTCGGCACCAACGTGGCCTTGAACGAGATGATTGGAGTCCTGCTGCAGGACGAAAAGATTCCCGGTGTGCACATCGCCTTCGGCGATCCGTACGGCAGCCAGACCGGAGCCCCCTGGAAGTCCCGCACGCACATCGACGTCCTGACGCGCGATTGCGATGTGTGGATAGACGACGAGCAGGTCATCGGGCAGGGGCGGTATCTGATGGAGAGATTCGGTCTCTGAGGGCTGACTGCGGCGGTGCCGTCTCTGTCACGACCTACTGAGATACTCCCGCATCTGATGCTTCCAGTACGGCCAGTCGTGTCCGCCGAGCGCTCCCCAATCGTCGAGATGATGGCGAATCCCGCGGCTTGCGAGGATGCTCGACAGCCGGTACGCCTCGCCGCTGTGCTCGAACGGACCGGTTCCGGTGGCGAGGTGAATGTCGCACGTCGACAGCTGTCCGAGCAGCCACGGATCCGAGACGTTGGCCAGGTAGTCGACCGGGTTGTTGAAGTAGAAGTTGTCGTCGTATGCGCCGTCCATGAAACTTTTCATGTCGTAGACGCCGGAAAGCGCGTAGCAGCGTTTGACCACGTCCGGGTACTTGAACAGCGTATTGGCCGCGTGGTACGCGCCGAGCGACGCCCCCATCGTCCACACAGCCGCACCGTCCGACCGGCAATGGTCACGAACGAACGGAATCACCTCGTGCCGGATGTAGGCATCGTATTGCCGCTGCATCCAGCTGCGATGGAGCGGGTGCGCGTGCTTGTTCGCGAACGAGTCGCTGTGATTGACGTTGACCGAGAACGTCTTGACACGCCCGGCGTCCAGATGCGCGGCGATGGCGCCGATCAGGCTCTGGCGTTCGTATTCCCCTTCGTCTCCGCCGCTGGTCGGGAATAGGATCATCGGCGGGCCCCAGTGGCCGTGCACGACGATGCTCATGTGCCGGCCAAGCCGATCCGAATGCCACCCGTGTACTTCGCGATTCATGGACGCCGAGAAGTATAGATGTTGACCATTCTCTGCATCGCCACCTATTTCAAGGGCGAGGCCTTCCTGCGCGAATGCCGGCGGCGGGGCTGTCGCGTCCTGCTCCTCACGTCGGATGCGCTGGTCAACGCGGCATGGCCGCGGGAGGCCATCGACGAGGTGTTCAGCATCGCTCGCGACGCCAGCGAAGCCGAGATCCGACGGCGAGTGGACGCGATCGCGCGCACGCACGCGATCGCGCGGATTGCCGCGCTCGACGACTTCGACGTCGAACTCGCCGCCATGCTGCGCGAGCACCTGCAGGTGCCCGGGATGGGACGCACCGCCGCCAGCTATTTCCGAGACAAGCTGGCGATGCGGACCAAGGCGCGCTCGTTGGGGATTCCGGTTCCGGAGTTTGCTCCGGTGTTCAACGATCAGGCGCTCGACCACTGGACGCGACGGGTGCCTGCGCCATGGGTCCTCAAGCCGCGGTCGTCGGCGGCCGCAATCGGCATCAAGAAGATCGCCGACCGCGACGAGCTCTGGCGCGCACTCGACGCGGCGGGCGATCAGCGCTCCAACAGCGTGCTCGAACAGTTCGTGAGTGGTGACGTCTACCACGTCGACTCGATCATCTGGGACGGGAAGGTGGTGTTTGCGATTCCGTTCAAGTACGGCCGGCCGCCGATGGAAATCGCCCACCAGGGTGGTCTGTTCATCACGCGACGTCTGCCCGACGATTCGCCGGAAGGCGCGGCGCTGCTGGCGTTGAACCGCCGTCTGCAGGACGGGCTCGGACTCCAGCGCGGCGTTTCGCACACGGAATTCATCCGTGGGTCAGGCGGGTCGGGCGGGTCGGGTGAGCCTGCCTCGCCGTCCTTCGACGATGCTCGGAACGGCCCCGAGCGCGTCGAAGGGCCGAGACTCGGGGATGCCAATCCGGGCGAAGGCGGTTTCGTCTTTCTGGAGACGTCCGCGCGCGTCGGCGGCGCGTTCATCGTCGATACGATCGAGGCCGCGACCGGACTCAACCTATGGGAAGAGTGGGCGAAGATCGAAACCGCCGGCCAGTCGGTCGACTACGCCGTGACACCCCATCGCGACGATTACGCCGGCATCGTCCTGTCACTGGCGCGGCAGGAGCATCCGGACATGTCGGCGTATACGGACGCCGAGATCGTGACGCGGCTCAAGAAATCGCACCATGCGGGGCTGATCGTCCGTTCGCCGGACCGTGCCCGCATCGACGCCCTGATTGCCGACTATACGCCGCGCTTCTACCGCGACTTCTTCGCGACCGCGCCGCCGCCGGATCGGCCGGTCGAATGACGTGATCACACGCACCTGGCGCGGCGTCTGGTCGCCGCAACTGAAGAACCGCCGCGACGTCGACGTCTACCTGCCCGATTCGTACCGTGGCGGCAACCGGCACTATCCGGTCGTCTACGTGCAGGACGGTCAGAATCTGTCCGATCCCGAACAAGCGTTTGCCGGTACGTGGCAGATCGAGCGCGCGCTCGACGAGCTTGCGGCGCGCGATTTCGAGGCGATCGTCGTCGGGATCCACCACGGCGGCCGGCGGCGGCTTCTCGAATACAGCCCGTACCCCGATCGGCGCCATGGCGGCGGCGATGCGGATCTGTACCTGGCCTTCCTGGTCGATACGCTGATGCCGCGGGTCGACCGCTTCTTTCGCACGCGTCGCGAGCGCGACGCGACGGTCATTCTCGGCTCGTCGATGGGCGGCCTGCTCAGCCTGTATGGGTTCTTTCGGTATCCGTCCGTTTTCGGCCGCGCCGGTGTGATGAGCCCGTCAATCTGGTACGGGCAGGCCGCGATTCTCGACTTCATTGCCGAGGCCCAGACATCCACTGGACGACTGTATGTCGACGTCGGCACCGCCGAAGGAGTGGGGACCCTCCGTGATGCGCGTCGACTCGGCCGTCTGTTGGTGAGAAAAGGGTTCACGCGGGAGCGGCGGGGACGTGGCCGCGGCTCAGCTTCGAGGCGTGCCGCCGATCGCGCCGTGCTGCGGTATCTGGAAGAGCCTGGGGGCCGTCACAGCGAGGCCGACTGGGCGCGCCGGGTGGGACCAGCGCTAGAGTTCTTGCTCGGCTAAACGAAAAAAACGCGACCGGACCGTGTCCGATCGCGTCGGAAGTCTCAAGTTTCGAGGCTCAGACTCAGGGGCCGTGAGCCTTGAGAGTTGAGCCTTGAGACTTGTGTGCCCTACACCGTGGGCTTATGAAGAACTTCCGCCGGCTCGGACGCTTTTTTCTTTCCGCCGAGCCCCTGAATCTGCAGCGTCGGCTGCTCCTTGAGCACGTGCTGCGCGTACAGTTTGGCCATCTCGGCGTTGTGTTGCGCTTCCTTGGCGGCTTCCTCTGGCGTCTTGTGTTTCCTGGCGGCCAGCTTCTCTTCGCGGGCGTTCTTCGCGATGCCGAGCTCGTCGAGATCGGTCTGCGCGCCGGCGCGGACCGCGTCTTCGTTCAGTTTCAGCGAGTGCGCGGTTGACGGCAGATCCACCTTCTTGCCGCCGGCGAAGATCTCGTGGCGGCCGTGCTCCTCGTACCACTTGGTGAGCGTCGCCGTCATGTGCATCTTCTCGATGATGTTGCGCCAGCCGATGCCGGTGTTGTAGGCGCAGAAGGAGATTTCGCCCTGCTGCGTGGCATACGGGATGATGCACATCTCGGTGCGGCGGAAGTCGTAGTTGAAGAGATCCTGGAACCACATGCCGGCGATGAAGAGGAAGTTCCAGCGGTCGGCGCGCCGCTTGGCGATGTCGTCCATCGTCCGGTCGCCTTCGACCTTGCCGTACTTGCCCTTTTCCGCCGACTTGGTGGCGCCGAACGTCTTGTCGAACTTCTTCAACAGGTCGGTCAGCTTGAAATGCGTCGGCGAGTTGAACGAGTCGTAGTTCCGGACGACGGCGAGCGCCATACCGAAATTCGACCAGAAGCGGCTGCGGCCGGCATCGGTCACCTGCTGCACGTCCTTCGCGAAGCGTTCCGCTTTGAGGAACTTCGTGACCGGCACGGCTTCCTTGGTTTCCTTGTCGATCATGATCGCCATGCCGACGCCGCAGTTCGGGTGGCAGCCGCACGTCAGCTGCCCGAATTCCTTCTCGGCGCCGTGCGTGACGTCGGCCCAGTCGGTGAAGCTGCCCATGAACGAAATCGGGAACCAGTCGCGGACCGGCTCGCCGATGCCGGTCTGGTTCTTCACGTCATGCGCCAGATGCGACAGCGTATAGCGCTGCGCCGCCCGGCGCTCCGGCGTCACTTCCTCGTCCCGGCCCGTAAACGACACCGGCTGGAACGACAGGAAGTTGATCTTCTTGGGATTGTCGAGGGCGAATTCGATGATGCGCCCGACCTGCTCGTTGTTGACGCCGTTGACGATCGTCACGACCGGCACGATGTCGACGCCGTTGTTGTAGAGGTTCTCGATCGCGCGCAGCTTCACGTCGAACAGATTGCCCACGCGCCGGTGCGAGTTGGCAGCGTTGCCGATGCCGTCGAACTGCAGGTACGCGTAGCGGAGCCCGGCTTCCGCCGCTTTCTTCGCGAACTCCGGATCCTTGGCGAACTCGATGCCGTTGGTCGCCGCCTGAACGCTGTTGTAGCCGACTTTTCTGGCGTAGCGGACGGCGTCGAGGAAGTACGGCGAAATCGTCGGCTCGCCGCCCGAGAACTGCACTGACATCTGACGGCGCGGCTTGATGGTGATGGCGTTGTCCAGCACGGTCTTGATGTCTTCCCACGACAGCTCGTGGACGAAGCCGACCTGGTTCGCGTCCATGAAGCACGGGTCGCACATCATGTTGCAGCGGTTGGTCAGGTCGACGGTGAGGACGGACCCGCGTCCGTGCTGAATCGTGCTGCTGCCGTGGTTGTGGAGCTTCGAGTCGTTGTGCGCGCGGATGTCGCGGCCGGGGAACACTTCCTCGAGGTGCTTGAAGAAGTCGGTGTCGATCGCCATCACGTCCTCGAAGTGGCCGTGGATGGGGCAATCCTTCACCATCAGGATCTTGCCGTCGCGTTCGAGAATCGTCGCCTTGATTTCGCCGACCTTCTCGTTCAGCAGGACGCTGACGTCCTTCTTGCCGTCGAGAATCGCCTGCCGCGCCTCACGCGTGCACGTCGGGCACAGCGAGTCGGTCTCCCGAGGCCAGCCCAGCGGCGGCTTCGTTTTTTCGTAAGACTTGAGGAGCGGCTTATCAGACCACTTCGGCGTGAACGACGGACGCTGATTGATCTTGTTCAATCCGTTGAAGACCACCCACGCGCCATTGGCGGCGATGGAGAGGCCCTTCTCGACGAATTTGATCGGCTTATGCATGGCTAAATACTAGAGGACAAAAGCCTTAGGTGATTACATTTTCAGCGAACGGGCGCTGGCCGCAGCGAAATGGCCTGAACGCAGGCTGGATGGCCGAAATCGGACTCGAATGGTCTGATTTGATCGACCCGTCCGCTTTAGATGCCGAGGCGGTCTTTCAGGTCGCGGACGCGGTCGCGAGCGACGCTAAGCTCGGTTTTGGGCTCGTCCTTCAACCGCACGAGAACGCCGCCGTCGATGTCCGGAAAGAGCTCCTGAACGAAGGCCAGGTTCGCGATGGTCCCGCGATGGATCCGCACGAACCGCCGCGGATCCAGCCGTTCCTCGAGCTCGCTCAGCGTGTAGTCGATGACATGTTCGCGTCCGCCGACTACCGCGAACGTGAGCTTGTCCTTCGCCGAAAAATGACTGATGCGCGCCACGTCGAGCACCGTCGTCCGCTCGCCGACCTTCGACGCGATGCGCTCGAGTCGACGGTTCGGAGCGAGCTGCACCGCCAGCTCCTTGGCCAGCGCCTTGATGTCCGGCCGTGGCCGCGCGGCCAGCCGCTCGAGCTTGTCGAGCGCGCGGTCCAGCCGCTCCGGGTCGATCGGCTTCAGCAGGTAGTCGATCGAGTTCACGTCGAACGCCTCGAGGGCGTAGCGATCGTAGGCCGTCGTGAAGATGACCATCGGCTGCGGATCGAGCCGGTCGAGGAGCTCGAATCCCGTCAAACCCGGCATTTGGATATCGAGGAACAACACATCCACCGGGTGCGCCTGGAGGAACTCGAGCGCCGCCTGCGGATCGTTCGCGCTGCCGGCGATGTCGACCCGGCCTGTAGCGTCGAGCATACGCGTCAGCCGCTTCACCGCCAGGGGTTCGTCGTCCACGAGGTAGGCGCGCATCATGGCTCCGGTGTGGCGCTCCGCGGGAGCCGGATTGCAACCCGGCTGTAACCGGGGCGCGAGTCAATCTGCAGCGCGGCATCGGAGCCGAGCGTCATCGCCAGACGGTCGCGGACGAGCGTGAGTCCGTGCCCATGCGAGGCCGCTGACGCATCAAAACCGGGGCCGTCGTCCTCGACGGCAATCTCCATGCAGCCGTTTCGCGCGGACGCGCGCACGGCAATCGACCCGCCTTCGCGGCGGGGCGACACGGCGTACTTCACGCTGTTCTCCACGATCGTCTGCACCGCCAGGCGGGGCACCTGGACGGCCCGCGCCGCTTCCGGCACGTCGATGGTGTAGCGAAGCCGGCTGCCGAAACGCACACCCTCGATGGCCAGATAGGCGGCGACAACCCGCAGCTCTTCTTCCAGCGGTACGAGCGGCTTGGACGTGCTGTCGAGGGACGACCGCATCAGCGACGCCAGTTGCGTCGTCATGCGCTCGGCGCCCGCGGGATCGTCGTGGACCAGCGCGGCGATCGAATTCAGCGTGTTGAAAAGAAAATGCGGCTGCACGCGCGATTCGATCGACGCGAGCTGCGCCTCTGCGGCGAGTCGTCGCGCCTCAGCTTCATCCCGCTCCTTTGTGCGGAGGGCGAGCTTGGCCGCATCGAGCCTCGCCCGCAGCTGTCCGACGACGGTGAAGAACATGCCGAAGAGCAGCGTGCTGATGACCGACATCTTCAGCGGTTCGCCCATCCACACGCGCAGAATGGCACGCGGCGGCATGAGGCCCATCATCGAGAAGATCAGCATCGCGATGAGACTACCAGCGGCGGCGAGAACGGCGAGCAGACCGGTGATGATGGCCCAGCTGAACGGTGCGGCGAATCCCCGGAGTATCTTCGGAGCCAGCCGCGGCAGCGCGACGATGCACAGCGCCGAGCAGCAGAGTGACAAGAGGAAACTGCCGAAGCTCTGCGACACGACGCGAAGCCAGGGTGTCTGCCAGCTCACGCCCCCGAACGCGATCTGGGCGAGCAGCGACGCGGTAGCACAGACCGCGACGATGGCCGCCCAGAATCGAACGCTTCGGTTCATTTCGCCGGCATGGGGACGTCGATCAGGCCCGGCACTTTCATCGTCGCCGGACTGAAACGCCCGCCGGCAGCCAGGCCGCCGGGAAGGGGCTTGTACAGTTCGATTGCGATTTGCGAGACCGGGAACGGTGAGTCGGCCGTCGGTGTCCCTGACATCGTCAGCGACGCAATCGCCAACACCGGACTGCCATCGTCTGGTACGTCAGCCATGGGTGTTCGTGCCGGCGATCCGGGAGCGAACACCTTCTGCAGCGAGCGATGCGTATCGCTGTAATACCACGTGAGTGCGGCCTTCTTGTTCTCGAACCAGGCGAAGATCACCTGCTTCCCGCTCTGGGTACGCGCCGTCTCGACGCCCAGCACACCCGGAGTCGCTTTGAGCGCGCCGACTAGGTCCGGAAAGCCGGCGCCTCCCGTCCGCGGCGCCGCGCCGCCCTGCGCCTGCGCCGCCAGAATAGCCGGGACGAACACGAATGCCGCCAGGATTGCCGCGCCCGCGATTTCACGTCTGATCTTGTTCATGACCGCCTCCACCGTGACTATACGGAGCTGCGTCGCGAGCGATCGGGACGTTCCGACGAAGGGCGCAACCATCGCGACGGAAGGAGGCCAGTGCCGGCCGAGACTAGCGCGTGGTGGTCGGCTTCCAGTTCAGCACGAGCGTGATCGGCGAGGTCGCGGTCTCTTCGGTCCGGCTATTGATCAGGAAACGTTGCCCGTCCGGCGAGACTGCGTATTGCTGCTTCTGCGGGCTCGGAACCGGGCCTCCGGCAACCCGGGTCATGAACAGCCGCTCCGACGCCGACAGCGCGTCGAGCTGGCGATTCGGGCCGAGGCTCATGCGGGCCGCCATCATGTGGCCGTCGAGCGCGACATAGAACAACTCCTTGCCGTCGCGACGCCAGCGCGGTTGCGATCCTCCCGTGGTCGAAATCTGAACGCGCGTTCCAGGATCCGGAAACGGCTGCACGTAGATTTCATATTGTCCCGATTCGTTGGATTGATACGCGATCCAATGTCCGTCCGGCGAGAACTCCGCCATCATCTCTTGAGACGGTGTCTGCACGATGGGGAACGGCTTCCGATCGCCGACGAGTGGCAGCACCCACAGGTCCCAGTTGGGACCGGGCGCCGTGCTGCGGTAGAGGAGATACCGCCCATCGGGTGAGAAGCCCATCGGAAACTTGTTGTCCGCCGTCTCGAGCAGCAGTTCCTCGCTGCCGGGGCCGTTCGCTGGTTTCCGGTATAGGTTGAACATGCTTTTGCGATTCGAACTGTAGGCAACCCATTTGCCGTCTGGCGACCAGGCCGGCATCTGCTCGGCGCTCGGGTCGAACGTGAATCGCCGCAGGATGCCTCGGGCACTCTCAGCGATCCAGATCTCCTGATTGTCGACCGTCCGATTGAAAACCACCGACCGTTCGTCCCGCGACAGGTCGGGGTTGAACAGCGCCGCGGCGTCGGGGCCGCCGACCGTCCCCACCTGCGCGCCCGTCCTGTCGAACCAGATCAATTGCCGCTGCCCGCTTGCACCACCAGACCGGTACACGAACGAGTCCGTGCTCGCCACGCTCACGGCAGCGACGTCCAGGTTGTTGTCGATGGCCAGCCGGTCTGCAATCGCGACGGGGGTGCCATGCGGCTCGAGTCGCGCCACGTCGAACGACTGAGCGAACAGCGTGCCCTGTCGTACGAACAGCAGGTGGTCCGACGCCGTGACGAAGCCGGAGGTATCCGCATCGATCAACCGGCGAGGTTCGCTTCCGTCGAGCGAGCCAACGTAGAGCCCTCGCCCCTCGGCGGAGCCACTGGAATGAAAGAGGAAGTGGCGGCCGTCGGGAAAAAAATGTGGAAACGAATGTCCGCCCTGTTTGACGGGCACCAGTCGCGTCACGACCGTCGGGCTGCCGCCCGACGACGAGACGCGCAGCAGCCCGCCGACGACCGTTGGCGCAAAGACGATGGTGCCTTCGGCGTTCCAGGTGCCGCCAGCCCCGATCGAGGCGTCGGCCAGAATCTGCGTCAGACCATTCTCGATGTCGAGACGCTTCAATTTGCCATCAGCGAAGAAGCCCAGCGTTCGACTGTCCGGTGACCAGAATGGAAATGTGGCGAGGTCCGTGCCAGGGAGCGCCCGGGCGGCGGCTCCACCGAGCGAGCGAATCCACAGGCGCGACACGCCCTCGGACGTCGCCGAGTACACCACCTTCTCTCCGTCGGGCGAGATGGCCAGCGATAACGGATCCGCGGACGGCAGTGTGACGATGTCCACGCGCCTCTCAGGCGGGACCGCCAGTGTGGTGCGCGTCAGCGAGATGGCGCCGCCGACGAGCGCCACTGCAAGCGCCACGGCCACGGCCCACGCCCACCGCTCGCGTGCCCGCGACGCGGGCCGGGCGAATGATGCTTGTGCGGGTTGGTCGATCGACAACTCCTCGAGCTCGAGCCTCGCATCGCCGATATGATGCAGCCGCCGCGAAGGATCCTTCTGCAGGCAACGACGCAGGAGCGATCGAACGCCCGGACCCGTCTCTGCGGGCAGCCCGGACCAGTCAGGCTCGCCGCGGACGATGGCGGCGAGCACGTCGGTGACCGTGGGACCGCTGAACGGCTGCCGGCCAGTCAGCATTTCATACAGAACGCAGCCGAGGGCCCAGACGTCAGCCTGGACGCCGACGCCGAGCCCGCGCGCCTGTTCGGGGCTCATGTACGCAGCGGTGCCAAGGATGACACCGGCTTTTGTCGCGCCTCCGAAGAACGTGGGCGAGTGGGTCAGGCTCGCCGCGCCTGACGTCTCGCATTCCAGATCTTTCGCCAACCCGAAGTCGAGCACCTTTACACGACCGTCCGCCGTCACTTTGACGTTGGCCGGCTTGAGGTCCCGGTGGATGATGCCACTCTCGTGCGCAGCTTCAAGGCCCTCCGCAATCTGGCGGGCGATGCCGAGCGCCTCGGGCGGCGGCACTGGTCCGCGGCGGATGCGCGCATCGAGCGTCTCGCCCTCCACCAGCTCCAGCACGAGGAATTGGCATCCTTCTGATTCGAGGACGTCGTGGATGCCGGCGATGTGGGGATGGTTCAGCGCGGCGAGTGCCTCGGCTTCGCGGCGGAACCTCGCCGTCCGCTCGACGTCGATCGCGAATTCGTCCGGCAGGGCCTTGATGGCGACGTCGCGCTTCAGTCGTGTATCACGCGCGCGAAACACCCGGCCCATTCCCCCCTCGCCGAGAAGGGCAGTAATCTCGTACGCGCCGAGCCTGGCGCCGATGCCGATGCTCATTGGGGAAGAAGCCCGCGCTATTATCAACCAATATGTCGGTACGCGACCTCCTCATCGTCGGCGCCGGGCCGTCGGGCCTCGCGGCGGCGATCGCCGCGAAACAGCACGGACTCGACTATCAAGTCGTCGAACAGGGTGTGCTGGTCAACTCGATCTTCCGGTTCCCGCCGCAGATGGTCTTCTTCACGACGCCGGAACTGCTCGAAATCGGCGGGCTGCCGTTCGTCTCGCCGTTCGACAAGCCGACTCGCGCCGAGGCACTGCGGTACTACCGGGCGGTCGTGGAAACGTATCAGTTGCCGATCACGTTCGACGAAACGGTGTTGTCAATCGCGAGGGAAACGGAAGAGGGGTCAGAGGAGGCAGGAAAGGCAGGCTTGCCCACCGACTTGTCCGCCGACGCGCGGGGCGCGAAGGTGGAAGCGCGAAGCGCGAAGGTGGGAGGGGCCGGATCGGAGGAAGGCACTGTTTTCGCCGTGGAGACACGATCGGGCCGTGGCGTCCGCCGAGTGCGTCACGCGCGGCATGTCGTGATGGCCATCGGCTACTACGATCACCCGGTCATGATCGGGGTTCCCGGCGAAGATCTCCCGCATGTCCGTCATTACTACGCGGAGCCCCACCCGCATTACCGGCAGCGCGTGGTCATCGTCGGCGGCGGGAATTCCGCAGCGGAATCTGCACTCGAGATGTTCCGTGCCGGCGCCCACGTGACGCTGGTGCATCGCGCGCCGTCCCTCAAGTCGACCATCAAGTACTGGGTGCGACCCGATATCGAGAACCGCATCAAGGAGGGATCGATCGCGGCGCGGTTCGAGCGCTGCGTGAAGGAGATTCGGCCGACCTCGGTGGTGCTGGTTGGGTCGGGCGGGTCGGTTGGGTCTAGTGAGCCGCAGGAACCTACCTCGCCGAAGCTCGCGGGCCGAGATGCGAGCGAAGGCGGGGAAGAAGAGATCCCCGCTGACGCCGTGTACCTCCTGACCGGCTACCGCGCAGATGCCGATCTAATGTGCCGCGCCGGCGTCAGACTCAACGAGCGATGGGCCCCAATTCACGACCCGGTGACCTTCGAGACCAACGTGCCAGGTCTCTTTGTCGCGGGCGGGGCGATCGCCGGCGTCGACACCGGCACCATCTTCATCGAGAACGGCCGCTTTCACGGCACCAAGATCGTCGAGGAGATTGCCCGCCGCCTTCAGGGGTGAGCGCGACCGAGCCGGTCAGTGCGCGACGTTCGAGACGCCCGGCGTCCGCGCCATCATGACCTTCATCTCGAGCAGCTCGACGAGCGACTCCGCGCGCGAGCGGAGGCACGGCTTCTCGAGCAGCGCCTGCTTTTCGAGCGGCTCGAGGTCGAGATACTGCGCGAGGGCATTGACGAGGTCTTCGTCAGGCATCGCGGCGGGCATCCTGAGGTCGGCCCCTCGTAGCGTCCCGGTCCGTTCGACCGACGGCGCGAGCAGCGCCTCCAGCTTCGATCGCTGAGTACGGATGGCGGCGCGGTCGTCGTTCCGCAGCGGCATCTCGAACACCGGCTCGACGTGCGCGCGCCGATAGCTCAGTGTCCGATCCTCGTCGATGACGCGGAAGCGTTCGAGCCCGCGCAGCACGATGTTGAAGCGGCCGTCGGCCAGCGCTTCGACGTGCGTGATGACGCCGCTGCAGCCGACCGGATACACCGGCGGCGTGCCCTCGTAATCGCGGTCCCAGCCCGGCCGCAACAGGACCATGCCGATCATGCGGTCGCTGGCCACGGCGTCCGCCACCATCTCGCGATACCGCGGCTCGAAAATGTGCAGCGGGAGAAACACGTTGGGGAAGAGCACGGCGTTCGGCAGCGGGAAGAGTGGAAGCAGGTCGGCCATCAGTGAATCGTCTTGGTTTTCTTGTCCATGTAGTCCATCAGGACGTACTGCCCGAGCGTATACGGCGTCGTGAAATACGCCTTTCCCTTGCAGATGTCGGCGACCCGCCGCACGAAGCTGACGAGATCGTAGTCACGCGCCAGCATGAACGCGTTGATCATGATCCCGCTC
>Ga0207641_10000882_pt1 | contig 31324 bp, 24 predicted proteins | sample KBSSwiS62_FD_184306 | JGI IMG/M metagenome (GOLD analysis project Ga0207641, IMG submission 184306) | Switchgrass rhizosphere microbial communities from Kellogg Biological Station, Michigan, USA - KBS Switchgrass S6-2 (SPAdes) (version 2) | ecosystem: Host-associated > Plants > Roots >... | reverse complement strand
CGTTCTGGACGCCACCTCGAAGGAGCTGGGCTGGGGCGTCTCCGGGATCGGTCTGCAGGGGTCCGTGTCCGCGAACGTCCTGGACGGAAGCGTGATCGAGATCGTCGGCACGGCCCCGACCCGGGACCGCGCCCGCGCCCTCACCGACAGCGTCACGGCCCACTACGTCGCATTCTCGGCGAAGATCGCGAACGACACGACGGCGGCGGCCGCGGCCGCCCAGACACAGCGGCGCCAGGCCTTCCAGAAGCCGGTGGACGACCTGACCGCGCAGGTGCGGGCCCTGGAGGCCAACCCCAGGCGGTCCCCGGCCGAGGACGTCACGCTCGACGACCTGCGGCGGTCGCTCCAGACCGCGACCACGGCGCTCGCGACCTACGACACGGAACAGACCAAGTCGTCCTCCACAGGCACCCAGACCGCGGGCACCCAGACCGGCACTCAGACCACGGCGACGACGGTCCTGGAGCCTGCGATCGACCGTGGCGCCGCGACGCCGACCCCGGTCGAGCTCACGATCGCCGGTGCCGTGGCCTGCGTGCTCGTCTGCGTCCTGCTGTTCATCCGCGCTGAGCGGACGGACGACCGGCTTCGCACCCCGGACGACGTGGCCGCGGCGCTCGGTGCGCCGGTGGTCGCGACGTTCGGCGTGGAGCCCGACGACGAGACGGCCCAGCCCGCCTCGAGCCGGAACTGGCTGGGCAACCTGCTGCGGACCGAGGCCGCGTGGGACCCGATCGCACCTCCACTGGAGGACGAGCGGGACGAGGCGCGGTACCGCCGGGTCCTGGCCCAGCTCCGGGCCGGCCCGACGGACGAGCTGCGGGCCGTCGTCGCCCTCATCTACGACGACGACGCGGCGGGCGTCCTCGCCGTCGCCCGGTTCGCGGCGGCCGTCGCCACCGAGGAGCGGCCCGTCGTCGCGGTCACCAACCGGGCCGAGGCCGCGAGGTTGATCCGCAGGCAGGCCGGCCACGGCGGACCACGCCGGCTCCCGGTGTCGGTGATCGGGACGCGCGAGCCGGTGCCGTCCTCGGCGCGGCTGGTCCTGCACGTGGTCGACCTCGCCGCCGCCCACCCGGTGATCCCGGACTACGCGCCGGCGAAGGTCGCGTTCCTCGCGCTCGGGGTGGGCCTGCGGACCCCGGCCGAGCTGATCGCCGTCGACGGAGCCTGCACGGACGCGGGCCTGAGCCAGCGCGGCGCGGTCCTGGCCGAGCTGCGCGAGCGCGAACCCGCGGCAGCGGGGGGACCCGGATCCTCCGCCCCGACCGCCACACCCACGTCCGACAACGGCTCGACCCTCACTGGATCGGCATGAGCGCGACTTCCTCCCCCGTGGTTCCCGAGACGGCCGACGCGACGCCGGTCGTCCCCCTGATCGACCTGAGCCGGCTGGCCGCGGGCATCCGCTGGCGAAGCCGGACGTGGAAGGTCCTCGCCGCGGTCGGGCTCCTGCTCGGGCTGCTGGCGGCGCCGCTGCTCGCGTCGGGTACGACGGCGACGACCCGCGTCTACGTCGTGCACGCCGACGAGTCCGGCACCGCCAGCGACCTGATGAAGACCGACATCGCCGTGACCGAGACGTCGTCGGTGGCCGAGCGGGCCCTGCGGGCGCTCGGCACGGGGGAGTCGCCAGAGGCCTTCATGAAGACCTACACCGCGGCCTCGGACGCCGGCGGGATCTTGGACCTGACGGTCCGCGGGAAGTCCGCGCCGGACGCCGTCGCCCGCGCGCAGGCCCTCGCCGACGCGTTCATCGCCGATCACGTCGCGCGGTCCCAGGCCGCCTCCCTCGCGAAGGCCGACGCCCTGCATGACCAGCAGCGCGACCTGCAGACCCAACTCGACCGGCTCGCCACCCCGCCTGCCCAGGACGCGGGCGGCACCGCGGGGGTGGCGCAGCAGCGGCAGTCGCTCCAGGGCCAGATCGCCGAGCTCGACCAAAGCGCGCAGCAGGTCTCGATCGGCTCCCCGGAGGTCGCGGCGGGCACGCGGATCATCGACGCCCCCCACGCGGCGGGCCGCGGGCTGGTGAGCTCGTTGGTCCTCGGCGGCGGGATCGGGCTGCTGCTGGGGCTCGTCATCGGCCTCGCCTTCGCCACGATCGCGAGCATCGTCGCCGACCGCCCGGTGCTCCGCCGCGACATCGCCGCCCACCTCGGCGCCTCGGTGATCGCACAGGTGCCGCGGCCCAGGCGGCGGCCGTTCCGCCGCGGCCGCGCCTCGCGGGAGGAGCTCCGGAGGGTCGTGGTCGGCCAGCTGGTCCGCACGGTCGACGGGGCGCCGCGGGGCGTGTCCCTGCTGTCCCTAGGCGCGCCGGCGGTCACCGTCGAGCTCGCGCGGGCCATGGCCGTCGAGCTCAGCGGGCGGCTTCCCGTCACCCTGGTCGACGACCTGGGGCCGGGCAGGCGGATCCCGGCGGCCGTCGAGCACGACGGGGTCGAGGTCGTCGACGGCACCACCTTCGCCGCACTGCCCGCCGACTCCGGGCGGGCGCAGCTCGGGATCGGCTCGGTCGAGCCGGGAGTCGCCTGGACGGACCTGCCCCGGCTGGGCACGGAGACCATCCTGGTCGTGCACGCCGGGCACTCCGACACCGCCTGGCTGCACACCGTCGCGCGCCAGCTCGCGGACCTCGACGTCCTCGTGATCGGTGTCGTGGTGGTCCACCCCGATCCCCGCGACCGCACGGACGGCACCCTGTGGGACGCGCTGCACCTCGCCCTGCGCGGACGTCGCGAGCGGTCCGGTGGGGCGGGCCCCGAGCAGGCACCCGGGGTCGACGCGGTGGTGCACGTGCCGGTCGTCGACGGCGCCGTCGCCCCTTCCGGGCAGGAGCCGTCCCGGCCCGCGGTCGAGGTCGGGCCCGAGCCGACGGTCGCCACGAGGCCCGGGTCGCTCTTCGAGCCCGCCCTCGGACCGAAGGTCTGGTCGTTCGGGGCGTCGGCGTCCGAGCCGGCCGTGGCCACGCTCGAGAGGACCGAGGCGAAGGTGTGGTCGATCACCGTTCCGGCCTCCGAGACGGAGGTCGGGACTTCGAAGGCCGAGCCCCCGGTCGCCGAGGACACCGGGGAGCCCGACGTCGACTCGCCCACCGTCCGCCTCCCGGCCGTGGTCAGTGCCACGGCCGCGTCCGGTCCCGGTGCGGCGGGCCGCACACGGCGGAACGAGGCCGCGGGAGTCTCGGACGAGCCGCTCGAGGCGGCCGCCGCGGAGAACGCCGTCGCCGAGACGGCCGCCCTCGACAGAGTCAGCCCGCGCAAGCGGACGCGCAGGGCGAAGTGGTCCCAGCGCAGTCCCCGCTCGGGGAGCACGGACAACGAGGAGTCCTCATGAGAATCGCGCTCTTCGGCCTCGGCTACGTCGGCTGCGTCACCGCGACCTGCCTCGCGTCCCGAGGGAACCGGGTGACCGGGGTGGACACCGACGAGGGCAAGGTGGCGACACTCAACGCCGCCCGGGCCACGGTGATCGAACCCGGGCTGGACGACCTGGTCGCCGAGGTGGTGTCCACGGGTGCGCTGCGGGCGTCCACGTCCGCGGCGACCGGTATGGCGGACGCCGACGTGTCGATCGTCTGCGTCGGAACGCCGTCGGCGGCCAACGGCAGCACCGACCTCTCCTACATCCGGCGCGTGGTCGAGCAGATCGGTTCCGAGCTGGCAGACACGGACCGGCCCCACACGGTGGTCATCCGCTCGACCGTGCCGCCGGGCACGGTCGACGGAGTCGTGGTCCCGATCCTCGAGCAGGCCTCGGGCCGGCTGGTCGGCGAGGGGCTCGAGGTGGCGATGTGCCCGGAGTTCCTCCGCGAGGGCTCGAGCGTCAAGGACTTCTTCGCCCCACCGTTCCTGGTGATCGGCGGCTCGCCCGCGGCGGCCGCGACCGTGCGGCGGATGTTCGGGTTCCTCGACTGCACGGTGCGGGAGGTCGGGACGAGCACCGCGGAGAGCATCAAGTACGCCTCGAACGCCTTTCACGCGCTCAAGGTGTCCTTCGCGAACGAGCTGTCGCGGCTCTACCGCACCGTGGGCGTCGACTCGCGCGAGGTCATGGACGTGTTCGTGCAGGACACCCAGCTGAACGTGTCGGCCGCGTACCTGCGGCCGGGATTCGCGTTCGGCGGGTCCTGCCTCCCGAAGGACGTGCGCAGCCTCCTGCACCTGGGGCGGATGAACTCCGTGCACCTGCCGGTGCTCGAAGGGACCCTGAGCTCCAACGAGATGCTCGTGCGCGACGTGGCGGACCGGATCCTGCACACGATCGACGGCGCCCCGGACGGCAGCCGAGCCGTGGCGCTGCTCGGGCTGTCCTTCAAGCACCTGACCGACGACCTGCGCGAGAGCCCGAACGTCGCTCTCGCCGAGATCCTCATCGGGAAGGGCCTCGACGTGCGGATCCACGACCCGGTCGTGAACACCGCGCAGCTCTCCGGTGCGAACCTGCGGTACATCCGGAGCAAGCTCCCACATCTGCAACGGGTCCTGTTCGACGACCCGGGAGAGGCACTCGCGGGAGCCCACGTCGTGATCGTCTCCTCGGCCACCCCGGCGGTGGTCGCGGCCGTCGTCGCGGCCGACCCGCCCGCCGTCCTGGACCTGAGTGGGCGGCTGCGCCCGCTGGAGGCGCTAGCCGGGTACGAGGGGGTGGGCTGGTGAGCGGCCGCGACCGGGGTGTCTGCATCGTGGTGCAGAACCTCCCGGTCCCCTTCGACCGCCGGGTCTGGCTGGAGTGCAGGGCCCTGGTCGACGCGGGCTACGAGGTCTCCGTCGTCTGCCCCCGGGGCAAGGGCGATCCCGCCCACCACGTGATCGACGGCGTCCACCTGTTCAAGTACCGCGCGTTCCCACCGGTCACCCGACAGGTGATGTTCCTGGCGGAGTACGCGTACTCGATCCTGTTCACCCTGGTGAACCTGGTGCGCGCCTACCGCCGCGCCCCGTTCGCCGTCGTCCAGGTCTGTAATCCACCGGACGTGCTGTTCGCCGCCGTCCTGCCGTTCCGGCTGCTCGGTGTGCGGATGGTGTACGACCAGCACGACCTTTGCCCCGAGCTGTACGACTCCCGGTTCGACGACCCGGCCGCGCTCCCGCGGCGGGCGCTGGTGCTGGCCGAGCGGCTGACGTACGCGATGGCGGCGCACGTCATCTCGACGAACGAGTCCTACCGGCGGGTCGCCCTCGCTCGCGGCCGGAAGCGCCCGGCGGCGGTCACCGTCGTCCGGACGGGTCCGGACCCCGAGCGGATGCGCGCCGTGGAGCCCGATCCGAGTCTGCGGCGCGGCTACCGGCACCTGCTCGTCTACCTCGGGGTGATGGGGCCGCAGGACGGGGTGGACCTGGCCATCCGGGCGATGGACCACATCGTGAAGGTGCGCGGCCGCACGGACGTGGGCCTCACCCTGATCGGGGACGGCGACGCCGGGCCCGCCCTGCGGGCGCTGACCGCGGAGCTGGGGCTCGGCGACTGTGTCCACTTCACCGGCCGGGCTCCCGACGACCTCGTCTCCCGGCTGCTCTCCACCGCGGACGTCGGGCTCTCGCCGGACCCCAAGAACCCGCTCAACGACGTGTCCACGATGAACAAGACGATGGAGTACATGGCCTTCGAGCTGCCCGTCGTGGCGTTCGACCTGGTGGAGACCAAGGTGTCCGCGGCCGACGCGGCGGTCTACGCCGAGCCGAACGACGTCGGCCGCTACGCCGATCTCGCGCTCGAGCTGCTCGACGACGACGTTCGTCGCAAGGAGATGGGCGTCCGCGGACGCCGCCGGATCTCCGACGTCCTCGCCTGGCGGCACCAGGCGCCGGCGTACGTGAGCGTCTACGACCGCCTGCTCGGTCGCCGAGGGGACGGGATCTGAGCATGTGCGGTATCGCGGGGACCTACCTGTGGCCCGACGGCGAGCGCGTCACCGAGATGATGTCCGCCGCCGTCGCCCACCGCGGTCCCGACGGCGACGGGCGCTTCGCCCACCGGCTCGCCAGGGGCGAGGTCCACCTCGGCCACCGGAGGCTGGCCATCGTGGACCTGTCGCCGACCGGCGCCCAGCCGATGGTGGCCGACGGGCTGGCGCTCACCTACAACGGCGAGCTCTACAACGCGCCCGAGCTGCGGGCCGAGCTGGCCGCCGCGGGCGTGCGGTTCCGGGGTACCTCCGACACCGAGGTGCTGCTGCAGGCCTGGCGTCGCTGGGGCGTGGACTGCCTCCCCCGGCTGCGCGGCATGTTCGCCTTCGGGGTGCTCGACCTGGCGTCCGGCGAGCTGGTCCTCGCCCGGGACCAGCTGGGGATCAAACCGTTGTTCCTCGTCCGCCGCGGCGGTGCCGTGGCCTTCGCGTCGGAGCTGAAGGCGCTGGCCGGTGCCGTCGGCGGGCTGGCGGTCGACGACTCCGCCGTCGTGGCCTCGCTGCTCTACTACTGGGTACCGGACAGCCGTTGTGCCTTCCGCGAGGCCGAGAAGCTGCAGCCCGGCTCGTGGCTTCGGCTGCGGCCCGACGGCTCCGCCCAGCAGGGCACCTACTGGTCGCTGCGCGAGGTCGCCGAGGAGGCGGCGGGCCAGGCCTCGCCGGACGCCGACGAGCTGAACGCGATCGTCGCCGACTCGACGCGCCGGCACCTGCTCGCGGACGTGCCCGTCGCGACGTTCCTGTCGGGGGGCCTGGACTCCAGCTACCTGACCGCGCTCGCCGCCCGTGAGCGGCCCGGGCTGTCCGCCTACACCATCGGCTTCCGCGCCGAGGACGCGCGGTTCGAGGCGATGCCCGACGACCTGCGCTTCGCCCGGCTCGTCGCGGCGCGCTTCGGCGTGCGGCTCAACGAGATCGAGATCGCACCCGACGTCGTCGACCTCCTGCCGAAGATGGTCCACACGCTCGACGAGCCCATCGGTGACCCGGCCGCGATCAACTCATACCTGATATGTCGGGCCGCCCGGGAGGCGGGCGTGCCCGTGCTGCTCTCGGGGATGGGGGCCGACGAGCTGTTCGCCGGCTACCGCAAGCACCGCGCCAACACCCTCGCCGTCCGGTACCGCCGCCGCGTACCCGGGCCGCTGCGCGCCGGGATCCGCGCAGGCGTCGACCGGCTGCCGGTGGCGACCGCCAATCGCGGCCTGCGCAGCGTCCGTTTCGCGAAGCGGTTCCTGTCCTTCGCCGACCTCCCCCCGGAGGCCGCGTTCCGGCGCAGCTACACCCTGTACGACCGGGGCGAGCTGCTCGACCTCGTCGGACCGGACCTCGCCCGCACGGTCGACGACGTCCTCGACGAGCACGCGCAGGTCTACGCGGACAGCGCGCTCGACGACCACGTCAACCGGATGTGCCTGACCGACGCGCGGATGTTCCTGCCGGGGCTCAACCTCGCCTACACGGACCGCTCGACGATGGCCGCCTCCACGGAGGTCCGTGTGCCGTTCGTCGACGTCGAGGTCGTCCGGGCGGCCTTCCGGCTGCCGGGCGCGGCGAAGATCGTCCGCCGGGAGGGGAAGGCGGCCCTGAAGACCGCGGCCACCGCCATCCTGCCGCGCGAGGTGGTCTACCGGCCGAAGGGCCTGTTCAGTGCTCCGCTGCGGGCGTGGATGCGCCGCGATCTCGCCGAGACGGTGCGGGAGGTCGTCGAGGAGGGGGTCCTCGTCTCGAACGGGCTGTTGCGACAGGACGCGCTGCGCAGGCTCGTGGCGGAGGACGCGTCGGGCCGGGAGGACCGGTCGAAGCACTTGTGGCACATCGTGTCGCTGGAGATGTGGTACCGCGACGTCGCGGGCGGCAAGAACGGCACAGCCGGCTCCGAGCGGGCGGCGTAGGCGAGGGAGCTCATGAAGCAGGTCGTCCAGAACTACCGCAGCGGCGAGCTCGCGCTGCTCGAGGTCCCCGCGCCGGCGTGCAAGGCGGGCGGTGTCGTCGTCCGCACGCTGTACTCGCTGATCTCGACCGGCACCGAGATGATGAAGGTCGGCGAGGCGAGCATGTCCCTCGTCGCCAAGGCGCGGGCCCGCCCCGACCAGGTCGCCAAGGTGCTCCAGAGCGCGAGCACCGTGGGCGTCGCGGCCACCTACCGGAAGGTCTCCGGCAAGCTCGACTCCTACACGCCGTTGGGCTACTCGCTCTGCGGGGTGGTGGAGGAGGTCGGCGACGGCGTCCGGGACGTCAAGGTCGGCGATCTCGTCGCGTGTGCGGGCAACGAGCACGCCCTGCACGCGGAGCTCAACTGGGTGCCCACGAACCTCTACACCCCGGTGCCCGCGGAGCTCGCCCCGCGGCACGCGGCGTTCGGGACGGTCGGCGCGATCGCGATGCAGGGCGTGCGGCGCGGCGAGCCGCAGCTCGGCGACGTCGCCCTCGTGATCGGCCTGGGGTTGATCGGCCAGCTCGTGGTCCAGCTGCTGGCGGCGGCAGGCGTCCGGGTCGTGGGGATGGACCCGGATCCCGAGCGGTGCACGCTCGCGGAACGCCTGGGCGCCGAGGTCTGCGGCGCGCCCGGGGCCGGCATGGTCGACGCGGCCGTCGCGCGGTTGACGGACGGCCACGGCGTCGACCAGGTCTATCTCGCGGCGGGCGGCGGGAGCAACCAGCCCGTGGAGCTCGCCGCGACGCTGAGCCGCGACCGGGGCACCGTCGTGGACATCGGCAAGGTCAAGCTCGACCTGCCCTGGAACGCCTACTACGAGAAGGAGCTCGACGTCCGGTTCTCGCGGTCCTACGGGCCCGGCCGGTACGACCCGTCCTACGAGCTGGAGGGTCGGGACTATCCGATCGGCTACGTCCGATGGACCGAACGCCGCAACATCGCGTGCTTCCTCGACCTCGTCGCGGCGGGGCGGGTCGACGTCGAGCCGCTGGTGACCCGGGTCGCCGACTTCGACGCCGCCGTGGAGACCTACCGGGACCTCCAGGAGGGCGCGCTCAAGGCGGTCTCCGTCCTCTTTCGCTATCCCGACGCGGACCGGGCCGCTCCCCGGCCCGTCGCCGTCCCGGCGCCGCGACGGACCATCGGCCCCGCACCCCGGCCGGCCCCGCGGCCCGTGACCGGGCGGCCCGTGCGCGTCGCGTTCGTCGGGGCGGGGAACTACGCCTCGTCGATGCTGCTGCCGCACCTGCACGAGCGGTCCGACGTCGAGCTGACCACGGTCGTGACGACCTCGGCCCTGTCCGGCGCCAACGCGCGCCGCAAGTTCGGGTTCGCCGCGACCAGCACGGACGTCGACGCGGTGCTGGGCGACTCCGCGGTCGACGCCGTGTTCGTCGTGACCCGGCACAGCTCGCACGCCGCCCTGACCCGCCGGGCACTGCTGGCGGGCAAGGCGGTCTTCGTCGAGAAGCCGCTCGCGCTCGACGCCGCGGAGCTCGGCTCCGTGCTGGACGCGGTGGCGGAGGCCCGCAACGACCGGCTCCAGGTCGGCTTCAACCGACGCTTCGCGCCGCTGCTCGCCGAGGCCAAGGAGCGCTTCGGCAGGCGGATGGGCCCGGCGACGGTGCGGTACCTGGTCAACGCCGGGCAGCTCGAGTCGAGCAGCTGGTACCTGCGAAGCGACAGCGAGGGCTCGCGGTTCGTCGGCGAGGGCGGTCACTTCGTGGACACCGTCTCCTGGCTGCTGGGCGCGGACCCGGTGTCGGTCTTCGCGGCGGGGACCCCGGACCAGCACGACGTCCAGGCCACGCTGCGCTACCCGGACGGCTCCACGGCGGTGATCACCTACGCCACCTCGGGCTCCTCCCGGTTCCCGAAGGAGACGATCGAGCTGCTGGCCGACGGGTCGGTGCTGCGGTTCGACGACTTCGCCCGGGCCGCGGTGCACGGCCGGGCCCGCTGGCGGTCCCCGCGCCTGCCGCGCGGCCGGGACAAGGGGCAGCGCGCCCAGGTCGCGGCGTTCGTCGACGCCGTTCGTGCGGGCACGCCGATGCCGATCGACCTGGAATCCCTCGCGACCACCACCGCGGCCACGCTCGCCGTCAGCACGAGCCTGGCGACCGGCGCTGTCGTCGCCCTCGGCTCGCCGGAGACGCAGGCATGAGCGATCTCGGCTGGTACGTGCGCAGGTTGTCCCGGATGGGGCCCGCCGAGATCGGGGCGCGGGTCCGCACTGCGGCCCGGGTCCGGGCGTGGCGCGGGCGGGCCGGCGAGGAGCCCGGGCCGCTGCCGACCGGGCTGCGCTTCCGGGCCGTGCTGCCCGCCGGGGTCCTCGACGAGCTGCCTGCGCGGGCCGTCGCACGGTTGACCGCGACGGCCGACCGGCTGCTCGACGGGCGCGCCGAGTACTTCGGTGTCGAGCGCGTCGACCTCGTCGACCCGGACTGGTCCCTCGACCCGAGGACCGGCAGGCGCGCACCGTCCGACGTGTACTGCTTCGACGTCCGATACCGGGACGAGGCCGCGGTCGGCGACATCAAGCAGATCTGGGAGCCGTCACGCCACCAGCACCTGACCGTCCTCGCGGCCGCGTACGCCGCGACTCGGGACGAGCGCTACGCGCAGCGCGTGGCGGACCATCTGAAGTCCTGGTGGGCGGCGAACCCGCCGCTGAAGGGCGCCCACTGGGCCAGCGGGATCGAGCTCGGCATCCGGCTGCTCTCGTGGGTCTGGGTCCGCAGGCTGCTCGACGGCTGGCCGGGCGCCGCCGGCCTGTTCGAGGAGAACCCGGAGGCGGTCCACCAGATCCGCTGCCACCAGCGCTGGCTGCAGGCGTTCCCGAGCTCGGGCTCCTCGGCGAACAACCACGTGATCGCGGAGTCGGCGGGGGCGCTCGCGGCCGCGTGCGCCTTCGACTGGTTCCCCGAGTCCGCGCGGTGGCGGGCGGCGGCGCTGCGCGGCCTCGACACCCACCTGGCGGCGAACACCTTCCCGAGCGGGCTCAACCGCGAGCTCGCCACGGAGTACCACGGCCTGGTCCTCGAGCTCGGGCTCGCCGCCGTCGTCGAGGCCGAGGCGGCGGGGCTCGGGGTCCCGGGAACCACGTGGGGGACCCTGCGGTCGATGGTCGACGCGCTCGCCGCGGTCGTCGACACCGGGATCCGGCCGCCCCGCCAGGGTGACGCCGACGACGGTCTCGGCATCCTGCTCGACGGCCAGGGCACCGACCGCTGGCAGACCCTGCTGCACCTCGGCGACGTGCTGTTCGGCAGGCTGCCCTGGTGGCCGGAGTCCGGCACCGACGACGTCACGACGCCGCTGCTCACCGCACTGGTCACCCCGCGTTCCCACCCGGCGGGCCGGCCGCCGGAACGGCCGGCCGAGCTGGCCGACGCCGGGCTGACGCTGCTGCGCGCCCGCACGCCTGCCGGTGCGGAGATCTGGTGCCGCTGCGACGGCGGTCCCCACGGGTTCGGATCCATCGCCGCCCACGCGCACGCCGACGCGCTCGCCGTCGAGGTGCGCCACAGCGGGGTCGACGTACTCGCGGATCCGGGGACGTACTGCTACCACGGCCGGCCACAGTGGCGGAGCTACTTCCGCTCGACGGCCGGGCACAACACCCTCGAGCTCGACGGCGCGGACCAGTCCGTCTCGGGCGGCCCGTTCCTCTGGACCCGGCACGCGCGGACCCGAGTGGTGACCCCGGCGCGCGGCGGTCGGTGGTGCGCCGAGCACGACGGCTACTCGCGGCGCGGCGACCGCGTCGTCCATCGGCGGATCGTGCGTCTCGACGAGACCGCGGCCGAGCTGCGGGTGGTCGACGAGGTCCGCTCCGGGCAGACCCACGGCGCCCGGCTCAGCTGGCACCTGGGCCCCGAGGTCGAGGTCCGCCTCGCGGGCGCCACCGCCGCGCTGGAGTGGCCGGGGGGGTCCGCGGCCGTCGAGCTGCCCGCGCAGCTCGGCTGGTCGGCCCACCGCGGCGAGTCCGAGCCGCCGCTGGGCTGGTACTCGCCGGGGTTCGGGCGCAGGCAGCCCTCGTGGACCCTCGTGGGCCGCGGCCACCTCGATCCGGGTGCCGCCCCCCTGACGACCGTCCTGCGCTTCGGCACCGCAACCGGGGCCACGGCGGGCCTGGAGGAACGATGAACGAGACCGAAGTCCAGACCTTCTGGAACGCGCACCCCTGCGGTGACCACATCGTCGGCGGCCTGCACGGTGGGTTCGGCGACGACCACGAGCGGTTCTTCGCCGCCTACGACGCCTGGCGCTACGACCGGGAGGGCCACATCCCGGCGTGCCTGGACCACTTCGACTTCCGTGAGCGGGACGTCCTCGAGATCGGGCTGGGGCAGGGCGCGGAGTCCGAGCAGCTGATCCGCCGTGGCGCCCGCTGGTCCGGGCTGGACCTGACCCGGGAGTCCGTCGAGCGCGTCTCGACCCGGCTCGCCCTGCGGTCGCTCCCGCACGACGCGGTTCGCCAGGGGAGCGCCCTGTCCATCCCCTGGCCGGACGACTCCTTCGACGTCGTGTTCAGCCACGGGGTACTGCACCACATCCCCGACATCCGCACCGCGCAGGCCGAGATCCACCGGGTGCTGCGTCCCGGCGGGACGCTCGTCGCCATGCTGTACGCGCGGAACTCGCTGAACTACCAGCTCAGCATCCGGGTCGTCCGCCGCGCGATGCTCGCGGCGGCCTACCCGCTGCGGCACACCGCCCTGATGCGGCGCGCCCCGCGGCTCCTGGGCGAGCACCTCGAGAACGCCGAGCGCGCGGGCTTGCGGTCCTACCTGGAGCTGGAGAGCTTCACGCACCGCAGCACGGACGGCGCGCTCAACCCGTTCGCCCGGGTCTACAACCTCAGCGACGTGCGCCGGGACTTCCCCGCGTTCGAGGTGGTGGAGAGCTTCAGGCGGTACATGCACGCCCCGCCGCTGCCGGTGCGGTCGCTCCCCCTCGGGAAGCGGCTCGGCTGGCACCTGTGGCTCGAGCTCCGGGCCCGCGACGAGGTGCCGCATGGCTAGCCTTCCCCTCCAGACCACGCCCGACGACCGCATCGGCCCGGCACCGCGGCACGTCGGGCTGGTGTGGACCCTCCTGACGATCAACGTCCTCGGCTTCCTCCCCAGCGACGGGATGCTGGTGCCCGTGCCGAAGGTCGTCGGCCAGGTCGTCACGATGGGTGCGCTCGTGCTCGCCCTCCTGCTGGCGCTGCTGCTCAATCCCCGGATCACGGTCCGGCCCAACGTCTACCTGACGCTGCTGTCCGCGCTCGCCGTGGTCGCCGTCGCGTCGAGCATCCCGCTCGAGTCCGGGCTCGGCTCGCTGCTGCGCTGTTTCCGGTTCGTCGTCTTCGTCGCCACGCTCTGGCTGGTCTGCCGCTGGTGGCGCGGGGACCTGCGGTTCGTGTGGTTCCACGTGAAGGTGCTCGGCGCCGTGCTGCTCACCGTCGTGGCCGGTCTCGTCTCGCCCGGCAACGCCTTCTCCGGGCCCGACGGCAGGCTGGTGGGGGCCATCTGGCCCGTCCCGGCGCCGCAGGTGGGCCAGTACTGCGCCGTCCTCGTCGGGCTGATCGCCACCCTGTGGCTGGTCCGCGCCGTCGACTGGCGCAGCGCCGTGATGATCATCGCGCCCGGGTTCGTCCTGCTCCTGCTCTCCCACACCCGGACCGCGCTCGTCGCGATGCTCGTCGCCTTCGCCTTCGCGGCCCTGTCGACCGCGCTCCGCAGCCTGCGGGCCCGCCGGGCGCTGCTGCTGTTCGGCGTGGTCGGCGGCGCGGCGCTGCTGTTCCAGGGGGCGCTGCTGACCTGGTTCCAACGTGGGCAGGACGAGGACGAGCTGCTGAGCCTCACCGGGCGGCAGAAGGTCTGGGACGCCCTGCTGGCCCGCGACCGGACCGTGGGGGAGCAGCTGCTCGGTGTGGGGCTCACCGACAAGTCCTACGGCGGCCTGCCGATCGACAGCAGCTGGCTGGCCGACTACCACGAGCTCGGCCTGATCGGCGTGGGCCTCGTCGGGGCGATGATCGTCGCCCTGCTGGGGGCGGCGCTGCTGCGTCCGCCCACGCCGGCGCGCGGCTGCGCGCTGTTCCTGGTCGTCTACTGCTGCATCGCCTCGTACACCGAGGTCGGACTCGGCGACGCGTCGCCGTACCTGCTGCACCTGGCGGTGGCGGCGTCCCTGCTCATCACCCCCGGGGGCGGGTCGCCAGGGCCGGGCATGGCGCTGCTCCCCCGCACGAGGGAGGCCCCGCCGTGAGCGCCTCGGAACGCGGCGTGACCGTTTCCGGCAGGACATCAACCAAGCGTAACGCGGGGCTCAGCCCTGCCGAGTCCACGCTGCGGGTCCCGGGTGGAGGGGCCTGCCGGTGGGCACTCAATGGAGAGGTGGTCGGACCATGAGCGAACCGGGAGTTCTCCTCGACCGGGATGGCACCGTGATCGTCGACCACGGCTACGTCGGCAGCACCGACCGGGTCGAGCTGATCGACGGCGCGGCCGAGGCCATCGGCGCGCTGAACCGCGCGGGCATCCCGGTGGCGGTCGTGACCAACCAGGCCGGGGTCGCCCGCGGCTACTACGGGCTGGCGGACGTGCGGAAGGTCCACCGGCACATCGACGAGCTGCTCGCCGCGGCGGGCGCGCACATCGACCACTGGGCGTTCTGCCCCTACCACCCCGACGGTGTGGTCGAGGACTTCGCCCGCGCCAGCGCCGACCGCAAGCCCGGCCCGGGGATGGGGCTGGCCGCGGCGGAGGCCCTGGACCTCGACCTCGGCGCGTCGTGGGTGGTCGGCGACCGCGACACGGACCTCGGACTCGCCAGGGCCCTCGGCGCCCGCGCGATCTACGTCGGGCCCGCGCCCGCACCGGATCCCGGTTTCCCCGCGGTGCCGGACCTCCGTGCGGCCGTCGACCACATCCTGGCGGCGGACCGGTCGCCGGCGGCACTGGTGCCCGCGCCGCGCTTCCCCTCCACCGCGTACGGGAGCGCCGACCTGTTCGGCCGCGACTACCTCGACGAGCTGGCGCGGGCCTCTGCCACGATCGATCTCGCCCAGGTCGCCACGGCCGCCAAGCTGCTCACCGACGCCTACGAGCGGGACGCCGCGGTGTTCGTCTGCGGCAACGGCGGATCGGCCTCCATCGCCAACCACATGCAGTGCGACCACGTCAAGGGCGTGGGGAACGGCACGGACCTGACCACCCGCGTCTACAGCCTGAGCACCAACGTGGAGCTGTTCAGCGCCATCGCCAACGACCACGGGTACGCCGAGGTCTTCGAGTACCAGCTGCGCTCGCAGGCCAGGGAGGGGGACCTGCTCGTCGTGGTCTCCTCCTCCGGGCGCTCGCCCAACATCGTCAAGGCCCTCGAATGGGCGGCGGCCAACGGCCTGGCGTCGATCGCGCTCACCGGGTTCGACGGCGCCCCGGCCCGCACCCTGGCCACCGTGTCCCTCCACGTCGACTCGTCCAACTACGGAATCATCGAGGACGCGCACCAGACATGCATGCATCTGCTCGCCCAGTACGTCCGGCAGTCCCGCATGGCGACTGACACCGTCGCGACCACGGTGTTCTGAGCCGTGCGCGTCGCGATCAACCTGCTCACCGACGATCCCGCCAACCCGTCGGGCGCCCACTGGTTCTGGACCCGGGTCATCCCCGAGATGGCCAAGTCGCTGACCGCCGACGAGGAGTTCCACCTCCTGGTCAGCGAGAGGTGCAGGCCGCTGCACGAGGGATACGGTCCGAACGTCGACTACCTGATGTTCCCCTGGTCGAACGAGAACCCGCCGCTGCGCACGCTGAGCGAGCACCTGCTCACGCCGTTGCGGCTGCCGAAGGCGAAGATCGACGTCTTCAACACGGGGATGGCGCCGCTGTTCCGGGTGGCTCCCTCGCTGGTGATCCACTTCAAGACCCTGCACGCCTACACGGCACCGGCGTCGGTCCGGCTGAGCGCGCGGGCGTACCGGCGGCTGAGCTACCCGCGCACCGCCCGGCTGGCCGACGCGATCATCATCAACTCGGAGAGCCTGCGCGCCGAGGTCGAGCGGTACCTCGACGTCGACCCGGCCAGGCTGCACCTGATCCCCGAGGCCGTGGACCACGAGCTCTTCCGGCCCGGTGACCGGGAGGAGGCGCTCGCGCACATCGGCGCGAAGTACGGTGTGCGGGAGGCCTTCATCCTGTTCGTGTCGTCGCTGTGGCCCTACAAGAACTGCGCGGGCCTGCTGCGTGCCTACTCGGCCGCGCGCTCCCAGCTCGACGGCCGCAGGCTGGTGATCGTCGGGCCGGCCCGAGACGTCGAGCACGCCGACGAGCTCCGCGCGCTCGCCGCCGAGCTGGGCATCGCCGACGGCGTCGACTGGGTCGGCGGGGTGCCGCTGGAGGAGACGGTCCGGTTCTACCGGGCCGCCGACACCTTCGTGTACCCCTCGCTGAACGAGACCTTCGGGCTGCCCATCCTGGAGGCGATGGCGACGGCGTGTCCGGTCGTCACGTCGTCGGTCAGCGCGATGCCGGAGACGGCCGGGGGCGCGGCGCTGCTCGCCGACCCGACGGACCAGGAGGCCCTCGCCGTCGCGATCGTGCAGGCCTGTGGGCCGGAGAACGCCCGGCTCCGCGCAGCGGGCCCGGTGCGGGCGGCGGAGTTCAGCTGGGCGGCCACGGCGGAGAAGACGCTCGAGGTCTACCGCGCGGTGTACCGGCGGCAGCAGGAGAACGGGAGGTCGCGATGAGGATCCTGGTGACCGGCGGGGCCGGGTTCATCGGCTCCCACACCTGCGACCGGCTGGTGGCGTCGGGCCACGAGGTCGTGGTGCTCGACGCCCTGACCTCGCCCGTGCACGACGGGACGTCCCGGGTCACCCTGCCCGAGGGTGTCGAGCTCTGCGTCGGGGACGTGCGCGACCGCGACCTGCTCGCCGACCTGCTCCGCCGGGTCGACGCCGTCTACCACCTGGCGGCCTACCAGGACTACCTGCCCGACTTCGCCCGCTTCACCGACGTGAACGTCACCTCCACCGCGCTGATCTACGAGATCGCCGTCGCCGAGCGGCTCGACCTGCACCGGGTCGTCGTCGCCTCGTCGCAGGCCGCGATGGGGGAGGGCCTGTACGTCTGCGCGGAGCACGGCGCACAGGTGCCGGGGATGCGGCCGCTCGCCGCGCTGGAGCGCGCCGAGTGGGACCTGCGGTGCGCCACCTGCGGCGGGCCCATGCAGATGCAGCCGACCCCGGAGAGCGTCGCGAACCCGCAGAACGCGTACGGGATGTCCAAGTACGGCGCGGAGACCGTCGCGACCAACCTTGGGCGGCGGTACGGCATCCCGACCGTCGCCCTGCGCTACAGCATCGTGCAGGGCCCGCGCCAGTCGGTGCACAACGCGTACTCGGGCGCCTGCCGGATCTTCAACCTGCACTACCTGCTCGGCGGGGCCCCCACGCTCTACGAGGACGGGGAGAACATCCGCGACTACGTCAACATCCACGACGTCGTCGACGCCAACGTCCTCGTGCTGGCGGACGAGCGCGCGCCCGGCTCGGTGTTCAACGTCGGCGGCGGTGCCGGGTACACCACCCGGCAGTTCGCGGACATCGTGCGCCGCCACTACGGCTCCGACCGCGAGGCGGTCGTGACCGGCGAGTACCGCTTCGGCGACACCCGGCACATCCGGTCCGACATCAGCGCCCTGACGGCGCTCGGCTGGCGGCCCACCCGCACCCCGGGCGACTCCGTCGCCGAGTACGCCTCCTGGCTGAAGGGCATGGACGGGCTCGACGAGGTGCTCGCCGCGGCGACCGAGACGATGCGGCGGCTCGGGGTGGTGCGCAAGGCCGGGGCGGGGGCGTGAAGGCCTTCCTGCTGGCCGCGGGCCTGGGGACCCGCCTGCGCCCGCTGACCGACACCGTGCCGAAATGCCTGGTGCCGGTCCACGGACGCCCGCTGCTCGATCTCTGGCTCGACGCGCTGGACCGGGCCGGGGTCGCGGAGGTGCTGGTCAACACCCACCACCTCGCCTGCCGGGTGCGCGAGCACGTGCACGCGCGGGTGGGGCCGCCGGTGGTGCGGCTCGTCCACGAGGAGGAGCTGCGCGGGAGTGCGGGCACCCTGCGCGCCAACCGGGACTTCGTGGCGGGGGAGGACATGTTCCTGGCGCTGAACGCGGACAACCTCACCGACTTCGATCTCGGCGTGCTGGTCGCGGCCCACCGGGCCGGTGGCCGTCTCGCGACCGTCGCTCTGTTCCGGGCACCGCGGCCCAGCGCCTGCGGGATCGCGGAGGTGGACGCCGCGGGGACCATCGTGGGCTTCGTCGAGAAGCCCGAGCACCCGGCCGGCGATCTCGCCAACGCCGGCATGTACGCCTTCTCGGGCGAGGTGTTCGACCTCCTCGACGGCCCCGAACCCCTCGACATCGGCCGTCACCTGCTCCCGCGCCTTGTCGGTCGGGCGGGCTCGGTCACGGTCGGGGACGCGTACTTCCTCGACGTCGGCACGCCGGAGGCGCTCGAGCGCGCCCGCACCCAGTGGACCGGAGCAGCCCGATGATCGTCACCCAGACGCCGTTGCGCATCGGCCTCGTCGGCGGCGGCACCGACATGCCCGGCTACTACCGCGAACACGGCGGCCGGGTGCTCAACGCGGCGATCGACAAGTACATCTACGTGATCGTCAAGCAGCGGTTCGACGACGAGATCTACGTGAACTACTCGCGCAAGGAGATCGTCGGCCGGGTCGAGGACCTGCAGCACGAGCTCGTCCGCGAGGCCATGCACATGGCGGGCGTCCGCGGCGGGGTGGAGATCACGACGCTGGCGGACATCCCGTCCGCGGGCTCGGGGCTCGGCTCCTCGTCGTCGGTCACCGTGGGCCTGCTGCACGCGCTGTTCGCCTACCAGGGCAGGCAGATCACGGCCGAGGAGCTGGCGGACCGGGCCTGCGCCATCGAGATCGACCGCTGCGGGAAGCCGATCGGCAAGCAGGACCAGTACGCGGCCGCCTACGGCGGGATCTGCGACCTCCGCTTCGGCCGCGGCGACCGGGTCGCGGTCGAGCAGCTCGCCCTGCGGCCCGAGGTCCGCCGCCGCGTGCAGGGCGAGCTGATGCTCTTCTACACCGGCATCACGCGGAAGGCCGAAACGATCCTCGGCGAGCAGACGGCCAACATCGGTGACCGGCTGCCCGCCCTCGCCGAGCTCCAGCAGCTCGCGGGCGAGGCGGTCGACGGGCTGCTGGCGGGCGATCCCGACGCGCTCGGCGCCGCGCTGCGCAAGAGCTGGGAGGCCAAGCGCACCCTCGCCACGGGCGTGTCCACCGGGCAGATCGACGCCGCCGTCGAGGCCGCACTGGCCGCGGGGGCGTCGGGCGCGAAGGTCACCGGGGCGGGCGGCGGCGGGTTCCTGCTGGTCACCTGTCCGGTGGAGAACCAGCGCGCGGTGCGGGAGCGGCTCGTGGAGCTCCGCGAGCTCCCGATCAAGCTCGATCCCGTGGGCTCGCGCGTCATCTTCAACGTGCACCGCGACATCTGGGGCTGAGTCCTCACCTCCGGTCGGGAGCGAGCGCGGTGTCGCGTCCACGGCGGTGTCTCGACTTCGACGCGGACCGCAGCCCGCGGTAGGCGACCGCCACCCCGACGCTGTAGGCGAGCCCGCTCAGCATGCTCGCGGCACCGGCGCCGACCAGACCGAGCTGGGTCGAGAGCAGCACGACCGCGACGATGGACAGCACAGCGCTGACCATCCGGCTGATCCACAGGCTCCGCACCTGGCCCGCGGCCTTGACCGCCTGGCCGTAGCCGAAGCTCAGCGCCAGCAGGACGTACTGCGCGGCGATCATCCGGGTGACCGTCGTGGCGTCCACGAAGTCGGAGCCGTAGACCAGGTGGAGCGCGGTCCCGGCGAAGAGCGTGATGAGTCCACAGTAGACGATGGTGACGCCCGCGACCGCCAGCGTGAGCAGCCGGGCGTAGCGGGCCAGGCCGGGGAGCCCGTCGGTCCGCAGCCGCCGCACGGACCCCGGCAGCCCGATGTTGCCGCCCGCGATGAGGATGACCACCACCGGCCCGATCAGTCCCGTGCCGGCGCGGTAGAGCCCGAACCGGTCGGCGCCGAGCAGCAGCGGCAGCAGCAGGAGATACCCCTGGTCGGCCGGGAACGCGGTGCAGAACTCCGCGACGAACCATTTGCTGCGCGGCCACATCTCGCGCAGGAGGCGGAGCCCGCCGCGGGTGACCGGCCACGCTCGCAGCATCACCACGCCGAGCACGGCACCGGCCGTCGCGCCCACGCCCCAGGCCGCGATGAACAGCTCGGAGCTGTCCTCACCCCCGGCCAGCAGCGCCACCGAGAGGGCGACCTGGACGCCCGCGAACAGCAGGTCGCTGTACAGGGCGACGGTGGGCCGGTGCAGCCGGAACGCCATCGACCGGCAGTAGTCCTGCGCGAGCAGGCTCGGGATACACGCGGCGAGGACGAGGAGCGGGCCCACCGCCGGGCCGTCCCCCAGGACCGCCACCAGCACCCCGCCCAGCACCAGGAGCACGCTCGACGAGCACACACCGACCGCGAGCGTCGCGGCCAGCCCGTCGGGGAGGCGGGCGTCGCGGTGCCGGGTCGAGCCCACCACGGTGAGCGGCTCGGCCACCAGGGCCCGGTTGAACCCGAGGACGGCGAGCCACACCAGGAACGCGACGCCGAAGGTGCCGAGCGACTCGGTGCCGCCCGCGCGGGCGACGAGCACCCCGAGCAGGAAGTTCGACGCCGACGAGACGAGCTGGTCGGCCAGCGTGAGCGCGGACTGTCGGCCGATGCGCCAGCGGGCGGTCCTGGTCGCGCGATCGGCCGTCGGGGTGGGGCTCCCCGACACGTCAGCAGCTCGGGGTGCTGGGGTTCGCGAACGTGCTGCCCGCATCCTGGTCGGCAGGCGCGGCCTGCCAGTCGGTCACGGACACCGCCTTGCCGGTCGTCGGGATCATGAAGGACCAGCCGCCGTGGTAGGTGTTGTCCCGCCAGACGACCTGCTGGTGGTAGGCGATCGCCTGCTGGATGACGTCGCCGCGGTAGGGCGACCACTCCGGGTAGGTGCCGACGTTGGAGATCACGGCCATGCGCCCGGTGTAGCCGGGCGTGCAGCCCGCGATCGAGGGCGACGTCGTGAAGCGGTTGTCGTGGATGTCCACGCGCTGGGTCTTCCAGCGGCAGTCGCTGTACAGCGGCTCCTTGTCGATCGCGGGCGCCGAGCAGCGAGCCACGTCCGGCACCAGCAGCGTGCAGATGCCGGTCGAGGTGTTCGCGGCGCTGTTGCAGAAGCGGTCGGCGTTCTCCCAGGCCGTGATGCCGGACCAGTTGTCGGTGAAGTCGTTGTCGTAGATGTCGATCTTGTCGGTCCGAGCCGGGACGCGCGGCTCGCCGCCCGCCTCGGAGAGGTACACCGCCGCGACCGGGAAGTCGTCCTTCCCCTCGGCGTACTTCTTCCCGCTCGGCAGGGCGTTGCCGCGGATCACGTTGCTCCGCACGATCAGGTTGTAGCTCGTCTCGTAGAACAGGGCCTCGCCGTCGTTGTGCTCGATGACGTTGCCCTCGACGAGGAAGTCGTTGTTGTTCGTGTCCGCCCACAGGCCCGCGCCGCGGTTGTCGTGGATCCAGTTGCCGCGCACGTCGGCGCCGTTGACACCCCAGAACTTGACGCCGCCCGAGCAGCCACACCCCTCGACCCGGCGCTCCCAGTCGTCCGTGTTGTTCCCGGAGATCTCGTTGCCCGCCACGACCAGCCCCGTGATGCCGTTGCCGGGCTGGAAGGCGTTCATGGCGTACTGGCCGTTGTCCCGCAGGCAGTTGCCCAGAACCTGCTGGCGGGAGCCCGCCATCAGCGCGGCGCCCTTGTTGCGCTCCAGCGTGCTGTCCTGGATCACCCAGGCGTTGCCGGAGTCGTGGTTGACGACGCCCTCGTTCGCGGGCGGGACGAATCCGGTGACCGTGAGGTTGCGGATGGTGACGTTGTCCGCGGTGCCGGTGAAGGCGTAGCGGTTGACACCCTGGCCGTCGAGGACCGCCCCCGGGGCTCCGAGGTAGGTGTTCCCGGCCTTCGGGCCGATCTGGGCGTACTCGTCCTTCGTGAGGGTGTGCTTCCCGGGCGAGAGCCAGAAGGTGGTCCCCGGCGGGTTGGCCTCCGTCTTGGCCGAGACGTCGCCGACGACCCCCGCGGTCACGGTCACCGCGCCTGCCGGGGGTGTGGCCGGGCCGGGTGGCAGTCGGTCGCACACCGTGGCGACCGGTCCGGCCGGCGTCCCGGTCGGGGCGGACGGCGCCGACGTCGGGGAGCCCGTGGGGCCGGTCGCCGGGGACCCGGTGCAGGCGGCCAGGACGAGGCCCAGCGCGAGCCCGACGACCGCGAGCCGCGCAGGTCGTGCCCGCCCCCGCCGCCTGCCGGACACCGCTCGTCGACCGTCGCACCGTTGCCACCGCACGGTGTGTGGCTCGCCTCGGTCCGGACGACCGTTACCCGTCACTCTCCGTGTCCGAGGGCGTGCGGAGGAGGAAGTAGGCGTACCGCTCGTCGAGGACGTTCCGCGGGATCAGGTGCACGGCCTCGGGCCGGAACCCGCACGCCTCGGACAGCGTCCAGAACTCGTGGATCGGGAAGGTCGTCATGTCCGCGAGCCCCCGTCGGTAGCTGCGCCGCCGCGAGCGGGTCCGGAACGAGCCCGTGTCGTACTTGACCTGGATGACGGCCTGGCCGCCGGGCGCGAGGGCACGCCGGGCGATCCGGAGGATGCGTTCGGCGTAGGCGGGGGAGGGCAGCAGCTCGAACACGTAGAAGCAGAGGAACAGGTCGCACGCTTCGCCGAGTGCGGCGGCCTCGGGCCGGTCGATGTCGACGAGCACGGCCTCGAACGGGGTGCCGGTGACGGCGTGGACCTGCCTGCGGCACTCGGTGAGGGAGTCCCGCGAGACGTCCGTGCCGACGAACGTGCCCGCGAGCGGGGCGAAGGCCGCCGCGTTGGCGCCCCCGCCGCAGCCCCACTCGAGGATGCGGCGCCACGGCCCGTCGTGGTGGGTGAGCCTGCGGACCAGGTCGAGATGCCGCTCCCCGACCTGCGCCCACAGGTCTGAGCCCGCGAAGACCCCGCCGTCTCGCCAGTGCGAGTTGTTCTTCCAGGCGTCGTCCCCCGCGCCCTGCCAGTAGTCCCCCGCCTCGGTGATCACCTTCTGGGGGTCGTCCGCGAGCCCGATGCCCGACAGCCCGCGGTCCACGACGTCCCGGGCGGCCGCCGCGCCGCGGCGGGCCCGGCGCAGCATGGTCGAGGGCTTCACCGGGGCCGTCCCGCCACGACGCCGCGACCGCTGGTGGGGCCGGCGGGGTCGGCGGGGACGGAGCCGCCGCCGTCGAGTAGGGCCGCGAGCTCGGCGAGCTGCTGCTCGACCTCCGCCACCACGGCGCGGTGGGCCTCCGCCATGGCCGGCACCAGCTCCGCCGCCCGCACCTGGAGCTCCGTGAACTGACGGACCAGGAGGTCGAGCTCGACCGACCGGGCGTCCTGGCAGAACTCCGGCACCCCGGCTCTCGCCATGACCTCGCGGTGCTTGTCCGCGTAGCCGACGGAGATCGTGGGCCGTGCGAGCTGCACCGCGGTGACCACGTTGTGGTAGCGCGTGGCGACCACGGCGTCGACGGTGGCGAGCACGGCCATCAGGTCCTGGATCGTGGGGGTGGCGGGCGCCGACACCAGCTCGGTGCCGGGACCCGGCCGCCGCTCGGCGAGCGTCGCTCGGACCTGCTCGATGACGGCGGTGTCCACGGGATCACAGGTCACGAACGTGATGGGCCGCCCGGCGTCGACGAGCCACAGCGCGAAGCGGGTCATCACCTCGAGGTAGTTCCGGTGGAACCGCTCCGCGTCGCGGCGCTCGTCGTTGGTGCCCCAGAAGTCCATGAGCCCGATCGCGACGCCGCCGCGGTGCTCGGCGGCGGCCGGGACGGGATGGGCGAAGGAGAGATCCGGATAGACCCGGTCCGCCCGGACGTCGACGCCCATGGAGCGCATGGCGGCGCGCGAGTGCTCGTCCCGGTACGAGCGATAGTGCGCGAGCCGGGCCGCCGTGGTGATCAGCCATCGGGTCAGCGGTCTGCGGATCACGTCCGCCCCGACGCAGACCAGCAGGAACCTGCACCCGGCCAGCCGGGCGCCCGTCGCGATGCCGAGCAGCCCCCACGGAAACCCCCACGGCCGCATCGGGACCGTGGTCTCCAGCACGCCCATTCCGGGCACGATCACCACATCGTGCCCGCGCGCCCAGCGCCACGTGCGGACCGGGTCGAGCACCCGGCCGAGCATCTTGAGGGCCGTCCCGGGGACGCGTGGGAAGCGGTGGGCGTTCGCCTCGAACCACTGCAGGGGGGTCGCGGGCGCGCCGTAGCGCTCGCGGAGGGCCTCCGGCTCCATCACGAGGAAGTCGAACCGGGCGTCGGGGAGCCGGTCGCGCAGGAAGGTCAGGAGGGCGTCGAGCGAGCTGTCGTTGCCCAGGTTGCCCGAGCCGAGCACGCCGGCGAAGCCGATCCGCGGCGCGCGTCTGCCGGTCATCGGCAGGCTCCCAGTCGCTCCGTCGACGGCTCGGCGGCGAGCGGACGGCGGCGGAGCTCGCGGACCGGGCCGACGATGCCGCGGTCCAGCATCCAGCGGACGAGCTCCGCGTAGCAGCGCCTACGGTCGGTCACCGACAGCGGCGAGCGCCGGATCGCGCTCAGGTAACCGCCGACGTACTCGACGACCAGCCGCGCCGTGCTGTGGTCGGCCCGGCGCGGGTCGAGGTTGGCGCACACGGCCTTGACGGTCGGCCTGCGGTCCCCGCGGTCCGGGTGGTCGCGGCGGAAGTACAGCAGCTCGGGGACCTGGTGGAACGGCCCGTGCAGGGCGATCTCCGCGACGAGCGTGCGGCCGGGGTGGTGGTAGCTCGCCGCCGGGTTGACGGTGCGCGCCACGTCCCCTCGGATCAGCCCGTACTCGTCGTCGCCGCCGTCGGTGTAGAGCAGGGCGCGCAGCCGCGTCACGGGGTCCGGCGAGTCGGTGGCGAGGGTGTAGTCGAACCGGGAGATCTCGTCGCCCGCCGCGTCGATGTAGGCCATGTAGGCGTGGCAGAGCACCACCTCGGGGCGCTCGTCCATCGCCTCCACGCAGCGGAGCAGCAGGTCCGGGCCGTAGAGGTCGTCGTGCGCGGCCCACTTGAAGAACTCGCCCCGCGACTCGCGGAGCACCACGTCGTGGTTGGGGGCGGCGCCGATGTTGCGCTCCTGACGGATGTAGCGGACGCGCGGATCGGCCGCCAGGTACTGCCGGCAGATGTCCTCGGTCGAGTCGGTCGACGCGTTGTCCGAGATGATCATCTCGAAGTCCGTGAAGGTCTGCGCGAGCAGCGCGTCCAAGGCCTCGGCGAGGTACTTCTCGCCGTTGTAGACCGGGACCCCGATGCTCACGCGTGGGCTGGCGGTCACGGTTGGCTCGCTTTCTCTGGTCTCCGCCGTGGTCTCGACGGCCCGTGGGGCCGATGGTGGTGCAATTCGCTGCGCAGCTGGTACCACGCGACCGCGGCGCTGAAGGCGGTGGCGAGCGCGACGCCCCACGCCGAGCCCATCGCTCCGCCGAGGGCGGCGCCACCCAGGCCGAGGGCCAGATAGGCGCAGGCCGCGTTGGTCTGGGAGAACAGGCTGCGCCGGGCGGCCCCGAGGGCGCGCAGGCCCGCCATGGCGCCGTCGGAGAAGCTGCCCGCCATGACGACGAGCGTCGTCGGGACGAGCAGGGCGACGGCCGAGGGCCAGACGTCGCCGAGCAGCCTCCGGCCGACGGCCTCGGAGACCAGCAGCAGGATCGCGGCTCCCCACAGGGCCCCGGCCACGGCCTGGCCACCGCCCAGCACCAGGCAGAACGGGAGGAGCCTGTGGCGGGATCGGCTCAGCACCCGCGCCGCCTCGGGGACCGACACCAGGCTGACACCCATCAGCAGCGCCATGAACGGACCGAGCAGGAGCTGCGCCCCCCTGATCGACCCGACCGCGGCGAGCCCGGCGATGGCTCCCAGCCCGTACAGCCGGAGCTGCGCGGCGCCGCTGACCATGGTGTTCTCGAGCATGTAGCGCAGGCCGAGGTCGAGCTGGTTGCGCAGCCAGCCGAGGACGGCCCGCGGGCCGGCCGGGAGCAGCCGCAGCTGCAGGCAGCCGGTCAGCGCGGCGACCGCCGCGGCGGCGCCCCAGCCCAGGACGAAGCCGCCGACCCCCGCGCGGTGCGAGGCGAGGAGCAGCGCCGGCACGAGCATGACGCCCCACACGAGGTCGTTCAGCGTCGCCGACGCACCCCGGCCCGCCGCGAAGAACGCGTACCGCCAGCTGTCCTGCAGCAGGAGCGCGGGCAAGACGATGCCCAGCGCGACGAAGGCCCGACCCGCGGCACCGCCGAGGAGCACGCCTGCGGCGAGGCACAGCAGCCCGGCGGCGATCCCGACCACGAGCGCCGAACCGGCGGCCTGCCGCGTCGCGTCCCGCCACGGGCCGTGGGCGGTGCCGCTGAACCGCACCGTCAACGGGTCGGTGCACAGGCCCCGAGAGAGGTTGAGCACCACGGCGTAGGTCACCAGGGCGAGGCCGAACGCGCCGAAGGCGTCGACCCCGAGCGACCGTGCGACGACGATGCCGACGACGAGGTTGGTGACGCTGGAGGCGGCCTGGTCGACCACGCCCCAGGACAGCCGCCGGGCCGCGCCGCGCACGCCGGCGCTGAGCCTGCTCGGCCGGGCCGTACCGGTGCCTGCGAGCGGCGGTGGTGCCGTCGCGTCGTCCGACACCCGGGGGAACGGCACCGTCCGGTTCTGCGTCGCGGGGTCCTCAGACATCCGGACCACCCGGTGCCCGGCGGCGCCGGAGTGCGGCGACCGCCCGGTCCACGACCAGGTCGACGCCGAAGGCGAGCGGCGGGACCACGGCGAGCGTCAGGGCGAGCCCACCGACGGTGTCCGACGCGTAGTGGGCGACCAGGTAGGTCTGCGCCCAGGCCGCGCCGATGCCCCCGATGACCGTGCAGCCCAGCACGATCACCACGCCCGACGCCCGGCCGCGGCCCGCGAGGTCGGCGACCAGCAGCCCGACGACGAGGGCGAACGCCGCCGTCCCGGCCGTGTGCCCGCTGGGGTAGCTGAGGAAGCCGCCGTGGATCTCCCGGTCGACCACGGGCTTGACCAGGGTGGTGACCAGCCCGAGCGCGCCCTGGGCGAGCACGGCGACCAGGGCCAGCCGCCACCGCCCGAGCCCCAGGCAGGTGAGACTGACCAGCAGGCAGAGGATCAGCACGCCCCGCGGCTCACCGAGGAAGTCGAGGACGAGCCCGGTGGCATAGGCGTCCGGGGCCCAGTCCTGGAACGTCGCGAGCACCCAGGCGTCCACCGTGGTCGGTGCCGACCCGCCCGCCACCGCGATCCCGAGGGCGATCGCGGTCACGGCACCGACGGCCGCCGCGACCAACAGCGGCCGCGCGAGTCCCGATGGCAGGGCCTGCCGCGCGAGCCCCGGTGCGACGGCGGCCCTGATCTGCCCGGTCAGCGCTCCAGCTCCGCCGTGCCCAGGCCGGCGATGGCGGCCTGGAGGGGGTCCCGCGCGGCGGCCCGTTCCCACAGCATCCACGGGCTGCGGCCCGACCGGTAGTGGGCCTCGAGCGCGGTCCGTTCCTTCACGGTGTCCGCCGGGTGCCAGAAGCCCTCGTGGCGGTAGGCGAGCAGCCGGCCCGCGCGGGCGAGCGGCATGCACGCGTCGGCGATCAGGTCACCGTTCTCCGGCAGGTGGTCGAAGATCTCCGGTCGGAGGGCGAAGTAACCCCCGTTCTCCCACAACGGCATCTGCTGCAGGGTCCGGATCTCGCTGACCCGGTCGTCCTCCCCGAGCTCGACGCAGTGGAAGGCGGACTGCGGCGGGACCGCGACCAGCGACCCGACCGCGTCGCTGCGCTTGAAGGCGTCGATCATGTCGTTGAGCGGCAGGTCGGTGAGCACGTCGGCGTAGTTGGCGAGGAACATCTCGTCGTGCTCGACGAACGACCGGACCCGCCGCAACCGCTCGCCGATCGGGGAGTCGAGACCGGTATGGGCGAAGGTGATCGACCAGTCCTTGATGTCCGAGCTCATCAGCTCGACCTCGCCGTGGTGGAGCACGAAGTCGTTCGACGCGGTCTCGGCGTAGTTCAGGAAGTAGTCCTTGACGTGCTGGGCGCCGTAGCCGAGGCACAGGATGAACTCGGTGTGTCCGAAGTGGGCGTAGTAGCGCATCACGTGCCAGATCAGCGGACGGGGCCCGACGGTCGCCATGGGCTTCGGGACGTCGGACGCACCGTCGCGCATGCGCATCCCGTACCCGCCGCAGAACAGGACGACCTTCATTGGGCGCCACCTCCGGTTCCATGGCCCCGCGGAGCGGGACCCATGTGACTGCCTTCACATGGGTCGTCCGTGCCCGTGCGACCGTTACCTGCGGGGGCGAAGAGGACGATTCGTAACGAACCGGCCGGTACCCGCGAGGGGAACCTTCGTCGAACGGCGGAACCGAGGGGGCCGAGTGCAGCGTCGGATCTGCGACGTCCGGTCCTATCCGGACCACCTGCCCGCGGTCGCCGCGTACGGCCTTCCGGCGGTGGTGGGCCGGTGGCCGGATCGGCCCGTCCCGCCCGGGGAGTGGCCCTCCTTCCTCGCGGCCGTCGAGCGGCACCGGGTGACCGGGCAGCTGGAGCGGGCCGTCGCCGACGGCGCGTTCCCGGTGACCGCGCAGCAGCGCGAGGACATGCTGCGCAGCAGGCGGACCTTCGTGCTGCGGGGGATGCTCGTCGACGCCGAGCTGGTCCGGATCACCGCGGCGCTGCGCGCGGCGGAGGTTCCGGTCCGCGTCCTGAAGGGATCCGCCGTCGCCCGGCTCGACTACGCCGACCCCCGGCTGCGGACCTACAACGACGTCGATCTCCTGGTCCGGCCCGCGGACTTCCCCGCCGCGGTGCGGATCCTCCAGCGCGACGGGATGACCCGGATCCTGGCCGAGCCGCGCCCGGGCTTCGACGCCCGCTTCGACAAGGGGACCACCCTGCGGACGGCCGCCGGGCTCGAGGTCGACCTACATCGCACCTTCGTGCTCGGACCCTGGGGCTTCCGAGTCGACCTCGACGAGCTGTGGGCCTGCGCCGAGACCTTCACGATCGGCGGCACCGGGCTCGACGCGCTGTCGCCGCGACACCGGTTCCTGCACGCCTGCTACCACGCCGCCCTCGGGGACTGGCCGCTGCGGCTCGGCTCGCTGCGCGACGTCGCCGAGCAGCTCCCGGGCGTCGAGTCCGACCGGGGTTCGATGCGGGCGACGGCCCGGCGGTGGGGCGTCGAGTCCGTCGTGGCGGCCGCGGTCGCCGACACCGTCCGGCTGCTGGGGCTACCCGGTGACACCCCGCTGCGCCGATGGGCCGCCGCTCACCGCCCCGGACGCCGGGACCTGCGCTGGCTCGCCCTGCACACGCGCGAGGACAAGACGTTCGCCGCCCAGGCGCTCGCGACGGTCGGCGTGCTGTCGGGAGTCCGGGCCCGGGTCTCCTACGTGCGGGCCCTGGCACTCCCGGACGCCGAGTACGTCGCCGACCGGCACGCGACGGCGGGCAGCCGACTGCGGTACGGGCTCGCCCAGGCCTGGCGCGGGCGAGCCTAGGCTCCCGGTGCCCCGTCGCAGGGCGTCTGGCTCCGGCTGCCGACGGCCGTCGCCAGCCACGCCTGATGCAGAAGCCCCATCGTGGGCGCGTGCGGGTCGTCGGACAGCCAGATCGCGCGGAGCGCCTCGGGATCGACCAGCTCGTCGTCGACGCCCGCGCCGGTCCAGGACCGGGCGAACTCGCGGGTGCGCTCGGTGAACACCGCGCGGGTGAAGACCGCCTTGGTGCTGCGCTCCAGCACCGCACGGGGCAGGAGGTCCCCGAACAGCGCCCGCATCGTCGCGGTCCGCCCGGTCCAGCCCGGGAACCCCGCCGTCGTGGCGACCGCGGCGACGACGGAGGGTTCGGCGAAGGCCTGGACGTAGTGGACGTCGAGCTCGGCGGCGAGGGTCTGGACGGTGCCGTAGCCCAGCCGCGCGGCACGCCGGGCCGAGTAGTACCAGGCAGCCCGTCCGGCGTGCAGCGGCTGCGCCGCGAGGTCGGCCGCGTCCCGCTCCCACAGCACGCGCTCCACGTCGGGCCGCACCCACGGCCTGCGGAAGGGGTCGCGCAGCAGGAGCCTGCGTCGCGCCGCCGCCGGGGCCAGTGACCGGGCCGCGTCGGCATAGACCCGCGGAGCGACGCGCCCGCGCCGCGATGCGAGCTTGGTGACGGGGGTGATCCGCTTCAGCCCGAAGACCTCGTCCCCGCCCTCCCCGGTCAGCAGCGCGCCGCCGCGGGTCGCGTCGAGCATCCGCCAGGTGGGCGCGACGTTGGGCGGCCAGAACACCCCGTGCCTGCGCAGGAGCGGCAGCGCGATCGGGCCGAGCGGATCGTGCTCGTCGGCGACCTCGAGGAGGATCCGCTCCGTGATCCCGAGATGGCCGAGGACCTGCCGCTGCCAGTGGCTCTCGTCGGTCTCCGGCACCCCGGGGTAGACGAGGGTGATCGGGACCGGGGGTGGCAGCCCCTCGCGGCGTGCCACGGCCACCGCGGCGGCGAGGACGATCGAGGAGTCCCGCCCGCCGGAGAACGCGACGAGGCAGGGGGTGCGGGTCAGCGCCCCCAGCAGCACGGCGTCGAGCGCTTCGCGGGAGGTGCGGTCGGACGGCGGCGGCTCCGGCGGAGCGACCAGGCCGTGCACCCAGCCGCCTGCGGTCTCGAGGGCATCGGTCAGGTACACACCGGACACGGGCGCTCCAGTCGAGGTGTGCGGGAGCAGGGCCGGCGTCCCGATCCGCCGGACCTGCCGACCGGTCGTCAGGAGTACGAGCTGTCACCGAGGATCGGGAGAACCCAGGTGAGGTTGTCGGACGACTTCCCGAACAGGTTGGCCTGGGTGAGCTCCTCGACCGAACCGAGCCGGACGATCTCCGGTGCCTCGTAGGTCTCGAGCATGCGGTCACCTCCTTCCATGGGAGAACCTCCCCGACATCGTCGTCGGGGCCTCGGGGGTTCGGCGGCGGGGGCCGGGGCGTTACTCCGTCTGCCCGTCCCCCTCCGGTGTGGTCAGCCCATTAGGCTCCGGCGGGTGCGCCTGCCCCGCATCGCCCGGACGTCCGTGTCCACGCCCGGGCTCGTCCTCTCGGCCCTTCGCGAGGTGGCCCGCGCCGACCGCCGTGGGACGGCGACGGCCGCCCTCCTCCAGGTGCTCGGGGTGCTCGGCGCGCTCGGTCTCGTCGCCGCGGGCAAGCTGGCGTTCGACGCGCTGCTGGACCCGGCGGGCGCCTCGGTCGGCCTGGTCCCCGCGTTGCTCGCCCTGGCTCTGGCAA
>Ga0207641_10000881_pt1 | contig 31409 bp, 38 predicted proteins | sample KBSSwiS62_FD_184306 | JGI IMG/M metagenome (GOLD analysis project Ga0207641, IMG submission 184306) | Switchgrass rhizosphere microbial communities from Kellogg Biological Station, Michigan, USA - KBS Switchgrass S6-2 (SPAdes) (version 2) | ecosystem: Host-associated > Plants > Roots >... | reverse complement strand
CGCCAGCAAACATGCGACGGGAAGCGCCTATTCGCGCTCATCGTCCAAGAGCGATGCCGTGGCGCACGGCGGCAAGTACGCTCGCGGCGGGCGGCTTCCGACGGCCGGGGCAGAATCAGGCGTTGGGCGTTTGCAGAAGGCTGGTAAATGACGGCATACAGCCGGCATGGCCGGTTGCTGGAAGAACGGATTGAGGAGCGCATCGCAGAGTTGGGGCAGCAGATTGTGACTGTTCCGGCGGCTGATTATGCGACGTACCGGCAAATTGTCGGGCGCGTCGAAGGATTGGCGGACGCGCTCAAGATTTCACAGGAAATAGACGGCGAAAACAATGGAGGCTAAATGCCGGTTTTAGGAGCCAGTAAAGTTGCAACTTTGGCGCAAGCGGACGATCCCAGGCGTGCCATTCTGGAAGCTGTTGGAGATCTCGACAAGGAAGAAGTCTTTGGCGATCTCGTGCTGGTCGGCACTTTCATCCAGAATGAGAAAACTCCTGGCGGAATCATCAAGCCGTCTGACAACGTCAAGGAAGACGAGTGGCAATCCAAAACCGGCTTGGTTTTGAAAAAGGGCCCGCTGGCGTGGTCGGAATGGGAAGAGGACAAAGGGGCGAACGCCAGGATCGGCACCTGGGTCGCGTTCAACATTAAGGACGGCTGGCCGATTCAGTTTAACAACGCCCCTTGCCGGCTCATTCCCTATGAGCGCATCCGCATGCGCATTTCTGATCCGAATCTGGTGTTCTGATGCCCAAAATTAGACCCGCTCGTACCGCCGAAGAAGCAGCCCTTACCCCGGTCAGTGAGCCGGTTACGATCGAACTGACTGATCCGCCAATCCAGGTCGCCGCCGAAAGCAGCGCTGCTTCTGTAACAGCACCTCCTCCTGTTGAGCAGGCGCCCGAAACGGAAGCCCCCAACCCGCTTCAGAAGCAGCTCGATGATCTTAAAGCCGCTGAAGCGTTGTCGCGCGCCCAAGCGGCGGAAGCGCAGCGGCAGACGGCGGAAGCTATCCGCATCGCCAACGAACATGCGAACACGGCTGCGAGAGCTGAAGTCGCGGAAGAACAGGCGCTTTACAACGAGACGGTCAACGCCATTGCAGCGGCAAAAGCCGATGGCGACAAGGCGCAGACTGACTACGCCGTTGCCATGGAGGCGCAGGACTACGCCGCGGCCGCGGAAGCACAACGCCGGATGTCGACCGCTTCGGCCTATCTCGCGCGCTACGAGGACAACAAGGCGTATCTCGACCAGCGACGTGAAACGCTCAAAACCGAACAGCCTCGTCAACAGCAACAGCGTACACAGCCGCAGCTGACGGTCGATCAATATATCGACACCATGCACCAGCTGTCGCCGAGCCAGAAGAATTGGTTGAAGTCCCATCCCGATGCCATGACGGACCCGGTCAAAAATAACGGACTCGGCTGGGCGCATCACAAGGCGGTCAAAGCTGGCATCGCGATTGACACTCCGGAATATTTCGCGGCGTTGGAAAGCGAATTGGGGTATCGTAGCGCTGAGGCAGCGCCAGAACCAGAACCGGTTATTGAGAGAAAAGGAAACAGCATGCCCGTGAGCGCCCCGGTGCAGAGATCTGCGCCATCGCCGACTGGCGGGGCCGCAGCGCCCACGCGCGTTGAGCTTACCCCCGAACAGCGCGAGCATGCGCGTATCTCAGGGGTAGACGAAGTGACCTACGCCCGCGGGGTGTTGCGGTTGCGAGAAGCCAAGGCATCCGGGCATTACGGAGAACAACGATGACCGAAATCCGTCGCCGCCGTTCGTTGGGGGCTCCAGTTCAGGATGATCCGGAAACGTCAAAGCGTCCTTCCATCTGGAGCAAGATGAAGGCCAAACCGAACTGGGATGATGATACTGGCGACGAACTTCTGGCCAGTGAAGTCGATCGGCTCGCTATTCCACAGCACATTGTCAGCGCGCTTGCGCGGGACGGCGTTGCCTTGCAGTGGGTGACGCGATCGGTGCGCGGGCAGGACGCGCCGCAGGAGATCGCGCGCTTCCGCCGTGGCGGTTGGACGCCGGTCAACGGCACGGACTTTGATGGCATTCTTGACGGGCTGTTCATGCCGAAAGGCACGGATGACACGATCTGCGTTGAGGATTGCATGCTGGTTGCCCGGCCGATTGCCATCCACGAGAAGGCCAAGGCGCGGGATCGCCGCGCGGCCGACGAGCCGCTGCGGATCAAGGTGGCCGAGCTCGGTGCCGGCTTGAATATCCCGGGCGGCAATCATCCGACGGCGACGCGGCAGAACAAAATCTCGATTTCAAGGGAAGGGATTGAGGTCCCCAAGGACATCAATTACTGACCTTGCGCGGGACAATATTTTTAGGTAAATGTCAAGTGAACGGTCGACTACCCGGGTAGTCGACTTTGAATACCCACCATCACCCGCCGTGATGGCTCACTCGATCGACTTGGCGCCGCCCGCCAAGCTCCGGTCAGCAGTAGGAGCCATTTCATGGCAAATACCCTTACCGCCCCGACCGGTGGATTCCAGGAGTTTGGTCGCCAGGAAGGTGGCGCTCCGACCGCAGGCTTGACGCCGGCCTGGATTGCGTCGACTGATGCGTCCATCCTTCTCCGCGGCGATCCGATCGCAACGTCGTCAGCCGGTGGCACCAACCTTTCCGGTAACTACATTACCGGCATCACCTCTGGAATTGGGTCTTCCGGTATCGGATTTATTCGCGGCGTCTTCCAAGGATGCGAGCAGTTTATCCCGACCGCTGGACGTGTCGTCTGGTCCAACTCCTACAACGGCAGCGTCACAAACTCGACTGGTGACGTCCGCTGCTGGATTATCGATGATCCGGACCGAAACTTCCTGGTCCAGGGCTCGACCAGCGCGGCGTTCACGTCTTCGTTTATCGGACTGAACGCCGGATTTGGCAGCTACTCCTCTGCTAATGGCACGACGGGATTGTCAAACGCACAATTGCTGTCTTCCACCGTAGGTTCAACCAACACCCTTCCTTTCCGCATTGTCGATTTCTACTCGGCATATGCTCCGCCTGCGGTGCCCGCTGTTGGCACTGCTGCTTTCATCAACGGCACGGACAACACTACCCCGGCGAACATGGTCATCGTCCGCCTTAACAACTGCGACCGTAATAATCTTACGGCGCGTAGCTCGTAAGGAGAAACGACCATGCCTGTAGCACTCTCTCAAATCCGCGATTTGTTGTTGCCCGGGTTATGGGGTATCGACGGCAAATACAAGATGATCGAGCGGCAGTGGCCGCAGATCTTCAAATCCGTCGATTCGCAGATGGCCCTTGAACGGCGCGTCGCGGTCCGCTTCCTTGGCTACGCCCAGCTCAAAAACGAAGGCGCTCCGACCGCCGCCGACAATAATTCGGGGCAGCGCTTCGTCTACAACGCCGAACATTTTGAGATAGGGTTGATGTATGCCATCACGCGAAAAGCGATTGACGACAACCTATACAAGAGTGAGTTCGGTCCGAACAACGACGGCCTGATGGAGGCGTTCAAGGAAACCGAAGAGGTTTACGCCGCGAATGTTCTCAACAACGGCACCGTCTTCAATCCGGCGGTCCAAGGCGATGGCGTTGCATTGTTCTCGACGGCGCATCCGATCGATGGCAGTTCAATCGGCAACGAACCGTCCCCGGATCAGTCTCTCAATGAGACGTCGCTGCTCAATGCAGCAATCACCATCCGGTCGACCTGGAAAAACTACGCCGGCCTTAAGATTCACGCTCGCGGCGAACATCTGATCGTCCCGGCGGGATTGGAACCGATAGCAGCTCGTCTGTTCCGGTCGGAATTGCGGGTTGGCACCGGCAACAACGACATCAACGCCGTGCGCGAGATGGAGCAGTCCTTCAAGAAGGGCTACATGGTGTACGACTATCTGACGTCGCCATATGCCTGGTTCGTCTGCACCAACATCGCGGGGCTTGTGTTCTTCCAGCGCAAGGCGTTTGAGAGCGACATGAGTGTGGAATTCACCACTGACAATCTGCTGGTGAAGGGCTATCAAAGGTACATCCCGACCTACTACGATTGGCGGCATGTGTACGGGTCGTTCCCGACTTCCTAAAAGGGCCCTCCGGATAGGGAGTAACAAACATGACGATTTCTGCTGTTTCCGGCCCGTTCGTAGCGTTCGGGGTCACGATGACGAGTTCGGCCGGCACCGGCCTGCTTGGAAACGACATGGAACACAACGAGCAGCGAGCGCCATCGCTGTTCGATCTCGGCATTGCAATGTCCGATCCGCGTGTTGCCTACCAATATGATCCGGGCGGCAGTCCTTCTGCTCCGGCGGTTGGTTTTTACGGCGGGGTTGGTACGGTTGATTTTGTGCCAGCCGCCGTCAACAGTTCGGCTTTTCTGGTCAGCACCACGTCAAGCGGCGTGACCACTTTCACACTGTCCGCGGGCGCTGGGGTCACTCAAACTACCATCACCGCGCCTGAAACTGGCAAGGTTTCGGAAACGCTGCTTTGCATCGATTCCACCGCTGTCACGCTGCCTTTTGGCGTTGGCGGCGTTGCGATGTGGAATCCTGGTGCTGGTGCGGGGCGCAACGTAACCATCAAACCTTCCAGTAATCTTGATGGTGGATCGTACAGTATTGCCGGGCGCGATATTTACGGTTTCAAGGTGACTGAGACGATTGCGGGCGGTTCAACCAATCTCGCCGGCAAGAAGGCGTTCAAATACGTTTCTTCGGTCACAAACACTACGACGCCGACTTCTACTGGCATTTTGATTGGTTTCGGGGATATTTACGGGTTTCCGTTGGCGGCTTCGTATACCGGACAAAACGCCACAGTCAGCGTTCTTGCATCGGCATTTTCGAGTGCCGTCATAGTGGCCTTGTCTTCCGCGAATACTACTCTGGCTTCGACCGCGGCGACGCAAACATCTACGACTCCTGACGTCCGAGGAACTTACGCGTCGAGCACGGCGACCAACGGCACAGTGCGCATGCAAATCACGGTTACGCCGGCAGCATCCGCGGTCGCCGCAGTTACGTCAACCAATATCGCGCCTTTGTTCGGCGGCACTCAATTCTCATCGATTTAAGGAGCTAGCCAATGGCGAACCGACATAAGAAGCACGCCGCAGGCGGCAAGGTTTTCTACGATGGCGGAAGCTCCAATGTGGCGAAGGAAGCCATGGAGCACAAACGTGGTGGTAAAGCCGAGCACAAGGCGCCTGGCGGCAAGGGCAAGTCTCGCTACGCCAGCGGCGGCCGGGTCGGGGCCAACAATCACCCGTTCAGCTCGGCCTATGTCGGACCGTCCGGAGGCGGCGGTAAATAATGAGCGCCGGGCGGCAACTCACCTATTTGTCTTCAGTCGGGGTAGCTGTGCAAAACCTCGATTACATGGGGGCTAAATACACGTGTTTTGCCGTAACGGGCTCGTCGAGCGGCACCTTTGCCTATCAGATTGAAGGCACGCTTGACGACATTTCGCTATCATCAGCGGGGACTTCGAGCGCCGCTGCGCAGTTTTGGTTCGCCCTGTCGTCGGGCGTCCACACCACCAACTCCTCGCTCAATCTCTTTCAGGGGCCGCTCGCAGCGGTCCGAGTCAACTCATCAGCTCAGTCCAGCGCGGTTTTGACGCTTAGGTCGCTCCAGGGGATAGGCTGGTAGCACGTTTTCGTGATATAAGGGGGAAACCTAACCCCTAGGCGCGTACCGATGAGCGTCAACTACGCCACTTCCGTCATTACCAACCGGCTCCAGCAGGTCGTCAATGGCATGGATGGCGGCGGGGCTTCGGGTTCGATGCACTTCCTTGATTCGGGCGGTAACATCCTGGCCACTGTTACGTTGGATTTTCCAAGCGGGACGGTGGTCGGCAACACGCTGACATTCAACGGCTTGTCGCTTGTCGATCTGTCCGTCGCGGTCAGCGGCGACGCGGTCGCCGCCCGAATTGAAGATTCGACCGGCTCGACCATCATCTCTGGGCTTACGGTTGGGACCGCCAACACGGATATTGTACTCTCGCCTTCCAACACCCTTGTCGCCGGCCAAGTGCTCGCGTTGCAGGCCGCCACCATAACAGGAGTCTAGTTTGAGTAAGCTTACGCCGACATTCGCCGATCAGTTTGCCGCTAAGGTCGCTAACGTGGTTGCTTCGCATGAGCCGTTGAGTAACGGCGAAGGCGCGCAAACTGTTGCGGTCAATTATACAAGTGGCGCGCTGCAGGCGTTGCCTGTAGTTCCGCTCTATCCTGGTGCGAATGTCGCTCCTGCTGCCGAAGTCAAGCCGCTCAAGATCGCGCTTGTCGGCACCGCCCCTTCGTCACGGATGCTCGCGCCTTTCAATGATCCGACATGGCAGATCTGGGGTTGTTCGCCGGGCAATATGAACGTTCTTCCAAGATATGACGCTTGGTTTGAGATTCATTCGAACCTGCTTTGGCCGGAGTGCATCAGCTATGGGCGGCCGTACATCGATTGGCTCAAGACGCTGAAATGCCCGGTCTACATGCAGGAGCGCTGGCCGTCGCCCGAAGGCGATTGGACCGATATCAAGGAAATTGTCCCCAACGCGACCGCTATTCCCTGGCAGGACATGGTCAAGGAATTCGGCGAGGATTTCTTCACGTCTTCCTTCGCCTGGATGATGGCGCAGGCGATGATAAAGGGCGCCAACGAGATCGCGCTGTTCGGCATCGATATGGCCAGTCGCGACGAGTACATTATTCAGCGCCCTGGGTTCTATTTTTTCCGCCATGAGGCTAGACGGCGTGGGATCAAGGTCACGGCTCCGAATGAGTCAGACATCATGCAGTCGCCGCCGCTGTATGCCATCTCGGATTCGACCCCGCTCGGCCGCAAGATCCTCGCCCGTGAAGCCGAGATCAAAGGGCGTATTGGTCCAATGATCGCGGAACGCGACAAGCTCAGCCATAACATAACCTATCTGCAGGGCGCGCTTGAAGATCTCGACTACTTCAAGGCGATCTGGACCGGCGCGCAGAAACCGACATAAGGAGTAACGCAGTGGCTAACTATACGCTCTCGAATTCTACCGGCATCACGTATGGAACGTCGTGCCAGGCGATGACGACCACCTACAAGTCGATCATAACGGTGGCGGTCGGCACCTCGAACGTGGCTTCCGGCGCTCCGTCGGGCGGCGTCGTAACGGTGTACCCGCCCCGCCGCGGCAAGATTTACGACATCCTAGTCGGCCAGCCGGCGACTCCTGCGGACACATATCTGCAGTGGGATGTGATGCGTATTTCGGCAGCGGGTAGTTCGCAGAACACATTTGCCGGCGCGCTGACCAGCGCTTCGAGCTTGTTTGCCTGTGATCCGGCCGACGGTTCGGCCATCGCATTTATCTCGGCAAATTCCTCGATCGAGACCAACGTGACGGCCATCGCCGATCTCTGGTCTGTTGCAATCAACCAGCGCGCTTCCTACCGCTGGGTGGCGGCTCCCGGATCCGAGCTGACTTACCCTGCGGTGTCGTCCGCCGGCCTTGCGCTTCGCGCTCTCGGTGCCGGCTCATATACCGGCCAAGTCAGCGCCACTGTGATGTTCCAGGAGCAGTAAGTTGAGAAATCCTGGCGGCTACGCGGTTATCACATCGCCGGAACAAGCGCGCGTCAACTTCGACAAATTCCGCTGCGATGAGATCAGCGCCGGAATCACCGAAGTTGACACGTTCACCTGTTTCCATTGCGCCAAGGTCATGCACGTCAAGACGAAGGCGCCCATGGATGAAGTCGGCTCGATGTGCCGCAACTGCATGAAGATGGTGTGCCCGCGGTGTGCGAGCGGGCCCTGCGTGCCGTTCCTGAAGAAGCTTGAGCTGGAGGAGAAGCGCTTTCAAGCGCTGCGTTCGTATGGGCTGGCGTGATGCGTCGAAAACTGTTTGTAAACAGTGTTGTTCCAGTTCTGGTTACGCCACCGCCCTGGAGTCCTTTGAATCTCGGCGCTTCCCTGATTGATTTCTGGGATGCAAGTGCCGGGGTTGTGCTTAGTGGGGCCGACGTCATTACCTGGACCGGGCAAGGCCCTAACCATTATGTGCTTGGACTTAATGCAATTACAGGCGCCGCTGCACCTGTATCTCCAACATATAACGCTGCCAGTTTTAATGGAAAGCCAGGAATCACTTTTGCAGGAGCTAACGGAGTAGATGGGCAATATCTAACGACCACGGCGAATGCGGTGTCTTTTGGGACTAATACGCCGTCGTTCTTCATGGCTTGCACCCTTTCTAATGGAGTTAATGGCTTCGGACGATGGCTTTCGACTGATAACAACGCAACCGACTGGACTAATCCGGATTCTATTGTTGCGCTAACACGCGACAGTGGTACTGATAGCGTCACATGGACGTATAATTTTAACGTAGGCGCGACTACGTTGGTTACGGTCGGATATGATACGCCATTTAGATATGGCGTAATATTTGACGGGGTAAATGGTACTATCTATCTTAATAACGTCCAACAGACTCCGAATGCAATCGTACTTACTCTGGCGGCGACGTTACGGCTCGCGGTCGGTACTGGATATAATGCTAACCATAATGTTAATGGCATTGCGCGTCGTATCGTCATAACAAATAACGCAGTTTCGGCAACCGATCGGGCTAACATCGATACCTGGTTGCAAGGATGAATGTTATGTTATGGCTTCTCATACTGTTGCTGTCTTGCATCCCTGTCGTTGCACAGCAATTCAAAGGGCGTGTTATCGTGCGGTATCTGCCGGCCGCTGAGCTGCATTGCATCTGCCGTGCGCCTATGGACGTCGCGCTTCTGGGATGTGCCATGGGCGGCGCGGTACAGGGATTTGGCGTCGGGCGTGACACTTGCATGGTTTACGCGCACGAGAAAATGCGAGGCAATCCCGAAGCTGTCATTGCCCACGAAGTTGCCCACTGCGCCGGGTGGAGACACTAGATGGCTACCACAGTCCAAACAGTTTATGGATCATCAACCGCCGTTACTATTTCGACGAGCGGCCTGGCATCTGATGCCTCTTTGGTCGCCGGGCGAGCCGGCACAGTTGTCACGGCTACCGGGGCTGTTGATTATTTGGTTTCGGGGATAATAACGGTTAGTTCAGCTACGGCCCCTGCCGCTGGAAAGCAGGTTGAAATATGGACTTTCTCACAAGTTAGCACTGGATATTTCACGGGGATGTCCACGTCGTATACTGGCACAGATGCTAATGCTACCCCGACTCAAAAAGCGATTATGAAACTACTACAAGCAGTCCCACTAGCTGCCACGACATCATCCGTTTATTCCTGGGGGCCTTTTTCAATCGCCCAGGCCAATGGCGGAATTATGCCAGATGGTTTTGGAATTTATATAGTGCAAAACAGTTGTTCGGCGCTAAATGGTGCGTCTGGATCGCAAATAACGCAATACAAGACGATAACATTTACGAGTTCGTAACATGGCTGCTTTGTTTACCGCAGCCAGCTCGCAGTATTTGTCAAACGCTGCGCCGCCTTTGAATGCTACTGGATATGGTTTCAGCGTCGGAGCTTGGATTAATCTGGCAACAACTGGAACACAGCGTTGCATATTCGCGCTTACTGATACGGCAACGACGAACAACTTTTTAGAACTTCGTGTGCTATCGACTAACATTTTGAGTATTGGCGCGGCGGCAGGGGGCACTACAATCAGCACCGATTTAACGACCGCCATAACTGCTAATTCTTGGGTGTTTGTTCTCGGCCGGTTTGCAAATTCTATACGGCGGTCGGTGTCAATGATGACATCTGACGGGCTCGTCCAAAGCGTTAGTCCGTCGGTGACGTCGCGGGCTCCAGCGGGGCTTGATATGCTGACAATCGGCGGGTTTAAAACAAGTGCCGCCGCAGCTGAGTTCTGGGACGGGCTCATAGGAGAACTATGGTACTGCAATCTTGACATTTGGCCAGATAACAATGCTGTGCCTAGCGATAGTTTTGTGCGTAAATTGGCTTATGGCGGAGTGTTTGCAATTCCACATGCCAATACCGCCGTATATGAATATCATTCGTATTTTGATGATGTTGTTACCCCTGAGATCGGGCAGGATTATAACTCCGGACCGCTTCAGACTTGGGTCAACAACAATGGAGTGACTCTCGGAACACACCCCCCTTTGCCCTATTGGTATGCTAGACCAGGACAGTCAAAGCGCAAACTAGTGGTGTGACATGCCCAACTGGATCGGCGGGTTTATTCCCATAGCGCTTGTCGCTCCGCTGGTTCCAATGGATTGGCACCAGCCTTTTTCGGTGCCGACGCGGGATCAAGCCTACGAAGTCGTTTCCAACATCACGACTTTCGGCGTCCCGCCTGATAACGGTAATCTGGACAAGTGGTATAGCCCTTGGGCCGAGCCTGTCAGGGTAAAACTCGGGCTTGCCGCGCGCTATCAACAAACGCTGGCCTGGAGCGGATTTACCCCCACCGAGACTAACACCGAAGACAAGTGGCACCAGCCTTGGTCGCTGCCGGTTCGGGATGCGGCTTTTGAGGTTATTGCCAGCGTCACGACCTTCGGCGTTCCGCCTGACAACGGCAATCTGGACAAGTGGCATCGGCCACTGTCCGAGCCAACACGCCAGAAAACGACTCCAGCCAACCAGCAATCACTGGCCTGGAGCGGCTTTACGCCTGCCCCCACGGTTACTGGATGGCACCAGCCGTGGCCGACTCCAGCCAAGCGCAAACTGGTCCAGGTTGATTCCAACGTCTTCGTAGTCACGCAGGTTGATACTTACGGTTGGCGGCAACCGTTGTCAGAACCGATTCGAAAGCCGTCGCTCAGGACGGCGTCGCAGGAAGACTATTTCGCTCCGGCCTTCACACCTGCGGCCGAGAATATCTTCGAAGACAAGTGGCACCAGCCATGGTCCGAGCCGACACGCCGCAAAACTACGCCGGCTAATCAGCAGGCGCTCGCCTGGAGCGGCTTTACACCTGCCGCGACGTTCACCGAAGACCAATGGCATCAGCCGTGGGTTGATCCGGTTCGGCGCAGAGGTTTTGCGGTTCAATACCAGCAGTTCACCGCTTTCGTTCAGGCCGCTCCTTTCAATGAAACGATCCTGGAGCCGGAATGGCACTATGCCTGGTCCACGCCGGTTCGTCTGAAACCAGGGCTTCCTGTTGCTCTGCAGCAACAGCCGGCTTGGAGCGGGTTCACCCCCGGGGCTATCTTCGAAGACAAATGGCATCAGCCCTGGGCTACGCCTACACGGCGCAAAGCCTCAGCTGCCAACCAGCAAGCGTTGGTTTGGAGCGGGTTCACCCCGACCGGGGAAGTCGTCACTCTCGATAAATGGTATGCAGCTTGGCGCGAACCGGTCCGAGACAAGGCGTTCGAAGTCGTTTCCGACATCAACGTTTTTGTCGCTATCGCCACTCCTGCTCCTTCCTTTGCCTGGTTCAATTCGCTTAATGAGCCGCCAAAGGCAAAGCAGGGGATCGGGGCTTCTCGGCAGCAGGCGCTGGCCTGGGTTCCGTTCCGCGAGAACGTTACCGAGGACAAGTGGCACCAGCCCTGGTCCGAACCTGTTCGCCGCAAGTCGCCGCTGCGCACCGCGCCCGAGACAGCGATGGTGCCGTTCGCGACGCCTTACGCCGTCGTCAGCTTCGGTTGGAATGTCTCACAGAACGATCTCGCGCCACGCCGCAAGCCGGGACTGGAAGCGCGCTACCAGCAAGTCTCAGCTTTCCATCCCTATCCTGTTCTCTCGACCACGACGGCTGTTATGGCCGCTATTGAAACGCCGGATATATTGTATACCGATGGAATCCTCTATAATCCGCCTTCCGGCGCGCTTGTGGGTGTTATCGAGATGTCGACGGCTTCGGTCCCCACTGCGGTTGTCGGCTCCATCGAGCTGTCGACGGATTTGGTCCCAACCGCGATCGTTTCGATCCGGCAGCGGTGAGTAGTAAAGATGGTTAATTCGACGTTTTATAACCGGGTCATGTTCCAGGCGGTAGCTGGGGGTACGGGCGATTTCATCGTCAATACCGCGATCAGCGGCTACAGCACGCCCGCCCAGCGCGGCGTGACCGATGGCGCGACTGTCTCCTATACGGCCGAATCGCTCGATAAGACGCAGTGGGAGACCGGAACAGGCGTCTATACCGCGGCTTCAACGACTGTGGCGCGAACGAACATACGCGAGAGTTCGAACGCCAACCTGATCGTCAACTTTAGCGCGTCCCCGATCGTGTTTTTGGACTACCAGGCGCAAGATATCAAAACAGTGCCGCCGTATGTCTACATATCTGATTTCGGAGTTATGGCTGATAACTTTACGGATGATACTGCTGCACTCAATGCTGCGTTTGCTTCGTTGGCAGGGAGCCGCGGCACAGTGGTTTTTGATAAGGCAGGATTTTGCAAGGTCACGGGCACTATTGTCGTGGGGCAACTATCTGGTTCTGGGGCGACGAGTTTCATCAACATCGAATGTCCATATGGACAAGCTACTTCTGGCATTAGATGGCACGGGGGCCCTACTGGGACTGTGGTGGCTTTCGCTAAAAATAAATATTCTAGAATCAACGGGCTTGGCGTCACCACCAACCAAGCGCGCGATTCAGTGATTGGAATAGCGCTTGGCGGCGACAGCTCTGGCTTTGGTACTCAGACACTTTCTCTTACGTTTGAAAGTTGTCTTGTGGATGGATTTGATATTGGAATAGTAGCTGGCGCTAATTCGGGAGCAGCTTCAGAGATAACTTTTATAGGGCAGCAAATAAATAGTTGTAACACCGGCTTTACAATAACCGACTTTAATTCTCTGGATTTCGTCTTCGTCATGCTATCTCTGTCCGGAAATGACGTTGGGTTAGCTACGGGAGCAGCATCAGGTTTTGCTGTTTATGGCGGATCAGCTTCTTTCAGCACTATTGCTGATTTTTTGATTGAAGCAAATTCTAACCTAGCCGTAATTCGAGATTTCAGAACCGAAGTCAGCGGGGCACTCGTGAAGGGAGGCACTAGCGCAGGGCAGGTTGAAATTAATAACTGCTATTCTGTTCAGGCAGCAGGACCTAATTTTTATGATATTTACGGAAGTTTTTCACGACTGACGATTAAAAATTGTCACTTAAATGGGTATGTGTATCTGACGACTAATCCTAATTTTGTAACCATGGAAAATAACGCTTTGGAACGTTGGGATACAACACGGCAACTTCCTCTGGTTATGTTTTTGGGGATAGGCAATCAATCTATTAATACGCAAGCTGTCTTTATAAATAATGTTGACGTCGTAAATTTTCCCGGAACGCCAATTCCTGATCTTCAGGGCAATATAGGAACGAGAGTTTACGATACGTTTACCGGAGATAACAGACCTTTCTACGAGCCTTCTATTTCCGTCATACCCATAGATAATACAAGCACTACTACGATTGGAACAGCCACATTAGCGCTTAGCCACGTAAAACACTTGGCCGAAGGAACGCTTCCAGGAGCGACAGCGGGAACTCCTCCGGTGCCCGGCAAAAATTTGCGAGTCTCCGGAGTGTTCGCAACAGCAGCTTCCTTGGCTTTCACGTTTCAAAGAAGCCTGACGGTAACAGGCATAAGTGACCCACTGGTTACTGCAACTGCCGGCACATTTTTACCCACTGATGTAGGCAAGAGGCTTAAAATAACGGCGGGGGCGGACACTGGCGTAGATTGGTATGGATATATTACGGAATATCTGACTCCAACAACTGTGAACGTCTTTCCAAACCCGACGACCACGGGGCGTTACCCGCAAGGCGCCGGGAAAGCTGCGGTAGTCGGAGAAGATGAACCTGACGCCAACTATTTCGTGGCTGGTATCTGCGGCGATGCCAATGAAACGTTCTGGGTCACGGGCATCGGAACCACAGGCTTTACAATGAACTCGTCCAATGCCACGTCGACGGCAACCGTCATTGCGCTGATCGTGAGGTAGCCGATGCTGGGTTTTGCTCCTCTTGCCGCCGTTCCGCTCGCTGCGAGAGAGAGCTTCGCGCCGTTTACCATCTCTTTTACTGCCGTTCTGGCGGCGATCGAATCCGTCGATGTCGCCTTATTCGCTGGCAGTATGTTCAACGCGCCGGTTGACGGTATCGTGGGCGTGATCGAAGATGCCGTACCTCCGGCCGCCGCGGTGCCGGTCGCCGCTTCGGCGTCGGTCAACATATCTATTCGCGAGCGCGCAGTCGTGATAGGATAAAGAAATCGGGGATTGAAATGCCATACAATATTACTCAAGGTAGTACGGTCGAATTCACGGTCGAATTCCTTGATTCGAACGGCAATCTCACCGTGCCTTCGGGCGCAACGTTAACCATGACCTACACATCGATTTCCGGCACGACGGCCTCTTCGACCATCACCATGACGCAATCCAACCAGTTCTTCGTCGCGACCTGGGGCTCTGGGCAGGCGAAGGTGGGCTTTGCCAACTACTCGATCGTAGGGACCGGCGGAACACCCGCGCTCGGACAACTTCGCCTCCTTGGACCATAGGTGCATCATGTTTCCAGCTGCCGTCAACACTACGCGCACGTACAACTTCAATCCCTCGGGTGCTGAGATTGTCCTGGATGCGTTCGGGCGCTGCCAGATCAGGCCGACCGAGATCACGCAAGCGCACATGTTGGCTGCGCGCATGAAGATGAATTTGCTGTTGAGCGAGTGGTCCAACAACCAAGTGAATCTGTGGGAAGTTAGCCTGCAAACCATTCCGCTTATCCAAGGATCGGCTACATATTCGGTGCCGGCTGAGATTGTCATGATCCTGGATATGTATATTTCCTACGGCACGCCATCCGTCGACCGCTACCTCAACCCGCTATCCCGCACGGAATATGCCTCTATCGCCAACAAGACGGCGCAAGGCTCCCCCTCACAGTTCTGGTTTGACCGGCTGATCTCGCCGACGGTGACGTTCTATTTGGTTCCGGACGGTGCACTGTCCTACACCGCGAAATACTACGCGGTGCGCCAGACCCAGGACGCCGATGTCGCCAATGGCTATAACGTCGAAGTGCAAAGCCGCTGGATGGCGGCGTTCACCGCTGGCCTAGCCTGGATGCTGTCGGAGACCTACATGCCGCAGCTGGAAGACAAGCTGTTTGCGCGCTATCAACGTGCCTGGAACATTGCGGCGGCGCAGGATACGGAGAATACTCCGCTCTACATTACCCCGCGACTGGGATCGTATTTCCGATGAGCTTTCGTCCGCACGGTCGCGCTTCCGTTAACCCGCGCTCGCCGCGGGCGCTGGGCGTGTGTGATCGGTGCGGTTTCATGTATAATCACTATCTCTTGCAGGATCAGTTGCGATGGCGCGGTCCGCGTTTGCAGAGCCTAGGGCTACTCATCTGCGACTCCTGCCTCGATATTCCCAACGAACAGGAGCGGACATTCGTTCTTCCGCCGGATCCGGTGCCGATCAACTTCGCGCGACCGGAAAACTACGTGGTCGCCGACAACCCCGTTTCTGGGCTGGGTTATGATCCGGCCAACGCCTTCCTGCCGACAACGCAGCTCGGCATGAGCATCGGCAACATGGTGATGGGCGCCGGGGTCAATGCTGCTTTCGACGGTGGGGTTGTGGTCAGCTCTGTCGCCACGACCGTCAGCCGCGGCTTCTCCAATTGTGCCAATCTGGTTAACAGCATTTCCGGCTTCAACAACTGGGTGGGGAAGAACTGGGCAGCCGATGCGACCGGGGCCCTCACGACAACGCCTTCAACTGTCACCCCGCAAACGCATGTCGTGTCAAGCTTCACGCTGATTGCCCCCGCCGACCAGCCCTTCCTGCTCACGGGAACTGCTCAGTATCGCATTCAGGGATCCGATAACGGCGCCACCTGGTCGACTCTCGCTTTTGGGACGACAGCCGGCACCGCGGGCGAGATCATCACCGATGATGCAATCACGCAAGCGCCCTACCAGTACCACCGCGCAGTCATCCGGGGGGATGGTATATCGCAAGTCGGAATTGCACAGCTCGTGCTGAATATCTCCGATGCAGGAGCCAATGACATATGAGCTTGACATATGACAGCTTCGTCACCCAACTTGCTAACATGGCCCCCGTGTCGTCCGCCAACGCGGAGTTTCTGACCGCGCTGCCCGGCGTGATCGACTATGCCGAAGGTCGCATTTACCGCGAACTAGATCTGCTTTCCGTTCGTGTTACCGACACGTCCGTCTCGTGCTCATCGGGCGTTCGTTCCATCAACCTGTCAACGACGCAGGGGACACTGCTCGTCGTTGATCGCCTCAACATCTTCACGCCAGTTGGCACGACATCGACCGATACGACGCGCAGCCCGGTCTATTTTACGAGTCCTGACTTCATAGATGCGAGCTATCCGTCAGCTACTTCCTCGCTGACTGGCGTGCCTGAGTTCGCTGCTCGCGTGAACGATACGCAGCTCATTTTCGGGCCTGCGCCGGATGAAGCATATGGAATGGAAGTCGTGGCGACGATCCGACCTAATCCATTGTCATCGGGCAACAGCAGCACGTGGCTGACACAAAACTTGCCAGAGCTGTTTTTTGCCGGAGCCATGGTCTTCTACACTGGCTACCAGAAGGACTTCGGCTCGCAAGGTGACAGCCCGCAATCGGCGCAGTCGTGGGAGAACCAGTTCCAGATGTTGCTCAAGACAGCTGCGGTTGACTCGCTGCGTGCCAAGATACAATCGCAGGGCTGGACTCCGCAAATTCCCAATCCGATCGCAACGCCGCAAAGGGTCTAATTAAATGGCCTTTGCGACCATAAAACTCATACCCGGGGTCAACACCCAAAAAACCCTGGCCGCTAACCAAGCGGGCGTATCAGTTTCTAATTTGATTCGTTACCGTGATCAGCTTGTGCAGAAAATTGGAGGTTGGAATCAGTATTACAGCGGCACGATCGGTTCAACTATTCGCTGCATATGGGGCTGGCAGGGATTGACTGGAACCGGATATCTCGCCGTCGGAGCGACCGCGGAACTTGATGCCATCACGGCGGGGTCAGCTACGACTATCACGCCGCAAACGCTTACGTTCAACATCCCGCCAGACATTTCTATCAGTTCCGCCAGTTCGTTTGTAACTATTGTTGCTTCCGGATCGAGCGCATCTATTTACGATACGGTGTACTTCAACACTCCGGTCGCGATTGGAAACCTGCTGTTTAATGGAGCTTATCCTGTCGCAGTGGCGGTTGATTCTTCCAGTTTCCAGATTGTGTCATCGGTGCAAGCGTCAACCACGATTGCCAGCTCTGGAACGCTTCCGACATTCACGACCATAGCCAATTCCGCGACCGTCACTGTTGCACTAGATAACCACAACTTTCAGGCTATCCAGGGGTTATATCAGCAATTCATCGCCCCAACTTCTGTTGGCGGGCTAACGATTCAAGGCCCTTATCAGGTAAACTCGGTTCTAAGTTCCACCTCGTTCACAATTGCAGCCACGTTGGCAGCGAGCGCGGCGCAGACCGCTACGATGAATTCCAGCTTGGAACAACTTGTTCTTTACAAGGCTCAAGGACCGCCTCCGTCGGGAGGAGGTTATGGACTTGGGGGATACGGGCTTGGCGGGTATGGGTTGGGGTCTCCTGTCTCGGGCGGCACTGGTACGCCAATCACGACAACCGACTGGACGCTTGCTAATTGGGGCGAAGCGCTGCTCGCGTGCCCGAAAGATGGACCTATTTATGTCTGGTCTCCGCGGAGCGGGTTTCAGACCGCGAGCGTGATCGCCACCGCGCCGTTTTTCAATGGCGGCATCTTCGTCGCCATGCCGCAGCAGATCCTTGTGGCTTATCGGTCGGTGCTGGCATCCGGCGTGCAGGATCCACTGACGGTACGCTGGTCCGATCAGAATGATTACACCAACTGGACCGTCAGCAACCAGACAGCGGCCGGCGACTTCCGTATTCCGACCGGCTCCAAGATCATCGGCGCAATACAAGGACCCTCGCAGGCGTTCATCTGGACCGACGTCGGCTGCTGGGTCATGCAATATGTCGGCGGCACCGTCATATTCAATTTCACGGAAGTCGGTTCGGGCTGCGGGCTGATCGGGCCGCACGCGGCCAACAAAATCGCTAACATCGTGTATTGGTGCAGTAACGCCATGCAGTTTTTCCGAGCTGCCGGGCAGGGGGTGGAACCGCTGCCGTGCCCAGTCTGGGACGCCATTTTCCAGAATTTGTCGAGCACCTATCAGGACAGGATCCTTTGCTGGCCGAACAGTGTTGCCAATGAAATCTGGTGGTTCTATCCGTCGACCGCGAGCACGGGTGAAAACGACAGCTATGTGAAATACAACGTCGTCGAAGGCGAGTGGGATTACGGGCCCCTGGCGCGCAACGCCGGCATCGACGTAACCGGGTTGGGGATGCCGATCGCCACTGATACTGTGACTATATATCAGCATGAGGTCGGCTTCAACAATGTGACCCAACCGCTTAATTCCTATTTCGAATCTGGTTACTGGTCGATTGCGGAAGGAAACGACTACGCTTTTGTGGACTGGTTCCTGCCGGATATGAAATTCGGCACCTATTCGGGGTCCAAGAATGCCAGCGTTAATATCACCTTCAAAGTGGTAGATTATCTCGGTGACACCCCGCGTTCCTATGGGCCATTTACATTCACATCGACAACCCAGTATCTAAGTCCTCGGTTTAGAGGACGCTTCATGTCTGTTCACATCGAGAGCAACGATTCCGACACGTTCTGGCGCATTGGCGCTGCACGCTATCGCTTTGCCGTTGCGGGGAGACGCTAAATGGCAATGTCTATACAGGATATTTTGAGTGCTTTGCAAAACGGTGTGCAAGCGGTTAACAACCTGGGCACCAAATTGGAGAATACTTTTCTTCAGCAGGGTGTGGTTGTATCATCGGCAATTGCGACGGCGGGATCCACGGTTACGTTCACGAGTTCGCAAGCGGCCGGATTCATAGCGGTTACGACAAGCAGTGGAGCGGCATACTATTTGCCGGTATATCGATGAGTTCACCGACTCCGAACAAAGGCTACACGTATCCTGCACACGGCGGGGCGGTCGGAGCTTGGGACACTCCATTAAACACCAACTTCGATTATATCGATCTCAACGTGGGCGGATCGTACCCGATCACGATCTCCTCAACCGCAACGACTGTCACCTACAATTCGTCCGGGGTGATCATGTCGAGCACGGCTGCGTCGATCACGATACCGACCAGCCTTGCGGAAAACCTGTTCTACAATATCACCGGCACGATCACGCGTGCCCTGACCGTCAATATGTCGTCGGCGGGCGGCATTTATGTTTTCGGCAACAATTCATCCGGCGCGTTCGATACGTCCGTGCAACCGAACGGCGGATCCGGCGTCACGCTCAAGCAGGGCGGACAGGCCGTTGTCGTTTGCACATCAACCGGAGCCAACTTTGCGGATAACGCAGCTAACAACTTCATAGCGAATTCCATCTCGGTATCGAGCGCAGCCGAATTCACCGGCACCAACAAAATGGGCATGGTGAAAGGCACGACGGGGCAGCGCCCCGGAAGTCCGGTTTCGGGAGACATCCGCTACAATTCGACATTGAACGGGCTCGAATTCTACAACGGAACATCCTGGATCACGGTTGGGCTGTCAAACACCGTTCAAAGGTTCACCAGCGGTTCGGGCACCTGCACGCCTTCAACCGGAGTGCGTCGGTGGCGCGTGCGCATGTGTGGGGCCGGCGGGGGCGGCGGAGCTGCCGCAGCGAATAATGGAACGGCCGGTAGTGATACCACTTTTGGCTCGTGGACCGCCAAAGGAGGAGGACTCGGCACCGCTGCGGGTGGAGCACCTGGGACAGGCGGCAGTGGAGGGGGCAATGGTACGGGCACGTTGGTTGAACGCATCGATGGTGGGCGAGGAGCAACCGGGCTTAACGGCAGCGTGGCCGGCGTTATTGCGCCCGGCGGCGTGGGTGGAACAAACGCTTTTGGCACCAACGGCGGCTCCGCCGTAGGAACCGCACCGGCATCGCCAGCGAATACTGGCTGCGGTGGCGCAGGAGCCGGCGGATCGTCCGGGACGCGAACCGGCAGCGGAGGAGGAGCCGGAGAGTACGTGGAATTTTGGGTCGATAATCCCACCGCAACCGCCTATTCGATTGGTGGAGGGGGCACAGGAGGCTCAGCCGGTGGAGGGGGAGGTTTTGCAGGAGCGGGTGGCGCAGCTGGCTTTATCGTTGTTGAAGAATTCTACGACTAAAGGAATGCTTCCATGCCGTTGATCAAATCCGGATCCCGCCAAGCGATCTCGACCAACATTCGAGAGATGATGGCTGCCGGGCATCCTCGCAAGCAAGCCATCGCCGCAGCGTTGAGCACCGCCCGCAAATACGCGGATGGCGGACCTGTGGGCGGATTTAACAAGTGGTTGGCCGACGGCCCGCTATCGACGGAAATAGAAGATCGCACGTTGGACTACAACGACCGGCAGCGTGCGCAGATCGCCAAAGACATCATGATGCAAAAGTCTTCCGGCGAAGGAATTGGGCGGCTTGCGCGAGATGCGGGGTTTTTTGATATCCCAAGCCCGAAATACGCACCTAGAGAAAGAGGCAGGGCAATGATTCCGTTACCGAGGCCCAAACCAAGATTTGCCTCCGGCGGCTTCAGCGGCGGTTCCCCCTGGCAGGAGCGCGCCGCGTCGCGTTCGATCGTCCACGCCGGCATGCTCAAATCCAATGTGCCAGGTCGCACTGACAAGCTACCGATCACCGTCGGCGGTGGAGCTTTCATTGTTCCTGCCGATCACCTCGCGGCTTTAGGCCAGGGAAATTCGCAGGCGGGCGCATCCATCATCAACGGCATGTTCGGATTAGGAGGGAACAAGAAAGGAAGCCTCGTGAAAGCGATGCGTCCTCAGATTCCCAAATTGAAGAAAATGGCGGAAGGCGGCGAGGTCGAATCAAAGCCTGTGGATATCATCGCAGCGGGCGGTGAATTTGTGATTCCGCCGGGGAAGGTCCAGGAAATAGGCGGCGGCGATCTCGATCGCGGCCATAAAATTCTCCATCAATGGGTGCTGCGGACGCGCAAGCAACATATCAAGACGTTGAAGAGTTTGCAGGCGCCCAAAACCTAAAAGGATTTCATGAGCCCTAAATCTCCTGTCCGCGTCGCCGGCCCCGATGATTATACCGAGATATGGCGATTGTTTGCCGCGAGCCATGCCGAGAACGGCCAGTTTTCTCTTGCCCCCCAGAAGGTCGATTACTTCATTCAGCGGGCACTCTGGCCCGAACGCATTCCTCCAATGGATACCGGGCAGCGGGGGGTCATAGGCGTTATAGGATCTTCCAACGGCCTGGAAGCCCTGGCCTTTCTCGCCATAGGAGAACTGTGGTACACGTCAGACAAGCACATCGGTGACTGCCTTGTTTTTGTCGATCCCGCACATCGCAACAAGCCGGGGCACGCCAAGCGACTTTTGGAATGGATGCGGGATCAATCCCGACTGACCGGCTTGCCGCTCATGAGCGGCGTCGCGTCATCGGAAAGGACAGAGGCTAAATGCGCGCTGTATCGGCGCATGTTCCCAAAGATCGGCGAAGTTTTCCTCTGGCGTGACGGTGTCACTGCCGCGAGTACGTGAGAAAGCACTATGGGTTCGTTTTGCACCTCCGGTAATACTGTAAACCAAACCCAGACCTATCGGCCAAATCCACAGGCCGCGAGCGCCATCACCGGCGCTTTAGGACAGGCCCAACAGGTCGCCCAAACTCCCTTCCAGACCCCGGTTGCCCCGGTCGCCGGGTTCTCAGGACAACAGAACCAAGCCTTCAACCTAGCCAATGGCATCCCTGGCGCGGCCATGCCGTACATCCAGGAAGGCGCCGATTATCTCCGCGGCCAAGGCACCGAGAATTTCTACAACCCGATGTCGGCCAATGTCCTCGCAGGGCTCAAGGACATTTTCGGGCAGCAGATGTCCGACACCACCGGCAAGCTGCAAAATGCGGCTGGCGGCGCGGGCGCCAGCCGGATCGCGGTCGGCCAATCTGAACTGGCTAAGGAACAAGGTCTTTCCGCCGGGCAGACCCTCGCGAACCTCTGGCAGCAAGCCCAGTCGGCGGCACAGAACGCTGGCTATGGGCTCGCTAACATGGGCAACCTCGCCCAGAACAGCCAGATGCAAGGGCTCAACGCGCTGCTGACGACCGGCGGGCTCCAGCAGCAACAACAGCAAGCCCAGCTGAACGCGCCTTATCAAAACGAACTACAGCGCATTCAATGGCCCTACCAGAATTCACAATTCCTGACCCAGGCGACCGGCGCGCTCGCTCCAGGGCTTGGCGGCACAACCAGCGGCAACACGCAGTATCCGCAGCAAAGCCCGTTCGGGACCATTGCCGGGCTCGGGATGGCCGGTGCGGGTTTGTATGGGTACGGCAACAGCAATGGTTGGTGGGACGGCAGTGGAGGGAATTCGGCGGCGGGGAAAGGTGTGGGCGGCGTTTCGGTTGCGCGCGGCGGGCGAATCTATGCTGATGGTGGCGCGGTCGACGACAACATGCTCGATGCCGAGCGGGGACACGATTGGGAGATCCCGGGCGGACATCCCATCAATGTTATGGAACATTCTCTGATCCCGCAGGGTCAGATCACGCCGATCCAGCCGCACATTCCGCAGCTGCAGGCGCCTCAACAGCAATCGGGAGGCGGCCTGGGCGACCTTGCCGGCATGGCGATGAAAGTCCTGCCTATGATCCTCGCCGCGCAAACCGGCGGCCGCGTCCCCAGCTACGCGGACGGCGGCCCAGTGCCCCCACAGCCGGCGCCAGGGCAGCCTCAGATGCCGTTTGGCCAGATGGCCAATGCGATGAACCAATCGGGCAATCCGCTCGCGCAAGCCTTCGGGGGGATGTTTGGCGCCATACCTCAAGGCGGGGGGATGCCTCAAGGCGGCAATCCGTTCATGTCGGCGCTTTCCGGGATGTTCAATCAAGCGCATCCAGGCGGAGGAATGCCGCAGCCGAGCTGGCCCGGTGCGCAAGGAATGCTCCCGCAAGGCGGGCAGAACCCCATGCAGATCCTTGCCGCTTTGCGATCTCGCTTCGGCGGCCAGGGCCAACCGCAACAGCACTTCGCTGATGGTGGCGCGGTCGACGAGGATCCCGGGTTGGAAGGGCTGCGGCGGGCAACCGAAGCCATGGACATTACCCGGATGCTCGGGGCTGGGCCGTCGAAGGACGGGAAGCCTCCCATGCTGGACTGGACCATGGCGCTCATGGGGTTACGGCCGTCAGGCATTGGAATCAACATGGGGGCGAATGGGTTGCCGCGAACGCAGCAAATTCGCGGACAGTTCCAGCGTTTGGGGACGCCGATCACGAACCATCCGGCACAACAGTTCGGACCGGCGTACCTTGGTATAAACGCCGCTTCCAACCAGCCGCTTCGCGCCAGCCGCTTCTTCGAGGATCCGGAACAAGGCGGCATGGGGAAAGGGATGGGCCCGGAGGAGCCGCCCGCTTCCTTTAACGAGCGGTTCGGATTTCCGGGAGGTGGCGGTGAAACGGGCAAAGAGATGGCGTCGGAGGAGCCGCCGGCGGCGCCTGAACGCGCTGAGAACCCTTTTGCTCCGGAACCGGTCGAGCGCGTCCCCTTGCCGCGCGCAGTCGTCAGAACGCCGCAGAAGAAAAAGCGCGTTGCCGAGATTATTGACGTGCGGCCTTCTCGCCCCACGCAGCCGTTTATCGGACATCGCAGTGGGTTCGCTGATGGCGGAGAGGTTGAAGACGAAGCGCAATTCGAGGAGCCTGTTTCTCCGTTCACACGCCGGCAGGCGCAGCTCGAAGAAGCCAGTCCATTCGAGCGCGCCGCCCTGCGAACCCGAGAAAGTGTGCGCCCAACATCAGGACGTAAAGAAGGTCCGTTGATGGGAGCGGCCGGCACCGCCTTGGCAATCATGGGCAGTCCGGAAGCCGCAATGGCGACCTACGCCCCCCGGCTGGGCGGGGCTCTGTACGGGTTGGCGGGCGGCATGACCCCGTCGGAAGCAGGGAATGAATTTCAATGGACGGACGCAAATAAACAACGTCTTGATCGGTTGAACACGATCGATAAAGAAATCGCGCTGGAATCTTCGCGCAGTACAAAATCAGCGCCGGGTACTCAGGCAAAACGCATCGACAGCCTGAATGCGGAAAAACAATTTTTGCTCAGCGCGCAAGATAAGGATAAAAACCTTGCCCGGCAGGATTGGGAAAACGCGCAACAACTCGAAGCTGACCGACTTGCAGAGAAAAAGAAGCAGGAAACCTCCTTTTTCGATGTGATCCCCGGCACACGCGCCGCGCTGACAGCGGCGTCGCCTTTTGCTTCGTACGTCGGGGGCAAATATCTCGGCAAGCGATTGGGGCCGTGGGCATCCATTCCGGTGGGCGCCACAACTGGCGCTTTGGAAGGCGCTGCTTCCATTGGCTTGCCGACGGAAGTTGACATCAACAGTTTGCCCGAATCGTCGCCTACCCGGCAGCAGGCGCAAGCCAGTTTGAGCGATCCCGAATATTACAAACGGCTGGGACTCGCTTCTGCAGCGAGCGGGGCTTTTGGCGCGCTGGGGGCGATCAAGGGATACGCCAGCACGCGTCCTGTTCGAAAGCCTCCTGCTGCGCCTCCGCCTTCTTCACTTAATGGAGCAACCCCGCCGCCAGCCGCGCCGCCAAAAACGCGCGTGACTTATACCGACCCGAGGGATCCGAATAAGGTCATCGGCACTTATTACCCGCATCTTGGCCAATGGCGGGTCAATGGCCAGTGGGCGAAGAAAACGGATTATCCGGATCCCAAGAAATTCAAAGCGGGGGCCCCGGAACATTATGCGACTGGCGGAAGTGTCGACTTCGAAGATCAGTGGGATCCGACAACAAAAGCGATCCAGGACGGAACGTTCGATCCGCAAGGAGACAATTTCCCGTCAGGAATTGCTCCATTTGCGCGGGGCCGCCCCATGCCGCGCGCAAACCCATTTCGCGAAGATCCTTACGTTGCGCAGGCGGCGGCCGAGCCACCTCCTGCGGCTGGACCGATCCCGCGGCAAGGTTTGTTGCAAAATGCAACAAACGAAGCTCCCCGATCGCAGGGATTGGCCGACAATCCGTGGATGGCCCTGCTAAATGCCGGGCTCGGCACCATGGCGTCGGCCGGACAGCGCGATGCGCGCGGCCTGCCGATGTCTCCCATGGCTGCGATCGGGCACGGCGGCCAGCAAGGTCTGAAGACGCTGGAAACGCAGCGCGAGGCTGCGATGAAGCAGCAATCGCTGGAGCAGGCTGCGAAGCGGTTGCAGCAACAAGCGCAACACCAAATTGATCAGCTCGAAGAAACCAAACGACACAACACGGAGACGGAAAAGGCTAGGAAGGAAGGGCTTGCCGCCGGCAAATGGAAAGTGATTGGACCTACCGCCGATGGCGAGGGCGTTATCCAGATGGATTCGGAGACTGGAGAACACAGGATTCTGCCCGTTAAAATGGGGCAGAAGGCAAAACCGCTGCCAACCACCGCGGGCAATAAACTGGAAAAATATGGGCAAACGCACGCCACCGTTTCGAGTCTGGGTTCCGAATTCAAAGATGAATATTCGGGATACGGCCTCAAAGGTGTCGGAGATTCCGCTAATTGGGCTGCGCGGCAGTTGGGAATAGGCAACGAGAAGGCTGCTAACTGGTGGCAGCAGCATGCGCGGTATACGAACGAAGTGCGTCACGGATTGTTTGGCGCGGCGCTGACCGGGCATGAGTCCAGCGAATGGGAAAAATCAGACGTCAATCCAGGAACCCAACCTTCTGTCGTCAAAGAAAATCTGGCACGGCAGAAAGAAATCGTGCTGGGAGCCATGGGGCGAAAAGCATTGTCGTTGAAGGAGGATGGCTACAATCCGAAAGCGATCGAAGCGCAGATGGGAGTGTCCTTCGCAACGCTTGAAAAAGCGGCCAAGCAGGCTGATGCTATCGAATGGGCCAGGAATAATCGCGGCGATCCGCGCGCTAAGCAAATTCTTCAAATGCACGGGAGGGAATGATGGCCGAATTCGACCCGGATGCGTATCTCAGCTCGGTAAATAAACCTGCCGGTTCTGGGGCAGGATTCGATCCGGATTCGTATCTGAAAGAATTTGGTGCTGGCCCCCAAGCTACCGCCGCCGTTCCAGAACAACACGTCAGCCCCGCTATGGAATGGGCGGATGTGCCTGGGAAGGCGGCTAAGAACCTGGGAAGCAGCGCTTTAGAATTTGGCAAAAACCTTGTTGAACCGGTTTTGCATCCGATCGATACCGCTGTGAACCTCAATAATCTCCGGAAGGGGCTGCTGCAAAAGGCAAGAAGCACAATTCGAGGAGAAGAACCGGGCCCCGATGAGAAATACGCCGATGCCGTAGGACAGCACTACAAAGATCGATACGGCGGATGGGAAAATTTAAAGAACACGCTTGCGACGGATCCGGTTGGCGCGCTCGCTGATGCTTCTCTTGGACTTACTGGTGCAGGAGCCGGCGTTCGCGGCGCGGCCAAAGCTGCCGAATTGGCTGGTGCGGCTAAGACTGCCAATGCAATCGGCGCAGCTGGAAGAGGTGCGCAAACACTTGGCGCCTACACTGATCCGGTCAACCTCGCGGGGAAAGCGGTATCCGCGCCATTCAAGCTCGGCCCCGAACAGCTTGCCATGGAAAAAGCTGGCGTGGAGATGACGCCTTTTTCCGCCATGCAAGGTCCGAAAGGAGCGTTTAAAAAGACCGAAGACGCACTGGGGAGCGTTCCATACGTCGGTTCTTTTATAAAAGGCGCACAGGAAAAATCGATTAAAAGCTTCAACGAAGCTTATGGGCAGCAAATACTCGATCCCATCAAAAAGATCGCGGCGACCACGCCTGGATATTTCAAGAAGGCTGATTTCTTTGATGTTCCAAAAGGAGCTGCCGGGCACGAACTGATTAAAGATGTCGGCGACAAGCTTAGCACTGCCTATAACAACTTGTTGCCAAAAATAAGCTTTATGCCTGACGCGAGGTTCCAAGCTGACATCAACAAAATCATAAACGACGCTGCTACCAAAGGATTGTCCACTGCCGGAGTGAACGAGCTAAAAGCCATCATGCGCGCCTCTATGCGCAGTCGTGGCACACCTGTTACTGGGCCGGTTTTCAAGGATATTCAAACCAACCTGAAGGTCGCCATAGCAGATCGCATGGGCAGCCGCCTGCCGGCGGATAAGGCTATCGCCAGGGCGCTCGGCAAAGTAAACACTGCCATGCTGGCAGGATTGGAACGTTCCAATCCTTTGCACGCGAAAGAACTGCAAGCGTTGCATCAGAGCTGGGCCGGATTGACTCAAATGGAGCGCGCAGGCGCCGCGGCAATTGCTGAAGGAGGAGTATTTACCCCACTCCAACTTCTTCGCGCTGCGAAGGCTAACGATTTCTCGATCCGGCATCGGGCCTCAGCACGAGGCGCGGCACTGGCGCAAAGATTCGCTTTAGCAGCCCAACGCACAATTCCCAGCAAGCTGCCGACAAGCGGTACTTCCGAGCGCGCTGTCGCGATGGGGCTCTTAGGCGGGCTGGGCGGAGCTTCTACGGTGGCCAGCCCATTTCTTTCTCTGCCGGCCGCGGCGGCAGCTGTTGGGATGTCGCTTCCCTATACAAATGCGGGGATGAGCATTTTCAATAAAGGCATCCGACCAATCGCGCGCAGCCCGAGAGCTTTGCGCGCGGGGACCAACGCCGTTTATCGAAGCGGGCAAAACAACCGTATTCAGCAAAATGCCAATCCTTACGCCCCTGATTAGACGTCCTTAAAAACATGTGCTAACAGGTATCCGCAACAAATGAGGGCATGTATGTTGCGCGGTGTATATGTACTTTTGTTAATGTTTCCCACAGCCGCTTTGGCCCCTGACTTTTCAAATTTCCCATCGGGTCGCTTTGGAATGCGGGGAAGCTTTGACGAAGCTTGGCGAGGGAGCCCAACCCGTACCAAAAAATCGCCTGAGCTAACAATCACGGTCATGACTGGCGGAATATCGTATCCGCGTCCAGAGTCCTTCAAGATAAATGACATGGCAATACGCTCCTGTTTCGTGTAGCTTGTTGCTACGCGATCGCAGCTTCAGGAGCGGTAGATCGTCATCGGCTCGGAGGGCAGCTCTGGGCCGATTTCGGGGCCGTCGGTAGCAATGTGCGAACGCCTTCGCGCGAAACACTTTACTCGCAACGGAGGCGCTTGTCATGTCTATTGTTTTGTCGGTTTTGGTGCGCCCATCTCCGCAAGGTGTACCGGAAGGCGTTGCACCAAGAGATTTGCAATCTGCGGCGGGATCGCAAATGTTGCGCGACTGCCGGATGGTGCAATTAAAGTCAGGAGAATGCTTTCTCCCAAGCTATCCTGATTCAGTCCAATCTGGACAACCTCTGTCACAGCAACCGCCGAAACGCTACCTCCTTTTGGCGAGCGCCGTGATAAAATTTGTTGCTGAAGAGCCGGTACTGATTGGGCCAGTGTAAGTATGTCTGCGTCTGATAAAGTTAGAACGGACCGCTGATATTCTGTGCAATTCTAGGGTCAGGAGGCTGATATGAGCTTTTGGGTGCAATTGTGGATAACCGTGATTATTTGCTTTGCATGCCCTGCATTTGCTGAAGAACCTGGGGAAGATCTTGTCGAAATCCACAAACAGCTTCCTCACGATAAGCCGCCGCAGGCGCCCCGGGAATATCTCTGCGACGTCTACAAGCGCACTCCGATCAAGAAGGACGCCGCTGGCGACTTTTCGTGGAAGGATCCGGCAGCCGCCAAACGCAAGGGGATGGACGTCTGCACCTATGCGATCGACGGCATGGCTCCCGAACTGCAAGAGCGCTTGGCAGCGTTGGGGAAGGCGGCGGACAGCCGCGGGATCGAGTGGAGCATCCTGAGCGGGTTCCGGGATGATTGGCGCCAGGAGATTGCCAGCGGGCTTAAGGCCGGCAACAAAACCAGCAAACACGGCGGATCCAGGGCTACAAAGGGCTATGGCGACGGCCGCGCGGCTGATATCGTGGCATCTCCGATACGACCCCTGATGGTTCTCGTCGACCAGATGGGCAAGGATCTAGGGCTTAACCGCCCCTACAAAAGCTTCGATCCGTACCATGTCCAGCTTGCCGGGCCCACCCAGTTGGTAGCGAAGACCGCCAAAGCGAAGGTGCGCTATGCTAAACGCCATCGCGGAAAGTCTTCACACCGTCGCGCGTGAGTGCCTGGGGTTCACGTTCGGGCTGGCAGCTGGATGGTACGTCGGACTGTATGTTGGGTTTCTGTGTGGGTTAGTTGTTTTTGCAACGAGGTGATGAATGGCTTGGCCAGCAGATAAACGCTTCATGACCCCCGACCAATTCAAGGCGCACGTCGACGCGCTCGATTTCACATCCTGGAAGCCGATCGGCATTGTCTGGCACAACACGGCTGAGCCAAACCTGAAGCGTTGGCATGATTATCCGCGACTCCATTGGATGACCAACCTGGAAAGCTACTACAAGGGGCTGGGATGGAATGGCGGCCCGCACCTGTTCTGCGATGACGGTCCCGACGGCATCGGGCTGTTCAATCCTCTCAACCGGCGCGGCACGCACTCGCCATCGTTTAATGCCCAATATATCGGCATCGAGCACGTCGGCGATTACAACGTTGAGGACGACGACAGCGGCGCCGGGCTGAAGGTCAAAACCAACGGGATCGTCGCGACCGCCATCCTGTGCGCCCGGCTCGGTATCCCAGTCGACGCCGAGCACATCAAGCTTCACAAGGAAGACCCGCGCACCGACCATGACTGTCCTGGGAAGCACATGGCGCAGGACAAGATGAAATCGATCGAATCTGTGCTGGAATATATGGGAACGGCCGGCGATCACGGTCCGGACTGGAACCACGTCGCTGACACCCCGACAGGTCCCAAACCTCCCAATACCAGGATAGCCATTGTCGATGTGGATGGCTTGAATATCCGTTCAACTTCAAGCCCTTCTGGGATAATAATCGGCGTGTTGAATAAAGGAGATGAAGTCAAGATTGTCAGCCTGGCGATGAACGGCGCGTCGAAATGGGCCTGCATTGAGCGGCCGAACAGCTCCGTGGGCTGGGTCAATGCCAAATATCTGGTCAATCCAATCATGGTCGGGGAGCCACTTGATCGGCCGTATGACAAGCCAGTTGCGATTGCAATGCCTTATGAGCCAGACGTACCAAACGACTTCCCCCTGCCGAAGCCGCCATCAGATTTCAAAGACGTGGTTTTCAAGGCGGCAGGCAAAATGAGCACCTTCGGCGGTCCCAAGGATACTGGGATGTCGGCAACCGAGGGGCTGGCGCTCTATGGCAGCCCGGCCGCCTTCACCAAGGCGGGCATTGGCGACTGGCTCCTGAGTGCCAAGGAAGCAGGCGCCAGCGGGCTCGGGCGGCGGCTCGATCCGGAAAAGTTCTACCTGGCGTGTCGGTGGGACTACAAGATCACCAAGGCAGCGTTCTTGCGCATCGCGATGATTCGCGTCACGAACCCGAAGAACGGGAAGATGCAGGTTGCTCGCGCCGTCGACTGGGGCCCGAACGCCAAGACGGGGCGCGCGGCCGATCTCTCTCCAGGGCTCGCAAAGGCGCTGGGGCTTAATACCGATGCCGAGTGCATCGTGGAAGTGTTTGGCGAGGTATAATCCCTCTTAACCTGAAGGAACTAGCCTATGTTCACATACGAGCAATTTATGTCTGCCATCCGGTGGGCGACGACTGTTGGAGGCACCATGCTGGCTTCTTACGGAGTTACGATAAACGCACCTCTGTGGCAGGCGGCGAGCGGTGTCGTTATCGCGTTGGCTCCATTTGTCTGGTCCATGTTCCGGCATACAACGATCGGCACAATTCTCGCTGCTGATAATGTTCCCAGCGTTGCCGGCGTAATTATGAAGCAAACGACGGAAGGTCGAAGTATCGCAGACAATACAACGAGCAACCCGACCGTTGTATCGGCTGGCACTGCGGCGGCGGCAAGTGTGGCGCAAGCGACGCCTCCGCCTGCATTTTCCTCCGCCACCGGACAGCGTTTATGAGTTATCTAAGCCTTATCCTGGCGATCTTGAGCCTGGTCGATAAATTTACTGACTGGGCTATCGAACGCAAATGGATGGCTGAAGGCGCGCGGCGTGAGATCGCCAAAGTACAGATCGAGTCGGCAAGAAAGAGTGGCTATGCAAAAGAAATCATGGCTGAAATTGACGCCATGTCTGAGCCTGCTGTTGATGACGGCTTGCTCAACCTTGAACCCAGAGAGCCCGGTAACAGCGATCGATAGCTACTGTACGACGTATATCCCGATCGTGCG
>Ga0207641_10000879_pt1 | contig 31456 bp, 26 predicted proteins | sample KBSSwiS62_FD_184306 | JGI IMG/M metagenome (GOLD analysis project Ga0207641, IMG submission 184306) | Switchgrass rhizosphere microbial communities from Kellogg Biological Station, Michigan, USA - KBS Switchgrass S6-2 (SPAdes) (version 2) | ecosystem: Host-associated > Plants > Roots >... | reverse complement strand
CGGGCGCCACAGAGGTGGCGTGAGCCGGAGTAGCCGTCTTGGGTTTGGGTGGCGGTGTGGTATAAATCCATACGGCGATCAGAGCGATCCCACAGATAAAAGCGCCAAGGCGGCTGGTACGATCCATAATGGTAAACTTGATAAACTATCTGGGGAGACCACAGGCAGGGGGCACCGGATCAAAACCGGCCCCTCCCCAAGGATGACAACGCAGCACCCGGCGACCTCCCAAGGCCAAGCCGTGGATCAAGCCGTGCGTGCAGACCGCCTCCTCCACATAATGGGAGCAGGTCGGGGTGTACCGGCAGCAACCCTGCACGCCGACCATGACCTTCAGGGGCGTGAAGATGACGCGGTACGCGCGGATGAGAAAAACGACAAGCGACTGCATGAGCCGTCCAGCATGGCGAAGTTTCCAAAAAAGGCAACGTGCTACCGAAAAAATCACGGGAACCGCCTTCCATGATAAGCCCGGTCGCCTTCAGGTCCTGCACGTAAAGTAAGTCCACTCTAAATCTCGCTGCTACTTTTCGTGGACAAAGACGGAAGCTGAGTGTAATCCCAATTTTCTCATGGCGACGCTAAAGGACATAGCTACATCGTTAAACCTGTCAGTTATGGCTGTTTCGAAAGCCCTGCGGGATGCGCCCGATATCAGCGTCACAACCAAGGCACGTGTGCAGGCAGAGGCGAAGAGGCGGAATTATGTGCCCAATCGCGCCGCGCAAAATTTGCGACTGCGCCGCAGCGGGCTGATCGGGATTGTCGTTCCGCAAATCAACCACACATATTATTCACACCTCGTCTGGGGGGCTCAGTTGCAGGCGGATGCACTCGGTTTACAAGTCCTGTTGGGTCATTCGCTGGACCGGGCGGAGAATGAAATGCAACAGGTGCAGAAGCTGATTTCGCGGCAGGTGGAAGCTTTGCTGCTGGTGCCTGCCGTGCGCTGGCAACACCGGTTGGCCACCCTGGAATTGATTCGGGCCAGCGGAATTCCCACAGTACTCCTCGATGCCTATCCGGCCGGGGCGGAGAATTTTCCGAACGTGAGCTGGGTGGTCAGTGACGACCAGCGGGGAGGTCAATTGGCCACGGAACATTTGCTGGAACTGGGGCACCGGGAGATTCTTTTCCTGGCCGGGCCGAATGGTTCCTCTTCAAGCGCGGGGCGGTTCATTGGATATCAACGAGCCTTGGCCACGGCAAGCGTGCCCTATAGCGATACACGGGTCTATCTGTCCGACAAGGACATCGGCTCGGGGAAGAAGGCGATGGCGCAGGCACTCTCGGAGAAAGCGCCGTTCACGGCTGTCGTGGCCTTTAACGACAGCGTGGCGATTGGGGCGGTGGAGACTCTCCTGCAACAGGGTTTCCGTATCCCCGACGACGTCTCCATCGTCGGTTTTGGAGATGGCATCCTGGCTGAGAATTTCCGCGTGCCATTGACGACTATCCGCGTCCCCCAGACGACGATGGGCGAGACTGCCGTACGGTTGGCGATGGATATGCAAAAAGGCGAGAAGGTGGAATCGCGGAAATTGCCCGTGGAGATCACGGTGCGAGGGAGTACGAAGAAGAAGGACTGAGCAATGGAATTTGGGAACGAGGAAATCGTCCCATGACGACAACAGGATTGCTTCGCGCGTCTTTTTCATCAAAGTTACTTCATGCCAGAAGAACTTGCCGACCTCGCCCTGGACCTGACCCAGGATTATCCCCGTAGCCCGCGCGCGCTTTTCGCTGGCTATATCATTGTCGGGCGGATGCTCGATAAGTGCCGGGCGATCCTCAATGGCACCGGCGGTGAGTACGAATACAATATCGGCATGGACCGGGTCTTTCTCGAATTCGCGGGCCTGGACGCGGACGACTTCAAGGAATTCGTAGCGACCGGCGCGACGGATGAGGAGATCGAGGAGTGGATCCATGCAAATGCCAAGCCCCACTCTCCAGCAGAGATCGCTTCATGGAATTTTACCCTGAAATGCCGGCGCATCTGCGAATTGCCGCCTGACCGGCAGGCGTGGGTGCAGGAGTATTTGCTCGCGAACGTGAAGCCGGAACTGCAGGAAAAGGTGATCTTTAATTTCGACCTGCTGGACGCCGAGGAAGGGCGATTGGGGTAAGTTCCATGGAAACGGTCCAAGGACGCCTCAGTATCTTCGTCAACGGACAGGCGCGGCAGGTCAGTAGTTCCCTGACCTTGGGCGAACTGGCGGCGATCTGCGGCCTGGATGCGCGACGGCTGTTGACGGAACTTAATGGCGAGACGCTGGCGCGGGACGAATGGCCGGGCCGCCCCCTCCAGCATGGCGACCGGGTCGAATTTATCCGAGTGGTAGCGGGGGGTTAGTTGGCGGAGCGCCCGATGGACTGAATGGCGCAACGTCAACAGTCCAGACATCGTACTCGGGACCGAATTGCGCCAGGCAATCGAGTGTAAAGCAACGAACGTAAATCAGCGCCGGAAGAATGGCAACGGTGCCGATATAGGGAATGACGCCGATGCAGCAAGCACAGCAGGCCACCACGGAAACCACCCAGACGGCGATGCTCAGGGCGAAGCGAAGCAGCGTGAACAGGACAATACTTCCGGGATGCCGCGCCACGAGTCCCATCGCCTGGATAAAAGCGGGCCGGGCCATCAAGCCATTACGGAACATCAGGGGAATGCCGAAGGACCGGAAAATAAAAAGGACGAAGGTAAACACGAAGGCAAAGGCGAGGTAGAGAAGCAACAAGACGATAAATCCGACGATCTCCCCGCCCACAGGCCACCGCTCCTGTTGGAAAAGCGGAATCGCCATCACCACCGCAACAACGAGGAAAGGAATGAAGACCACGAATGAGATCATCATGAAAAGCAGATAGAGCCAGAAAAGGCTGTTGGCCTGACGGGAGTACTGTTGCCATGGCCAGCCGATGGCCGCGCGATTACGAACGATATTGTCGAGCAAGAGAAACTGGCCCCGGGTGCCCAGCCACAAGAACAGCAGGCTCAAAAGCAGGACCAGAACGATGACCGCCAGCACGATGACGACAATAAGCCCCGCCTGCAATCCTGTCATCGCATGCGAGATGCTGGTGTGGAGCTTATGCAATTCCGCGCTGAGATTGGGTGTGGTAACGCTCGACGTTTGATGGTCATGAGACTGGTTCAAATCACCAAAGTTGCCATTGAAGTTGCCGCCATTCGCTCCATTGCCGCCTTCCAAAAGACCTGCCAGGAAAGCGCTAAAACCGATGACAAACCATTTTCCCAGGTCAAAGGGACGAAAAAGGATGATCACCATCCGTTCCCAAGCCGAATCGAATGCGCGGGTGAAGTTGATCATGATGGAGCCCTATCCTTCGGATAGCGTATCGAGGAAATACTCCAAGCCCCAAATGCGATCATTTACTGATGCAACCGGCTGGCAGGATCGTCAAAAGAGTTGATAATTTAATCTCATTGCGCCCTTGCGTTTTGCCGGGAGCGCTGACAGCTTAGGCGGTCATGCTTTGGAGTAGTTCACGATCAACGGCTTACAGGATACTGGTTCTTCTGGGAATCAGCACCTTGCTCTGCCCCAAACTCGACGGCAACCCAACTACTCCGGAAACGTCGCCTCTTTCGGGAACCATCCTCGATGCCCCCCTTGTCTCGTACCCGCCCGCGACACCTTGGCCCCCGGGGAGTGCCCAGAGCATCAACCAGATGCTGCACCTCCAGACACAGACCGGTTCACCACGTCTCCCCTCCCCCAACCCATGGTTCCCTCTGGATCTTTACCAAGGCACGGTCACGCGTCAGCAGTTTGAAGAGAAGATGCATACGCTCTACGATCCTTTTGGCGCCTTCCCCGCTTATTTGGACATCAATGACTCACGGGTGATCATTTACCCTTCGCCGAAAGAGCGCCGCGAGCCGCAATTCGTGCTGGAGTTCGCCCCACCCAATCAACCCAAGGTACCGGCACGCTGGTTTCGTACACCGGCGGAGATTCGCGCCGAAACCCATCCCTTGGACAAACCGCTGGCTGGTCTGCGCGTGGCGATCGATCCCGGCCACATCGGCGGACAATGGGCGCAGATGGAGGAGCGGAGTACCCGTTACAAGGGCAGCGCCCCCGTCCAGGAAGGCGATCTCAACTTGATTACGGCCCGCATTCTCAAGCAGGAACTGATCGACCTCGGCGCGAGTGTTTATGTCGTGCGCGACTCGACCGAGCCGGTGACACCTTATCGCCCCGATGACATGCTTCCGGAAGCGCGCGATCTGCTCGTGGCCCGCTCCTCGCATGCGACCAATCTCAAAGCCATTCCGCCCGACAAGCTGAACCTGCTGTTCAGTACGCGTTTGAAGAGCCTGGCGGAATTCCTTTTCTATCGCTGCTCGGAAATCCATGAACGGGGCAACCGAATCCGGAACAATTTTGTGCCGGATATCACCGTCACCCTTTACATCGATGCAACGCCATCCAGTGGCCGCGGCCGATTGACATCTGCAAACGCCAACATCTTCTTTGTCGGCGGCAGCTATACGAAGACCGAGATGGCCGACCCGGAAATGCAACGGCGCGCAGTCTATAAACTGCTGGAGGGCGGATCAGAAATTGAAGCCGAGGTCGCCGGGGATATCGCGTCGGTCTTCACGCAAAAGACCGGACTTGGTCCCGTGCAGTATGGTAATTCCAGCACGACGCGCTCAGTGATTCCGGACAATGCTTATGTCGTTGCGCGCAATCTGGCCGCCAATCGCGAATATGATGGCCCCGTGGTCTGCACCGAACCGTACTTCATGAATAACAATGTCGTTTACCAGCGACTCCTGGCCGGCGACTACGATGGCGTGCGCAAATTCAACGGCAAGGACTACCGCAGTATCTTCCGCGAGTATGCAGACTGTGTCGCCCAGGGTCTGGTGAAAGCCTACTCGGGCCCCACGATCATCGCAGGCACGACGAATACCGTGACACCCTCACCAGGACAGACCAAGTAGTCGATTGCTCATTTGGGCTGGAGTTCCCCCTGCGCAAATATTCATTAGAGACTTAAACAAATCTTAAGAAAATTATCTTACTGCGTTGGCACTTTCCACTGTTGTTCCGTGAAAAGGGGGGTAAATTGTGACCCATGCGCGTGGGGATTTGTCCAAAAAATCAACGGGGACTGTTCTAAGTTAGCTTATGTCCCAGCCTCTGGAACTCGATGATTTGGTCCCAGGTACGCATCTGGGACATTACGTCATTACCGATAAAATTGCGCAGGGCGGCATGGGAACGGTGTTCAAGGCACTGGAACCGGCGCTGGAACGTTATGTGGCGATCAAGGTGCTCCGTCCCGAATACGCGAGCAACGCCAATTCCGTGCAGTATTTCCAGGAGGAAGCGCGCGCCGTCGCGGCCCTGCGGCATCCCAATATCATCCCGATCTTTTTCATCGGCCAGGAAGGCAATGTTGTTTTCTTCAGCATGGCTTACATCGAGGGGCAGACCTTTGATGACTGGATCGATGCGAAGCAGTGGTTCAATGAGGAACAGGCCAAATGGTTCCTGAGTCACGCGATCGCGGCACTGCACTCGGCGCACAAGTCGAACATTGTCCATCTCGACATCAAGCCGGCGAATTTCCTGGTGGATCGCGCCAACAACATCATGTTGACCGATTTCGGCCTCGCGCAAAAAATCGTCAAGGGCGCGGACGAAGGCGGCGAGCGGGAGGCGTTCGGCACTCCGGCATACGTCTCACCGGAGCAGATCACGCGCAGCACCACCGACCAGCGGACTGACATCTATTCCCTGGGTGCCACGCTCTTTCACTTGATGACCGGCAAGCCGCCGTTCGGAGGCAACAGCGTGGAGGACATCGTCTGGGGCCATCTCGAAAAGCCGTTTCCACTCGAAGTCGCCCAGGAGGCCAATCTTCCCACGGGTTGGATTTACCTGATCAAGAAAATGATGGAACGGAATCCGGATGACCGCTTCGCGAATTACCGGGAGCTCCGTACCGCGCTCGAGAATGTCCACAGTTTCCGTTACGAAACGTTGCCGCTGGAGGCGCCCCTGCCGCCCAAGCCGATGACAATTCCCCGCACCTTCAACGATTCGCAAAGCCTCCATGGCCTGCTGGCCCAGACGAAGGGCCAATGGAGAAGCGACGGATCGCAGAGCATGTCGATCCAGCTTTCGCGCAAACAGGTGGAAGAATCCATGAAGACGCGACTTGAACCGCTCCAGGTTGCTTCGTTGCTCGGCACAATCAAGGACCTGTGCAAACCCAGGGCGGAGGATCCTGCGTCGCTACTTGAGGTCATGGACAAGGTGCCCGGTTATGGCGCGGCAGTTTGCGCGCTGGTCAATTTCATGATCAATCCCCAGGCGGAGGAGGAACGGGCGGAAAACCTGGATCCGTCCGAGGTCCTGCAAACCTTGGGACTGGAGCGGGCCCGCAACCTGGCACTGACCTTTTTCGCGTTGAATTACGAGAGCCCGCGCTCAAGCCATTTCGACTGGGCCCCACTCTGGCGGCATTCGCTCGCCGTCGGCGTCGTCATCGATTTTCTCTATGATGCGCTGGACTTGAAGCGGTCGGGATTCGAGTACGCCGCCGGGGCTTTCCACGACATCGGCAAGTTCATCCTGGCCGAGCTGTTTCCTTACGCCTATTTCAGCACCATGAATCGCTGCCTGACCGAGCAACTGCCACTGGTGACCTGCGAAATGGAGATCTTCGGAATGACCCATGCCGACGTCGGGGCGCTTTGGCTGAAACAGGAGGGATTCTCACATATCCTGATCGAAGCTGTGGGACAACACGAAATGCCGGATCGCATCAACCATCGTGCGCTGCTGTCCCATGCCGTAGTTTCCGCCAATCATTTGGTGAAGCAGATCGGCATCGGCTACAGCGGCAATACGATGCTCGATCCGCGCGCATGGGAGGAACTGCCTGCCACCGGGGTCCTCTGGGAAGCGCGCGGGAACAAGGAATATGCCTTCGACGACTTTGCCCGCGATATCCTGGGGCAGTTTGAGTCGTTTCCGGATTTGCTTTGAGCTAGTTGGGAACAGTCCAAACCCGGATCAATTGTCAGGAGAAATGACATCCTGATCGAAACTGCCAGTCGTCTTGTTGTAGTGAAAGCTAACTGTACCGGTATGTCCCTCGTACCTGTAATTGATACGGTATGTTCCTGATACCGAGTTTGGCCCATCCGGCTGAAACTGTTTTTTGGGCAGGTTACATAGGGGCGCATTGTCCCCAAGTCCATATCTTTTCTGCACCAGAGTTATGGCATGAATCCCGGCTTCCTGATCAGCGGGACCTACGTTCCAAACAAATTCCCCACCCAAATACAGCATAGCTGCCAGAAGAAGGGCGAGGAGCAACGTGGGCAGGCACCCGTAGCTGACATTTTCACCACGCCGACGTTTCCGCCGTTGCCACCGGTAATAGATAAGCCAAAAAGGCCCGACCGCAAAGATCAGGACAACGGCCCACGTGATCAAGATATTTATGACATGAGTCATAGCACCTGATCCGGAGGCCCGTAAACCGCTCCGCCGATGTTATGCCACGCCGGCATCCTGATCGGCTTCGAGGAAGCCGTGCAGGTGGCGAATACGGGTCGGGTGACGCATCTTGCGGAGCGCTTTCGCCTCGATCTGGCGGATACGCTCGCGGGTGACGCGGAACTGGCGGCCCACTTCTTCCAGCGTGCGGGAGTAACCGTCGACGAGGCCGAACCGCTGTTCGAGGACGGCGCGCTCACGCTCGGTGAGCGTGTCGAGCACATCGCGGATCTTTTCCTTAAGGAGGGCGTAGGCGGTCATCTCGGAGGGGTTCTCCGCAGACTTGTCCTCGATAAAGTCGCCGAAAGTGGTGTCGTCGCTGTCGCCCACTTGCGCCTGGAGCGAGATGGGCTGTTGGGCCATGCGAAGGACTGCGCGAACGCGCTCGACCGGCAGGCAGATTTCCTCGGCCACTTCCTCGGGCGTGGGTTCGCGGCCGAACTCCTGCACGAGCTGCTTCTGCACACGCATCAGCTTGTTGATCGTCTCGATCATGTGGACCGGGATACGGATGGTGCGTGCCTGGTCGGCGATGGAGCGGGTGATTGCCTGGCGAATCCACCATGTGGCATAGGTGGAGAACTTGTAGCCGCGGCGGTACTCGAATTTCTCGACCGCCTTCATGAGACCCATGTTGCCTTCCTGGATCAAATCGAGGAAGGAAAGGCCACGGTTGGTGTATTTCTTCGCGATGGAAATGACTAGGCGCAGATTGGCCTCAACCATCTCGGTCTTGGCCTTGTGCGCCTTGCGGAGCCACTCGACGAGATGATGATGATCGTCGTGGAAGCGCTCCAGTGGCATGCGGACCTGCTGCTCAATGTCCTGCAATTTCTGCTCAAGCTCGGAGACATGAGCGTTGTGCTCGCGGCTCTTGCTGCGCGACTTGTGGAGCTTCTCCAGATGGCGTTCGGCCTCGACCAACTCGTGATGGTGGTGCTCACAGACAACCACAAATTCCTCGGTCACCTTCTGCTTGTAATAGAAACGGACGAAAAGCTTCTGCAAGGCGGCGTCGGTCTTGAGGAACTCCTTCTCGGCCTTGGCCAGCGGACCGGGATGGCCCTTGGCCTTGACGACCTTGGCGTAGGCGGAATCAGCCTTCTGGTTGGCACCTTCGACGCTGCGGACGAGCGCCTTGAGCGTGGAAAGATACTTGTCGCGACTGTCGATCTTCTTGTCCTGAATGACGCGGTCAAAACGCTCGCGGCCCTGCTCCAGCTTGCGGGCAAGGTTCAGGTATTCGCGCGCGGTGAAACCGAAGCGGTTAAGATGCTTTTGCACCATGCTCTCGGCGTCTTCGATGCGCTTGGAAATTTCGACTTCCTGCTCGCGGGTGAGGAGCGGAACCTGCCCCATCTGCTTGAGGTACATCCGGACGGGATCGTCGAGGATATCGAGCTTGGCGTCGGTCTTCTCTTCGTCGGAAAGTTCTTCCTCGGTGCCAGCGGCGGTCTGCTTGTAACGGTCGACCTCGGACGCGTCGATGACGTCGATCTCGAGGTTGCGCAGGAACATGATGATGGCTTCAAGTTCCTCGGGATTATTGACGCTCTCGGGAATTGCCTCGTTAAGGTCGTCCCAAGTGAGATAGCCCTGGTCCTTGGCGAGCTTGACGAGGTCGCGCAGGCGTTCCTGGCGCTCCGGTTGGCCGGTCCAGACGGCGCCAACCTTGTCCTTGTGTTCCTTGTCCGTCGTGTCGTTCAGGGATTGCGAGGGTGTGGCGACAGCGGATTGCGCATCGGGCTTCCCTTTGCCTTTGGGCGCTTTTTCGTCCTTTTTGGGAATGCCATTTTTATGGCCATTCTTTTGCGCTTTGACCGCAACGGGGCTGGCCTTGTGGGCAGCGCGGGCCGGAGCGGCGTGACGATGGTTTTTAGAGGAGGCTTTGGGGGTAACGGATCGGCTCGATTTGGGCATAAGTCGTTGGGGAAACGGTGAAAGACGCGGAACTTAATAGTATCCTCCAAAGAGGGAGCGTGGTCAATCAACAATTTTAAACTTCTGCGAACTGTCTTTGAGAGTAAAGGAGGCGCTCTAAAGCCCTGATATTACGGCTTCAAGTCGGGGAACTGGCGGCGAATGGCTTGGATTTCCGTGAGATACTTCATGCGCTCCTCAACGGAGAGCTCGTCGGACTTGGTGGCGAGGTTAAGGAACTGGAGGCGCTGCTGTTTCCAGCGCTTTTCGAAGTTCTGGACGAGTTTGTCAGCGTAGGCTTCGTTGGTCGCCTCGGCAGGAGCGGGAGGAGGCGTCATTAGCAGGCCTGTCAGGTAGTCACGGGTGCGATCATCGCATTCTTCCAAGAACTGCATGGCGTCCTGCCAGGCGTCGTGGGCGTGAGCGTCGAGCAGGCTCAGGAGCACTTCCGATCCGGCGAGGCCTTCCACCCAGACGGGATTGAACTGGCGGCTGACTTGCGGGACCAGTTCCGGCGTGGTGAGGAGGAGCGCGAGCACCGCTTCGATGAGTTTGTCGGGTTCGAGAGGCTCCTGCGGGACTTGCGGCCCTCCGTCGGGGGACATTTCATGCTCCGGAGTACCGAGATCGTGGCGTTGGGGATCGTTCCCCGGACGGCGGGACTGGGCCTCGGCCTTGCGCACTTCTTCCTCAAGAACGGAACGGGAGACCTGCAAGCGGCGCGCAACCTCGAGAAGGAAGCCCTCGCGCTGGACGGCGTTGGGAATCTTCGCGACCACCAGCGCCATTTTTTTGGCCACCTCGCCGCGACCGCGAGGGCTGGAGATGTCTTCCGACTCACAGGTCGTGTCGAGCAGGTGCCGGGTATAGTCCTTGGCGTCATGCAAAAGAGTCTGGAAGGCCTCCACGGGCTGCTTGCGCAGGAGACTGTCGGGGTCCTCACCCTGCGGGATGCGGGCGATGCGCACCTGCAGATCTTCCTTGAGCAAGACATCAATCGAACGTTGCGCGGCATTCTGCCCGGCTCGGTCGGCGTCGAAACAGATGATAACTTCCTTCGCGAGCCGCTTGAGGAGGCGTGCATGAGAATCGGTGAAGGCGGTCCCTTGTGGCGCAATGACGTTGCGGACCCCCTTTTGCCAACAGCGCATGAGATCGATCTGGCCCTCGCAGAGAATGGCGCTTTCGGCCTCGATGATGGACCGCTTCGTCTTATTTAAGCCGAAGAGGATTTTGCTTTTGATAAAGACCGGTGTTTCGGGCGAATTGACGTATTTTTGGGCCTTGGCTTCGGGATCCAGCAGGCGTCCGCTGAAGGCGACGACCTGACCGGATTCGTCATAGACTGGAATCATCAGCCGTCCGCGAAAGAAGTCGTAGGTGCGGCCCGACTCCGAGGTGGCGACGAGCTTGCCAGTCTCCAAGGCGTCCATGCTATAGCCTTTTTGCTGGGCCCATTTGAGTGTGGAATCCCACCCGTCGGGCGCGTAGCCGAGGCCGAATTCGTCGGCAAGAGAACTGGGAAAATCGCGGCTCTTCAGGTAGGCACGGGCTGGCTCCGCGGCGGGGTCGGAATGGAGCAGTTTTTGCCACCAAGCGGCGACGGCGGCGTTGAGCGCCTGAATTTCCTCGCGGCGACTCCGGGCCTGAGGATCGCTGGGGCCGCTTTCCGGAATGACCACGCCGGCGCGCTGGGCGAGCCGCCGCACGGCCTCGGGGAAGGTCATGTTCTCCATGAGCATGAGGAACTTGAAGACGTCGCCCCCGTGGCCGCTGCTGAAACACTTGAAGATCTGGCGGCTGGGATCGACGTAGAAGGAGGGCGTTTTCTCCTTCTGGAACGGGCTGAGTGCCTTGAATTTTGCGCCCGATTTCTTGAGCGGCACGTAGCTGCCGATGACGTCGACAATGTCACAGGTATGGCGGACCTGCTCAACGATTTCGGGGGGGATCATGCCGGACATGGAAGGGTCACAAGATACCTGTACCAATAGGCTCATTCTACTAAATTAAGCCAAGTCCGTGCTTAGATGTTGCGGTCGGGGTGGGAAGTGATAGGAAATGGACGTGCGCCAATTTTTCTTCCTTCTGTTGGCGTTGACATGCGGAACCGTCACATCCCTCGGGGGAACCTCGGAAAATGCCGCCATCGTCCTTCAAGGCGATGGGAATTGCACAACCCGGTCCTTTCGTCTGCAGGACAACTGGCACATCGAATTCAACTGCCTCCTGTCTTCCAAGATCCAGGCTGTCCCGGAGGACATGAGCCCGCCGACGGTACTTTACGAACTTCCCCAGAATGCCACGCCCGCCCCCAATACCTCTCTCAATAAATCGTCTCCCCCGGTCGCCAAAGGTGGAATCTATTCGTTTGAAATCACCTCGACCGGGACTTGGCAAGTCACCATTTACGAAAGCGGTTTTTCCAAGGACCTGCTGGTCAATAATATTCCTGTAACGTCGCCGGCATCACCCGCTCAGGCGTCCTCTGCCGCTCTGCCGGGAATGCCTCCCCAGCAATCCCTCACTCCACCGGCTCCGCAAAATCGACTGATTTCATCATTCAATGGGAGTGGAAACCAGGACAAGACACAGGAATTCATCGTTAACAACAACTGGATAGTGGAATGGACGATGTACGGGTCAAAGTACAAAATTACGCTGGTGCCAACGGATGGTTCCGAATCCGCCGTCCTGGTCGATAAACTCGCAGGCGACGACGCCACTGGGACCGCCAATTCGATCGTTTCGACCACACCTGCCACACCTGCCGCACCTGTCACCCCTTCTACACCACAAACGACACCCCCCTATCCCTACCAACCCAACCAACACTTGCCCTATCAGCCTTACGGCATGCCTCCAGCCGGAATGATTTCACGGCCGGGAAGAGACTCCTCGTTCCAATCCATTGGAGGTTCCTTTACTTTGAAAATCGAAAGTAAAAGCCCGTGGATGATCCGGATTTATCAGGCTAACAGCGATAATGCGCAAATGGCCTCCACAGCAACGTCCAATGGAACGCCGGGAGCCAATCCAATCCCGCCGACTTCCGCACCCTCGGTAAAGCTGACCGATGAGCAGGCGCGCGCCGTTGTGTTGATCACCGGCGATCTCGGTGAAGGCACCGGTTTTCTGGTGAAGATGCCGGACGGACCGGCAGTGGTGACCAATATTCATGTCATCTCCAATAACCCGAATCTTAAGGTCAAAAATAATTCCGGAACCTTGATCCCGGTTCTATCTGCCAAAGGCGCAGCCGACCGCGACTTGGCGATCCTTTCGATCAAGGATGCTGGCTATAGTTATCTGGAGGTTTGCCCCGATATCAGCAAGGGTGTGCAGACCGGTGACGAGGTCATCACGCCAGGCAACAGCGAAGGTGGTGAAGTCATGCTCAATACCGGCGGCAAAGTCTTGGGCATGGGCCCGCAACGAATTGAGATCGATAACCCGATCTACCACGGCAACAGCGGAGGTCCCATCTTCCAGACCAAATCCAATCAGGTCGTCGGCGTCGTGACCGAAGCAATGAAGGTCAATATCACGAATTCGCTGGACCGGGCCTCGTTTGCCAACCGGAATTCGGCCATTGCCAATTCGATGCGCTATTTCGGGATGCGGCTGGACAATGTTCCGAATTGGGTGCCCATTGACTGGGACCGCCTGCAGACGGAAGGTGCTTTTCTCGATCAATTCCACGAACTCAGCCGCTGCCTTGACTCGTATCTTAATACGTCGAATACGGTCTATAAGAACGAGGAAAAAATCGTGAAAGCCAACGATAACTTTAACCGGGACCTTTCCGGCAGCGATTCCTCCCAACGCATTCAGGCGCTGAAGGGACTGCTTTTTGAACTGCAGGGGATCGCCGACAAGAACCTGGCCCAGATCCAGAATGCGGGGTTCTATTCGTTCAACCAAGTCCGTGCTCAGGAGGAAATCGATTACCGCAAGGCGCTCAAGAATGAACTCGACAAAATCGGCAATGATGTTGGCCGGCTGAACGGCATGGTGCGCGTGAGCAATTAGGCCGAGGGAGCCAGCTCGGCCGTGGCCGGCAGGATGGCCACATGCTGGTACCCGGGATTGGTCTCCTGGATTTTCTGGATGGCCGCGATCTCCTTCCAGGTAGCAATGATACCGTCGGGGCAAGGTGGGAGGTCATGCTTAATCAAGCGATGCAGTTTGCCCAGCTTGTAACAGGGAACAGCGGCGAACATGTGGTGTTCAATATGAAAATTCATGTGCCAGTAGAGGAATTGTACCGCGGGATTGACCGTAAAGGTCCGGCAGCAGAGGCGAAAATCGGAGACATCGTCCTGAAGCCCGATGTGCTGGGTGGCGTTGCAGAGCGTTTGCAGCCATCCGCCGTAACAAGTGCCGAAGGTCAGCACCACCGGCAAAAGCCAAAGATGGAAATAAAGCGAAACCGCCACAATAAGGCCGTGACCGACCAGCAGCGTCCGCGCCCAGTTGACGGCTGCAACCCGTTCCGGCGACCCTTCGGGGAAAAGCGCCATCTCCCATTCCCCCTGGAATTTTCCACGCGCCATGCGAACGGTGTTCTTCAACATCCACAGGAGGTGCTTGTAGTTGAAGAGACCGTCCTTGAAAGCCCAGAAAACGAGGAATTTTTGCGGCAGGACAACCTCGAGATCGTCGGGCTGGTGAAGCGTGTACCGGTGATGCCGAATGTGACTGGTGTTGAAGGCCTCGAAATTGATCCATCCCAGGAAAGCAAAGATGCGGACGAAGAAAGCATTGAGCGCCCTGGTCTTGAAGACGGTGTGGTGGCCCAGTTCATGGACGGCGTTGATCTGGAAGGCAAAGAAGGTGCCGTGGAGAAGAAGCAGAAGCAACGTTGTCCAAACTGACCAGTGTCCTCCGGAATAGAGGACCAGTCCGCCGGTCAGGCAGAGCAGCCCGAGGTAACCGCCGCTTTGCAGCCAGCCCATGAGGTCGCTCTTTTCATGCAGGCTCTTGAAATCCTTCGACGAGAGAGGAGAACGGTACCAGTTGATGGGACGGGACGTGACACAACTTTCTTGCATGGTCCACTTGTACGCTGAAACACGTTGAATGACTTTCAATTGCATGCTGCAATACAAAATCAAACATGGCGCAACCTCTCTCCTCGCGGCTCACCTATGGACAAAGGGCGTTCGGATTGCCGGGCATGTTCACACTTGGCCGCTACCAGCAGGCTGCCTCGCTTTCCGGCCTGCGCCCCCATTCGCATCGCGATGCGATCGAAATCTGTTTCCTGGAACGGGGCGAGCAAACCTACCGGGTCGCTGGTTTCGCTTATCGCCTGCATGGTAATGACCAGTTTTTCACGCTGCCGGGAGAGGTCCACGACACAGCGAATCTGCCCCAGGAACGGGGCATACTTTACTGGATCATTCTCAAGCTCGAAACGCGGAAGAATTTTCTCGGTCTGTCGGAACCGCTGGCCTCGTGGTTGAAACAGGAATTGCGGCGGATGCCGACGCGCCATTTCCGCGCGCATCCGGACATTGCACCCATCCTGGCGGAAATGATCGATTTGTTGTCGAAGAAGGGGCGCCAGCGAAAGAAGGCTCCCTTGCCCCTGAGACAACTGCGCCTGCAATCGTTGTTGCTGCAATATCTCACGCTCACGGTGGAAGCCTCGCACCAGGGTGCGCGCGGGTCGGCCTCGCCACTCATGCAGCGCGTGCTTCAGTACATCGAAAAGCACCTCGATGAGCCGGTGCATGTTCCACGGCTGGCAGAAATTGCCCGGCTATCCGAGTCGCGCTTCAAGGCCCGTTTCAAGCGGGAGATGGGCGTGCCCCCGGCAGAGTTCTGGCTCCGGCAAAAGATCGAGAGAGCCTCGATCCTGCTCAAGACGCTCAATGTGACCGAAGTGGCGCACGAACTGGGCTTCTCCTCGTCCCAGTACTTCGCGACGGTTTTCAAACGCTATACTCTGGCTAATCCATCACGCTTCCGACAAAGATATGGCACTTAATTACTTCCATCTCCTTATTTTTCAGTGGTAGCATGCCGCCCGTACTTTTGGCTCCCATATTCTCTACTCTGCTCAGTGTACTCCATGCCCCCCTTTCCTCCTCAATCAATCCCGGCGCGGCGCGGCGCGGAGGAGTTTCCATTGATGATCATTCTTTCGATCATCTATCCCTGCAACCTGGGCTGTCCCAATTGTCCCTATACGGATGGGAATTCGGAGATTCGCAAATTTTACCATGACAGGAACGGCGACCTGATGCCGGAGCCGCTCTGGAACAAGATCGCCGAGGAAGCGGGGCCCCATGGCTCGTGGCTGCGTTGTACCGGCGGCGGCGAACCGATGTTACATCACCGGATGGTGGAAATGATTGAGTTTGCGAAGGGCAAGGGCGCCCGCGTCTGGATGAATACGAACGGAACCATGTTCGGTCCCTCCCCCAATTTACGCCGCAAGCTGGAACGGCTGATCGTGGCTGGCATCGACCTGATTGAGTTTTCGATGGATGCCGGGGATGCGGAAATTTACAAGGTGGTCCGCCCTCCCCGCGGAGGACCGGCGTCCGATCCAGCCGCCCGCTGGGCCAATCAGGTGGCAAACGTCCGCGCCGCCTTGGAACTCCGGAAGCAGCACCGCTCGACTTCGCGTGTGGTTGTCTCGATCATCCGGCAGGAAATCATTGAGGGGAAACTCGAGGCGGCAATCAAGTTTTGGATGGAAGAGGTTGGCGTGGATGAAGTCATCACGCGCAAGTTTCTCTCCTGGGATGACAATACTCACATCGACCTTGGCAAGGCCCTGGATCCGCATCTCTATGCCGACTTGCCGACTGAGAAAAAGGAGCCATGCGTCTGGCCCTTTGAACGACTGAACGTGGATACGCTGGGGCGCATCGCGCTTTGCGGACAGGATATCTCGTTCCGCACCGCCCATCTTTTTCCAAATGCCAATGACGTCTCGATCAAGGAAATCTGGCAGGGAGAAATGTTCACCCGGTACCGTCGGCTACACCTTGAGGGCAAGGGCGCGGAGGCGTTTCCATGCCGCAATTGCTCGGCTTGGTTCGCGGGCGTTCGAGACTGGAACTATGGCTGGCTCAAGGTGCTCGAAACTTCCGGAAAGCACGTCAAAGAAGTCTTTGCCAAGGACTTGGGAGCGGAAGTCGAAGTCTATCAACCTTCCGCTCGCGTCTAGTCTTGGGGAAACCATCGGCAAGAGTAACCTGAGGACTCCTTCCGATGAGCGAATCCACCCATCTCGTCCCCTTGGGGAAGCAACATCTGGCCCGCACGTTGACGTGGATGAACGATCCGGAAATGATGCGACTGCTCCACCGGGAACATGTCATCACCGAAGAGGAGCATGCGGCATGGTCTCAAAAATTGGCCAACGATCCTTCCGTCCTTTATTTTGCCATCGAAGCCGGGGCGGAACGGAAGCATCTCGGCAATGTGTGGCTGGCGCAGATTGACCGGCGGAATCTCAAGGCCGAGGTGCGCGTGCTTTTGGGCGAGGCTCAAGGCTCCGGTCACGGCAGCAAGGCCCTCGCGTTACTGGCGGAGCATGCGTTTTCGAAGCTGGGGCTGAACCGCCTCTACGCCTATGTCCTCGACTTCAATCCCCGGGCGGTGCGGGCGTTTGAAAAGGCGGGATTCACCCAAGAGGGTCTGCTTAAGGACGATCGAAAAAGCACACAAGGCTTTCACGATGCCTGGATCCTATCGTGCGTCCACCGCAATTCAAAACCATGCCCGCCAGCCTAGACTACGACTTGTTCCGAAAAATGGTGGGAGCACTTTTGCTCCTCGATTGGCTGGCCTATCTTCCGTTTTTCAATGTGGTCTTTCGTCAAAAGCCCTCCGCACCGTTTGCTCGAACGGACCGTATTTTCGGATTCGTCCTCGGTTTGATTTGGGTGATTTCGTGCATTGCGCTCATGTGGGGAGGCCCGATCATGCGATTGATCGGACTGGGCCTGCTCTTCGCTATTTTTCGCCACTACTACATCAACCAGCGCTGGACCAACATCCGTCGCGGGTGCGGCGCTCCGGGCTTCATGGCATACTGGATTGTCTTTTACCTGTTCATACTGGAGGGCTGTTGCTGGCTGGATGCCTCCGGCGTCGTGCCGGGCGCCGTCCTTGCGTTGATGAAATATGATTTCGCCCTGATCATGCTTTGCGCAGGCGCCTACAAAATGTGTTCCGGCTATCTCCGTGAAGGCGGCATGGAGTACGGACAAGCGAATCCGTTCTGGGGTTATTTCTGGACCTTCTTCCGACACCAGAATACCCGGGCTCCTTTCTTTCGCGTGATGAATGGCCTGGCTTGCGGCATTGAGGTCGTGGCCGGCGTCCTGATGCTCACACCCAATCTCTGGGTACAGTTCGCCGGCGCGGCGATGGTAAGCTTGAGCTTTATCTATGTCGGCTGCCTCATCCGGTTGGGGCGGCTCGCTTTCCTCATGGCGGTGATTCCCCTTATTTTCTGGCCTGCGATGGGATTGAGTCTGGTGCAGACAACGCATCCTCTTTCCTCGCCGCTTCTTCTTCCGTGGATGATCGATGGCTGCGTGGCGCTCATTTTCGTGATCATGCTCACGATGGGCGTGATCAAGTTCATGCAATACGTGAATCTTTTCGCAAATAGAAAATTCCCCTCTTTCCTGCAAAACAGCCTGACGCGCTTGGCCAACCTGTGGCCGGTGATCATCTGGCGCGTGTTTACGGTCGACGTGACCAATTTTTTCATCCGTCTCTACAGCGTCTCGGGGAAAGGCGAAGTCACGCCACTCGTCCATGAAACGACCACCTTCAATTATAGGAATGGAAGCAGGCTCTGGCTGAAACTCCGCTTCCTGCATGTCACGGAATCGATCGCGTTGGCCAGCGTTTTCACCACGTTGAAATACTTTCCTTCCAAGCCCGAACTTTTCCGTGACAAACTCGTCCGCTATGCGCATTCCGTTGTTCCGTCCATGCCTTATTCTCCCGCCGCCCTTCGCTTCGAATACGTCAGCCTGCAAAAAACGGAGAGCGGCTTTGCCTTCATTCCCGTTGGCAGCCACACCGTCGATTTGCAAACCGATGTGATCACCGAAGATAAGTACCTGCCTGAATTCGATTACGCGCGCCCTGCCGCGCACAGTCCGGTGCGGGAATCGGCCGAAGTTGGCGCTTATACCCCGAGGTCGTCCTAGCATGTGCGCGATTGCCGGAATTTTTGGCTGCGCCGACGACAAGCTTGTTGGCCGGATGCTGGGCACAATGCGGCATCGCGGACCTGACGATCTGTCAGTCCTCGGTGGCGACAATTTCAGCCTGGGGGCCTGCCGTCTCAGCATCCTGGATGTAGAGGCCGGAAGACAACCTATGGTGAATGAATCGGGCACCATTTTCGCCGCGCAGAATGGTGAAATCTACAACTATCCCGAACTGAAGGCGATGCTCTCGAAAAAGGGCCATAAATTGATCACCGGTTGCGATACCGAAGTGCTTCCCCATCTTTTTGAAGAAACAGGCCTCGATTTGCCTCAACAGCTCGACGGAATGTTTGCCGTTGCGGTGTGGGACAATGCGCAGCAGCGAGGTTTTCTCGCCCGGGACCGGATGGGCAAGAAGCCGCTTTATTATGCGGTGCAGGAGGGCTGCCTTTATTTTGCATCGGAAATCAAAGCACTCCTTGAGATTCCTGGATTCGATCGACAACTCGATCCCGCTTCGCTTCATCATTATCTCAGCCTGAAACATGTCCCGCATCCTGGGTCTCTTTTTCAGGGCATCCAACAAGTGCCGCCGGGACATTTCCTGCTTTATCGTCCTGACCATCCTGTCGAATTGGTTTCGTATTGGACTCCGGTATTTTCCGCTCGTGATCAAGAGGTGCTGGAGGAAGAAGCGCTCGTAGACCAATTTCTCGACCTGCTCAAGAAAGCGGTGAAGAAACGGTTGGCGGCCGACGTGCCCATCGGATTTTTCCTCAGCGGCGGGATCGATTCGAGCCTGACAACGGCGCTCGCGGCTGAGATGACCGGCGGCGATATCAAAACGTTTACCCTCACCTACGAGAGCGGTTCCGGGACACCCGGCAAGGACGCAGACCAATTCTGGGCCGACTTTGTTGCGAAGAAATACCAGACCGATCACCGGGAAGAAACGGTCCACTATGCGGATTTTCCGAATCGCCTGCGTTCCATCCTGCGCCATTTCGACGAACCGTTCAGCGGAGTGATTGCAACCTACTTCCTTTCCGAGCTGATGCATCGGCATGTGACCGTGGCCATTTCGGGCGACGGCGCAGACGAATTGTTCGGCAGCTACCTGTCGCATCGTCTCGCGCTGCCTCTGGCGAATTATTCCGAATATCTGAAAACACGGGATGCGATGCTCATCCCCGGCTTCGAGGGAAACTCAGAGATGTTGGACAGGTTACATTCGCCGGACGACTGGGCATGGCGCAGTCGGTTGCTGGTTTACAGCGAAGAAGAGAAGCAGGCTCTTTATGCGGAGGACTTCCGGCGACGACTCGGACCGGTCTCGACCGTCGACTATCTCCAACGAGGTTTTTCGGGCCTGACCGGAAAAGATCCGTTGAATCGCATTCTGGAATGGGAATTCAAGACCCAATTGCCGGACCAAATCCTGACATTTGTGGACCGTCTTTCGATGGCGCATTCACTCGAGGTGCGCTGTCCCTTTCTGGACGCCGATGTAGTGGAGTTTGTCACCGCTTTGCCGGGAAACTGGAAGATCCGTCAGGGAACAACGAAGTACCTCCTCAAGCAAGCCGCCCGTCGTTATTTTCCTGCCGAAATGGTCGAACGGAAGAAAGAAGGGTTTCTCATGCCTATCTCCCAATGGCTTTCGGGCGATTTGGAACCCTATGTCCGCGAGACGCTGAGTCCCCAACGCATCACACCCTTGGGAGTCTTCGATTCGAAGGCGGTGCAAAAGCTGGTCGATCAACTTTACGCCACGCCGAATCCACCCTATCAGCAGGTCAATCAGGTTTACGCCCTCGTGGTCTATGTTGAATGGGCGCAGCTCTACCTGTCATAGGAATGAAAACCGTAGCGATTCTTCAACCCAGCTATCTGCCATGGCTCGGCTACTTCGACCAGCTTCGCCGGGCGGATGTCTTCGTGCTCTATGACGATGTGCAGTACGACAAGCATGGCTGGCGCAATCGTAACCGGATCAAGACGCCTCAAGGCCCGCATTGGCTGACCGTTCCGGTCCGGGCCAGCGGTTTGGACAAGCCTTTAAATCGTGACGTCCAAATTGACAACCGACTCCCGTGGGCGCGAAAACAGCTCGGCACGATCCGCCAGTTTTACGCCAAGGCGCCTTATCTCGGGACCTATCTTCCGCCTTTGGAAGCGGCTCTCAACCAAGAGTGGAATCTCCTCATCGACTTGGATCGCGCGTTGCTCGACCTCTGTTGCACTTGGCTGGAAATCCCTCCTCCCATCCTTCTCTCGTCACAGTTGAATATCGACGGCGGACAGACCGAACGATTGGTCCGCATCTGCCAGCATTTTCAAGCCACACACTATCTAAGCGGTAATGCGGCCCAGTCCTATCTGGATGTATCGATCTTTGCGGCGGCTGGGATTAAGGTTGTCTGGCAGGACTATCAGCATCCGGTTTACCCTCAATTGCATGGAGAGTTTTGCTCCCATCTTTCTGTGCTGGACTTACTCTTTAATTGCGGCAATAAAAGCCTCTCAATCGTGAGAACTATTGCGACATCTTAAATGAAGACAGTACTGATCACAGGAGGAGCAGGCTTCATTGGTAGCGCTTTTGTCCATCGCCTGTGGGACAACTACCCCGAGTATAAGATCATCGTCCTCGATCTGTTGACTTATGCCGGTTCGACAGAGAATTTTCCCGTCACCTCGCAGGTGGCCAATCCCGGGCGCTTTCAATTCTGGTTCGGCGATATCTGCAACGGTGAATTGGTCGATACGCTGGTCTCACAATCGGATATCGTCGTCCATTTCGCGGCAGAAAGCCACGTCACCCGGTCGATTTACGACAATCATACGTTCTTTCGCACCGACGTCATGGGGACACATGCCATTGCGAACGCCGTACTGAAGTACCGGGATAAGGTGGAGCGCTTCATCCATATCTCAACCTCGGAAGTCTATGGAACAGCGGAAACGGAAAAGATGCATGAAGAGCATCCGCTCAAGCCGCTATCCCCGTACGCTGCGGCCAAGGCAGGCGCTGATCGGCTCGTCTGGTCCTATTTCACCACCTACAATATCCCGGCGACGATCTTGCGACCGTTCAATAACTTCGGACCGCGGCAGCATTTGGAGAAGGTCGTTCCTCGCTTCATTACCAGCGTGCTGCTGGATGAGCCCTTGACCGTGCATGGCGACGGCAGTGCCGCCCGCGACTTTATCTTCATGGAGGATACTTGCCGCGCGATTGATCTGATCATGCATGCACCAGAGGGAAAAGTCCGCGGCAAGATTTTCAATGTCGGCTCGGAACAACATCGCTCGATCCTTGAAATCGCCAAGGACATCCTTCGCCTGATGAACGAGAAGGAGGACAAGATCTCGCTGGTGGGGGAAAGACCGGGACAGGTCTTCCGCCATACCTGTGATGCCTCTTACATCCAATCGACCCTGGGATGGAATGAAAAGATCTCATGGGAAGATGGCCTGCGTCAGACCATTGACTGGTATACAAAGAACCGGTCATGGTGGCAAAAGCAAGTCTGGATGCGGCACATTCCAATCGTCCTGGCGGACGGCAAACGTGAGATGCATTAGTCCCGGGACCGCACGATGCACGAGGAGAAAATCGCTTTTTATCAGCATGACCTGGGTGAGCCTGAGTTGGAGGAAATCAGACGCGTTTTTCAGGGCCCCATCCTGACCACCGGCGACCAGGTTGCCGAATTCGAAAAGCAGTTTGCCGCATACCTTGGCTGCCGGCGGGCATTGGGGGTGACCAGTTGGACGGGCGGCGCACACATTGCGCTGTTGGGCCTGGGCATCGGTCCGGGAGATGAAGTCATCACCACGCCACTGACCTTTATCGCGACCGCGACCGCCATTCTTCAGGCCGGAGCCAAGCCGGTTTTTGTGGATGTCGAACCCGACACGGGAAACATCGACATCAGCAAGATCGAAGCGGCCATCACGCCCCGCACCAAGGCCATTCTTCCGGTGCATCTTTACGGACTTATGTGCGATATGCGCGCACTTCGACAGGTGGCTGACCGGCATCGTATGGCCATCGTCGAAGACGCCGCCCATTGCGTGGAGGGAAACCGCGACGGCGTGCGGCCAGGGCAATTAAGCGAAGCCGCCGTCTTTTCGTTCTTCGCCACCAAAAATCTGGCTTGCGGTGAAGGGGGAGCGATTGCCACGAACTCGCCAGAGTTGGCAGACAAACTCAAACTGCTGCGGCTCCATGGGATGAACAAGACTTCTTCCGACCGGGAACGCGACGGCTACCAGCATTGGGATATGACCTGCCTCGGCTGGAAATACAACATGGACAATATCCAGGCGGCAATGCTTCTGCCGCAGATGAAACGGCTGGAGAAGAAGGTCGAAGTCCGTGAGGCGTTGGCGCAGTCGTTCTTTGAGCGCCTCGCCCAAATTCCCGGCGTCTCATGGCCGGCGCGCCCCGGGGGTGTGCGACATGCGAACCATCTTTTCCCGATCTGGGTCGAGGCATCGCGCCGGGATAAGGTCATCGCCCATCTGCAGAATAGGGGCATTACCGCCGTGGTGAACTACCGGGCGATCCATCTGCTGACTTATTTCCGGGAAACGTATGGTTATCAACCGGGATCCTTTCCCGTGGCAGAGAGGCTCGGCAACCAGTGTGTCTCGCTGCCGTTTTACCCGGGCCTGGGCCTGGATGCGGTCGACCGCATTACCCGGGCAGTAGAGGAAACACTCCGCGCATGAGCGATCTTTGTTCGAGAAACGACATGTCGGCCTCCCTGCCTCCTCTTTTTCCAGATCGCAAAGTCCTGCTGCGAAAATTCGACCGGAGCGTCTCCCTCCTGAGCTGGGCCTATAATGAAGAGGAAAATGTGGAGGACTTTGTCCGCCGCGCGATCGCCCTTCTCGAGGCGAGCGTCGAGGAATTTGAGCTGGTCATCGTTGACGACGGCAGCCGCGACCAAACACCCGCGATTCTCGCCCGCTTGATCAAGGAATTTCCCCAGTTGCGGGTGGTCACGAATGAGGTCAACCGCCAGGTCAATTATTCCTGGCGCCGCGCCATTCAAAGCGCCCGGAAGGAATATCTCTTCTGGCAAACGCTCGATTGGTCCTATGACATCTCACGTTTACGGGAATTCCTGGAGTTACTCAAGACCTACACCGTGGTTGCCGGTGTCCGGCGTGCGCCCGTCGCGCAGGCGACCCGCTTTAGCCGCTGGTTGGAATCTGTCCTTCAGCTTTTCCACCATAAACACCTGACCAAACGCTCTGACACGGTCAGCAAAGCGCTCGTTTCTGTCTGCAACTATTGCCTGATTCGCTGTCTATTCGGGGTGCCCATTTCGGACTATATGAACGTGATGTTCATTCCGACCAAACTCATCCAGGAATTGAAATTTGAATCGAGAGGTTCATTCCCGGAACCCCTGATCAAACTCTACTGGCTGGGCCATACCTTTATCGAGGCGCCCATTTCATTTCTGCCGAGACAACTGGGCGAGGCCAAAGGCACGCGTTTCCTTGCCCTGTACAAAGCCACCCACGATGTCATAACCCTTTGGTTTAAATGGGTCGTCCTTAATCGGTTTTCACCCAAACAGCCCGCTCCGGTTCGTCGCTTCGATCCGCAGGAGTGGGAGGTGGCGATGCCCGATGAAAAGGCCATGCCGGAACAGCTTTCAGGTCCTGCACTTGGAGAAAGGGCTTGAATTCACCTGCGACCGTCATTGTCGGGGGCGGCCTCTCGGCCCTGATGGCCGCGCTTTTTGTTCGCAACGTGGACCCGGAGCGTCCCATCTGCGTGATCGAGCAGGGCGGCGCGGTCGGCGGTTTGTTGCGCGCCTTTGATTGCGGCGAATGGGGGAAGTTCGACCAAGGGATGCATACCTTCACGACTTCGTCGTTGCCGGAGTTGAATCGCTTTGTCGAGAGCCTGCTGCCTCCGGATGAATGGCTCTATTTACGCGATGAGCAACGGGATATTTCCGGACTCTATTATCAAGGCAAACTGCAGCATCACTGTCATTATCCCGACCTGAGGAGCCTGCCGCCTTCCGTTCTCGACCGCTGCGCGAGTGAGTTGCAAACCAAGTTCAAGCCGCCGCCGGCAGGTTCATTCGCGAACATGGAGCAATATGGCAGGGAAAGATTCGGAGACGCCATCACCCGTGAAGTCCTTGCACCAACTCTCCAGAAATTGTACGGACGCGACCCGGGGCAGATTGACCCGGTCGTGGCGAAGCTGCTGCCGCTGGATCGCGTCGCTTTGTTCGATGAGCCGGAATTCAAGTCCATGCTTTCCGTCGATGCAATCCGTTCTCGCATCGCGTATCCCGAACAGCGTCGGCTTCCCCTGAAGTATTCGTCCGGACATTACAGCTTTTATCCCAAGGCCTTCGGGGCCTATCGATTGGTCGATGCCGTCGTGGACCGACTCAAGGCCACCGGAGTTCAATTCCTCACTCGCACCCGACTCCAAGGACTGGCCCGCGACGGCAATCGCATCACGCAAGTGAGCGTCGAGGGGCCGGAAGGACCACGAAAAATTGAGACGGGGCGGATCTATTGGACAGCCGGGGCCCTCCCTCTCGTCCGGACCCTTGGCCTGCCAATAGGTGACGAACGCTTCGAGGGGCCCAAGATCGCCGCCGTCATGAACCTGCTGGTGGACCGCCCGCCTAATGTAGGCGATCTCTACTATTTTTGGTGTTTCGATCCGAATTACCAGGCGTTCCGCATCACGAATTTTCACAACTATTGTCCCGCGGCCATCCGGCGCGGAGGTTATCCAATTTGCGTTGAATTTTTCCTCGATCCCGAGACTCCGCGTGACGACGTCTCAATGATTGACCTGACGATGAAGGAACTGACAGCGTTTGGCGTTCTCGCTCCGGGAACGAAGATTTTGTGTCATGCGGGTCACGTATTGCCGGTCGGATTCCCGATCCTTTCCTGTCATAATCGTGATTTGTTAAATTCTGCACGAAACGAAATTTCCGACCTGGGTATTTCCAATCTGGCCTTGACCGGCATCCAGGCCGAGTGGGGCGTGGTCTTTCAGCCCGATGTGCTGGCCCACACTTATACCACCGTCAGCACCCTGGAAGGACGACCATGCCTCTAACCGCAGCCATGCATGAGCGGATAGACGCCTTTATCGCCAGACGAACGCCGGTCTGGACGCGCTGGTTGCAACAACTCGTCCGGATCCCCAGCCCCTTCGATCAGGAACAGGCGGTCGTGAAGAAAATCGAAGAGATTCTTCACAATTTGTCCGCCCCCCAAGTCTGCAAAGTTCCCCACCGCGCGGCGCAGCTGGCCTGTCTTTCGGCGGCACAGAAACCGATCAGTCGCAGGACGGACCGATACAGCCTCGTGGCCAAGGTGCCGGGAACCACTTCTGGAAAATCGCTGATTCTTAACGCGCATTTGGACACAGTGCTGCCGGGCGATGCCTCCGCTTGGGCACGACCGCCTTTCTCCGGTGTCATTGATGCCAGGAAGAAGGTTCTCCATGGACGCGGCAGCATGGACGACAAGGCAGGGGTGGCCATTGCCTTGGGGGTGCTCGATTTGGTCGTGAATGGCCCGCTGCGCTTAAAGGGAGATTTACAACTCCACCTCGTCCTCGAAGATGAGACAACCGGAAACGGTTCCCTGCTTTGCCTCAAAGCAGGACATCGCGCCGATGCGGCCTTTATCATCGACGGCACGCGCCTGGATCGCGCCATTAACGAGCATGCCGGGCAATTGCAATTCACCGTCACGATCATGGGCGCTCCGGCGTCGGTCTGCGTTTCGCATCTCGGCGTCAATGCGGCGGAAGTACTGGCCGAGCTCGCGCTTTTTCTTAAGGACAAAATTGAAGCGTTGAACCGGTCGCGGCCCAAGCGGTGGCGGATTTTTCCAAGCCCCTTTCAGTGTTCCCTGCAAAACGTCACCAGCCGGACGGAAACCTTTACCGTCCCCGCCCAAGCCACAGGTCAATGGTACGTCACGTTTTGTCCACCGTACGATCTCAAGCAAACGACGCGGCAAATCGAAGCTTGGATCTTGAACTTCACGAAGATGAAAAAACTCTCCTCTCCACCCGTTATAGAAAAAAGCGGCTATGCGGTGGAGCCAGTCACCATCAAGACCCGCTCCATTGAAGCATTGTTGCACAAGCATGCCCGGTCTCACGGCTTTGCTCCCATTGCGATCGGCCCCTCCACGGGAACATCGGATCTGCGGCATTATGTAAGTGCCGGCATTCCGTGCCTGCTGTACGGACCGGGCCGGGGCTACTACCCTCACCGGCCCGATGAGTACTATCACCTCGATGATTTGCCCAAAATGGTCGGACTCTATGCCTCCATGGCCGGAGATTGGTGCGGACTCGTCAACGAAAGGAAAGCTTGAAGGTTACTCCACAGCAGATTTTGGATGAATTGGAAATCGCCCCGGGCGACACGCTTTTCATCAAAGCGAGCATGCGCTATCTCGGCTACGGACCATCCGAAACATCCTCGCTGTTGGAAGCCATCCTGAAACGCATTGGACCAGAAGGAACCGTCCTCATGCCATCGTTTCCATATTCCAACCATGTCGGCCGGGCTCCCGCCGGATTTATCTTCGATGTCCTAAACTCTCCCTCCTGGATGGGCCAATTGTCAGAGAAATTTCGTCGCATGGAGGACACCCTGCGAAGCGAGCAGTATTGGGTCCCTGTCTGCGCACGGGGCAAGTATGCGGCGAAACTCATTGCTGGCCAACGTCTCATCATGAATCCATATGGAGAAGGCTCCTCCTACCGCCGCATGCTGGACTATGAGGTCAAAATGGTGGGGCTGGGAGTGACTACCAATTATAATGCCCTGGCCCATGTCGCGGATGCCGTTCTGGCGTCAAAATACTCTTTTAACATGTACGAAACGGAGCCCATGCAAGGCATCGTCATCGACGTTGCAGGAAATCGCTGGGAAACCTCGACGATCATCTTTACCCAGGAACGCCGCAAGTCGATGAAGCCCTCCTTGATGATCGAGGCGAGCCCCGCTTTGCAACGCGAACTACGCTACTTCGTGCACGATGGGGCCATTATCTTCTCGCTGCCCGGCCCACTCTATTTTGAGGAATCGATTCGAGTTGGCACCGAAGAACTGGCCCATGGAAGGCTTCCTCCATGGTTAGGCTCAATGATAAGGCAAACATCCTAGTTTTTAGGTTTCCAAACAGAAATCGTTTGCTCCCTTAGCGGATAGACGAGAGTTCCGCATAAAATATAATTGTCCGGAAAATCGAGGCCATGCTGTCGCAAATGAGGATGATTTGCATCGCAGTTTTGATCCTCAATGATGAAGGCCTTTTTCAGGCGCTCAAGTGGAACCATGGACAGGAAGACATCATTATATCCCTCTGCTGCGGGGAGCCTGGGTCCAATCAGCCAAGGCATACCTGGCGCTTTCCCTCCCAAGACATAAGCAATTCCCGGCATGTCGTAAAAGATCAACACATCATCACCCGATCGAAAGCCGTTGTCGCGACAAAGCTTTTGCAACTCGACATAGAAATGATGGGTCTCGGGATCCAATTTGAGCCGGGTGACGGGGGATCCGACCTCGGTGGGAATCGTCTGGCGAAAGATGTCTGTCTTGAGGTTGTAGGGTCGGAGCGATCCCGTGACAATTTGGAAAAAGGCCAGATAGCCAATGGCGATGACCCCGAGAAAATAGATGACATTCCGCGAATGCAATTGCGCGATGATCAGCAAGAGAAGGACCAAAAGGCCAAACCACGGCCCGAGGCTCAACACAGTATTCAGATAAATGGGATTACCGGTACCGGCCGCAGCCGCAAAGGTGGCGGCCCCGCAGACAAAGCCTCCCAAAAGCAATGGCCTCCAAATGGACCACGGCCAAAGCTCGTGGCGAAAATGCATGACACTCAGGGCTGCTATCCAGAGCAGCAAAAAAAGCCAGGTTACATAAACTTCCATCAATCCACTATTCAGCGCAGCACCTTGCGCGTAGCCAAAGGCATGAGACAAATAGATGATGCCTCCAAAAGACCCGATGATGAGCAGGACAAGGAACGTCCGGGGATCAAACCGATATTTACGCAACACCTCGGCAAGTAAAAAGCCCATGGTCACGACAAGAAACACCGGCCAAAAATCCAGCGATCCCTGCGAAATCAACTCCCAGATATTGTTGCCATAACGCGTCAAGGGACTGGTATACATTTGCCCGAGACTGGTCATTCCACGATAGCAAATAAAGGCCTCTTGCAAGATGGTGACAGGAGATTTTATGAATATAAAATGCAGCAGGCACCATGAGACAAAGCCAACCAGGATCATCATGACAGCCTGTACTTTCGACCGGATAGCTCCCAAGGGCGACAAGCTCACTAATAGCCCCAAAAGACCTGTCGCGAGGATGGCTGAAGGAGATTTTACGAACAAATCGAAGCCCAGGAGTGTCCCCCCAAAAAACAGACACACCTTCCCATATTTAAGGCCAGCTTCACTCTTTTTTAGCAACAGTGACAACCCAAGAAAGATCAACCCCGTCGCCGAAGTGATGGCAAAGGCATTGAGGATATTGTAGGTGATGGTGCAAGACCAATAGGTGCAGTAAAATAGCGATCCAATGGCGCAAAAAAAAGCCATCGAAAAAGAGGGCGGGGAGCCCAATAGCGATTGCGTCTTAAGCCATTGCGAAAGTCCGAGGGAAAAAATAAAGCCGGATACCGCAAGCAACGCAACTCCCAGGATCCTAAGATACGCCACGTTGTAGCCGACAAACGCAAATAGCAGGGCGTTATAATCAAAATAGCCCGTGATTGTCGCCAGAATCTCCCTTGGAAATCGCGCGCCGCTCAAAGCCAGACCTTCGTCGGTCAAGCCCAACCCATGATCTGAATAGGTGACCATCAGTCCCAAAATCACCAGGACATAGGCGAGCAAAATACCATTACCCAAAAGCATCCAAATCCGCTTCGGCTTTATCTGCGTACTGTTTGTTTCGCTCATGAAATCAGTTAAATAAAGGGAACCACCGATATGGCAGATATCAGCACCACAATTTTGTTGCTTCACCCTGTCACGAGGATTCTTAAGATGCAAACCGTGCCAGAGGGGGGAATCGAACCCCCGACCAAGGGCTTATGAGTCCCCTGCTCTACCGCTGAGCTACCCTGGCGTATGCTCGATGCTTTCGTCTGCCCGACCATTAACCGGCCGTCATGCCCGAATTCATCCGGGAGGGCATTATGCCTTGATCGAAGAAGGAGGCAAGCAGATCGCGCATAAGAAGTGTCTTCCGGATATCTGACAGGACTCCCGTTTGGTGTATCCTGTTTCGCAGAGTGTTGTCTTGCGCTAGCTTAGGACGCTCTATTGAGGCCCGCCACCGATGAGTTCTTCCCGAAAAATCATCCATCTCGACATGGATTGCTTTTATGCCGCCGTGGAGATGCGGGAGCGGCCTGAATTGGCCGGAAAGCCCATTGCCGTGGGCGGCGGCAGCCGGCGCGGTGTGGTGACGACCTGCAATTACGAGGCACGCAAATTCGGTGTCCGTTCGGCCATGCCCGGTTTTTTGGCAAGGGAGCGGTGCCCGGAGCTAATCTTTCTCCCGGTCCGCTTTGACCTTTACCGGGCGGCCTCGGCCCAGGTCCGCCAGATCCTCCTGAGTTATACGCCGTTGGTCGAACCCCTTTCGCTGGATGAAGCCTACCTCGATGTCACCGGGCTGGACCGGTATGCGTGGGACATCGCGAAGGAAATTCGCAAGCGCATTCTGGACGAGACCCGTCTGACCAGTTCCGCCGGAATCGCACCGAACAAGATGCTGGCCAAGATTGCCAGTGACTGGCGCAAGCCCAACGGCCAATTCGCGATTATCCCGGACCAAGTCGAGGCCTTCGTGCGGGACCTGCCGGTGCGCAAGATCTGGGGCGTCGGTCCCAAGAGCGCGGAGAAATTTGAACAGCAAGGCATCCGTACCTGCGGAGATTTGCAAAAAATTGACCTGTCGGAGCTGGTGCGGAACCACGGCAAATGGGGACACGAGCTCTACCAACTCTGCCGCGGGCTGGACGACCGTCCCGTTGAACCGAACCGCATCCGGAAAAGCCTGAGCAACGAATGCACCTATCTTGAGAACCTGACGACGCTCGAAGAGTGCCAGAAAGAAATGGATACGCTGGTGACGGAGCTCGAGCAGGAATTAAGAAGCAAGGTCCTCGATCGACCGGTGCACAAGGCCTTCGTTAAGGTGAAGTTTGCCGACTTCACCCAGACCACCCGGGAATGTGTCAGCGTGAGCCCCACCCGCGAGACTTACCGGGCGTTGCTGGCCGAAGCTTGCAAACGAAGCCCTCAACCTGTTCGATTACTGGGCGCCGGGGTTCGTTTTACCGAAAAGGCAGATGAAAAAAGGGAGCTGCAACAAGTACTGATTCTGGACCATTCGACAAGTTGAATCACGGGAAATTGCCCCGGCATTGCAGAAGTCCTCGAAGTTACCTAACCATCAAAAAACATGAATTCATTGGCCCCCATCTCACCGGACATCGAGCGGCAGATTGAAATGGATTTTCTGCGCGCGACCGAGCTTGCCGCGCTCAACACCCTGCAGTGGCTCGGGAAGGGCCAGAAAGAGAAGGCCGATGAGGCGGCCTGCGATGCCATCCGCGGCATGTTTGACCTCGTGGACTTCCGCGGTGAAGTGGTCATTGGCGAAGGAATCAAGGACCAGGCGCCAGGGCTGTTCAAGGGAGAAAAGGTCGGGACCTGGCGGG
>Ga0207641_10000876_pt1 | contig 31509 bp, 26 predicted proteins | sample KBSSwiS62_FD_184306 | JGI IMG/M metagenome (GOLD analysis project Ga0207641, IMG submission 184306) | Switchgrass rhizosphere microbial communities from Kellogg Biological Station, Michigan, USA - KBS Switchgrass S6-2 (SPAdes) (version 2) | ecosystem: Host-associated > Plants > Roots >... | reverse complement strand
AAGCGTCGACAATCTGAAGCGAATTCACCTTGACGAGAGCGATGGCGGGGATTCTTGTAACATCTGCAATATTAATATAAAGAATTAGTAAAGATTGGAATCGAGAGCCTTCACGACCTTCTGCCATTGTTTGGGGTCCTGCTTTGTAGCGATCGGCGCGTTGCGATCCTTGTAAAAGGAAAGGATGTCGTTGCGCAACTCCGGTGAGATGCCTGCGAAGTCTCGCTCCGCGAGATACTCCACGAGTTTCGCGTACGTTTCGTCGGCGAGCTTGTAAGCTCCCGCTTTCGACGGTTCGCCGAGATCAAAGTTCTCATCCGGAATGTGAAGGCGACCCGCCCTTTCTGCGGCGAGCAGCTCCCGATATCGATCAACGGTCATGTCAAAGCTTTGGAGAAAGAGTTTTTCCGTTTGGGGTGTCGGTGGGTGAAACGCCATGGCTTTAAGGGGACCGACTTTGGGCACGATACGAATCACCGCGGCAAGAAGCTTGGTTCCCAGGCCCGGTTTTCGATAGTGGTATACGAAGCTTTCGATGTTGGTGCCGGGCATACTCTGCACAATGTCATCTTTCTTTAGTTCCCACGCGACTTTGGTTGCCTTTGGGATTGTTTTGCTCACCGTCTTGCGGTAACTCGCAATGGAGGCATCGAGTGCGTCGAAAACATCCTCCAGTTTGAGTCCGTAAGTTTTCGGAAATGCGCGTTCGAGCAGGGGCTTTGAGACTTCGAAGCCGATGAAGTCATGATACGCCTGCGAAACGTATCGGCCACGAGCCGCCTGCAACACATCGAAAGCGAATTCCGTTTTGATGTGAGACGCGGGATCGTCGCCGAACGTGACATATTCGCCGAACTTTTTTTGTACCTTGGGATAGAGCATCGGCACGGCAAGATTGATCGCTGTCGGGTGACCCATATTGTCGGCAACGTAGTGTGCAAGGGCGCCGAGCGCGAACGCGTATTCGTTAATGTCGCGCGAGTCGCGGAGCATCGTCTGAACAAACTCCGCACTTCGAACATAGTGAGTTAAATCTGTAAAGAAGTGCGAGCCTAACGGGTAATAACCCATGTCCTGCATGATGCATCCGCCGTAGGCGTAAGCACGCGCGTGTATCAGGTCGTCCGCGGTTGCGCGCGGGAATCGCTTCAGCAGCACTTTTTCGATGGAATCTTTCCAGACTGAATCGATGATCGCTTCATGCGTGAGAACCGAGTACGCATGAACCCTCAATGGAATCAACACCAGGATGCACAGGAGAGCAATCGCGCGGAGCGTGCGTTCCATGCCTTACGGAATAGCAATTGAGAGGCCAGTCGTTGAGCACGCTGGGGCGGCCTCAGTTCTCCGCCAGAAAGTTCCTGACTTCCTGCGCAAAGAGAGCCGGCGCCGTGTCGATTGCAATGTGCTGCTGTCCCGCAAGAATCACTGTCCGGCTCCGTGGCAGACCCGACGCTAATGCGTCGATGGCCTGTTTGAACATGGGAGGGCTGTCTCCTCCCAGCATCAGCAGTGTCGGTGTTCCCAAATTCCGCAAGCGCTCGTTGTGGAGTCGATAGGCATTGGCTGCACGGAATTCACGCGGAAGTGTGTGCGCTATTGCAACGCGATCTTGCCACGTCGGTGATTTGCGCAGGTTCTCCATGTCACTCCCCGGCATCTTGATGACTTCGAGCATTACCGTCGTCAGGACGCTCTCGCGGTTGCCTGCTTTCAGCAGGGCATCGAGCCGATTCAGAGTTTCGTCAGAGATCAGTGGCTCGTGCACGGGGATTGGTGGCTCATAGAGAATCAATTTGCGTATATTGCGGGTCTTCAAAGCAGCTTCGAGCGCGCAGATGCCGCCCAGTGAATGGCCGAGTACGTCCGTGGGTTCGTGGATGGATTCGACGACAGCAACCACATCCTCGAACTCAAGTTCGAGCGAATACTTATCCGCATCGCCGCTGCCGCCGCGGCCGCGACGGTCCAACGCATAAATTGAGAACTGCTCTTCCAGCAGGGGAAGAATGGGATTCCATCGCGCAGAATAGTTCCCGGCGCCATGGATTAGCACAAGCGGTGACCCCTTGCCGGATCGCTTACAGGAAAGCAACGTGCCGTCTTTTGACTCGATCGTGAGAGTGGTCATCGGCTACCTGCGAAGATCGGAACTCCAAGTTGCTGCATGACTCCGAGATCATCTCTGTGGTTCCACAACTCGATGACCTTCCCATTGCGAATACGGTAGATATTCACGCCGCAGAAACGAATGCGCTTGCCGGTCGGTGAAATACCATTCCACATCCCTGTATGGGTTCCTTCCGCAGTCCAGCGGCTCACAACAAATTCGCCCTCCTCGACCATGAAGTCGATGGCTGTTTGAAGATCGGGAAACGCTCCACGAAAGTCCGACGCGATCTTCTTCTGGCCATCCGGACCCGGAAGGGGATTTCCGGGCCTTAGATCGTGACGCACGTAGTCCGGCGCAAATATTTCGTAGACAACATCGAGATTGCCCTTGCCCCACACTTCATCATTAAACCGCTGGACCAGTGCCTTCCTGTTTTCCATCACCATAGTTGTGGACAACTCCTTTCGGGAAGGATAAATGAAATGGAGTTTTGAGTGTTGAGTTCTGAGGAGGCCTCATGGCGGAGATAGCGACGAGAAAGATCTTCGAAAACGACAAATTCGCATTGTGGGAATTGGTGCTGGAGCCCGGAGAGCACACCGAAGTTCATACCCATACTCATGACTACGTTTTTTATGTTCTCGAGGGATCGACCGGAGAGGTAAGCGACAAGGATGGGAATCCTGTCGGTGCGCTGGAGATGAAAGCCGGCGACTCTTACTTTTTTCGAATCGAAGGACGTGAGCTGGTATCCGGCGATTTTCGCATTCCTCTGACCCACAGCGCGCGAAACGTCGGCAAGACTCGTTTTCGAGAAATTCTCGTCGAGAGTAAGTAAAACGGAATCGACCGTGCGATAATCCGGCCACTCCAATGCGATTCGCAATTTTGGGATTCCTCCTCTTGCAAGCAGGTTTGACGCCCCAAGGCCATGACACGACGCCGGCCGACATCGAGGTCGGTTCGCGTTATTACGGAAACTATTGCTCCGGCTGCCATGGTTCAGACGGCAAATCCGTGCAGGGCGCGAACCTGAGTCGCGGCACTTTTCTTCGGGCAACGACAGACGATGACCTGATGCGGCTCATCATCAACGGGATCCCCGGGACCGCGATGCCGCCGGCAGCATTCAAGCCCGAGCAGGTGGTTCAGATTGTGGCCTACCTCCGTGCATTCCCAACCTCGAGAGCGGGCCCGGCAGTCTCGGGAGACGCGGCGAAAGGGAAACAGGTCTTTGACTCGAAGGGTTGTTTCGACTGCCATCGCGTCAACGGGCGAGGGTCGCGTGTCGGACCCGATCTCAGCGATGTGGGGGAACTTCGCCGTCCTGTAGAGATCGAGCAATCCCTTCTCGATCCGGGCGCCGTCATCCTGCCGCAGAATCGCATCGTGACGATTGCCACACGCGACGGAAAATCCATTCGAGGCCGGCTGCTCAACCAGGACACGCAGTCGATACAAGTCCTCAGCACCGACGAGATTCCGACGTCGGTGGCGCGAGACCGAATTCGGACAATCACAGAAGATCGATCGTCAATGCCGTCTTTCAAAGAGAAACTGGCTCCTCAGGAACTGACGGACCTTGTTTCCTATCTGTCGAGCCTGAAAGGGATTCGATGAGAAAGCTACTGGTCGGAGGCTTACTGTGTATCGCTCCGTTCGTGCTGGCTCAGGTCACACCGGAGCAACTTTTGCGCACCGCGCAGAATCCCGACAACTGGCTCACCTATTCCGGAACTTACTTCAGTCAGCGATACAGCACGCTCGCACAGATCACACCCGCGAATGTCAAGAATCTGCAGATGCGATGGGCGCTGCAGGTGAAATCGCTCGAGAAATTCGAAGCAACGCCCCTGGTCGTAGACGGGAGAATGTACCTGACGCAGGCTCCCAACGATGTGCTCGCACTCGACGCTGTTTCCGGCCGGGTCTTCTGGCAGTATTCCCACGAGCCGTCTCCTAAAGCGCGTCTCTGTTGCGGGATTGTCAATCGAGGTTTGGCGATCCTCGGCGACACCTTATTCATGGGCACCATCGACGGTCATCTAATCGCGATCGATGCGCACAACGGAAAGCCCGTATGGAACGTCAACGTGAACGGCGCCGATCCGGCTACCGGCTACTCGATCACAGTTGCTCCTCTGGTCGTGAAAGACAAAGTCATCATCGGCGCTGCAGGCGGCGAGTACGGCATTCGCGGTTTTATCGCGGCCTTCGATGCCGCTACGGGGAAAGAAGCCTGGCGTTTTTACACCATTCCCGGGCCAGGAGAACCGGGACATGAAACATGGGCAGGCGAGTCCTGGAAGCACGGCGGAGCCTCAGTGTGGGTGACCGGTTCTTACGATCCCGACCTGAACCTTACTTATTGGGGCGTCGGCAATCCCGGTCCGGACTACAACGGTGATGAGCGCGCGGGCGATAATCTCTACAGCGATTCCGTTGTCGCGCTTGACGCAGATACAGGCAAGCTGAAGTGGCATTTTCAATTCACCCCGCACGACGTTTTCGATTACGACTCGGTTCAAATTCCTGTGCTCGCGGATTTTTCGTGGCAGGGGAGCGCGCGCAAGGTGATGCTGTGGGCGAATCGTAACGGCTTCTTTTATGTTTTAGACCGGACGACAGGAGAATTTCTTCTCGGAAAGCCATTTGAACGCGTGACCTGGGCTACGGGGCTCGACGCGAAAGGCCGCCCGATTCTCGCGCCGGCCGCGGCGCCGACGGCAGAAGGCAAGCTCATCTATCCGGGCGTGCAAGGAGCAACTAACTGGTTTTCACCCTCGTTCAGCCCGCGCACCGGGATGTTTTACGTTTCAACCTGGGTCGACTACGCCTCCACGTTCACGAAATACGAGGTCGGCTACGAACCCGGTCAGCGCTATACGGGCGGGACCCCGCGGTCTGCAGTGCCCGGTGTGAGAAATGTCGGCACTATCAACACGCGAAGAGAAGAAGACGGCAGCGGCGCGGTTCGCGCGATCGATCCGCAAACAGGCGATCGGCGTTGGGAATTCAAGCTGACGGACGTGAGCGATAGCGGAATTCTCACAACTTCTACCGATTTGCTCTTCGTGGGAAGCCGCGATGGATCGTTCTATGCGCTCAATGCGCGCACAGGGCAGCAACTCTGGAGAGCGGCCGTAGGCGGCCAGGTGGTTGCCGGCCCCATCTCGTATCGCGTCAACGGCACTCAGTACATCGCCATTGCAGCCGGCAACACCATGTTTAGTTTTTCGCTGCCGTGAAATGAGGGAGCGAGAAATCGCACTTAAAGGGAACGGGAGCTTTGTGATTGATTAACTATGAACGGAGATTTATTAAGTGAGATTCCGAAACTAACAAATCGCAATTCATAGTTAATCAATCACAAAGCTCCCGTTCCCTTTTAAAGAAATAGGGAAACAGCGTGCCTGGCTCCGATTCACCCTGCGTGAAGTTGTCGTCCGGTCCGGGCGACGATTTCCGGCAAAGCTTCGACATCTTCCAGCGACGTACGGAAATTGACGATGCAGGCGCGAAGAGCAAACTTGCCGTGGACCATGGCGTTCGACAGGAAGGCTTCGCCGCCGCTTTCAATCCGCGTTAGGATCTCGCTATTCAATCGATCGAGATAAGGTTCGGCTTGATCGACGCTGACCCGTTCATGCAGGTCCGGTGGAACATACCGGAACGTCGTGATGCTGAGCCCGCACGACAGGGCCTCGAATTCCGGATGCGATTCGAGCACCCCGTAAAGGTGTTTCGCAAGACGGATGTCATCCCCAATCATTTTTCGATAATTGTCACGGCCGGCCTGCCGCAAGGCCATCCAGACTTTCAGGGCACGAAAGCCGCGCGAGTTCTGCATTCCGAAATCGACATAGTTTGTGGCGCTGTCTTCGAAATGATAGTAGGTGGGATGAAACGTGAACGCCTTGAGCAGATCGTCTGGCCGCCGCACGAGCGCGCAACCGCACTCCAGTGGCGCATACAGCCATTTGTGGGGATCGAGAGCGACCGAGTCCGCGTCCTTGAGCGCCGCAAGGTCTGACGGAGCCTCAGGCACAAGCGCTGCAAAGGCGCCGTAGGCGCCATCGACGTGAAACCATAAGCTGGTTTCCCGGCAGAATGCTCCGATCTCGGGAAGGGCATCCACCGCCCCCGTACCCACAGAGCCGGCATTCGCCACAACAAGGAAGGGCTGATTTCCATCGGAACGATCCGACTGAACCTGCCGCCGTAAAGCTTCGACATCGAGACGATCATTCCGGTCTGCGGGAATCCAGCGAATCGCATCGGTCCCATGTCCGAACAGATCGGCAGCCTTTTGTATCCATGTGTGCGTTGCGGCAGAAGTATACATTCGTAGTGGCCGGGCATCTTTTGCTGCAAGTCCCGCCTGGCGCACTTCCCATCCTGCCCTGGCGCGGCGAGCGGCCAGGAAGCAGATGAAGTTCGCCATGTTGCCTCCACTCACCATCAGACCTCCGCAATCGACGGGATAACCAATGAACTCTGCGATCCAGCGAATTGTCTGCTTTTCAATTTCGGAAGCCAGCGGCGAGAGTTTCCACGCGCCCACGTTGGGATTCGTAGCAGCCGCCAGCAATTCAGAAAGGACTCCTATGGGCGTAGGGCCGGCGGTGATGTATCCCCAGAATCGGGGATGGGCATTAAAGAGGGAGTGCGCCAGCAGCATCGTTGTCGCTTCATCAAGAAGTGGACCGGGCAAGTTTTCTGAGTGAGGAAGCGGATCGCCGGCGCCGAGCAATTTCTGCAACACCGCGGGAGATTCTCCCGAAGTCACGCGCTGCGAGGCAAGAGTTTCAAAGTGACTTGCAATACGATCCACCAGTTTATGCCCCATGGCACGAAACTCTTCCGGGTCGATCTGCACGGGCGCTTTACGGTGACGGAGGTCATCCATGGGCGTCGTCCTTTCCTGGACGCAGGCCTTCGAAGAGATCGGTTTCAGTCTTCCGACCTCCGTTAACCGAACTGAAGACGCGATAGTATTCCTGCCGTTCCCACAGCGCCCGATGATGGTCTTCGGGAAGGTGTTCGAGTTTCACGTACACCGACATCTGAGTGCGATGGCATGAGACGGCACGCCAAACGACGGGCCAGACTCCGGGCGTCTCGATGACGGTCGTGATCGCCCAGTCTGCCCATGGAACGACCTGTCGCTCCACCCCGTCAACATTGGAAACCAGCTTCTTCAGCGCTGCCTGGTAAGCGTCCCATTTCGCTTTGGTCCACGCGATGTAATAAAACTTGGAGACGCGATGCGCAGGATCGCCGGACTCATTCCAGAGGGAATCCGCCGCGAGAGCGATCGCAGCACCTGCAAATTGAGAGATTGCGATGTGATCGGGATGACCATAGGCTCCTTCAGGTCCAAAAGTCGCGACAACATGGGGACGGATCCGGCGAATGTGAGCTGCAATCTTTCCCTGCACCTCATGTGGGTTGGCGCGATCCAAATCACCATCGATGTAATCCAGGAAATCCACACTGCGGATTCCCAATTCTTTGGCGGCCGCGCGAAGTTCTGCTTCGCGAGTCTCACCCACCACGCGAAGTTCCGGGCGAACCGGCGCGTCTCCAAACCGGCCACGCTCGCCGCGCGTCGCCGTTACAAGGTGAGTATGAATGCCTTCACGCGCATATTTGGCAAGCGTTCCGCCCATGCCGAGAGATTCGTCATCGGGATGCGCGAGAACGCAAAGCAATCGAAGGTTGTCTTCCATAGTGTTTATATTGACCCGCAGTGAATGGCGCTCTCGCTGTCTTGAGTCGAACTAGCCGGATGGCCAGATCATCGGAGTTTTCCTCAAGCGATTTCGGCGCTATTGGCCTCTCCCGCGCGCTGGCGCCTGCTGCTGCCGCGTTAGCGCGGTTTCGAAGGTCTTTTCGAAGTCGTCCACATGAGTCAGGTATCCCTTCGGGTCAACAAACGGATTCGGATCTCCATCCTTACGCGCCTTCAACTTTGCGTACTTATCGGCCAGGCCGTAGAACGACGCATGGGAGCTGAGGAATACTTCGACCGGAAAAGTTCGAGCTTTCTTGTATGTAGCGCGGAAGTCATCGACGATGCCCGGGTATTGATCGAGGGATTGAAGAAACTGCCCATTGAGGCTGCATTCGATAAACGCGTAGTAGGTCTTGCCGCCTTCCTTCAGGTTCAGGGACCACGCCAGGCATCCGCGTGTATGCCCCGGCATTTCATGCGCGGTCAGAGTGGTGCCTCCGAGCGTCACTGTGTCACCCTCGTCCACAAGCCGGTCTATCGGATGCTCTTTACCGCCGGGGCGAATCTTCTGAACAGCTTCCACTTCCTTGCGCCCGACAACAACCTGCGCGCCGGTCAACTGCTTCACAAGAGCGTCTCCCTCAACGTGGTCCGGATGCGCGTGTCCGGCAATGAGGATCTTGATATTTTTGAAATCAAAACCCAACTCTTTAACTGATGCCTGAATCACCGGAACAGAAGCCTCATAGTTGCTGTTCATCAGGATGAGACCGTCTGGTGTGGTGATGAGGAACGACGCCAGTTCTTTTGTTCCGACATAGTAAAAGTTGTCCATTACACGATGCGGCGGGAACGGATCGTTCCACCCTGCAGCCTGGGGAAACACCGCAAATGAAAACGAAATCAGTGCAATGGCCGGCAAAATCAATCTGCGCATGATCGAAGCTCCTGGCGGCCGTAGCCGCCCGATGAGCATAGCAAATTGCGTGAGGAGTTTTACTCGCATCTGGATGGATCTCGAAGACGTGATATACGATTCGGGTCTCGAAAGGAGATTACGAATGCGAATAACGATCTTGACCCTCACACTGGTCGCGCTGGTCTCGCTAACGATCTGGGCTCAACAGCCTCCGGCACAGAATGCGGCGCCCGCGCCTCTGCAGGGTGGTCAGGTGACTGCAGCAGAGCTCGCTGCGATCGTGGCCAAGCAGCCAAAGGATCGCAACGGAAATCAAACGTTCCTTCAGTTAGCTCCGTACAACGTGAGCATGGAGCATCGCGTCAACATTGCACAGAATGCGGCGATTCACGACAAAGAGGCGGAGCTGTTCTACGTCATTGATGGAAGCGGAACGATTGTCACGGGAGGCCGGCTCACGAACCCCACCCGCAATGGCGACAACTCGACGGGTAGCGGAGTCGAAGGCGGAACCTCCAAACGACTCGCCAAAGGTGACTTCGTGCTGGTTCCTGAAGGTGTGCCGCATTGGTTCAGCAAAATCGACAGCGAGCTGACGTTAATGTCGCTGCATCTGCCGCGGACACCGGCTGCAAAATAGCGGTAGCATTCTTGTCGAAACACAGTCGCGCAGCAAAGACCTACTTCTTTTCCGGCAGCAGGGTAACCTGCACGCGGTTATTCATGTCGAGGTAGGTCATCGCAGCCCGCTGTATGCCCGCGCTGTCCAGTTTGTTGTAGTAGTTCGGGAGGGCCCAAACGTCGGCTGGGTCTTCGTTGAATTGGTACTTCCCGAGAAGCTGGCTTAAGACAAACCCGTTCTGCCTGCTGTTGGTTTCAAACGTGCGTTGCAATTGAGCTTTGATGTTGGTGGTTTCCTGGGCAGTCGGGCCGTCTGTTTTGAGCTTTTCGACCTCCTGGTACACCCGCTTCACGAGATCTGCAACGCGTTGAGGATCGCACCCGAACTGGATGGTAAACGTGTATTCCGGGCGTGGAATCTTGGCGCCGCTTCCGCCGGACGAGATGCTGTAAGTCCCGCCCAGTTCCTCGCGAATGGCCTCGCGGAGGCGTTCCTGCAGCACCTGGCCCATGGCGCCGATTTCAATGCGGTTCATCTGATTCCACTCGAACGGCCCGCTGAAGAAAATGGCTACCTGGCTCTTGGGTTCGATGCCCTTCTCGACGGTCTTCTCGATCACACCGCGGGGATAGCGAACGCCGACGTCTTTCCAATTCTCGATGCGCCGCGTGGAAGGTAGTGAGGCCAGATACCTTTCGGCAAAGGGCTTGAGTGCCGCCAGGTCCAGATCCCCAACAAAGATGAACGTGAAGTCGCTGGCGTCGGCAAAGCGGTCCTTGTAGAACGCCAATGATTTTTCCAGGTTCCACTGATCGACCGTCTCGACGGTCGTTTGACGTCGCCTCGGATGATTCTGGTAAATCGTTTCGTTGATCATCTTCGAAAACGCAAACTCTGGAGAGAGCGCCTGATTGGCAAGTATCGTCTTCGCCTGGATCATCTGTGCGTCAAACGCTTCTTTGTCCATGCGCGGCGCGGTGAACCTCAGGTAAATCAGCTGGAACATCGTTTCCAGATCCTTCTTTGACGCGCTGCCGCCCATTCCTTCCTGCAGCTCTCCGATAGAAGGCGAGGCCGAAGCGACTTTTCCCGTGAGGACTTTTCTCAGGTCGATGGCGTTGAACTTGCCGACGCCGCCTGCGGTGACTGCTCCAGTCGCCGAACTGACCGCCGGGTAGTCGGCGTCGCTCACCAGTGAAGTGCCGCCCGGGCTGAAAGCCTGGAAGACGACCTCATCCGGCTTGAAATCCGTGGGCTTGAGCACCACTTTCACGCCGTTCGAGAGCTCCCACTCGGTGATCCCCGGATCTCGGGTTGTGGTCTTCACAATCGTGCCGGGCGTAGGCGGAGTGTCCATCAAGGCTTGCGAGCCGACCGTGTCAACGTAAGCAGTGAGCGATGTGTCACCGGCGCTCTTGATCAGCGCAGTCAATTGGGATTCCGTCGGCAGTGGGAAGCCCTCTTTTTCCGGGCCGGTCACAACGACCAGCCGGTTATTGGCGCCGCCAAACCACTCCTTGGATAACGCGTTGGCTTCGGTAAGCGTGATCTGTGGCAGAAAACGCTGCTGTAATGCGTATTCCAGATCCGCACCAGGCAGAGACTCCCCGTCGAGGAAATTGCGAATGAGTTCTGCAGCATGGCTGGCGGAGGTTCGGGTCTCCTTCTGCGTCACCATGCGCTCGTAGGAACGCAACTGGTTTTGCTTCTCCCGCTCCAGTTCAGTAGCGGTAAACCCAAACTGTTCGACACGTTTTGCCTCCGCGAGAAGCGCCTGCATGCCCGTTGGGACGCCGCCATCCTTCACGATGGCCTGGAGCGAAGCTGTGTCCTTAGTTTTCGCAATGAACTGACCGCGGCCGGCAAACGCCGCCACAAAAGGAGCACCGGGTTTCTGGGTGATTTCGGAGAACCGCGCGGAAAGCATGCTTGAGAACAGACCGTCCACGATGTCCTGGCGGTAAGCGCCAATTGTTCCCTGCGGAGATCTTGGCAGCACATTGTCCAATTCGACGCTGGTCGTGGTCATTTCCTTGTCGGCAAGGATGGCAAAGATCGCACCGTCATGATCGGGAATGTCGTAGACCTTACGTTCCTTTGCCGTCGGCGGGGCTGCGGGAATCGGGCCGAAATGCGCCTTGATGGTCGCTTCGATTGCCGCCTTGTCAAAGTCGCCGACGGCGACCACCGCCATCAGATCCGGACGGTACCAGTCGGTATAGAACTGCTTGAGGCGGTCGATCTTGAAGTTTTGAATGACATCGGTTTTGCCGATCGGGATTCGGTCGGCGTAGCGCGAGCCCTCGAGCAGGAGAGGGAACAACTTGTCGTTCGTCCGAGCGCCGGCGCCTCGCCGAAGGCGCCACTCCTCCATGATGACGCCACGTTCCTTGTCCACTTCCGCAGGATTGAACGAAACGTTGTGTGCCCAGTCTTCCAGAACCAGGAATGACTTTTCCAGAATGTCCGGCTTATCGGTGGGAACAGTCAGCGTGTAGACCGTTTCGTCGAAACCCGTACTCGCGTTCACGTCGGCGCCGAACCTCATTCCGGTGGATTGAAGGAATTTCACCACTTCTTCACCCGGGAAATTCTTCGTCCCGTTGAAACTCATATGTTCCACAAAGTGGGCCAGGCCCTGCTGGTCATCCTCCTCGAGTATGGAGCCCGCCTTGACCACCAGGCGCAGTTCTGCGCGATTGAGCGGCTGTTTGTTTGCTCTGATGTAGTATCGCAACCCGTTCGGAAGTGTTCCGACCGTTATCGCAGGCTCCACAGGAACCTTCTGATCGAGGCCCAGAGTGGCGGCGGCAGGCTGTTGCTGAGCAACGTATAACTGCGCTGTAAGCAGGACGGACAAGAGCAGGAATGTGGTCCATACGAGGGAGCGTTTCATTAGAACCTCCGGATTGCTGAAGCAAAACCGAACATTATCCAATCTCCGACCAGAGTGCACGAGCCGAGCCAGTGCGTCAAAGAAATTAGACCGGAATACGGAACAGCCGTCACAATAGGGGGAGATCTGGGGACAGCCTCCGAATTCGAACCGAGAAATCTACGCAGACTGAAGATTCTGTCGGTTCGAATTCGGAGGCTGTCCCCAGATCTCCCCGTTCCAGGAAAGAAAAAACTGATGACCGGCACATTTACTTTCGATTCGTTTCCAATCTGGCTCGTGTTCCTTCTAACTGTGGGCCTTATTCTGCTCTCGATTGAGATCGGCTATCGCGTTGGTGTCATTCGGGCGCGCAAATCCGATAAGGAGCGCGAGGCCCCGATCGATTCAATGGTCGGATCCACCCTCGGCCTGCTGGCATTCATGCTGGCATTCACCTTCGGCATGGCGTCATCCCGTTACGACGCGCGCAAGCAGTTTGTCGTGGATGAAGCCAATGCCATCAGGGCCGCCGACGTGCGCGTGCAATTGCTGCCTGAACCACGACGTAGCGCGCTGCGATCGTTGCTGCTGGAGTACGTTGACGTTCGCTTGCGGGGAGTGCTCGAACCCCGTGAACAGGCAAACGCCATCAAGCGTTCCGAACAAATCCACGAAAGCTTCTTATCGAATGTCGCGTCCTCGGGATCAGAAACGACTCCGCCCGAGCGGGCGGCTCTTACGGGCGCGCTTATCGAGATTATGAACCTGCACGCAAAGCGGTTGAATGCCGTAACTTCCAATCGCATTTATGGCGCGATCTGGGTGGCTTTGTATTCCCTGGCGGCGCTGGCGATGGGAATGTTGGGTTTTCGCGCCGGAATTTCCGGCCGGCGAAGTCCGCTGGCGATCCTCACTCTTGCGTTGGCATTCTCTGCGGTCCTGGCGCTGATCAATGACCTCGATCGGCCCCAGCAAGGTCTCGTCAGAGTGAGCCAGCAGGCCCTGATTGACCTGCAGACGAATTTACACCGAACGACACCTGCAGCCCCTTGAGCTGCGACGACCGCGCAGATCAAAGAAGTACCAACTCTCGAAATTGTTTTCTATCGCGCGGCTCTAATTGTTAATGTAGGGGCCAATTTTCGGAGAACAAGGGAGGCAATTGTGAAACTCTACCAGGGAGCCCTCTTTAGTGCTGGGCTGCTGTGCGTTATCGGCTATCAGGCATTGAACGGACAAGGTACCCGCCAGACTGGAGGGGCAACCTCACAGGTTGAACGTGGGCGGTACATGGTCGAAATCGGCGGTTGCAATGACTGCCATACGGCAGGATATGCGAATGCCGGAGGCAAGGCCGCGGAAACGGACAGATTGAAGGGCGATACGCTCGGCTATCGCGGGGCGTGGGGCACGACGTATCCCACGAACCTCAGGCTCACCCTCAGCAAGATGACGGAAGCCCAGTGGCTTACCTACGCCAAGGCGCTGATGACCCGTCCGCCAATGCCCTGGTTTAACGTTCGCGCAATGACGGACGACGATTTGAAGGCGGTCTACGCCTATGTCAAGCAAATGCCGGGTGGCGTCGGCACAGCCTCGCCGACATTTCTCGATAAGGATAAGACGCCGAAGCCGCCGTTCATTCAGTGGCCGCAGTGAAGTGGAGTCAAGGGCTGGCGCTCCAGCCCTTGGCGTTTTGAGTTTTGAGTCGTGAGTTTTGAGTCAGAATGCCTGCGACCCGATTCGCTGCCCGTGTCACGCCTTCGCGGTTGTTCGATACACCACATCAACAACGTTGCGGATGTACTGCTCTGAAGACACGCCATCGATAGCGTCCTCAGGAAACGGGACCTTTTTCTGAAAATAAGAAGCGAGCTGTTCAAACAGTTCGAGACGTGCGACGGCATCAAATTCGTCCCGGCGTACCAGAGCCTGAAGAGCGATTCCCGCTTCGGCGGGCGTGACACGCTGCCGCAATCGGGCCGCGAGATGAGCGTATTGCCGTAACGAGTTGAACTTGCCGGTCAGCAATTGATCCAGGTCGGGTTCCGTAACGACGGGGATTCTGATGACAATCGTATTTGCGGCGATATCACCAAGCCTTTGGCATTTCGGGCTTAACCAGCAGGAAAGACCTCCGACAAGATATGCGATCGGAAGCAGATCGACCAGGCGGAGCAGGTTCCGCGTCACAACCTGGTCGAACTGCAGTCGCATTCCCTCGGCATCGACGACTCGAAGCCCGAGCAGCTTTTTGCCCACTGTCTGGCCCCGCCATATCCATTCGAGAAAGATGCTGTAGCCCAGATTCAATACAAAAAAGGCAATCGTGAGAACCGCATTGACCATGCCGGGACTGACGGGCTCGAACGCTCTGAGAGCTCCGGCAATAACGCTCATGAGGGCCATTACTGCCAGACTGTCGATCAACCACGCAAAAAATCTCATGACGGGTCCCGCAAGCGTTTGTGAAAAAACGATGCCTTCTGGAGTGCGAATGGGAAGTGTGTTGCCCTTCATGTTCTTCCCGACCTGCCGAGGTAAAGAATCAATGCGATCAATTCGAGCACGCCAAAGGCGATCTTCGCTTCGTACGGAACCACGGGTTCGTGGTACTGCGATAGAAACGACTCCACAAAGCCGGCCCATACCAACATCAGCGCGAAGCCAATGGACAGCGTTACCAGATCCCCAGAGATCGCGCGCAGGCGGCCGCTAAGCGTCGTGCGGTCGCCCCACCCAATCAGACCGCGCGCCAAGACGAATCCGGCTTGACCGGCGACAAGAATGGCGGGGATTTCGATGACGCCATGCGGAAGGAGCCACCCGAGCAGAAATCTGGCCTGACCATCGGTGACGTAGTCGGTCGCAATCGCGCCCAAACTGATGCCATTGGAGAAAAGGATGAGGATCGTACCAATTCCCCACGTCGTCCCCAGCGCAAGTGTAAAGATCGACACCTGAGTGTTATGCGTCATGAGCTGGGACGAGAAAAACGTGCGATTGCCTGTAAGGCGATCCTTCGTCCTTTTTTCTTCCTCTGCCACGCGCTGGCTGGGTTTGAGGCGATCATGCCCAAACGGCATCGTCACATGACGCGAGTCCGGGTCGACCAGTGTTGCTACGGTCCCGAAGGCGCAGCCCGCCAGCGTGATTGCCAGCGCCAGATAGAATGCCTGGATCTGCCGTCGAAACGTCCGGGGCAACGTTTGCCGCAGCCAGAGTAGGGGCTGGAGCTTGCGCCGCTTTTCCCTTGTTTCGTGCACTTCGCCGTACGCCCTTGCGACGAGATTTTCAAGATACTGTCGCGTTGCCGGCTCTGAGGAGAACGTGGTGAGCTTTGCCAGGCTCGCAGTGGCGCGCTCGTAGAGTTCGTGAAATCGCTGCGCTTCCTCGAGGCTCAGTTTTAAGTTCGGGTCCGCTTCAAGCCTGTTAAGCACAGACTCGAGTTCGTTCCACACAGGACGTTCGGTGTGAATGAAGCGCTGGAGATCGATGATCATAACAATTGCCTCTGCTTCACATTGAGGTACTGTGAAACCAGTTCGACACTGAGTCGCTCATGCTCGACCTGTGAGAGCCGGACGCCTCGCCGTTGAAGGACTTTCTCCAGTTGTCTCAGCTTGTGCCATCTCAGATGTCCGCCCAGTTTTCGATACAGATCGTCGGTTGATTCAGGAGCGGATTCTGTGAACAGTTGCGCCGTGTCAGGCTGGCGCACCATGTTGACGAGGACGAGATGTTGCTTGCGAATAAGCTCGATGCTTTTCGCAAAAGTCTCCGCGAGGCTTGGGTCATCGAGCGAAGTCAGACAAATTACCAGTGCGCGTCTTCGCAGTCTCAGGCGAATAAAGGTGAAAAGCTCGTCGTAGTCTGGCGTCACGGTTTGCGGCTGAAGCGTATAAAGAGCATCGCGGCATGTGTTGTAGTGCGATTTTCCGTTTCGAGCCCGCACGAACCTCTCGACCTTGTCGGTAAATGACAAAAGGCCAAATAAGTCTCCCTGGCGCTCGGCGGCCATGCCGAGGACGAGCGCGGCTGTGACGAGACGCTCGAGAATGGAACTGTCGGGAACACCCGGCTTCGTCAGTCTCGACGACAGGCGGGAGGCATCGATAAGCACATAAACTTCCTGAGTCCGCTCGATCTGAAACACTTTAGTAATGGGTTTGGCGCGCCGGGCCGTCGCTTTCCAGTGAATTTCGTCAAAGCCATCGCCTGGGGAATATTCCCGAAGCTTTTCGAAATCGCGGCCCTTGCCGATCTGCCTTTGTGCATGTAACCCGACAGTGCTGCGGTTAAGGAACAGCGCGGCAAGCTTTTTTCTTTCGCCCAAAAGATTGGGATAAACGCGTATTTCCGATTGCACTGAAATCTGTCGCCGTTTCACCCAGAAACCGAGAAGCGAGATCCCCTCAACGTACGCAGCTTTGATCCGGTAGCGACCTCTCTTTTTGGGCATGCAGCTCCAGGACAAACTTGACCAGACTGACTCTTCAGGAAGCAGCACATTGACTTCGTCGACTTCGGCCTGAACTTCGATCGGAAGCCCCAGGGCGATGCGGAGGTGTTTGTGGCGGCTTCGCTCGTTCCTGACGCGCACCTCGAGCGCGGTCTTGCGGTCCTTGGACATTCGCACAACAGCCGGCAGCTCGATTCCTATTCCGTCGAGAGTGTGTCCAGCCGATACTGCATCTGCGGCGGCGACGAGAACAACGACACTGGCGAGAGCCAGACATATCGGCCCTGCCGCCGGTGCGACCACGCCCAACAAAGCCAGCGGCAAGCTCGCGGATGCAGTCCAGATCAGTCTCGACCGAGGAGCGATCATCGCACGTCCTTAACGAGGTACGGCAACCTGCTGAAGAATTTGCTGAATCACTTCGCCAACAGTCAGACCTTCGATTTCAAATTCCGGCCGAAGAATCAGGCGGTGCTCCAGGACTGGTTGCGCCATCAGCTTCACATCATCCGGGGTGACAAAGTCCCGTTCGGAGATGACGGCATTGGCACGAGCGGCCATCATCAGGGACTGCGTTGCGCGCGGACCTGCGCCGACGAAGATGCTTTCATGCTGACGGGTGGCCCGAACGATGTCGACAAGATAAGCCGTCAGTTCTTCACGCATGACAATTTGGGCCAGCGCAGCTCTCAGGCCGGCCAGTTCGTCGGAACGAATGACGGGCCGCACCTCGCCGCGCGCAAGCAGCGTTTCGGGAGCTTCGTTTGTCATCGTACGTGCAGCGAGTGTCAGTTCCTCCGCACGATCCGGCGCTTTCATCGTGATTTTGAGCATGAAACGGTCCTTCTGCGCCTCCGGCAAGGGGTACGTTCCTTCGTATTCGATCGGGTTCTGGGTGGCAAACACTGTGAAGTTCGATGGCAGGGAATAGGTTTCGCGGTCGATTGTCACGACGCGCTCTTGCATTGCCTGCAGAAGCGCGGACTGCGTTTTTGCCGGAGCTCGATTGATTTCGTCCGCAAGAAGGAATGCGGTAAAGATAGGGCCTTTGATAAGTGAAAACTCACTTCGCTGCAGGTTAAAGACATTGGTTCCTGTAATATCGGCCGGCATCAGGTCCGGGGTGAACTGGATTCGCGCAAATTCGCAACCCAGAACCTGTGCCAGCGTTCGAACGAGAAGAGTTTTGGCGACGCCGGGCACGCCTTCTATGAGTGCGTGGTTTCCTGTGAGAATAGCGATCAGTGCCTTCTCGATGACATCGTGTTGGCCGATAATGACCTTGCCTGTTTCCTGCCGAGCCTGAGCGAGGACTTCCTTGAGACGTTCTGCATTCATCGTATTTTTCTTCTTAAAATGTTGGATATGGTGTTGTACGCGCGAACCGAGTCCTGATCTTTCTTTGGAACCGACTTCTCCGTCTCGAATGCGGACTCCGCTGCCGCAATTTTTGCCGGCGACAGCGCGCCTTGCGCCGCGGATTTTCGCCACTCTGCAAAGCACACGGCAAGCACCTGGTCAGTTCCAATGTTGCGTCGCAAGAGGTTGACGAAACCCGCGGCGCTGTCCCGCCCTTCGACGTGAGCTTCGATGACGACGTCCTGTGGTTTGGGAACGAGGCTTGTTGAGTTTTTCCACACATACAACGCCGCGACCACCAGCAGTCCTGCGACCAACCATACGAGGCGATATCGTCGAATCAGTGTTGCAACGCCGGGGGACTCCGTGATGCCCAGATGCGCTTCATCAAACATGATCTGTTGATTCGGACCCACCACCCATGACAGCAAGCTGGACTGCCGGTCATTCAGCATCGCTTCGTTGCTCAGAAAAAAGGAGTCGGTTGCGATGACAACCTGGCCTTTACCAATCGCGCGCTCGACGAGAACGGGGGCGCTGCCACGCACGTAGATCGGTTTCCAATCCGGGTGCAGATCCGTCATTACAATACCGCTGTGCCAGGTGAGGGTCTGCGGCAAGGAAAGGCCTGCGACTTGTTGCACGACTTCGGGCAGAAACTTGTCGCCATCAGCCTTCAGATCTCGAATTTCGACATTCATTCCCCAGAGTTCGCGTGCCGATGGTTTCTTCTTGCCATCGCTGTCGTCCGGTTCTTTTCTGGGCTGCCTCCGTTCGGGAAGGCGCTTAGCTTCCGGATAGAAGGTGAGAACAAACCGGCCGCCAGCCTTGAGGAAACTCTCTATTTCGCGAAATGTTTCTTCCTGCATCTCCATCCACGCACCCGGTGTGGTTGCCAGGTGAAGGTACGTGAGACCTTCACCTGGCGGCAACGTGTTGGTTGCACGAAGATCGCGCTGCACGTTCAGTCCTCCCACGGCTTGAAGGCTCTCGAACAGCGCCATCGTTCCGAGTGGATCAGACCGCAGGGAGGAGTAGGGGGGATACACATCCCCGATTTCATAGCGGAGTTGAAACAGCCGGATGATTTCGAAGGCCAGGATTGCCGTCAACGCGGACAGCAAAATAACGGCCAGGTAGCGCCTCATGCTTCGTTCCTGATTCTGTCCACGGTAGAAGCGAAATGCTGTACGAGATCACGGTTCACATCGTGCATTCCGTACCAGATACGCTCAAAGACGGACAAATTCTCGCTGAAGAGCGCGAGCATGCCGGGAATGGCGTGGGCGCGCCGGCGAAGCTCGATCTCGTAATCCCGGTTGGATTTGAACTGAGCAATTCCAATGAGATTTCGTTTGGCGAGGTGCGCAAGATTCGCCAGGTAAAAAGCCCGGATCGCAAGCCGGTACTCGCCGCGCTCCAGCAAGTCACGACCGAGTGTTGTCCAGCTATCTTCAGGGAGTTGGTCTGCCCCAACGTTCTCGTCGGCAAGATCGGGGGTGGCTGTTACAGCGGCTGCCACTACGGGCGCTGGAACATTTCTGCGCCTCCATACACGCAGCGCAATAGTCACCAGCGCACCTGCAGCGACCAAAACGAGCAAATACGGCAGAGCATGAGAAAGTCTGTCAAATGTGGACAGCTTGTTGCCTTGACCGGAACTGCCGAATATCCAATCCAGCAGTTGTTCAATCCAATCGGCAACGGTTCGAATCGTGTTTCGAAGAAATCGGTACGTTCCCATCGCGAATCGTTTGAAGATTCCGTCTTCAGCCTCCGCCAGAGCGTTGCGGGGCATTCTCCACGTGTAATGCGGCTCATGAATAACCGTGTCGATCTTCTGATCCAGGACCGTGGCGTCGATCGAAGAATGTTGGTCTGGCAGATTGATGCCTTGCGTTTGCGCGCGGCTGACAGTGACCAGAGAACTCAGCGTGATCAGTGCTGCCAGGACAAACATGACGACGCGCGGGAGGACTGCGTGTCGAAGTTCCGTCTTGAGGTCCTCACCGGAACGACGGGACTCGCCATAGAAGCATCGCAGCAGGTAAGCCGCCTTAACCATTGGATCCACGCACAGGTAGGTCATCCAGAACGCCGTCATGATCGACGTGCTGTTGATGATGGATCCAGGGCTCCTGCTGAACACCGTTTCGATCCCGAACAGCATTTTGATCAGCGCGGGCGAGAAAGCGAAGATGCTGATCCAATTCACAAACACAAACAGTGCGAACAGCAAAAAGACGCCAAGCATGATGTGATTTGCCCATGACCAGAGCGACGCCTGGGCCCAGGCGCTTTTCCTAAGAAGGCTACTGCTCAAGTCGGCGTCTGCCAGTACGGTAACGTTCTGATAGAACGCATAAACCCAGGCCAGTGGAAGAACGAGCACGATGCTCAGCAGGAGTGCGAAGAGTCCGACGGAATGCAGTAGGGCCTGGGGTAGAAACACGCGGAGGCATTGTCGCCACGACCATCCTGGAACAGGTTGCAAAGCGTGCTGGGCGCGAAGCCTTGCACAAAACATGGCCTGGCAGAACTTCATCCAGATAAACAACAAGGCGACACCGAAGGCGGCTTCGCTCGAATGCTGACCGGCGAACGGGTTGCGGCTCATGTCGGTCCAGAAATAAAGGAAGGCCATAACGAAAGGAATCGCGCCCATGTAATACACCGCGAGAGTCGCTTTCGGGGTCGATCGCAGGAGTGCACCAGCTTCCTCGATGATATTGAAACTGCTGCCTGCTGTGTTAGGACTGTCTTTAACAAGCCGCTTCATGGCGTCTGCCAGATATTGCCCTCATGAAACTCATCCGGAATGCGCTGGAGAGTCTCGGCCAACGCGAAGAAAAAGAACCAGGCAATAAGAAGGCCGAGCCCAAGTTGAATCGCGCGCGTGATTCTGCGCAGAGTCCGGCGTCGGGGCAAATCCTCCGTTGACACCTTTGCGAGACAGGCGACGCAGAGAACACGATCATCGTGCTCGGTGACGCATTCACGGCAGAAATACCGGGTGCAGCCAGGGCAACGCGCAGCAGCTTCTCGTGCAACGTGATTGAAGCAGCGCTGGTGAGTCAGATTGGGCATGCTAGATGTTCGGCTGCGCTGCCGGCGTAGTTGTTCCCGCCTTGGACGCAGCGAGTTCCCGTAGCCGAAGAGCGGCCTCATCAGCCGGGAGTTGCCCCTGTGCCTGAACGATCAGGGGGCGTATAAGTTCAAGCGCCTTACTTGCGCGCTTCACACGGCTCAATGGTGGAAGGATGTCGTTCTGAACCGCAGTCTGGATGCGGACATCGCAGGTGGCGCCAAAGACGTTGTTCAACACAAGGAGCACTGCGGTCATGGATGCCATAATTACCATTGTTACTCTCCAGGCATTCCACGTTGCAGCGTCTAGAAATCCTTCCATGAGAAGGAGCGCCAACAACACCGCCAGGACGCCGTTCCAGACTATCTGGCGGCGGTTGGTTTTGATGGTGATTGCCTGGATGTCTCGAAAGAAAAATCTCTTGTAGTCCTCGGCGAAGATCGCGGATTCGACCTTGAGGATGTGATCTTGTCCGAGTAGCAGAGCCGAGCGGGGAGCCGAGAGGGCGATTTTCGTGGATCGCCGTTTTCGCCAGGTGAGGCGCGTATAGCGGTTATCGGGCATAGAAGGCTCCAATCAGGACCACAATCAGAATGCACCAGCCCACAATCTGAAGCGATGCAAAGACAATGGCGAGAACGTAACGGACCTTCGTTCGATCCACCATGCTAGGTGGTGAGTTCCAATGCCGAACGGCGAGCACAATCGCTATCGGTGCGGTGATGAAGGTTACGTAGAACACGAGCATCGGGAAGAAAACAAGAGACAGGGCGATGTTGTCGTAGCGTGTCCTGTGCCTCTCGATATTCTTGATTTTTTTCCTGGTCCGGCCGGCCTCCAGACAAGTGGGACAGAAGTGTTCACCGTTAAGGTCACAATCACAGAGAGAGCAGAGAAATCGGCCGCAACCGGCACAAGGCAGGATTGCCTTTTTCGTCGGATGGTAGAAGCAGGTGGACTCTCCTTCCAGAAGAACACTTTCGGCCGCCTGAGCGGTAGCGGGAGTACGAAAGAATGCGGGGAACAACTCTGCCTGCAAGCGGCTGTTGCAGCCTGAGCAGGGAGAGAACCGGAGTTGGTTGATTTCGCTTTCCCGAATCGGTGTTTGGCATTCCGGGCACCGAGGCCGCTGTGCACTCATTCGATTACTTCATGATGACGCGCGTGTTGCAAATACGGTCATGCAGACCGCGCTTTTCCTCATCGAAAGCAGCCATGATGTATCCGATTAAAAGGGTAAAGCTATTCAGTATCTTCGCAAAGTACCGTCCGACGGAAAGAGCGTAGGAGATTGGCCTACCTTCAGCTGTAATGACCTCCAGGCTACAGACCATTTTCCCCACCGTTGAACCGTACTTCCAGATCAGCACGGTTTCGTAAGTGAACGATATTGCGAACTGTATCGCATAGACCCCCAACAACAGGCCAAGGTTGGCCCCGACGTTTCCAGGATCTCCGAAGCCAACCAGGCTGAACGCAGGCCCAAGAATGGCCAGTTGGAGGACGAGGTCCACTACAAAAAGGATCATTCCGTCGAGAAAGTAAGCGAGAAATCGCCGCCAGAATCCCGCATAACGGGCAGTCCCGGGTACCGCCGCGCCTTCCGCCAGCTTTTGCATGAATCTCGGCTTGCACGTCGCGCAAACGAAAATCTTGCCGTGTCGGATCATTTCGTCGACGGGATAGAAAAGATGACACTCGGCACACGTATTGGATTCCACAGGCGCGGCCCCTTTCCTCGAAAGTGCGTCACTCTTCTGCCACAAGAGCAAAGTTAGAGCAACTTTAATCAATCGAGAGACTTGTCAGGAGAGTTGATTCACAGTACTTCTGTCCATGTTGGAGATGCCGCGAAGGCTGCGTGGATCAATCCGACGTGAGAGTAGGTTTGGGGGAAGTTCCCCCACATTCGCGGCGCCTGGGGATCATAGTCTTCCGACAAGAGTCCCAATGGGGACAATGCCGGACGTATTGCGTCGAAAGCATCGCGCGCCTCCTGACGCCGGCCCGCCGATGCGAGAGCCTCAACAAGCCAGAACGTACAAATAACAAACGCAACCGTTGGTGTTCCGAATCCATCGTTCAGGCTGTAGCGATGCAGCCACCCGCTATGCATGAGGTCTTTGTGGATTGCATCCAGCGTGCCGGCCAGCCTGGGATCGCTCGCAGGTAGAAAGCGCAGCCGGACCATTTGAAGAAGCGAGGCATCCAGATCGCTTCCGCCGTAATGGCCGACAAAACTTTTTCTGCCCGGGTTCCATGCCTGGTCGAGGATTTGCTTATGAATCCGTTCGGCAGCAGCATGAAATTCAGAAGCAGCGGCGGGGGCATGCCTGTCGGCGATCGCGGCCATGCGGTCCGCCGCGGCCCAGCACATGAGGCTTGAGAATGTTTGCGGTTTCCATTCGGTCCGATATTCCCAAATGCCGGCGTCCGGGACTCCGGCCAGTAAAATCGCTTTCCGCGCTAACCCTTCCATCAGTCGTAAGGCCGCCGGAGATCGTTCGGCCCCCATACGTTCGTCGAGAAAAATCGGCATCAGCGCCAGAACCATTTCACCGTAAATGTCGTGCTGCGAATGGAGAGCTGCAGCATTGCCGATTCGAACGGGCTTTTCTCCGTTGTAGCCGGGCCAGTCGTCGAGGACGCACTCCTCGAGGTTCTCGGATCCATCCACGCGGTAGAGAGGCGCAAGGTTCAGTCCCCGCGCTCCGCCGGCGATATTGAGCAAATATTGAACGAACTGCTCGCGTTCTTCGAACTGGCCCAGCAATCCAAAAGCATTCAGTACGTAATAAGAGTCTCGTAGCCAACAGTACCGGTAGTCCCACGTTCGTCCGCTTCCAGCAGACTCGGGGATAGAGGTGGTCATTGCGGCGATAATGGCGCCGGTATCTTCGAAGCAGTGAAGCTTTAGAGCGAGCGCGGACCGAATGACTTCCTGCTGGTAGAACGGTGGAATGTCGCAATGTTTTACCCAACTTTGCCAATATCGAATTGTCTCGCTCCAGTAACGCTCGCACAGCGGAGCGAGGGCTTCTTCAACAGGAGAGCCCCAGCTGAGAACGAGGTGCTGCCGTTCCGTGAGTGTGAACGCTTTTCCACCCAGGTAGGAGAGCGGGATATCCGTGGTGAGCCGCAAAGGACTGGCGAACCCCTCGAATCGAACGTGGTGGGAACCCTGAATCGCCGTGGGTCGCTCTTTAGACCAGCCCAGCCGCGGTTCGCAGCGGATTGCGATTCGCGGCGTCCCGTCGATTGGCTCGACGATCCGGACCAGTTGTGTTGGCCGGAACGCCCGTCCGTACTGGAAATATCTCGGCGCGAAATCCGTGACTTTCAGAGAACCGGTGGGCGTTTGAAATGTCGTCTCGAGAATGTTGGTGTTGGGAAAGTATCGCTGGGTGCCGGTCTCGTTGCCTGCAGGTGCAATACTGAAACGCCCGCCATTGTCTTTATCGAGAAGCGTGGAGCAGACCGGTTCGGAATCAAATTGGGGAAGACAACACCAGACGACTTCACCCTTGTTATCGATTAATGCGGAAAACTGGCAATTCCCAACGACACCGAGATCTTCGAGGAGCATGTTGTTATTCGCTGATTGTTTTGTAGGCCAACGATACTTTGGTCACCTCGGCTGCAGGCACTCTTCCACGCCAGAGCACTTTTTACTCAAACCTCACCATAACACACTCAGATCGTGCTTTAATGGATGCCATGCCTCGCATCGCGCAAGTCATATTTGCGCTGATTGTGGGACTCGCTCTGTTGACCTGGGCGGCGTCGGAAATCGTGCAGACCACGACTCGTGAGTGGTTTGAACGCGATGTCAGTTCCCGGGCTCAATTGGCGCTAGTCGGGGCCAATCAGTCTCTAGCGACGGCCTGGTACTCGGCGCCCCAGGATCTGGAGAGACAGCTCACCGATATCGCACGCAACGAGCACGTCATCGGCGTTGCGGCCTGCGACGATGATCTCTCCCTGAGATACAAGACCTCCTGGTTTCCCGACGAATTCCGTTGTGCTGCCGTCGGCAGCCGTGTTCGACTCCACGGCGCGAGTGCCGGGGAGACGGCCCAGCCGGCACAAATTCAGGAGTGGACAACCGTATTACCAACCGGGCGCGTTCACGTTGCCGCAATGCCTGTGGCAAGCGCAGCAGAAGAACTGGGGTTCGCGGTCATCGTCCATGACCTGAGCTACATCGAGCGGCGCGAGTCTCAGGCGCGGAAATTTCTGTTTGGTACTTTTGGTCTTCTGGCCGTGCTGGCGTTTGGCGTCCCGATGGTCGTAGCCAGATCCGCTCGCTATCATTGGAGCCTGGAGCTGCGAAGGTTTTTGCGCGGAGGCGGAAAGCAGAAACGGGAATTCCAGCCGATCCTGAGCGACCTTCGTGAGCTTGTTGGCCGAATGGCGAGCGATCCGGAAGATTCTCCACGCCAATGGACGGCAGCTCGGCTCAAGCAGACCCTGAGTCACTATCTCCATGGTGAGAAGGTCGTCATTCTGGCCAATCGTGAACCCTACATCCACGAGCGCAAGTCAGACGGCTCCATCGAAGTGGTTCATCCGGCCAGCGGACTCGTTACAGCACTCGAACCAGTGATGCGCGCTTGTTCCGGAGTGTGGGTTGCTCACGGCAGCGGCGACGCGGATCGGGCAACCGTGGATCGGCACGACCGAATTCCAGTGCCGCCGGGAGAAGGGTCGTATCAGCTTCGTCGAGTCTGGCTATCCGAGCAGGAACAGCAGGGATACTACTATGGGTTTGCGAACGAAGGCCTCTGGCCGCTCTGCCACGTTGCGCACACACGGCCCGTATTTCGTGCCGAAGATTGGCGGCACTATCAATCCGTGAATCAGAAATTCGCCGACGCCGTCTGCAGCGAAGTGGATTCCCGAGATCCCATCATTCTTGTACAGGATTATCATTTCGCGCTTGCGCCCGCGATGATTCGCAGGCGCTTGCCTGCAGCCACTGTCATCGCTTTCTGGCACATTCCCTGGCCCAGCGCGGAGCGTATGGGAATATGTCCCTGGCGCAACGAACTGCTGGAAGGGCTGCTGGGAAGCAGTATTCTCGGGTTCCACACACAGGGTCACTGCAACAATTTCATCGACTCGATCGATCGATATCTGGAGACGCGCATCGATCGGGAAAACAACGCGGTGGTAATGCAGGGCCAGCGGACACTCATCCGTCCCTATCCGATCGCTTTGGAGTGGCCTGTCCATTGGGTGGAGAACGCGCCAAGTCCAGAGGAATGCCGAGCGCAGGTTTGGAAGGATCTCGGGTTAAAGCCGAATGCCTTGCTTGGCGTTGGAGTGGATCGTCTGGACTACACGAAGGGGATCGAAGAGAGGCTGCAGGCAGTAGAACGCTTACTGGAGCGCCATCCGGAGTTTCGCGGACGTTTCAGCTTCGCTCAGCTCGCGGCTCCGAGTCGCACCAAGATTGAACGTTACAGACAGCTCAATGAAGCGGTGGAGACTCTGGCGGAACGCATCAACCAGAAGTTCGGCACCGCGGACTACCGTCCGATCATTCTCCTCCGATTTCACCACGAACCGCCCGAGGTGTTTCGGTACTTGCGGGCGGCGGATCTCTGCTATGTCAGCAGCCTTCACGATGGCATGAATCTTGTGGCTAAGGAGTTCGTCGCCGCGCGAACAGATCTGAAGGGTGTGCTGGTGTTGAGCGAGTTCACGGGCGCCGCGCGCGAAATGACAGGAGCCCTGATCGTCAATCCTTACGACCTCGAGGCCAGCAGCGACGCCCTGGCTACGGCCCTGTCTATGCCAGTCGGCGCACAGGCCGACCGCATGCGACTGATGCGTTCACTGCTGAGTCAATTCAATGTATACCGCTGGGCGGGCAAAATGATCGTGGATGCCGCTCACCTGCGCAATCAGGAACGCGTTACGCAGCGCCGGACCGTACCGGAACTCGCGATGTGGGGGTAGTGCAACCGGGGTAATTACCGGGCGCCCTTGAGTTGCGAATACACCATGCGCACAAACCGGTCGGCGCTGGTGCCTCCACCGGTGTTGGCAGGAAGCAACCCGCCTGGAACCTTCGCATCGAAAGGAGCTGTGACTTTTGCGGCAACAACTTCGTCTTCGGTCTTTCCCTGTGCGATCAATTCCTGAACACGCCCTTGTACCGCGAGAATCATGTCCCGATAGGGAATGATGTCTGTCTTGTTAATGAAGGTGCCGTGGCCGGGGATTAATTTCGTATTCGGCCCCGCAATTTTCATTGTCTGGTCGAGCGCTTCCAGCGCGCCTTTCAGAGAGCCGCCGTTGGTGACATCGATAAATGGATAGCCAAAGTTTCGATAGAAGTCACCGACCATGATCGCGTCGGCATTCACGAAGCGAATCATTGTGTCTCCGCCGGTGTGCGCCGCGCGCACGGGAATCAGTTCAACGGTTTCGCCATTCATTCGCAGCCGCACCGGATCACCCATCCCATAGGTGACAACGGGTAGTCTCGCCGGGTCCCGGGTGTCCACGGCTCCGCGAGCAGTGGTGAGCGGACGTGCCATGCCTTCGCGCAGTTCTTCGCGAGCAAAAATGATGGCGCCTAGTTTCGCGAATGTGGCATTGCCCGCTGTGTGGTCGCCATGAACGTGGGTGTTCACGAGGAAACGAATAGGCCCGGGATCAATCTTTCGGATTGCTTGCAGGACCTTGTCGCCGATCTGAAGGTATTGCGCATCGACCATGAGAATGCCGTCCGGTCCAGCAAGCACGCCAATGCGGCCACCGGCGCCGTCGGGGTGCCCGGGATCCACATTCTCGGAGCCGGACAACATGTACAGGTTTGGCGCAACCTTTTCGGTTTTGATTTCGATCTTGTCGTATTGAATTCCCTGCGCGAAAAGATTTGCGGCAACGGCGAGTATCGAGGCCGCGGTTATGAAGTAACGCCTGGCGGAGTGCATGGGCTTCTCCTTGGGAGACTCGTTGGGTTTGGCAGAGTGTTCCACAAGTGTTGTGTTGTGGCAAGTTGGTAGGCGCAGACGGGATTTGATCCACCACCCCGTCCGCTCCATCATAGGAAGCTACGCGATGTCTTTTTGATGTCGCGTCCACCCCCTCCTGGCCAGGAGGCGATGGCGGTCGGCCCTATAAATCGGCATTTAAGGAGCGTGCGATGACGCGGAAGAAGAGCCCAGGAATGACCACGGCCGATTTCAAACGAATTGCGCTGAGTCTCGACGGTGCAGAAGAAGGTTCGCACATGGGTGCGGTCGACTTCCGCGTCGGCGGGCGTATATTCGCGACGCTTGCTTCTCAGGCAAAGGGGTATGGAAACCTCATGCTCACACCGGAGCAACAGAAGAGCTTTGTCGACGAACTGCCGGAAGTCTTCCTTCCTGTCGCGGGTGGGTGGGGCCGCATGGGCGCGACGCATGTCGTGCTGGCGGCGGCGAACGAAGATCTGCTTCGCGGTGCGCTGAAGACGGCCTGGCGTCTGCGGATGGAAGCAAATACGAAAGCGAAGGCTGGTTCTCGAAGAACGAAGAGGGAAACATGAGAAAAAATTTGAAATTGGACGAGTCCGGGGATCTCAAAACCGAAAATTACAACATCTTAAATTGGACCGCAAACCACAATCAGTCCGTCCAATCTACGATCTTGTAATTTCGGTTTTGAGATCCCCGGACTCGTCCAATTTCAAATTTTTTATCGACCTGGGAGCAGAAAATCTGCTCCCAGGACTTGCAAGCAACTAGAACGTCAACCGAACGTTGGCTCTAAACTCGCGCTTGGAATCATCCTTCGCATTGATCTGACCAAACGCATTAGTGCTGTTGATGTCGAAGGACGGCGTGCCCGGCCCCGGATGGTTGAGAATATTCAGGGCGTCCATACGGAACTGAGCGCTGACGGATTCCGTAATGCGGAACGTTTTGCTCATTGCCGCATCAAAGCTCCACTGGCCAGGAAGCTCGAGAGTCTGACGGCCGGCGGTCCCACGGTTTCCCGGCCTCGGATTCTGAAAAACGAGTTGTCCGGTCTGGGAATTTTGGACGGCCTGCAAGGTGCAAAACGCCCGAATCGACGTGGGAACTTCGGCGCACTGTGGGTCCGGGACCTTGGTCAGAACACCACTGCCAAAGTAGTTCCCAAAGCGCCCACTCCAGTCCACGTTGCCCTGGCTCAGATTCACAGGGTTGACGTTGTCCGCGACACCGTTTCCATACAGCATGTTGGCGGCAACGACGCTTGCCGGTTGCCCCGAGCTGAGGTTAACGATGAAGCTGGTCTGCCATCCTTCAATGATCCGGGCAGCCGCGCCGGAAGTGTTGCCGAAGAAGAGTTTGTTCGGTCCGATTGGAAGCTCGAATGTGCCGAACGATCGGAAGTCATGACTCACATGATTGGGCGCGAGCGCATAATCCTTCATGCGATCCGCGGGATTCGTATAGACGGGATCTCCGCTGGTCAATCCACCGCCGAGTCCGTTGACCCCTGCGACTTCCAGAGCTTTCGACCATACATACGTGGCCTGCAGGCTGATTCCCGCAGTCGGTCGCAACGTTGTCTGAACCTGCAGCGAGTGGTAGTTCGACATTCCTGAGTTCATCCAGTACCGCGCGAGTCCGAACTGAGGATTGGACACGATCCAGTTTTCCGGAAAGAGCCCGGCCTGAACTACGGGACCTCCGGAGATTGTGGTTCCGCCTTGCACGTTAAATCCGCGATTTGCTCGACGGAGCACCGTGCCGGTTTCACCGGGAACCGTTGCCGGAACTGCACCGTTGGGAGCAATTCCGTTATAGGTGTTGAGCGAGTTGGCAAGGTTCATGAAGTTGCCGTTTGCGAGATCCGTTCGGAACGTCGCGTTGTTGCGCATCTGCTCTGAACCGCGTTGCGTTGTGCCGTTGACGGGCTGCGTTCCCGATATCGCCAGTCCCATGAAGATCTGGTCGAAGAGCTCAACGTTCTCGCCCCGCCGTGTTCTATCAAGCGCATCGAATAACGCCGCGTTGTAGAAAACATCCGGAGCGTTGATATTGACGGTGCCCAGCAGTGCCACCCCTTTTGTCCCTACGTAACGCACATCCAGATTCAGCTTTCGGGTCAGATCCCTGTTCGCAGACAGGGTGTAGTTCTGAACGTATGGCGTCTTGAAGTCGTATTCGTAGGCGTTGATGGCCTGCCCGGTTTTCAAAAGAGGAACCGGCTGCATGGGATCTGTTGTGGGCGGAATCGGAACCAACGTCGGAAGGTTGGCCGCGTTAAAAATCGATCCGTCGAGTGGGCCATTGCTGATGGCCTGGTTCAGGAAGCCCGGGTTGGAAAACAGATAGTTGCTGTAGTTGCCGAGCCGGCCCGACCCTGAGTAGGTGATCTGGTAGCCGCCACGGATGGTCATCGGTTTTCCTGCGAGCGATTGAACCGTGTAGGAAAAACCGACCGCGGGACCGACGTTATTCCAATCCTTTTTGTAAATCGAGCGGCCTTCGTTGATGGACTTCGGGCCGACGAACTCAACCTGTGTCAGAAGATCCGTGTTCACAGGATTGTCGGGCCGCATCCAGGTATCGAAGCTGCGTCCGGACACGCCGAACAGCGCGTGCCCACCGCCCACTGGAACAACGGTGAGACCGTTTCCTTCCCACGGCACGCCGTAGTACTCGTAACGCAGGCCCAGATTCAGAGTGAGAGAGGGAGTGATTCTCCAGTCATCCTTGAAGAACAGATCCCAGTCGTTCTGATGAGGCTCCGTGATTTTCCGGTGACCGGGAACCGAATTGTAGTTATCCCAGTGCAGGTCTTTCGACTGCTGCAGGAAATAGTACTGGAACACCTGGTTGACAGATCCCGATTGGAAATAAAGCAAAGAGTTTGCTGTCGTCTGGTTGGCAGCAACCAGTCCGGGGAGGCTCGCGTTATTGGCGAACGAGTTGTTCGGATTCTGGCCCGCACCGCCGGTGGCCCGCGGAATCGGAGCTGTCGGTGTTTCCGATCCGCTAGTGTATGCGATGCGAACGTCCACTCCGCCCTTAAAGGAGTGCTTTCCCTTCGTCCAGCTCAACGTATCGGCATAATCGTAGAGCGGGGTTCTGTTGCCCTGTTGGGCGCATATCGTCATACAAATATAGTTGTTGGTCGATAAGGCGCCAATGGCCGCGGGTTGATAGGCGATTGGGAAGTTCTGCCCCCCTTGAAGCAGGAACGACTGCGGCACTTCGGCAAGGCTCGAGTCTGTGACTTCCCACGGCGCCCAGATGACGTGTTTATTGGCGCGATATCCGAAGCGCGCTTCATTCAGCAGGTTTTGGCTGAGGGTAGATGTGCCGTTGACGGTCAGAACC
>Ga0207641_10000875_pt1 | contig 31527 bp, 24 predicted proteins | sample KBSSwiS62_FD_184306 | JGI IMG/M metagenome (GOLD analysis project Ga0207641, IMG submission 184306) | Switchgrass rhizosphere microbial communities from Kellogg Biological Station, Michigan, USA - KBS Switchgrass S6-2 (SPAdes) (version 2) | ecosystem: Host-associated > Plants > Roots >... | reverse complement strand
CGACGTCGTAGCGGTTGTTGCGTAGCTCGCGAATCGCGTGCAGCAGCGACGGGCCGCTCGACGAGCCGCCTCGATCGTTGATCGCGAGCCGCCGGTCGATCACTGGGACGAAATCCAGAACCTCGCGATGCTTCGCGCTGACGAGCCAGTCGATCCGCGCATCGGGATGCGCGCGGCGCAGGGCCGCCGCCACCGGAATGGCGTGGACGACGTCGCCGAGCGCGCCAAGTCTGACAATCAGGAAACGCGTCACAGCCGTCAACAGTCGCCAGTCATCAGGCGTCGGTCTCAGTCTTCAGTTCCGCGGATGCGAGCCAACAGCTCCCGCGTGTTGTGCTGCTTGGGATCGCCGACAATGGCGGTGCGCCCACCGTAGCTGAGGACGACGGCGCGCTCGGGCACCGAGTCGATCGTGTAATCGGTCCCTTTGCAGTGCACATCGGGTTTCAACAGGATCAGCAGCCGCTCCACAGTCAGGTCGCCGAAGACAACGACATAGTCCACGCCGCGCAGCGCGGCGACCAACTCCGCCCGATCCACCGCCGGCTGCACCGGCCGACCCAACCCCTTCAGCGCGACCACGGACTGATCGTCGTTCACCGCGACGACGAGCCGGTCGGCTTCAGCCGCCGCGCTCTGCAGATAGCGAACGTGGCCGACGTGCAGGATGTCGAAGCAGCCGTTCGCGAGCGCGATGGTGCGGCCCGCAGCCTTGTCACGAGCGACGGCGTCGATGAGTTCGGGTTCGGAGAGCACCACGTTTAAAGTTAAAAGAGAAAGTTAAAAGTTAAAAGTCAAAGTTAGAAAGTTTAAGAGTTGGAAGGCTCTTTCCTCGTTTGATGGCTGGTCTCGACTCTCACTTTCTGCCTTTGCACGCTAATTTTTGAACTTTAACTTTTGCCTTTTAACTTTTGACTTTTAACTTTGACGACGCCCCTGCGGCGGTCCCTCCTGAGACCACTGTTCGGTTGTCGTATCGTGATCGCTCGAAACGGCGTCAGCCAGTTCGCGCGACGAGACGGTGGCGGTGCCTCGCTTCATGACCACGAGTCCGCCGGCATAGTTGGCGAGCCGGGCGGCCTCGTAGAATGATGCGCCCGCGGCGAGCGCGAGGCCGAACGTGGCGTTGACGGTGTCGCCGGCGCCCGTCACGTCTGTCACTTCGTCGGATCCGAAGATCGGCAGATGAATCGCCGGCTGCCGCGGCTGAAACAGCGCCATCCCGCGGCTGCCCCTCGTGATGAGCACCGCTTGCATCCCGGTGCGGCGCAGCAGCAGCCGGCCCGCGCGCTCGAGCGCCGCGCCGTTGTCGTCGATGCGGATGCCCAGCACCTGCTCGACCTCGGATTCGTTGGGGGTGGAGGTCGTCAGCCCACGATAGTCGAGCAGACGATAGCGGGAATCCAGCAGCACCGGAATCGGACGGCGACGTGCGCGACGCACCACGACCCGGCGAATGACGTCGGCCAGCGTCGGCGTCACGAGTCCCGATCCGTAGTCCGACAGCAGCACGGCATCGCAATCGTCGAGCGCGGGCGCGATCTTTTTCTCGAGCACGGCGCTCACCGACTCGTCCAGCGGCCATCCCGGCTCGCGATCGATCCGAACCACCTGTTGCCGTGCCGCATGGATGCCGCCGGCGAGGATGCGGGTCTTGACCGGCGTGCGATACCCGCGCGACCGCACCACGTGGCGCCGATCGACGCCGCGATGAAAGCTGCCGAGCAGGCGGCGGCCTTCGGGATCGGCGCCGACGAGTCCGACGAGGCGGGCGCGGCCGCCGAGCGACGCGACGTTGTTGGCGGCGTTTCCCGCTCCGCCCGCCACCATTTCTGTTGCGTCGTATTTCAGAATCAGGACCGGCGCCTCACGCGATACCCGGGCCACCTCGCCGTACACGAACTCGTCCGCGATGAGATCGCCGACGACGAGCACGCGCCGGCTCGAAAAGCCGTCGACGAGACCGAGCAGGCGTGCCTTGCGCTCGGCCTCGCCGGGCAACGGATGAACAGAACGGGCTAATAGCATCGCGGATCTCGGACATCGGAGAGCGGCATGTCGGATTGGAGATTCATCAGGATCCAGCTCGCTGCGCCAGCCAGATTGTCTACGATCATGTCGGCGCTGACGCCGGGTAATGACCGCGCTTCTTCGGCGGCGCCGGTTCCGGTGCGGACCAGGATGCCACGCGCCCCCGCCGCGCGCGCCAGTCCGACATCCAGCCACTTGTCTCCGACCACGAACGAGCGTGCCGAATCGAGGTCCAGCTCGCGAACCGCCCGGTCCACCAGTCCGCTCGCCGGCTTGCGGCAATCGCATTGGCGACGGTAGGCTGCGACCGTGCCGTCCGGATGGTGCGGACAATAGTAATACGCGTCGATGCGCGCCCCGCCGGCGGCGAGACGCGCGCTGAGGTGACGGTGCGTCTCCTCGACGAACCCTTCCGTGAAGAACCCCCTCGCGACTCCCGACTGATTGGTGGTGACGACGACCATGAAGCCGGCGCGGTTGAGGGCGCGGATGGCGTCCACGGTCCAAGGAAACAGCGCAATCCGATCGAGGCGATCGAGGTAGCCGACGTCTTCGATCAGCGTGCCGTCGCGATCCAGAAAGACTGCGGGCTTCACAAACTGCTTCGCGCCGCCGCGAGGACCGTCGCGACCTCGATGCCGCGCATGCACCGATGATCGAGCGGACACTCTCGCAGCATGCACGGCCGGCACCAGACGGAGTGCGTCAGGATCGTGATTCGGGATTCGGGATTCGGGGTTCGGGGAGAGGTCGCCTGTTCGTTAGTCGGTCCAAACATCGCGGTCACCGCGATGCCGACGGCCGCCGCCAGATGCATCGCGCCCGAGTCGTTGGTGACGAGCGCCCGGCAGTTGTCGAAAACGCCTGCCAGCGTCGGCAGGTCAGTACGACCGATGAGATTGACAATGGAGCGCGAGGCTTTAGCCGAGCGTTCGACGTCGCGCGCCGTCCCGCCATCGGCGGCTGCGCCGACCATCACGCACTGCACACCGTCGGCGCCGAAACCGTCGGCGAGCTCGGCAAAGTACTCTGGCGGCCAGCGCTTCGCCCCGCCGTACGCCGCGCCCGGAGCGATCGCCACCAGCGGCGTCCGTCCGTTCCATCCTGACTCCACCAGGAGCGTTCGTCCGGCATCACGCGCGCCCGGCGGCACCGTCACGCGCGGTTCGGACAGACCGCTCGGGAAACCGAGGGCGCGCACCAGGTGCTGGTAGTACTCAATCTGATGAACGCCGCGCGGCGCCGGAATCGCGCGCGTCAGCAGCGAGCCGCGCCAGCCGGTTCGATAGCCCCAGCGTTCGGCCACGCCGGCGCGGCGCGCGACGATCGCCGATCGCGTGGAGTTTGGCAGAAGCAGCGCGGTATCGAACCGCTGCGCGGCGAGCGTCTCCGCCTGGGCACTGCCGAGCGTCAGCGTCTCGTCGACGTCGGGCGCCATCGCGAAGAGCGGCGCAACCGGCGCGCGGGCCGCCACCGTGATCGACGCCGCGGGCGCCGCGCGGCGCACGTCCGCAATCGCCGGCAGCGCCATCACGGCGTCCCCCAGCCAGTTCGGCGCGAGGATGACCAGACGGTCCATGTATGGTACGGTGAAGCTTTCGATGATCAACACCGACCCGCTTCTGTCAGTGGTGATGCCCGTGTACAACGAGCGTACCACGATTGAAGCGATTGTCCGCCGGGTGCTGGCCCTCACGCTTCGCCTCGAGCTCATCGTCGTTGACGACGGATCGAGCGACGGGTCTTCGGAGATCCTCGACACGATGCAGCGCGAGCTGAAGTTCACACTGCTTCGGCAGGCGAACGCCGGCAAGGGCGCGGCGCTTCGGCGGGGCTTCGCTGCCGTCACCGGCGACATTGTCGTGATTCAGGATGCCGACCTTGAATACTCGCCGGAAGAATACCCGCAGCTTCTCGACCTGATCGTCAAGGGCAAGGCCGACGTGGTCTACGGATCGCGGTTTCTCGGCCGCCATCGCGCGTTCATGTTCAGCCACTATCTCGGCAACCGGCTGCTCACGCTCGCGACCAACATCCTCTACAACACGATGCTCACCGACATGGAGACGTGCTACAAGGTGATGAAGGTCGACGTGCTGCGCTCGATGACGCTCCGGTCGAACGGCTTCGGCATCGAGCCCGAGCTGACGGCGAAGATCTTCAAGCGCGGGTACCGTGTCTACGAAGTGCCGATTACGTATGAGGGCCGCGGCTACGATCAGGGCAAGAAGATCACCTGGGCCGCCGGGTTCGTGGCGTTGTGGGTGCTGCTGAAGTACCGCTTCGTCGAATGAAAATCGCCCTCCTTCAGGTCAATCCCACCGTCGGCGACCTCACGGGCAACGCCCGCCTCATCCTCGAAGCACTCGAGGCCGCTCGCGCCTCGGGCGCCGCGCTGGCCGTGACGCCTGAGCTGTCGCTAGTCGGCTACCTGCCGCGCGACCTGTTGCTGAACGCCGGCTTCGTGCGACGGAGCTGGGACGTCCTCGCCGGCCTGGCGCGCGAGGCGCAGGCGCTGCCGCCGGTGCTGGTCGGCGTGCCGGAACCCAACGCATCCGACGAAGGACGGCCGCTCTTCAACACCGCGGTTCTGCTCCGCGACGGCCGCGTCGATCTCCGATTCCGCAAAGCGCTGCTCCCCACCTACGACGTCTTCGACGAGGACCGCTACTTCGAGCCGTTTCATGGCGCCCAGGTGCTCGATATCGGCGGCCGGCGGCTGGGCATCAGCGTCTGCGAGGACATCTGGAACGATCGCGATTACTGGAAGCGCCGCCGCTATCACCACGATCCGATCGAGGAGCTCGTCGGCACTGGCGCGACCGCCGTCGTCAACTTGTCGGCGTCGCCGTTCACCGCCGGCAAGCACCAGCGGCGTGAAGAGATGCTCGGCAACATGGCGCGCAAGCACCGCGTGCCCGTGGTCTATGTGAATCAGTTCGGCGGCAACGACGATCTGGTTTTCGACGGGCGCAGCTGCGCGTTCAACACGGCCGGCGCCCCGATCGCCCGCGGACGATCGTTCGACGCCGACGTCGTCATCTGCGATCTCGACGGCGGACCGGCGATCGCGCCGCCCGCGGACGTGCAGGTGGAGTCTGAAATCTGGCGCGCGCTGGTGCTCGGGACCCGGGACTACGTGCGCAAATGCGGCTTCACACGCGTCGTGCTGGGTCTTTCGGGCGGGATCGACTCGGCGCTCACCGCCGCCATTGCTGCGGAAGCGGTCGGCGCGCCGAACGTCCTCGGGGTGCTGATGCCGTCGCCTTATTCGAGCCGCGGAAGCGTCGACGATGCGCGGCAGCTGGCCGGGAACCTGGGCATCGACACGCTGACGCTGCCGATCGAGACCCCGATGCGTGCGTTCGCCGACACCCTGGCCGAATCCGCGGCGGGCCGGCCGGGCGGCATCGTCGAAGAGAACTTGCAGGCCCGGATTCGCGGCAATCTCCTGATGGCGCTGTCCAACCAGCGCGGCGCGCTGCTGCTGACGACCGGCAACAAGTCCGAGCTCTCGGTCGGTTACTGCACGCTGTACGGCGACATGTCCGGCGGCCTCGCGGTCATCGCCGACGTGCCGAAGACGATGGTCTACCGCGTGGCGCGGTGGCGCAATCAGACCGCGGGGCGCGCCGAGATTCCGGAGTCGAGCCTGACCAAGGCGCCCTCCGCGGAGTTGCGGCCAGGACAGACGGATCAGGATTCGCTACCGCCGTACGAAATCCTCGACGACATCCTGAAGCGCCACATCGAGCGGCATCAGACGGCGGAAGAAATCGTCGAGGCGGGCTTCGACGAGGCGACGGTTACGCGGGTGCTGCACCTGGTGCGCATCGCCGAGTTCAAGCGGAAGCAGGCAGCGCCGGGCCTGAAGGTGACCGATCGCGCGTTCGGCACCGGCTGGCGCATGCCGATCGCCGCGAGAGTGGACCCGTAGGAGACGTCGGTGTCAGACACGGGTCAGAGTGGTGTCTGACCCCGGGGTGCGATCCGGGGAGCTCGCGGCGGTTGCAGATTCTGCAATCTACCCCTCTCCATCCGCCGACGGAAACATCCCCGGCACCTCGTCCGTCAGCGTCGAATCGTCGCGCCACCGGCGATGCATCCACAGCCACAGCTCGGGATGCCGCCGCACGTACATCTCGAGGACGTCCGTGCACCGCTGCGTAAAATCGCGGACGGCGTTGTCGACGTCGGCGTCCGGCGGAGCGATCGGGTGCTCGTAGATCACCCGGATCCGTCCACCGCCAATCGGCAACGCGAACACCGGCACCACCGGCGCCCCGGTCCGCAGTGCCAGCGCCGCCACCGCGGACGTCGTCGCCGCCGGCCGGTCGAAGAAGTCGACGTAGATGGCATCGCGGCCCATGATGTGCTGATCGATCAGCACCGCGACGCCCTGCCCCTCCTGCAGCGCGCGCATGACGCGCCGGATGGTGCCGCGGCGATAGATCACCGTGTTGCCGGTGCGTTGGCGGATATCCTCGAGCAGCTGATTCAGCTGCGGGTTGTCGAGCGCGCGGGCCAACAGGCCGATCGGCGCGATCTGAATCGCGTGCACGATCGCGTGCAGCTCCCAGAAGCCGAAGTGGCCGGTGACGAACAGCACGCCCTTGCCTTGCGCGTAGGCCAGCCGCGCGCGCTCCTCGCCGTCGAACTCCACGCGTGCGAGCATCGACGCCGGGCTGAGCGTGCTGAACTTGAGCAGCTCGAACAGCAGCCGGCCGAAGTGAACGAAGGCGGCCCGCGCGATCGCGCGCCGTTCCGCCGCCGGCCGCGCGGGAAACGCCGCCTCGAGGTTGCGCTCGGCGATCCGCCGGTGCGCGCGATCGATCGTATAGAACGTCAACCCGAGCGCCGTCCCCCAGGCGCGCACGACCGCGTCCGGCATGACGCGGACGATCGTGACCAGCGCACGCACGATCGCGTACTCGAGCCGATGCTTCATCAAGGCTCGTCGGCCGAGGCTTGAAGCTCGGGGCGGGTGGCCCGGGCAGTGGACAGACGCGCGAGGAGCCAGGAACGGAAACGGTCCGCCGGCTCGACGCCGACGACCAGCGGGACGGCGGCAATCGGCAGGTCGCCGAGGTCGCAGGCGGTCAATCGGATGGCATCCTTCTCCGTGGTGAGCACGATCGCCGCCGCGGCCGCCCGCGCGGCGTCGGTGATGCGCCGGATGTCGCGGGCGTCGAAGAGGTGGTGATCGCGGAAGTCCAGGGCGCCCGCGATCTCCCAGCCGGCGGCGGAGACGTCCGCCACGAACCGATCCGGCCGCGCGATGCCGGTGACGACGAAGACGCGCGAATTGGGCGGCACCACGACCGATTCGCAACTGCCGGTCAACGCACGCGGCGGCGCGATGGCGCGTGTGACGCGAAAGACGGTCGCGATGCCGAGCCCGCGCCCGATCCGTTCCGCGGCGGCGTCGTACCCGGCGGTGACGAGCGCGGCATCCGCGGCGGCCGCCGCCGCGATCCCCTCGCGCAGCCGTCCAACCGGCAGCGGCCGATCCGCGAGGTCGTCCTCCGAGGCGAGCAGCAGATCGACGTCCCGCGCCAGCTCGAAGTGCTGAAACCCATCGTCCAGGAGATGGACGGTGACGCCGAGCTGGCGTTCGGCGAGGACGCCGGAGAGGTGGCGGTCGGCGCCAACCAGGACGGCAACACCCGGAACGGCGCGCGCCAGCATCAGCGGCTCGTCGCCCGCGGTATCGAGATCAGCGTGCACCGTCGCACCGTCCGACACGATCGTGACGCCATCGAGCGCGCGGCGCCGTGCGTACCCTCGAGTCAGAATCGCGGGGCGCTCGCCGCTGTCGAGGAGGAGACGCGCAATATACGCCACCATCGGCGTCTTGCCGGTGCCGCCCACGCGCAGGTTGCCGACGCTGACGACGGGACGCGCCAGCGACCGACGGCGTGAGGGATCGCGCGCGTACCACTGGCGGCGCCAGGCGGCCGCCGCGCTGTAGGCCGCGCTCAACGTCTCGATCAATGGACCAGTCGGAAAGGCCGCACCACCGCCCGGCCGCGGCCGCCGCCGGCCTCCGGCATCAGCTCGGTGATGACCTCGAGCGTTTTGGTCTTCGCGCCACGGTTGGCTTCGACCAGCGCGCGCGCCGCGGCGCCGAGGCGGGCGCGGCGCACGGGGTCGGTGACGAGTTCCAGCAGCGCGCTTTCGAGCTCGCGATCGGACGCCACCGGCACGGCCGCGCCGTTGCTCACGAAGGCGTCGGCGATCTCCCGGAAGTTGTGCATGTACGGCCCGAAGACGATCGGCTTGCCGAACACGGCCGGCTCGAGAATGTTGTGGCCGCCGTGATCGATCAGGCTGCCGCCGACGAACACCGCGGTGGCGACCTGATAAATCTGCGGCAGCTCGCCGATCGAATCGAGCACCACCACGTCGGCGCGCGGCTCGGCGTCGATCGGCAGCTCGGAGCGGCGGATGGCGATAAAGCCCGCGTCGCGCGCAAGCCGCTCGACCTCGACGAATCGTTCGGGGTGACGCGGCGCCAGAATCGCCAGCGCACCCGGCATCGCGGTCTTGATGCGAGCAAACGCGCGCAGCACGGCGGCCTCTTCGCCGCGCATCGTGCTGCCGGCGACGATCACCGTGCGGTTGGGCGACAGACGGAAGAAGCGCATCACGCGTTCGCGCGGCTTGCCGTGCGCCACGCCCGTCGGCAATTCGAGCGAATCGAATTTCAGGCTGCCGGTCACCGTGACCCGGGCCGGGTCGGCGCCCAGATCCACCAGCCGGCGGGCCGATTCGTCGCTCTGCATGCAGAAGCGATCGACATCGGCGAGGACGCGGCGGAAAAACGGCCGGATCAGGCGATAGCGCGGATACGACCGCGACGAGATGCGGCCGTTGATCATCACCGTCTTCACCCCGCGGCGGCGGCACTCGCGCAGCAGGTTCGGCCAGATCTCGGTCTCCATCATGATGAAGAGCCGAGGCCGCACCAGCGTGAGGATGCGGCGGACAATGAAGGTCCAGTCGAACGGGAAATAGAACACCGCTTCGGCGTTCGACAGGCTGCGCCGCGCGACCTGCTGCCCGGCAATCGTGGTCGTGGAGACGAAGAGGCGCAGGCGCGGGTACCGCGCCTTGAGATCGGCCGCCAGCGCGCGTGCCGTCAGCGCTTCGCCAACCGACACGGCGTGAATCCAGATCGAGTCCTCGCCGTCGATGTTGAACGAGATCGGCAGGAAGCCGAGACGCTGCCGCAGGCTGCCGATGTATTTCTGGTAGCGGATCGCCTGATACACGAAGTACGGCGACACCACGACGAAGACGGCGAGCGTCAGCAGGCTGTAGACGGCATACATCGCGGTCCGGCTATTGTAGAATGAAATGTTTGTCTGGAGGCCCTCGATGCCCGTGAAGGTTGGCATTAACGGTTTCGGCCGCATCGGCCGGAACATCATGCGTGCGGCGCTCGGCGACCGGAACATCGACTTCGTCGCCGTCAACGATTTGACCAGCGCGCACACGCTCGCACACCTGCTCAAATACGATTCGGTGCTCGGCAACCTGCACGCCAAGGTCGACGCGAAGCCGGACAGCATTTCCGTCGACGGCGACGAGTTCAAGGTGCTGTCGATGCGCGACCCGGCACAGCTGCCGTGGAAGGAGCTCGGCGTCGATGTGGTGTTCGAGTCGACCGGGCTGTTCACCGATCGCGACGCCGCCGCGAAGCACCTGGCCGCGGGCGCGAAGAAGGTCGTCATCACGGCGCCGGCGAAGAAGCCCGACGTGTCGGTGGTCCTCGGCGTGAACGACGAGCAGTACGATCCGGCAAAGCATCACATCATCTCGAACGCCTCGTGCACGACCAACTGCCTCGCGCCGCTTGCCAAAGTGCTGCACCAGACCTTCGGTATCAAGAAGGGCTGGATGACGACGATCCATTCGTACACCAACGACCAACAGCTGCTCGATCTCCCGCACAAGGACCTGCGCCGCGCGCGCGCCGCTGCGCTGTCGATGATCCCCACGACCACCGGCGCGGCGGTGGCGGTCGGCGAGGTGCTGCCGGAGCTGAAAGGCCGGCTGGACGGCATCTCGATCCGCGTGCCGACGCCGAACGTGTCATGCGTGGACCTCGCCGTGCTGCTCGACCGGACGGTCACCGCGGAGGAAGTGAATGCCGCGTTCAAGGCGGCCGCCGACGGCCCGCTCAAGGGACTCCTTGCCTGCTCGACCGAGGAGCTGGTGTCGATCGATTTCAAGGGCAACCCGCACTCCTCGATCGTCGACATGCCGTACACGAAGGTGATGGACGGCGATTTCGTGAAAATCCTCTCGTGGTACGACAACGAGTGGGGCTATTCGAACCGCTGCGTCGATCTCCTGCGCAAGCTCGTCGCGAAGGGCTTGTAGCGCGGTCCTTGCAGCGCGACCCTTTCCCGCCTCCGCTCGCGACCCCGGAGGCTGGCGAGCTTCGGCGAGGCTCGCCGGAGCGCCGGTGGCGCGAAGGCGGCAGGGTCGCGATGAACATGGCAAAACTGTCGATTCGCGATCTCGATCTCAGAGGCAAGCGCGTCTTCGTGCGCGTGGACTTCAACGTCCCGCTGAAAGACGGCCGGATTTCCGACGACACTCGCATTCAAGCATCGCTGCCGACGATCCAACTCGCCTTGCAGCAAGGCGCCACCGTCGTCATCGCCAGCCATCTGGGCCGGCCGAAGGGCAAGATCAATCCGCAGATGAGTCTCCGCCCGGTCGCCGATCGGCTGGCGGATCTCGTCGATTTGCCCGTGACGTTCACCAACGATTGCGTGGGCGACGATCCGGCGCGCGCCGTGGCGGAGGTGCACGCGTCTGGCGGGGGCATCGTACTGCTCGAGAACCTCCGGTTCCACGCGGAGGAAGAGAAGAACGACCCGGCGTTCGCCAAAGCGCTCGCCTCGCTCGCGGACGAGTACGTGAACGACGCGTTCGGCGCCGCGCATCGCGCGCACGCCTCGGTCGAGGGGATCACGCACCACGTCCGGCGGGCCGCGGCGGGGCTCCTGATGGAACGGGAGCTGAAGTATCTCGGGCACGTCCTCGAATCGCCCGAGCGACCGTTCGTCGCCATCCTCGGCGGCGCCAAGGTGTCGGACAAGATCGAAGTCATCCAGAACATGCTCGGCCGGGTGAATCGCCTTCTGATCGGCGGTGCGATGGCCTACACGTTTCTCAAGGCCCGCGGCCTGCCGGTCGGGCGGTCGCTGGTCGAGGACGACAAGCTCGAGGCCGCCCGGGCGATCGAGGCCGAGGCGGCGAAGCGCGGCGTCACCCTGCTTCTTCCGATCGACCACGTCGTCACCGATCGGATCGAGCCCGGCACGGCCAACGAGCTGCTCGAGGTGACCGACTCCCGGATCGGCGATCGGCTTGGCGTCGATATCGGACCGGCGACGATCGAGGCGTACGAGAAGGCGATCGCGGACGCGAAGACCGTGGTGTGGAACGGACCGATGGGCGTTTTCGAGATCGAGGCGTTCGCGATCGGCACCAACGCCGTCGCCCGCGCCGTCGCGGGCATCACGGGCACGACGATCGTCGGCGGGGGCGACTCGATCGCGGCGGTAAAACAGTCGGGGATGGCCGATCGGATCACGCACATTTCCACTGGAGGTGGCGCGTCGCTGGAGTTTCTGGGCGGACGAACGCTTCCCGGTGTGGCCGCGCTGACGGAGAAGGCGGGATAGGCGGGATGCGCTGCCCTTCCTGCCCTTCCTGCCGTAACATCCTCTGATGCGCATCCCGTTCATTGCCGGCAACTGGAAGATGTACAAGACCGTGCAGGAAGCGGTCGTGTTCGTCAAAGAGCTGAAGAGCGCCGTAAAGGACATCGTCGACGTCGAAATCGTCGTCGCGCCGGCGTTCACCGCGGTCCACGCTGCCGCCGAGGCTGCGCGCAATTCGAACATCGGCGTGGCGGCGCAGGACGTCTACTGGGAGCGTGAGGGCGCGTTCACCGGCGAGGTGTCGCCCGTGATGGTGAAGGAAGCAGGCGCGGAGTACGTCATTGTCGGCCACTCCGAACGGCGGCGGCTCTTCGGGGAGACTGACGCCATCGTGAATCGCAAGACTGCGGCGGCCATCGGCGCCGGCCTGATGCCAATCGTGTGCATCGGGGAGACGCTGGAGGAACGGGAGCGCGACGAGACGTTCACCGTGCTCGACCGACAGATCAAGGACGGCCTCGATCGTCTGACGGCCGAGCAGATCGCCGAGCTCATCGTGGCCTACGAACCGGTCTGGGCGATTGGGACCGGACGCACGGCAACGGCGGCACAGGCTGGCGATGCGCACGCCCACATTCGCAAGCGGATCCGTCAATGGTTTGGCGGCGATGCGGCCGATCGGTGCCACCTGATCTACGGCGGCAGCGTCAAACCGGACAATATCAGCGAGCTGATTGCCGAGCCGGATGTCGACGGCGCGCTCGTGGGCGGCGCGAGCCTCGAGGTGCGAAGCTTCACCGAACTGGTGACCAGGAGCCGTCCCCGTGCGGTATAATTGGGGTTTCCTGTTCGACGTCACACAATTCCTATGATTCTCTACTACCTGTTTTCGACGATTTACGTCCTCGTTTGCCTGTTGTTGCTGATGGTGATCCTGCTGCAGCAGGGCAAAGGCGACATGGCGGCAGCCTTTGGCGGCGGCAGCAGCCAGTCGGCGTTCGGCGCGCGCGCCGGCGCGACGGTGCTCTCGAAGGCGACGGCGATACTCGCGGTGCTGTTCATGGTGGGCGCGCTGGCCCTTGCAATCATGGGGCAGCGTGGTCCGGGATCGCTGCTCAGCGGCGCACCGGGGCCGAAGCCAGCCGCTCCGGCGACTCCGCCCGGCACGCCGCCGGCAACACCTCCGGCGCCGCCAACCCAGCCGCCGAAGTAGTCATCTGTAAGACAGCAGCACCCCTTATCGTCCCGCCATCCTGACGGCGGACGATATATCCTCCCTCCAGAGGTCGCCCCGCCGAGCCGTCGAACAGCACTAGGATTCAGCGTTTTCCGAGCCATGCCCGATTCGCAGTTCAACGGCGTCGTCGCCACCTGGGAGTGGGATGTTGCGACCCGCCAGCTCACGTGGTCGCCGGAGCTCGAAGCCTTCTACGGCCTGGAACCGGGGACCGTACGCGCCTACCAGGAATTCAGGGCACGAGTTCACCCGGACGATCTCGACCGGATGGAAGCCAAGCACGAGGCGGCAATCCGCCAACACCAGCCGTTCGATATCGAGTTCCGGATCGTGCTGCCGTCGGGCGAGATCCGATGGCTGCTGATGGTCGGGCGCGGTATCTGGGATGAGGACGGTCGCCTGGAGCGCGTGGTCGGCAGCAACATCGTCATCACCGAGCGTAAGCGGCTGGAGGAGGTGCATCGCCGCAGCGAACAGCGGCTGCAATTCCTGGTGACACTCAACGATGCGCTCCGGCCGCTGAGCGATCCGTCCGACGTGCAGGAGGCCGCGGCGCGAATGCTGGGGGAGCACTTGCGAGTGACCCGCGCCGGCTACGCGGAGATCGATGGCCGCGAGTACATCATTCGCCGGGAGTACAAATCAGGTGTCGCACCGCTTGTGGGACAGGGCCCAACCGGCACCTTTGGGGCGGCGCTGCGCGAAGCGTACATGCGTGGTGAGACTGTCGTTGTGACCGACGTGCAAACGGATCCGAGGTTCACCGAGGTCGAGCGGATCCGGATGCAAAACAGGCAGATCGCGGCGTTCATCGGCGTGACGCTGCTGAAGGGCGGGCAGGTGGTGGCCGCTTTTGGCGTCAATCACGCGATGGCGCGCATCTGGTCGCCGACGGAGGTCGAGCTTGTCCGCGACGTCGCCGAACGGACCTGGGACGCGGTTGAACGTACCCGTGCGGAGACAGCGCTTCGGGAGCGTGAACACCGGCTGCGTCTGGCGCTCGATGCCTCGGGCGGGGGCTCGTGGACGTGGGAGGCGAGTACCAATCGCGTGGATTGGGATGACGGCTTCCGCGTGCGATACGGCTTCGCTCCCGAGGAAACGCCGACGTTCGAGGCCTGGGTGTCGCGTGTGCATGAGGAAGACCGCCCGCGGCTGCTCAGCGTTCTCAACCAGGTCCAGCAAACAACGACGCTGGATGCCTGGGACAACACCTTTCGCATCGTCCGGCCCGACGGCACCGTCGCATGGATGCAGAGTCGCGGACGCGCGGACCGCGATGTCAACGGGCAGCTGACACGGCTCACCGGTCTCGATCTGGACATCACCCAGCACCGGCGTGCTGAAGAAGCTGTCCAGGCACGCCGCGACGAGGAGCGCGATCGCGAACTGCGGCTTCTGCTGGAAACCGCCGCGCAAGGCATCGTGTCGGTGGATGCCCGCGGCACGATTGTGACAGCCAATCGTGCGCTCGAGACGATGTTCGGCTATGCGCCTGCGGAGCTCATCGGCCAATCCATCGAGCGGCTGCTGCCCTGGTCGCTTGGTGACGTGCACGCCCAACGTCGGATCGATTACTTCGCGGCACCGCATCCCCAGCTGGTGAGCAACAAGGACCTGGTTGGCCAACGCAAGGACGGCTCGACGATTCCAATCGAAGTCAGCTTGAATCACGTCCCCGGCCCGGACGGCGGACACGCCTTCGCGTTCGTGACGGACATCACGGAACGCCGGCGCGCCGCGGCGGCGCTTGAAGAACGAACCGTCGAATTGGAACGTCGGACCGCCCAACTGAGCCACCTCGCCTCCGACTTGACGCTCGCCGAGCAGCACGCGCGCGAACAGCTCGCCAAGACACTCCACGACGGTCTCCAGCAGTTGCTGCTGATCGCGGCGCTGAACCTCGATCAGCAGATGAAACATGATGCGGAAACCGGAACCTCGCCAGCCGATCACCTCATGCAGGCGAAGAGTCACGTCGAAGAAGCGATTGCGGCGGCACGATCCCTGAGCTTCGAGTTGTTTCCGCCTGTCCTGCAAAGCTCGGGGCTACCCGCCGCCCTCAGCTGGCTGGCGGACTGGACGCGGAACAAGTACGGGATCGAGGTGCAGGTATCGGCCTCGCCGCTCGCCAATTCCGCGCGAAAGGACGTCCGCACGCTGTTGTTCGAGTCGGTGCGCGAACTCCTCTTGAACGCCGTCAAGCACGCGCAGGCCGAACGGGTCAGCGTGGATCTGGCGGTCGACGCGGACGGCATGCTGTGCATTACCGTGACGGATCAAGGCATCGGATTCGAACCGGCGGAGGCCAGCGAACCAGCGAAGGGCGGCCACGCCGGATGGGGCCTGTTCAGCATCCGCGAACGATTGACGTTGCTGGGAGGGCGTTTCGACGTCGACAGCAGCCCGGGACACGGGGCGCGGTTCCGTTTGACCGCGCCGCTCGGCGCTCAGGACACTGGCAGCGCACAGGATCTGCCGAACCTCGCCGCGATCGGGCCGGTGTCTTCGAGCGCCGCAAGCCTTGCGGCCGCGCACGCGCTCAAGATTCTGATCGTCGATGATCACGCCGCGGTGCGCCGGGTTTTCCGAGACATGCTGCAGGAGCGGCTCGAGCTGTGCGTCGTCGGCGAGGCCTCCAACGGACTCGAGGCGATCGCGCAGGCGCACGCGCTCCGGCCACATGTGATACTGATGGACATCTCGATGCCCCGGATGGATGGCGTCGACGCCACACGGCGGATTCACGCCGAGCTGCCAGCCGTCCAGATCCTAGGGCTGTCCATGCAGGTTCGAACGGAGACGCGCCATCCGATCGAGCACGCCGGCGCGTCGGGCTTCTTCGTCAAAGGTGCCGACACACAGCGGTTGATCGAACACTTGCTGGGCGTTCACGCCGACATGATCGCGCGGTTATGAGCGGTCGGCGTCTTTCTGTTTCGTCTATTTCGTCCCGCTGACAGCCCCGTTCAGTACGACCGTCGCCATTGGCCGCGATTCGCTGACGACCGTGTTCACGAGAAACCGCTGTCCATCGGCGGTCACGGCGTAATCGTAGCGGCCGGCAAAACTCTGTTGGATGCGTGCGCGGAAGAGCTCCTGCGGGGCGCCGGCCTCGAAGGTGCCGTCAGCCTTCACGTCAACCGCCATGATCCCGCCCGCGTCAGTGCGATAGAACAACTCCTTCCCATCGCGGCGCCAGACCGGTTGCCGGCCACCAGTCGTCGACACCAGCCGCTTGACGTCCCCGCCAGAAAACGAGCGGACGTAGACCTCGTTGCGGCCCGATTCGTTCGAGGTGTAGGCAAGCCAGCGGCCGCTCGGTGCCATCCGCGGTTCGCCTTCGTAGAATCGTGTCTGCAGGATCGGCACCGGCTTGTGATCGCCGGCCATCGGCAACGCCCAGATGTCGGCGTCTGTTCCCGGCACGGTGCGATTCCACAACAGCCACTGCCCGTCCGGCGACCAATCGCCCGGCGAACCGAGCAGGTCGTTCAGGAACAGCGGCTCCTGTTCGGCGGCGCCGCTCGCCATCTTTTGATAGATGCCTGCCTTCCCGTCCGGCGAGCCCGCAAATGCGATCCGCGAGCCGTCTGGCGACCAGACCGGGCTCCAATTCCATGAAGGATCGACGGTGAATCGCGCGGTCGCGTTACGGTCAGTCTCGTGCACCCAGATCACGCCGTTGCCGCTCGTCGGATCGAGCCGCTCGAAGGCGACACGGCGGTCATCTGGCGACAACGCGACGTGGGCGTATTCGCCCGGATCGCCCACGCTGCCCAGGCGCCGGCCGTTCCGATCGAGCCACCACAACTCGGTTGTCTGCTTCGACGCTTCTCGAAACACCACGGCGCGATCCGACGCTGAGAACGCGGCGCCTCCGTGTCCGGTGAACGCCCACACCCGTTCCGCGATCCGCAGCGGTTCTGCGGTCAGGCGTAGCCGCGCCTGATCGAACGGCTGCGCCCACAGCGTCCCTTGTCTGACGAAGTAGAGGTGCTCGCCCGCCGCAACCGCGTTCGAATCGACGGCGAGGAGACGCCTCGGGGCGGGCTTGGTGAGCGAGCTGACATAAATGCCCGCGTTTTCGGCGCGCGTGCTTCGCACGAGGTATAGAAACCGATCGCCGTCGGCGAGGAACTGCGGCCACACGTGCATGGTCTCCTGGCGAGACGCGTCGAGCGTCGTCAGTTTCGCTGGCGTCCCTCCGCTAGCGGGAACCGTATACAGCGAGCCGGCGATGAAGTCGCTCGAGAACACGATCGCACCGCTCTTGCTCCACGAGCCGCCGACGCCCGGAGAAATATCGCAAATAGTCTGCGCGGCCTGTTCGGCCAGCGAGAGGCGCTTCAGCGCATGGTCTGCGAAGAACGCGATCGAACGGCCGTCCGGCGACCAGAACGGATACTGTCCTCCTTCAGTGCCGCGCAGCGGCTCTGGTTTGAGCGAATCGAGGGACTGAATCCACAGCTGCGACTGCCCCTCGACGCGGTTGACGGTGAACACGATCCGCGACCCGTCGGGCGAGATCCTGACCGGGTCCGCAAAATCATAGAAGGCTGCATCGGGCGGCGGAGGTACGTTGAAACGGACGGTTGTCGCGGTGGGCGCCGCCGTTGCGCGCAGCAGGACCGCGCCGAGCACAGCGACCGCCACGGCCAGACCGGCGGCGGCCGCCATCCAAGCCGGATGCGCGCGCCAGCCGGCGCCGGATCGAACCACAGCATCGGTGGCATCCGCGCCATCGCGAATCCACCGAAGCTGCCGCAGCAGATCGCGCGCATTCTGCCACCGCTCGTCTGGATCCTTCGCGAGGCACGTTTCGACGAGGCGCCGGATCGATGGGGCCCGGACCGCGGTGACGTCGATCGGCGCCGGAGTCGAGGTCAGGATCGACGCAACGACGCCGGCCGCGGTGGTGGCGGCGAACGGTTGCCTGCCTGTCAGCATCTCGTGGACGATGCACCCGAGCGCCCAGATGTCGGCACGAGGGTCCACCAGCGTTCCCTCCAACTGCTCAGGCGCCATGTAGTGCAGCGTCCCGAGAATCATGCCGTGTCCGGTGAGCGCCGCCTCGCGTGTCGCCAGCGTCACGCCAGCCGGCGCGGCGGCCGCTCCCGGCTCGATCGTCCTGGCTATCCCGAAGTCGAGCAGCTTCGCGCCGCTCCTGGTGATCATGACGTTGGCCGGCTTCAAATCGCGGTGGACGATGCCGGCCTTGTGCGCCGCGGCGAGTGCATCGGTGATGTCGATGGCAATCGCGATCGCCTGGTCGAAGGGAATGGCGCCCTTTTTCAACCGGTTCGAGAGCGTCTCGCCTTCGAGATGCTCCATCACCAGGTAGCGAATCGCCGCGCTGGCATCCGATGCGTCTGCGCCGGGCTCTGAACCGACGTCATAGAGCGCGCAGATGTGCGGGTGCGCCAGCGCCGCGACGGCACGCGCTTCCCGGTCGAAACGCGCGATGAGATCCGGCTCGGCGCCCGGCAGAATCTTGATCGCGACACCGCGGCCCAGCCGCGTGTCGGTCGCTTTGTAGACCTCGCCCATGCCGCCCACGCCGAGGGCCGACACGATCTCGTACGGACCGAGGCGATCGCCGGGGGCCAGGCGCATGACAGGAGTGGAGCGGATTATAGCTGAGGTGCGGCGACTGACCTGCCGCTTTCAAATCCGTCGTCCCGAGTAAGATCGATGTGCACGACGGCGACCTCAGCTCGATGGGGGCTTACCTGTTGGTTACGGCCGTGCAGCGCCGGCAGGTACGTCTAAGCGTCGTGTTCGGCTATAATTCACGATTCCTCATTCGCGGAAGTGGCGGAACGGCAGACGCACCAGCTTGAGGGGCTGGCGGGGGCAACCCCGTGGAGGTTCGAATCCTCTCTTCCGCACCACCTTCACCGTTTTCACGCAGGCGGCAATGTCGTCAGGCCGCAGTTTGCCGTCTTTCGACAACCTCCGAACGTCCGCCAGAACTAGGCGAGCTGTCCGACGCGGCTGGGCGGGTGAGGGGGAGAGTGAAGATCAACCTGGCGCCACCGGCCGAAGACTCCGCCCAGATCCGTCCGCCATGCGCCTCGACGATTCCTCTGGCGATATAGAGCCCCAGCCCCGCTCCGGCCTGGCTCGCCGGCCGGGCCTGCCAATAGCGCTCGAACACATGCGGAAGGTGATCGGCGGCGATGCCGGGTCCGGTGTCGATGACCGCAATCATCAACTCATCGCCGCGCGGCGCCGCACGGAGGGTGATGGTGCCACCTTCGGGCGTGAACTTGACCGCGTTGCCGAGGAGGTTCGAGAGCACGCGGAAGATCCGCTCTGGGTCAGCTTCCAGCCTCGGCAAATCAATCACGTCCACCGCAAGCGTAATCCGCTTGGGCTCTGCCAGAGGCAAGGCGGCCTGCAGCGCCTCGTCCAGCAAGGCACGGCTCTCGACGGGTTGGAGGTGTAACGTGAAGCGTTGCGTTTCGATCCTCGCCAAATCCAGAAGATCTTCGACCAGCGCCTTCATGTGAGTGGCCGATCTCCCGATGCGCTCCGCGCCCGCACGCAACAGGTGAAAGCTCTCCTCGCTGCCTACAGATGCCCGCTTCAACATCGACTCAGCTTGCATCAGGATGGCCGACAGCGGGTTCTTGAGGTCGTGCGACACCACGGCGATCAGGTCATCCCGCGCCCGCACCGCGCGCTGCTCGCTCAGGAGCCGCCGCTCGAGGTCGACTTCAATGGCGCGCCGCCGCAGCTCGTCTGCAGCCTCGAGATCGCTCGCCGTCCACGGCCGCGAGTGGAATCTCACCTCCTCTCGCCATACCGCAAACGAACGACGTGGGCGCAGGCGCTCGGCGGAATCGGCCGCGACAGGCTTGGTTGGATCGCCACCCCAGTTCACCGTCTTGATGATCTCTGGCCGGAACCACAGCAGTCGCCTCCGGGGAGAGCCGGGCAGAGCGAACGTGAGCAACCCGCTGGCGACGTCGCTGTCCGAAAGCGCCCGAGGAAACAGGGCGCCTAGCGACTCGGTGGAGAACGGTCTGGATGCTTCTCTCTCCTCGACCCATGCGGCGATCTCCTGGATGAGCGGAGGCGGTGGTGTACGGCCGCACGTCACAGGTTCCTCGGCGCTTACCCACGCGGCCCCCTCGGCACCCACGAGCCCCATCAGCTTCTCCGAGTCGGCGAGCAGGACCGCGAGCACGCTCTCTTCCGCTACGCTCTCGCTCATCGCATCAGCCAGCGCATCGTCGGCCGCTCGACGCGAGGCGCGTAGCGCGAGCAGTTCCCGGTCCTCGAGCGCGTCGATCTGCAGTGAGATCAGGCGGCCGAGAAACTCGCACGCCGCTCGCATCTCGTGAGAAACGCGCCGCGGGCCGGTGTGGTTTAGGCAACTGATGAGCCCCCACAGGCGGTCGCGAAGAATGATGGATATGCTCATCGACGCGCGGACCCCCATGTTTGCCATGTATTCGAGGTGGATGGGCGAGACGCTCCGCAGTACCGAAAAGCTAAGGTCTAGTGGGCCACCCGTGTCCGCGCGTTCGGGAGGGACGATCCGCGCTGGCGTGGCGCGGGCATCGAAGATGAGCCGCAACCAGTTCTTGACGTACAGCTGACGTGCTTGGGCAGGGATGTCGGAGGCCGGATAGTGCAGTCCCAGATACGGCTCGAGCGCGGGTTCTTTCGCCTCGGCGTCCACCGAGCCGTGCCCGTCCTCGTGGAACCGATAGAACATGACGCGTTCAAATCCGGTCACTCGCTGCATTTGCTGAACGACGACGTCGGCCAGCTCCGCCAGCGTGCTCACGCGCTGGATCCGCATCAACGCCGACCGGAACGGGTGGTGCGGCGTCCCCGACAGAGCCTCTGAATTCGGCTCAAGCTCGAGAATCGTCGCACCGTCGTGGCGGTGGACGATCCCGTCGAATCGCTTCCCGTGCGCTTTGATGTGAAATGGGTTCGTCTCGTACCAGCGTTCCTCTTGCAGCGCGTCCCCCACCTCGTCGGCCGATGAGGGGTCAATCACCCTGGAGAGTGGCTGACCCAAGACGTCTTCGACGCCCAGCGGGAAATGATCGCCTACATTCTCGCTGACCTGCGCGACGGTCAGCGCCGGCTCAGTCAGCACCAACAGCACGCCATAGGGCTGAATCGTCCCCGGGACATGGATGGGCTCGCGGTCGCAGTCGGTCAGATCGACCATGGCGTTTCCCCGTGCGAAGCTCCCTGCTGTTCGACCCATCGCGCGAGTGTCAAAAAGGTCGCACACGCCGACGCGGCGACCTCCTCGCTTCGCGCGCCTGCGCACACTAACGCATCGAGCCAGGTGAGCACGAGGATCCACCTCGCCGAGGTCGCTTCTGCGTCGCCGACGAAGAACGATGCGCCGCTGTCTTTGTCCACACCGAGCCGTTGACGCAGCGTCGGGGCGATGACCTGTCCTCCAAGGCAGGCGCCCTCTAGCACGTACAGGCAGCCCGCCAGATCCTCGGGGCACGACAGCCGTGGCAGGTTGGTGCATCGAGGCAACTCGGCGAGCTCGCGCCGAGACAAGCCCAACGCCAGGAGATCGCTTTCGATCAGCTCGGAACGCGCACGCAGCGGAAAGCCGAGCGGGGGGGCCACAACAGTCAGCCGCAACAAGCTGGCTTCGACCGGAGCGTAGAACCCATGGAAGATTTGCAGCACTTGAACGTAGCGGTGGATCGAAAACTCGGGTTCGAATAACCCCAACTTCGCCTCGAGACGCTTATGCAGTCCAGCCGTTTCGCGCCTCAATTGTTGATGCAGCCGCGAAGCCCCGTCGCGCCGCCCAGCCGTGTTCGAACCGAAATGACCCGGCGACGACATGTGGGCCTCCTCTCCTGTGCAGTGAGATCCCACTCCGATTAGAGCAAGATAGCTGACCTCGTCCGTGATAGCCGGACACAGCACCAGATGAACTTGGTCAGCGCGCCTGCGTGAGCGCGCCTGTCCTTTCGGCAGGTTGAAAGATGGTGACGCGAGTCAGAGGCCTGAGCCGAGTGCGAATGTGTGCGAATCAAGTCGTCCCTGGCGTTCGCTGCAGCACACGCCTGCCGAATATTCGTCAGCAGGATACCCGTCAGTCTGCTGCGGCACAGCAAATTCATCAGCTTGAAGGGCCTGGCGGGAGCAACCCCGTGGAGGTTCGAATCCTCTCTTCCGTATCAACCTTTGCTCGCGCTTGCACTCAGACGCGAGCGTCGGTTTGCAAGCCAACCTTCATCGCCTCGTCCACCATAGAGCGAAGCGCGAAGGTGGATTGGCAAGCCATGCGAAGGTTGTCCACCGCGAAGGTGGACCAACCGTCCATTCCGCGAACGCTTGCTTTACAATTGCCCAGCGCCTCGTGAGCCGCGCGAGGTTCACGACTCCCCGTCACGACCCTCGGATTCCTGTCTGGATACTGGATGCCGGAACCGCGCGGAGCCCGCTCGATCATCGAACACGCCGAACAGGCGGCCGCGGCCGGCGACTACACCTCCGCCGAGGACCTCTTGCGCGAAGCGGCCGGCCTTCAGGAGCAGGCGCTAGGCCCGAACCATCCAGACCTCGCCAACACGCTGAACAACCTCGGCGTCGTCTGCGAGATGACAGACAATCCGATCGACGCGGAGCACTACTTCCGCCGGGCGTATACCATCGCGACCGCGACGCTGACGCCGGACCATCCGTTCGTCGCCACGAGTCGCAAGAACCTTCACGATTTCTGCGCGGCCCGCGGACGGCCGGCGGAGTTGCCGCCGTCACCACCGGGCGTTGCAGTCTGGCTGGATGCGCCCGCGCCTGTAGCGCCACTGCGCGAGTCGTCGCGGTCAGCGAAGAAGCAGGACGTGACTCCGATTCCTCGGAAGCTATTCTTACGCCCGCTCGCTCTTGGCGCGTTGAGCGGGGGGGCCCTGCTGATCGCGATTCTCACGGTGGCCCGCCCTTGGGGCCGTCCGGTTGAGGAGACCAAATCGGCGGTGGCGACCGCGATCGCTCCGTCGCGCCAGACTCCGGCCCCGAGGCCAACGGCTCCGCCGGCCGAGCCGCTCGCGCGACCGCAACGCACCCCGAAGCCCACTCAGCCCACTCGAGACGAGGCCGATGCGAGTGGCGCCAGGCCGAGCACGCCCGCAAGCCCCGCCGTGATATCAACGGTGGCTACGGCGCAGCTCTGCACCGCCCTCAGGGACTGGCGATGCAAGGCCGCAGACAGCCAGGTTCCACCCGGGCAGATGTTCTTCTACACGCAGGTAAAATCCGCAACCGCCACCACGATTGAGCACCGCTGGTATCAGGGCAATCGCCTGCGCCGGGTGGTGCAGCTCCGCATCGAGGCGAGTCCCGGCACCGGTTATCGCACGTACAGCCGCAACACCATCAGCCGTGAGCGCGCCGGCGAGTGGCGAGTCGAATTGCGGACCGCGGATGGCACCGTGCTCCACGAAGAGCGCTTCACAGTCCAGTAGCCAGCACGCTTCTGCGCGACATCCGTTCGATCGATGTGCGTCAGTCGTTCAAGTCGCGTCGTGACGAGCGAACGGCCGGGAACGATTGGTGCCCAGATCGCCGTTTTCCGAGAGTAAATCCGACTGGGGTTTGGAAGCTCCCACGTCGCGTGCGCCGATGGTTTGAGGTAGGCTTCGGGCGAGGGAGAGGGGCCGATGATCGTCCGGGACCATCTCACCACGCTGTTCCTGCTCGGGCTGCTTGGCGCCGCGGCGGCCGCGGACGCACAGGTCCAACCAGAGCTCGCCAAGCGCTATTTCGAGGAAGCTACGAAGCTCTGCGAGCGAGACGCGGGCCGGCTGTGGGGTGTGTCGCTCTGTGGTCCGATGGTGATCGTTGACCAGGCGACCGCAACGCGTGCCACAAGCCAGCCGGAACCGGAGGGGCCGCCACCCCGCTTTTCGGGCTTCGCGGACGGCCCTGTCTCGTGGGGCGGATTACGGTGGTTCAGCTTCCCCCTGTATATGCTCACGGACAAGGCTGACGATGTACGCCAACAAATAATGCTTCACGGGCTGTTCCATCGCATTCAGCCCGAGTTGGGGTTCATAACGGAGGACGGCTTCAACGAGCATCTCGATACGCTCGAAGGGCGCGTCTGGATGAGGCTCGAATGGCGGGCACTCCGCCGGGCGGTTGAGTCGAGCGGGAGCAACCGGACCGAGGCGATCGCCGATGCGCTGGCCTTCAGGCGCGAACGCCGCCGCCGGTTTCCCGGCGCGGCGGACAACGAACGGCGCGACGAGATTCGAGAAGGGCTGGCCTCCTACACCGGCGTCGCGGCCTGGGCCAATTCGCCCGCGGATGCCCACCGTGCCGCCGCATCAGAACTCGCAGGAGGCGAATCGCAGCCGTCCTTCGTCGGAAATTTCGAAGCCGCGTCCGGACCCGCCTACGGTGTGCTGCTGGACGATGTCCTGCCGGGATGGCGCCGACAGGTTCGTGGCACCTCGGACCTTGGCGACTTGCTCTCCTCCGGAATCAATAGGCCACCGACGACGGATGTTGCCGTGGCAGCGGCGCGCTACGATGCGGCAACGCTGCGAACGGCAGAGGAGGCGCGCGATCGGGCGCAGCAGGTCCGCGTCGCCGAGTTGCGTCGACGCTTCGTTGATGGGCCCGTGCTGACGATGCCCGCCGTGGGCCGCGGGACCAGCGACACCACCGGCAGCGTCGGCATTCCGGGGGCCGGTACCGTGTTCTTTCGCAATTTCACGCAGTCCGGTCAATGGGGCCGCCTTGACGCCAACGGCGGCGTCTTGCGCGCTGCCGATGGGTCCACACTGTCCGTACCGGTTTCCGGACCACTCGAAGGGACCACTCTGCGGGGCGACGGCTGGAGCGTCACGCTGAACGCGGGATGGCTCGTGCAACCGGCGGCGCGACCTGGCTCATTTATTATCGTTCGCGAGAAGTAATCCTCCCTGCCCACTCTGGTCGTCGCCGAGGCGCACCCGCGCGCCGTCTGGCCACCACGCTGGCGGTGGTGTCATCGGCTGGACCCGCTCACCAATGACATCGCCGCGCAGGGTTTACCTACTCGCTTTAAATCGCCCGGTCGGCCCACGACGCTACGGGCCGCAGTCCACGGCATCTCACTAGGGTAAAGTCGTGTGCGAATCTGGGCGAATAAAGTCGTCGCAGGCGTTCGCTTCAGCACGCTCCGGCCCACCGTCCGTCCTTACCTGCGAGGACTCGAGGCGAAAGCGCTCTTTACTTCGTCGAGCCCGACTTTGATCGTGGCCCTGGCGAGGCGATCGAGGTCTGCCTCCGCACCGACGAAGTGGAACGTACGGTGGACGTGTCTGTACTGTTGCGCGGGCGCCAGGCTCAGGGCTGGAGACGACGTCTCGAGCTCGAAGAACGGCCCGAGCGGCGGCTTGCCCGGCTCCGGCGGGCCATCGTTATAGCTGTTGATCACATCGCCCTTGTAGGGCTCCTGCTGAATCTCCCACATCGAATTGACGTAGCGCGGCGCGCCATCCATAGGACGCGTGTACTGGACCAATGTCAGGACGTGTCCCGAGGCGTCGTAACTGGCGGCCATCTGCTGGGCCCGTAAAGGCGACAGTCCGATCTTGCTGCGATACTGGCCGTCCCCGCGGAAGAACACCGCCGAAGGCGTGATGACGAGTCGATCGGCGGGAACTTTCCCGAAGTACGCGTCGTTGACGATGGGACCGCTGCTCGACTCGGGGCCCGGCGTAAAGGGCAGGACAATCGTCGTGTCCGCCGACGGATTGAACATCCCGAGAATCCAGACGGATACGAGTCCGGTGTCAGGCTTCCACTGTGCGCTTCCCGCGTTCGTCACCGTGTTGGATGATTCGAACGCCACCGTCCGCACGGCACTGCCAGGAGACACGCCCAATAATTGCGCGACATCCTCGCTGGACAACAGACGAACCGTCCGGTCGACGTCGACCGTCATCTGGGTTCGGGAGTAGTTGACCAGCGTCATCGGTTTCCGGAAGCGCACCTCGGTCGCCGACTGGCCCGCGATATCCCAGGTGTCCCAATCAATCGGCGCCGGCACCTGCCAGTGATCGAGGTCGAACGGATCGCCGGGCTTGAAGTAGAGGGCGAACTGGCCGCCTTCAGGGCCCAGCCAGAACCGATCTTCGCCGCCGAAGACATTCATGTGCGGCTGCCGCTTGCCCGACGCGATCGCCTCCCGCCCCATCCATCCAAAGCTCGGCGCGTCGCCGCCGCCGGTCGTGCTCGTCATGACGCGTCCCTGGTACGCCGGTGCAACGGCGACCTGCGCGGATCCGGATGGGTCGGCGAGCACGACAACCTGTGTGTGTTGTCGAAGAAAGGCGACGTCCGCGTCGAAGCCAGCCGTGCGCGCCGGCGTCACTGGCTGGGTCCCACGAGAACACGTGGCGGCCGCAAGACCGATCACTCCAACGATGGCCAACCGCTGTCCCCGTCCGGCCCGCACGCGCATGGAGCGCTCATTCTACGATCACGGCGTGCGCGGAGCGGCGGTCTGGTGTTGGAGCCGCTTGACGCTCCGCTGTCGGCCTCCTAGCATCGTCCAGCCTCAACGATGTTCTTCTGGTTCAAACGACGCGAAGACCTGCTGCACGACGAGGCGCGCCAGCTCCCGTCCGGCGAGTTCGAGTTCTGCGTCATCGACGAGCACGGGAACCTCTAGCTCGATGGGAGGTCTCAGCCTGCCTCAGCTCGTCACGCTGTTCGCCGCCATCCTGGCGATCTGGTGGATCTTCAACCGTCGCGGCGGCGTGTCGTGACTGCGACGCGTGTTCAAGCCCTCGGAAAGGAGCGGCGCCGATGAAGGTCGTCTTGAGGCCGGCGACATCCTTCACATTCCCGCGAAGATCCCCACAGCTTTCTGGTTCCGAAGGGCAAGCACATCACCTACGTTGTCGTGAAGTTTCGTGCACGCTAGTCAGAGCATCAGTTGCCTCATGCGCGCTCGCTGAGCACGGGCCGTCCTGCAGTACGGTCCGCCACCCGTTGATGCCCCTCGGCTTCGACGCGTTGTGCCCCGCCTCGAGATTGCGCAGGTTTGCTGGAAAGGGTTCGAGGGAGGAGGGAACCTACTCTGGGGTATAACGGGGCTGTGTGAGCACTTCGTATGGCGCCGATCTCGAGCTCGCACGGCAATGCGCGGCCGGGGACGAACAGGCGTGGGAGCGCTTCGTCCTCGAGTACCGGCCGATCCTCTACCGCGCTGCCGATGCGCTCGACCCCTCGGGCAGCGCGCGCGATCTCGCCGATTCCCTGTACGCGGATCTCTACAGCAAGTCGCTCTTCCGCTACTTTCAGGGCCGCAGCAGCTTGGCGACGTGGCTGCGTGCGGTGCTGTCGCAACGATACGTCGATCGCATCCGCGCGAACCGGCGGATGGAGGCGCTCCCCGACGAGGAGCGCGCGATCGAGCGGGCTGACGTCCATCACTACGAGTCGCCGCGCGATCCGGCGCTAGATCCCGATCGCGGCCGCCACCTGCAACTCCTGCAAGGCGCCCTCAGCCAGGCGGTGACGACGCTCAAGCCGAAGGATCGGCTGCGTCTAGGCTGCTACTACGCGCAGGGGCTGACGCTCGCGGAGACAGGCCGCATCCTGCGCGAACACGAAGCGACGGTGTCGCGACAACTCGCTCGAACGCGGCAGGCGATTCGAGGCGAGGTCGAGCGCCGGCTTCGCGACGAGGCAGGTTTGAGCGGCGCGCAGATTTCGGAGTGCTTCGCCGCGGTGTCTGCAGATGCAGGCCCGCTCGACCTCGACAGGATGTTGGCCATACCGGCCGACCGCAAGGAAACGGCGCACGATCGTTCAAGATAATGAGGCTGATGTGACGAATCAGAAGCCCGACCGTGACGCGACGATCGATCGGCTGCTCGCCGGTCGAGCCACGCGTAGCCAGGGCCATTCCACGGACGCCTGCCTCGACGCGGAGACGCTCGCCGCGTGGGCCGACGGCGCGCTCGATGCCGGCGCGCTCGCGACAGCCGAGGCGCATGCAGCCGACTGCGCGCGGTGTCAGGCGATGCTGGCAGCGATGGCGAGGACGACGCCACTCGCCCCGGCCCAGCCCGTGGCGCCATGGTGGAAGCCGGCCTTCCGTTGGCTCGTGCCGCTGACCGCCGCTGCCGCCGCCGTGCTCGTCTGGACGATCGTCCCGCCGCGCGACGGACAGGTCACCGTGCATCAGGTCAGCGAGAGCGCCGACGGGACTCCTCCACCGCCTGTCGCAACGCCGTCTTCCCGGGAACCCGCTGCGATCGCTGTCGTGCCGCCCACGTCGGCCGTCACGCCAACACCGCGACGCGAGCAGCAGACGTTGGCGGAGGCGAAGGAGACTGACCTGTCCCGCCGAACCGCGGAAAGCACGAAGATGGACAGCGCGAAGGCGGACTCGTCCCGCCGAAGCACCGAAGGTGCGAAGGCGGAAGGCGCGGGGCCGGGGAACGACAAGAAGAGTCCAGCGGCGGACGCTCGTGTTCTTGCCGACGCGTCAGCGCGAACGGACCGGACGCGAACGGCTGCCGAGAACGCGGCGGCCGCTCCCGCGGCTCCCGCGCAGCCGATGGCGAAGACGTTCTCGTTCGGCGCTGCCGAGACGGTCATCGTGTCTTCCAATCCAGCGAGCCGGTGGAGGATTCTTCAAGGCGGACAGGTGCAGCGCTCGGCGGACGGCGGCGCGACCTGGCAGACGCAGACGACCGGTGTCAACGACACGCTGTCGGGAGGCTGGTCGCCCTCGCCTTCCGTTTGCTGGCTCGTGGGGCCCAGGGGCATCGTGCTGCGGACATCCGACGGCCGCAACTGGACACGGATTTCCTTTCCCGAAGCCGTTCCGCTCACCTCGATCCGCGCCACGGACGACCAGACCGCCACCGTCACCACAGCGGACGGCCGGCAGTTCGTCACGGAGGATGGCGGGCGCACGTGGACTCGAAAAGAGTTCTAGGGTTCTAGGGTTCTAGGGTTCTAGGGTTCTAGGGTTCTAGGGTTCTAGGGTTCTAGGGTTCTAGGGTTCTAACGTTCTGCGCCGCTGAACCTTAGAACCTTAGAACTTTGGAACCTTAGAACCCTTTGCAAGAAATCCGGGCGGCTCCGTTCAAGGGACATGACCCCCAGAAGGAGCCTCACAATGAGATTACGAATCTGGCTTGCGGCGCTGCTGATTGCGGCAGGTGTCCTCGGTTCCCGGACCTCGACCCCGGTCGCGCACGCCCGCGACAGCGCCCCCGATCAGGGCACGTCCTCACTCGACGATCAGGTCGACCTGGCCGTCACGGTTTACAACTCCGACATCGCGTTGGTACGCGACGTGCGCGAGCTGCAGCTGCCACGCGGCGGCTTCGATCTGCGCTTCATGGACATCGCGGCCACGGTGAATCCGGCGACCGTTCACTTCCGCTCGCTGACCGAGCCATCGCGCGTCAGCGTCCTCGAGCAGAATTACGAGTACGACCTGCTCGAACCGGAGAAGCTGCTGCGCAAGTACGTGGGCCGCGACGTCACGCTGGTGCGGCGGCGAGCGGAGAACGGACAGACGCGCGAGGAAGAAGTGAAGGCACGTCTCCTCAGCTACAACAATGGACCGGTCTGGCAGATTGGCAATGAAATCGTGACCGGCTTGAACGCCGATCACATCAAGTTTCCCGAGCTGCCGGGGAATCTCTTTACACACCCGACGCTGATCTGGACGCTCGACAACACCGGCGGCGGACGCCATCGAGTCGAAGCGTCGTATCTCGCGGGCAAGTTGTCGTGGAACGCAGACTACGTGCTCACGGTCGCACGCGACGACAAGGCCGCCGACCTGGACGGCTGGGTCACGCTCGTCAACGGCAGCGGCACTTCGTTCAGAAAGACCAAGTTGCAGCTCGTTGCCGGCGATCTCAATCGCGTCCGCCAGGTCTTCTCGCGGGCGATGGAGATGAACGCCAAGATGGCCGACGCGGCCGCGGCCGCGCCGATGGCACAGGAGTCGTTTTCGGATTACCACCTCTACACGCTCGGGCGAAAGACGACGATCAACAACAGCGAGACCAAGCAGTTGAGCATGCTCAACGGCACCGGCGTTCCGGTGCGCAAACGCTACGTCGTCGATGGCCAGGCGTTTTACTACCGCAATGCGCAGCATCCCGGCTCGCCGCTGAAAGACACCGTGCAGGTCTACTACCAGTTCAAGAACGAGGAGCGCGCCGGGCTGGGGATGCCGATGCCCGCGGGCGTGGTGCGTGTGTATCAGGCCGACTCCAAGGGCGGGACGCAGTTCGTCGGCGAGGACCGGATCGCGCACACACCGAAGGACGAGGAATTGAACCTCAAGATCGGCAACGCGTTCGACGTCGCCTGCGAGCGCAAGCAGACGGACTTCCAGCGGATCGCGTCGGGCGTCTACGAAATCGAGTACGAAATCACGCTGCGCAACCACAAGGCAACGGCGATCGCCGTCGAGGTCAACGAGCCGATCGGCGGAACGTGGCGGATGTTGCGGTCGTCACATCAGTGGACGAAGACCGACGCGTGGGCCGCAGGATTCAATGTGCCGGTGTCGAGCGATGGCACGGCGGTGCTGAAGTATCGCGTGAGGGTGACGTACTGACCTCACGCACAAAGGTCACGGAGGAGAGCAGAGAACACAAAGGGCGGCGCCGTCTTTTGTGTCCTCTGTCTACCTCTGTGTCCTTGTCGTCGATCGGTATTGTTCGAGCAGCTTTCGATACTCGGGATCCAGCCCGCGCTCGTTGATGCCGGAGGTGATGGTGCGCAGCAGCCGCCGCGCCCGGCGCCGATCGGCGGAGTCGATGTCCGCATTGGCCTGACGGGCGAGGCGTTGCAGCGCGTCGCGCAGCCGGCCCAGGCTCTCCATCCGGCGCCCTTCATCGCGGAGGCCGGCCTCAAGCGCGAACACGGCGCCAACCTGCCGCGCTTCCGCGTCGTCCTCCGCCCGTTCGCGCGACAGGGCGCTCTTGACGTCCTTCTGCTTCGACAGTTCCGCGGCGCGCGCGACGAATCCGGCGACATCGCGAAGCCCGCCGAAGTCGCTCGCGAGCTCCTGAAGAAGATGGACAGTCGCCGCCGGACTGGTCGATGCGGCAATCTTCTGCTGTCGGCTGCCCAATAGCTGATCGATCAACGGTTCGTCCCGCGGTTTCGTGCCGCTTTTCATCGCCTGCAGCTCGAGCCACTCGATCGCCTCCATCGCGACCGGTACCGGCGGCAGCGTATGCCCGCCCTCGAACACGACGACGCGATGCGGAGTCGTCAGCGCGCGATCCAGCAGTCGCATCTCGATGTAGTTGAAGTCTTCGGAGCCGGCCGTCCCGAACACCGCGAACGGCAGCGACTTGCGCGGCTGACTGTCCGGATAACCGGCGCTCGACGCAATCACGCCGGCAATCGCCTTGGTCCCAGCGGCGACGCCCATCGCTACACGCGCGCCGCCGGACAGGCCGGTCAGATAGAACCGCTTGGGATCGATGTTGAAGCGCTGACCCAGATCGGTCGACATCGCCTGAATACTCGTGGCAGACACCTGCCACGGTCCATTCCGCGAGTTGTTCGAGCCGGCGACGATAT
>Ga0207641_10000874_pt1 | contig 31545 bp, 23 predicted proteins | sample KBSSwiS62_FD_184306 | JGI IMG/M metagenome (GOLD analysis project Ga0207641, IMG submission 184306) | Switchgrass rhizosphere microbial communities from Kellogg Biological Station, Michigan, USA - KBS Switchgrass S6-2 (SPAdes) (version 2) | ecosystem: Host-associated > Plants > Roots >... | reverse complement strand
GTCACGTCGAATTCCTGGAGGATCTGCACGAAGCGGAAACGTTCTTCGCGTCATCGGAACCGTATTTCTGCATCATGCGGCGCGACGCGCTGGATGAATTCCTCGCCCGCGGGGTGAAGCTCGACGTTCGGCTCGAGCGGCGCGGGATGTGGGCGACGTCGGGCCGCGTCTTGTGGCGCAATCAAATCCCCACCGCGCGGTTCGTGGTCGTCACCAAGCCGCGGTAGAATCGCCGGCATGCTGCGTCTTTCACGACTCCTGCTGTTGGTGATCCTTCTCCCGGCCGCGCTGAATGCGCAGCGAGGGGGCGGAAGCGGCAACGCCGCCGACGTCGGGCCGTTTGGTGCGCTCCGCTGGCGCAGCCTTGGCCCGGCACGTGGCGGCCGCTCCATTGCCGTCGCCGGAAGCACGTCCCGCCCGAATGAGTACTACATGGGCGCGACGGGTGGCGGTCTGTGGAAGACGACCGACGGCGGCACGACGTGGAAGCCGGTGACCGACGGTTTGATCAACTACTCCTCTGTCGGCGCGGTGGCCGTCGCGCCCTCGAATCCCGACGTCGTCTACATCGGCACGGGCGAGGCCGACATTCGCGGCAACATCATTCAGGGCGGCGGCGCCTACAAGTCCACGGATGGCGGGAAAACCTGGACGCACATCGGACTGACCGAGACTCAGGTGATTGCAAAGATCCGGGTCCATCCGACGAACCCGGATGTGGTGTACGTCGCAGCCTTCGGTCATCACGCGGCGCCGAACCCGGAGCGCGGCGTGTACCGGTCGAAAGACGGCGGCAAGACGTGGGAGAAGATCCTGTTTCGCGACAACAAGACAGGCGCCAACGAGCTGATCATCGATCCGAACAACCCCCAGGTCATCTATGTCGCGCTGTGGGAGGCGTCTCGCAACGCCTACGAGATGTCGAGCGGTGGACCCGGCAGCGGCATCTTCAAGTCGACTGACGGCGGCGATCACTGGACCGAGATTTCTCGGGCTCCAGGATTGCCCAAAACGATGCTCGGCAAGATCGGCCTTTCGGTGTCGGGCGCCGACTCCAATCGCGTCTATGCCCAGATCGAAGCGGACGACGGCGGCTTCTTCCTGTCCGACGACGCCGGCGCGACATGGCAGAAGGTGAGTGAACGCCGCGATTTGCGCCAGCGGGCTTTCTATTACACGCGCGTCTACGCCGACCCGAAGGTGAAAGACACGGTGTGGGTCCTGAACGTCAACATCTACAAGTCCACCGACGCCGGCAAAACGTGGAAGTCGGTCGCCGTTCCACACGGCGATAACCACGACCTGTGGATCGCGGCCAACGATTCGAACCGGATGATCGAAGCCAACGACGGCGGCGGCACGGTGTCCGTGAACGGCGGCGAGACCTGGACGCCCGAGACGATGCCGACCGCGCAGTTCTACCATGTCATCACCACCAGGCACGCGCCGTATCACATCTGCGGCGCCCAGCAGGACAACAGCACGGCGTGTGTGTCCAGCCAGCCCGCACCGGGCGGTCCCGGGGGATCCGGCGGCGGCGCCGACCAGGTGTTCTACTCGGTGGGTGGCGGCGAGAGCGGCTACATCGCCAGCGATCCCCGCAACCCGGACATCTTTTTCGCCGGCAGCTACGGCGGCTTGATCTCCAGACTCGATCGCCGGACCGGTCAGGAGCGCGCGATCAATCCGTACCCGGATAATCCGATGGGTTATGCGTCGGCCGATATCGTGGAGCGCTTTCAGTGGACGTTCCCGATCGTGCTCGCGCCGACCGATCCGGGGACGCTGTACGTCGGATCGCAGCACGTCTGGAAATCAACCAACCAAGGACAGAGCTGGACCAAGATCAGCCCCGATCTGACGCGGCACGATCCCAAGACCATGGGCGCCTCCGGCGGTCCGATCACGAAGGACAACACCGGCGTCGAAACCTACGCGACGGTCTTCACCATCGCGCCCTCCGCGCGCGACGCCAACGTCATCTGGGCTGGATCCGACGACGGCTACGTGCAGGTGACGCGAAACGGCGGCACCAACTGGAAGAACGTAACGCCCAAGGCGCTGGGCGAATTGGCGCGCATCAGCCTGATCGAAGCGTCGCCGTTCCGAGCCGGCACCGCCTACGTCGCCGCGAATCGCTATCAGCAGGACGACTTCAAGCCGTACGTGTTCCGCACCGACGATTACGGGGAGACGTGGACGTCGATCACGGCGGGCGTCGGCGCCAACGACTTCGCGCGCGCGATCCGCGAAGACGTCAAGCGCCCGAAGCTGCTGTACCTCGGGACCGAGCACGGCATCTACGTCTCGTTCGACGACGGCGCGAACTGGCAGTCGCTGAGGCAGAACCTGCCTGACACGCCGGTGCACGACATCGCGGTCGAGGAGCGCGACCTGGTCATCGCAACACACGGCCGCGGGTTCTACGTCATGGACAACATCTCGCCGCTCCGGCAAGGCGGCCTGCCGGCCACCAGCACCTTTCAACTGTTCAAGCCGGAGGATGCGCGGCGTGGCCTCGATCGCTCAGTGGCGATCGACTATTACCTGAAGCAGCCGGCACAGAAGGTGACGATGGCGTTTCTCGATGCCCAGGGCAAAACCATCCGCACGTTCACCGGCACGCCGGCCGATGCTGAACGAAAGCCGCCGTCACCTGGCGACGACGACGGGCCGCGCCGTCCGCCGGAGCCGCATCCGGCGGTCAGCGCGGGCTTGCACCGGCTGACCTGGGACATGCGCTACCCTGGCGCGACCGACTTTCCAGGTCTTGTCATGTGGGCCGCCAGCGCTCGCGGCCCGATGGCGCCTCCTGGCACCTACCAGGTACGTGTGACGGCCGACGCCGAGACCGCGACGCAGCCGTTCGCGATCGCGCGCGAGCCGCGCCTGCTGAAGGACGTCACCGATCAAGATCTGCAGGAAGAGTTCGATCTGGCGATGCGCGTCCGCGACAAGTCCAGTCAGGCCAACGAGGCCGTGCTGCTCGTGCGCGGCATCAAGGCGCAGATCGACGACCGCAAGAAGAAGCTCGATGCGAAGTCAGCCGCGGTGGCGAAAGCGCTCGACGACTTCGCGGCGGCGCTGAGCGCGATTGAGGGCGATATCTATCAGGTGAAGCTGCAGAGCAGCCAGGACCCGTTGAATTTTCCGATCAAGTTGAACAACAAGATCGCCGCGCTGCAGGGCGTGATTGAAAGCGCCGATGTCCGGCCGACCGAGCAGGCGTATTCGGTGTTCCGGACGCTCTCCAACGCGCTCGACGAACAACTGGGCAAACTGGACACGACGTCGAAGACGCGCATGCCGCCGGTGAATCAGCTGCTGCAGCGGCTGAAGCTCGATCCGATCAAGGCGGAACCGCTGAAGCCGGAGCCGGCGAAGGCGACGGCGCAGCCGTAGGACCAAGTCAGGAAGGCAGGAGGGCAGGAGGGCAGGAAGGGAAGGCCGCAGGGCAGAAAGGCAGGAAGGAAAGGTAGAAAGGTGGGGAGGTGGCAAAGCAGGCCGATAGCGGAACCTGCGGATTTACATGCGGAAGCTCGTTGCAATTCCTGCTACGTTGGTTGCCCCTCATCTACATATCCTGGGCTTTTGAGGCGGAACACCTCGTGCACGTTCGACCCGCATGAATCAATGGCGCGAGGACATGAAAGAACGGACGCACAGGTTTGCCGTCGAGGTGATCAACTTTCTCCAGGGGCTGCCGGATCGTTCTGAGACTCGTCGGATCAAAGATCAACTTCTGGGCGCCGCATGCGGCGTGGACGGCAACTGGCGCGCGGCATGTCGAGCGCGTTCCCACAAGGAGTTTGCGGCGAAGCTCGGCACTGTCCTCGAAGAAGCCGACGAGGCCGAAGGTTGGCTCGACATCCTGCACGACGCGAAGCTAAGCAGGCGGGGGAATTGAGCCGGCTGCGAAAAGAGTCGAAAGAACTTCGAGCGATCTTCGCGAAGGCCTGCAGGACGGCGAACGACAATGAGAACGGAAAGCGGACCAAGTCCAGTCGATAAGATCCTTCCTGCCTTCCCTTCCTGCCTTTCCCTTCCTGCCTTCCTACTGCCTTCTGCCTTTCCTTCCCGCCTTCCTGCCTTGCTGCCATCCTGCCTTGCAGGCTGCGGCCTTCCCGCTATTTCGCCAGATGGAACGGGACACTGGTGACGACCGTGTTCGGCCGGAACAGCAGCGCGCCCTTGATGAGCAACGCGCGCTGATTGTGGAGCAGGTGTTGCCACCATCGCGCCGGTACGAATTCCGGGAGAATGACCGTCACGTAGTCGTCGGGCCGCTCATTCTCGACCTGCTCGATGTATTCGAGCAGCGGCTCCATCACCGATCGGTAGGGTGAGGGCAGCACGATCAGTTGCGCGCGTCCGCCCCACGTCGCCCATTCGCGCTGCACCTGGTCCGTCGCCGCCGGATCCACGTCCACGTACACGCCTCGCACATCGTCCGACAGTGTTTCCGAGTAGCGGAGCGCCTCGACTACCGCACGCTGGATGCCGCCGATCGGGATGAGGACGGTGTTGTGCACCTTGCGCTGCGGCGTGTAATTGCGCAGCGTCAGCTGGGCCCCGACGTGATCGTAATGCCGGCGTGTCGCGCGGAACACCATGACGATGATCGGGATCAGCACCAGGACGATCCACGCGCCTTCGAACGTCTTGGTGACGGCGACGATGATCAGGACCACGCCGGTCGTGACCGCGCCGAAGCCGTTGATGAGCGCGCTCGTCTTCCAGCCCGGGTCGCGCGTCTGCCGCCAGTGGATGACCATGCCGGTCTGCGACAGCGTGAAGGAAATGAACACGCCGATCATGTAGAGCGGCAGCAGCGACTGCGTGTCGCCCCGGAACACGATGATCAGCAGGGCGGCGAACGCCGACAGCACCAGGATGCCGTTCGAGAAGGCGAGCCGATCGCCCTGATTCATGAACTGGCGAGGCAGAAAGCCGTCGCGCGACACGATCGACGCCAGGCGTGGAAAGTCCGCATAGGCGGTGTTGGCGGCGAGGACGAGGATGAGCGTGGTTGCCGCCTGGACCAGGTAATAGATTGGCCCCCGCCCGAATACGGCGCGTCCGAGTTGCGACACGCCCGATTCGGCCGGCGTCGGGATCACCTGATAGGCGTGCGCCAGAAACGTGATGCCGAGGAACATCGCAATCGCAAGCATCGCCATCGTCACGAGGGTGGCGGCCGCGTTCTTGGCCTCGGGCGGGCGGAACGCCGGCACGCCATCCGACACCGCCTCAACGCCGGTCATCGCCGTGCAGCCGTTGGCGAACGCCGTCAGCAACAGGAACGTCGTCAGCGGCTTCGCCTCGCCGAGCGCGCTCGGGTGTTCGATTGGCACGAGATCGCCCGTGAGGTAGCGGTACAGGCCCGCGGCGATCAGCAGGAAGATACAGACGACGAAAAAGTAGGTCGGAATCGCGAAGATCTGTCCGGATTCCTTCAGGCCACGCAGGTTGCCGACGGTCAGCATGGCGAGGAAGACGAGACACAACTCGACGCGGTAGGGGTCGAGACCCGGAAAGGCCGACGTGATGGCGAGCACGCCGGCGGAAATACTCACCGACACCGTCAGCGTGTAGTCGACCAGCAGCGACGCGGCCGCGATGAGGCCGGCCATCGGGCTGATGTTTTCCTTCGCAACCCGGTACGCGCCGCCGCCCGTCGGATACGCGTGGATCGTCTGCCGGTACGAGAAGGCGACGACCGCGAGCAGCGCCGTGATGACGAGGCTGATGGGAATGGCGTAGACGAGAGCGGCCGTTCCCGCGACCAGCAGCGTCGCGACGACGAAATCGGTTGCATACGCGACCGACGACAGCGCGTCTGACGACAGCACGGCCAGACCGGTGACGCGCGACAGGCGTTCGTGATGCGCCAGGTGCGACGGGATCGGCTTGCCGAGGAGAAAACGTTTGAGTGTAGGAAAGGAGGATTCTTCAGCCACGCGGGCGCCGGCTCATGGTCAAGCGACAGCATGCTATCATACGCGGTTTTTGGAGCGCGGTTTTCGATTGCGGATCGCCCGACGATACCTCGTGAGCGGCCGCGTCCAGGGCGTCGGCTTCCGATTTTTTGCCGAGGCGGTGGCGCAGCGCGAAGGACTGCACGGCTGGGTTCGCAATCTGCCGGACGGCTGCGTCGAGGCGCTGGCGGAAGGCGAGGCGGATGCGGTCGATCGGTTCGAGCACGCGATCGGTCATGGCCCGTCCGGCGCTCGCGTCGAGCGCGTGGACGTCGACCACATCCCGCCGAGCGGGCGCGACACAGGATTCACGACCAGATGACGATGGATCTCAAAGCGAAAATTCGCCACGTGCCCGACTTCCCGAAAGCCGGCATTCTGTTCTACGACATCACGACGCTGCTGCAGGATCCGGCGGGATTTCGCGCCGCGGCCGACGGACTGTCGCAGCCCTTCAAAGGTCAGGGCATCGACGTGGTCGTCGGGATCGAGAGCCGCGGATTCATCCTCGGCGCCGTCGTCGCCGATCGGATCGGCGCCGGCTTTTCGCCGGTGCGTAAGCCCGGCAAGCTGCCGTCGACCTGCGTTCGCGCGACCTATTCCCTCGAGTATGGGACCGACACGCTCGAGATGCACCAGGATGCCGTTCATCCGGGACAACGCGTGCTGATCGTCGACGATCTGCTCGCAACCGGTGGAACCGCCCGCGCCACGCTCGATCTCGTGCGCGGCGTCGGCGGCCAGGTCCATGGCCTGGCGTTTCTGATCGAGCTGGTCGCGCTGAACGGCCGGGCAAAGCTGGCGGGCGAGCAGATCTCGACGGTTCTCCAGTATTGATCCCGATCGCGGCGGCGATCGTCGTAGCGGTTGCGATCCTCTGGGTGGCGCACGCCCTCGTGGCCGAGTTGCGGGCCGCACGAACCGAGGCCACGCGCACCCGCGCACTCGCGGTGCTGCAGACGTTCTCTCCCGGAATTGCCGCCGCTCATGCCGATCCGCGTGTGTTGATTACATGGGTCCCGCTCGCGCGCGCCGCGCGCCAGTTGCTGCCCGCGGAATTCGCCCTGCTGGATGCCGCGGCCGGTGGGTCGTTCCCGTTCAACACGGAGCGAATACAGGCGGCACACGCGCAGTGGACGGCCGAGTGGCTGGCGTGGGAGCGCGCGCATGACGCCGAGTACAAACTGAAGGCCGCAGTGCTCGACCGCGAGCTGGCGTCGGGCGAGTCGGCGGTGGTCCGAGCCCGCCTCGAAGCAGTCGAGCGCGAAAAGCTCGATCTGTATCAGCGCCATTACCAGGAATACGTGCAGATTGCCAAGGCGCTGCAATCGCTCTTCTGAGGCTGTTCAGGATTGATGCGAGTTGTTCCGTCGTAACACACAATAGAGCAAGACCCGTCCCTGCAATGTATTAGGTATCTCTACTCATCCCTGAACGCCTCGATATGTCACATTACGAGGCAACCCGTCATTCAGTCAGCCAGCCCCGATGTTTCGCGCTAACTCGCTTCCTACGTAGGGGATCCACGCCTCGAGGCCGCCCGGCCGCCATCTTGCCACTCTGACGCTAGAGTCCTTTCATTACCTTTGGTGTCACTTGTTATGACTGAGAAGCGCTCCCCTTCGCTTTTCGCACGCCTCCAGCGGCCTGCGATTGTCCTCGCCCTCATTGCCTCGTCCGCTCTAACGCTGCGTGGGTCGTCCGCGGAGCATCGCGCGCTCCTGTCGAGCGACCTGTTCGCGCATCAGGCCAAACGCACGAACGCCAAGGCGCGCGTGATCGTGCGCGGCACCGACGCCGAGCTCGACGCGCTCGCGTATCGCCACAAGCTTCAGATCGTTCGACGCCTCGAAGGCGCGGCGGTGGTGTTTGCGAACAGCGATGAAGTCGCGCGCCTGGCCGCCGACGGCGGCGTGAACCTCTTGTCCGGCGACGCAGAAGTACGGCCGTCGATGACAATCTCGATCAAGGCGACCGCTGCCGATCAGACATGGAGTGGCAGTCCGGGGCTGCTCGGGATCGGGTCAATCCCTGGCGTCACCGGCCAGGACATCGGCATCGCCGTCATCGACTCGGGCATCTCGCCGCACGCCGCGCTCGCGAACAAAGTGGTCGCGAACATCAGCTTCGTCACCGGCGATTCGTCGGTTCTCGACGCGTTCGGCCATGGCACACACGTCGCCGGCATCATTGCCGGCACCGGCAGCGTCGCGTCCTCTGTGACGCCGCTCTACAAGGGTGGCATAGCGCCCGGTGTCAAGCTGGTCAACGTCCGGGTGCTCGGCGCGAACGGCAGCGGTCTGACGAGCGACGTCATCGCGGGGATCGAATGGGCCATCAACAACCGCGCGAAATACAACATTCGCGTCATGAACCTGTCGCTGGGCCACCCGGTGTTCGAGTCGTGCGTGACGGACCTGCTCTGTCAGACGGTCCAGAAGGCCGTCGACAACGGCATCGTGGTCGTCGCATCGGCCGGCAACTCCGGCAAGAGTGTTGACGGGCGGACGGTGCTCGGCAGCATCACGGTCCCCGGAAACTCGCCGGTCGCGCTGACGGTCGGCGCCCTGAACACCTGGGGCACCGCCGGCCGCAGCGACGACAACGTGACAACCTACAGCTCTCGCGGGCCCACGCGTTACGACAACATCGTCAAGCCGGATCTCGCGGCACCGGGCAACAAGATCGTTTCGCTCGAGGCGCCGGGCGCTTTCCTGGCGGGAATGTATCCGTTCCTCCACAAGGCCGGCACGGGCTCGAACGCGTATATGCAGTTGAGCGGAACGAGCATGGCGGCGCCGATGATCAGCGGCGGCGTCGCGCTGCTGCTGCAGGGCCAGCCGAGCCTCAGCGCCGCGCAGGTGAAGCTGGTCCTCCAGAGCGGCTCAACCTTCGTGTCAGACGGCGGCTTGATGGGCGCCGGCGCCGGCAGCGTGAACATCTGGTCCGCCCGACAGTACGCGTCGAAGGGTCTGGTCTCGAGTGTGTTGAGCGCCGTGCTGGGCGCGAGCGGCGCGTCGTACTGGGATGCCGGCACGTTGGCCGACCGGATGAACAAGGGCCTTGGCCTCCGGCTGTTGTCCGTACTCGAAGCGCCGCTGGCGTTCCTCAACCCGTCGATGCTTCAGTACGGCGATCTGAACCTGATTGGCCTGCTCAACCCGCTGCGTCTGGTGTCGCCGAAGATGCTGCAGTGGGGACAGATCGGCACCTGGACGAACAACCAGCAGATCATCTGGGGCGACACGGTGTACGACCCGCAGGGACAGCAAATCATCTGGGGCGACGCCGACACCACCGACGACAACCAGATTATCTGGGGTGACGCGGTGTTGACCTCGTCGGATCCGCGGTAATTCGTGGCTGGCGGGACTTCCTCGAACGATCGATCGGCTCAGCGCGCCCCGTCGGGGGCGCTGAAGCCGTATGTCGGCGTCGTGGTCGCGATTGGCGCGGCCGTCATTCTGCACTCGCTTGCCGGCGTCGCGTTCGTGCCACGCCCCTACGAGTGGATGCTGTTCGCGGCGCTCGCGATTGCCACCGGATCCTTCAGCGTCAAGATCGCCTCGGTCGTCGCGACGATCTCCATCTCCGACACGTTCTTCATCACGCTCGCGCTCCTGTTCGGCCCCGCGCCGGCGGCGATCGCCGTCGCCGTCGACAGCCTGATCATGTCGTGGCGGCTCGGCCACGCGTCGCGGCGCATCATGCTGAACATGGCGGCGCCGGCGGTCTCGATCTGGGCCGGCGCGCAGATGTTCTTCCTGATCGCGCGCGTCCCCGCGCTCGCACACAGCGACGTCGCAGTCGGATCGCTCATCGGTCCGCTGTTGCTGATGACGCTGATCTACTTTGCGCTCAATTCCGGCCTCATCGCCACGGCCGTCGGCCTTGAATCCGATCAATCGCCGCTGGACATCTGGCGCCGCCACTTCCAGTGGCTTGGTATCGGCTACATGGCGTCGGCGTCGCTGGCGTTCTGTTTCGTGCTGCTCATCCAGCAGGTCAGCTTTCTCGCAGCCATCGTCATTCTGCCGTTGCTGGCGGTGTTCCATCTCACGCTGAAGGCGTCGTACGGCCGGCTCGAAGACGCGCGCCGGCATCTCGCGGATGTCGACCGCCTCTATCTCTCGACGGTCGAAACGCTCGCGATGGCCATCGACGCCAAGGACGATGTCACGCACAGCCATGTGCGGCGCGTGCAGGCGTACGCCGTCGGCATGGCGCGGGCGCTCGGGTTCACCGACGAGTCGACGCTGAAGGCCATCGAAGCCGCCGCCCTGCTTCATGACACCGGCAAATTGGCGGTGCCCGAGCACATCCTCAACAAGCCCGGCAAACTGACACCATCCGAGTTCGAGAAGATGAAGCTTCACGTGGACGTCGGGGCCGACATCCTGTCGCTCGTCGATTTCCCGTATCCGGTCGTGCCGATCGTGCGCTGTCATCATGAGAACTGGGACGGCACCGGCTACCCGCGCGGCGTCAAGGGCGAAGCGATCCCGATCGGTGCGCGCATTCTGTCGGTGGTCGACTGTTTCGATGCGCTGACGTCCGATCGCCCGTATCGCCGCGCGATGACGGAGGAGGCCGCACTTGGGATTCTGCGGGAGCGCAGAGGCAAGATGTACGACCCGGCGGTGGTCGACATGTTCATCAAGGTCTTCCGCGATATTCCCGTCGGCAGCCACGACGGCGCGGAAACCACGGAGGTGATGCAGCGCATCGCGCAGTCGAAGCACGAGGCGCCGGCGCCGGTGGTCGAGGCGGCCGCCGGACCGTCGACCTTCGCGGCCTCGAGCAACCTCCTCGCGTGCGTCAGCCTGGCGCGTGTCGCGGGCGGGGAAGGCAGCCTGACGGACGTGCTCGCCCTCTCGTCCACTCTGGTCAACGACATTCTGCCGGAGGCGACTGGCGCCTGGTTTGTTCCGGACCACTCGCGCGATCAACTCGTGGTGGCCGACGCCTTCGGGCCGGCGGCGGCGACGCTCGCGGGATTCTCCCTCGATGTCGGTGACCGTCTGACCGGTTGGGTCGCCGCCAGCCGCCAGCCGATCCTGAACTCGGACGCCTCACTCGATCTGGCGGGCCGTCAACAAGGCAACGAACCGCGCCTGCTGACGTGTATGAGCGTGCCGCTGATCGCCGGAGAGACGCTCGTGGGCGTCCTGAGTCTTTATTCCCGGGAGCCTGAAGGGTTCAACGACGATCGCGGGCGGTTGATTCAAATGATCGCGCCGCACCTGGCGACCGCGATCAACGCCGCTGTCCGGAACGCGACCGCCAAAGGCGCCCCGGTCGCCGCTGACAAGACCCAGGCCGCGGTGCCGCTTCGTCTCGTTTCCGCTCGCTGACGCCCTCCAGCTTCCCGCACGCTTGAGTTACACTTAAGGTTTGCAGGATCGGCGCCCGTAGCTCAGGTGGATAGAGCACTGGTTTCCTAAACCGGGGGCCGCAGGTTCGAGTCCTGCCGGGCGCAAAACCAGTCATCGGTCTTCCAGTCATTAGTCGTCAGTCATGAAGAGAACAGAACGGCATCACCTCAAAGAAAACGAGTTGCAGAACCTGGCGCGGCAGGCGCGCGAGGGCTTCGAGTCAAGGCGCCGCGAGACGACCTTGATCATCGGCGCCCTCGCGGTCGTCGGCCTCTTGGCGGTCGGTTATTTCGTCTGGCACGAGCGGGTCGAAAGCCGTGCGCACACCCTGCTGGCCGAGGCGCTCGTCGCACAGAGCGCGCGCGTCGGCGCGCCGGCTGCGCCAGGACAGCCAGGAGCCGGTGGTCTCAGTTACCTGACGGAGCGCGACAGAGCCCAGGCCGCGGTCGCCAAGTTCAAGGCGACCGCCGACGCGTATCCCTCCACCGACGCTGGCATCTTTGCTCGCTACCAGGAAGGTGCGACCTGGACCTATCTCGGCAGTCCCACGCAGGCCGTCAGCGCCTATCAGCAGGCAATCGATCGCGCCGGCGACAGTATCTACGGTCAGATGGCGCGGCTTGGCATGGCGCAGGCCCAAGCGCTCGACGGCAAGTACGAGCAGGCGATCAATGGCTTCAAGGAGCTGGCGCAGCGCAAGGATGGACCGCTGCCCGTGGATGGCATCCTGATGCAACTGGGCAAGGCGTATCTGGACGCCGGTAAGCGCGCGGACGCGCAGCAGACCTTCACGAGGCTGGTCGAGGAGTACCCGGAGTCACCCTTTACCGGGGATGCGCGGCGGGAACTGGAGACACTCAAGAAGACGTAACCGCCGAGAGGGTGAAGCTCGGAGAATGAGGCTCTGCGGTCTCCGCGCGCTCAGCGTTTCAGCTCGTGCTGGAAGCGGTAGGACAGGATCTTGTAAATCAGCTTCGCGCACAGAAAGTTCGGCGCGACATGGCCGGCCATCGGCGACAGTTCCACGATGTCGCAGCCGACGACGGTGCGGCGCTCGATAACCGCTCGCAGCAAGGCCAGCGTTTCATACCAGGACAATCCACCGGGTTCCGGCGTGCCCGTCGCTGGCATGATCGCCGGGTCGAGGCCGTCGACGTCGATGGAGATGTACACCGTGTCGGTCAGCGACTCGACGACGCGATCGATCCAGCGCGGATCGGCGCGCATGTTGTAGTCGTAGAAGATCGTGGTCCGGAGGCCGGGCGCAGCGGCGGCTTCTTCCGGTGAGAGGCTCCGAATCCCCACCTGCGTGGTCGGCGCAAAATCGAGCGTCCGCCGCATCGCGCACGCATGGTTGTGCGGCGTGCCCATGAACGAGTCGCGGAGGTCGGCGTGTGCGTCGATCTGCAGCACCGACAGACCGGGATGTTTCGCCGCCACCGCGCCGACGACAGCCGGCGTGATCGAGTGCTCGCCGCCGAGGACAAGCGGAAACTTGTCCCGGTTGACCAGCTCAGACGCGACCCGCCGGATCTCGCACACGACCTCGTCCATGCCCGCGAAGGGGAACTCCATCTCCGGCAGCGTGTAGATGCCGATACTGTGGACGTCGGTTTGGGTTTCCTCGTCCCACAACTCGATGTGAGACGACGCCACCAGAATCTCGTGCGGCCCGTTGCGCGTGCCCGAGACGTAGGACGTCGTGCGATCGAGCGGAACGGGAAGGATGACGACGCGGGCGTTGGCGAAATCGGTCGTCGTGGGAGTGGTGCCGCCGAACTCGCCCAGCGCGAGCTGATCGTACTCAAACGGTAGGTTCATTCACTTCCTCGACGAAGCGCGCGTTGGGAACGGTCTGACCGTCGACCGTCATGACGCGGCCGGCCAGGGTGAAGACCGGCGCGGTCCGCTTGGCGAGCAGCGGTGGCGCCGTGATGGCGAGGGCGCTGGCGAGGATCGGCAGCGCAATCGTCGCGTCGGCCTGAACCGACACTCTGGCGGAATCGGTCGCGAGCTTGCCCCAGCTCTGCGCCTCTTCGAGGCTCGAACCCGACGCGCCCCCGAAATACGGCACGTCGGTGACGATTTGCAGGGCGTAGCGGTGGCCGCCGACCTCGTCGCTGTAGAACTCGGCCTGCACGCTCGCCTGGTTGATGAAGTTCTTGGGTGTTCCGCCGCCCAGGACGACCGATGCCGTCCGAGGCCGGCGGATCACGAGGTTCGCCGATTCGACGATGTCGCCGATGATGTCGATGTGGCCGGTGCCGGGCGCCTTTTGACGCGACTGTGAGAGGCCCATTCCGATCGAAGAGTCGGCGATGGCCGGGCAGAAAATCGGCACGTTGGCGCGGAACGCCGCGGTCAGAATGCCTTCCCGATTCGTCGTCTTCCAGAGGTGCCCGCCGAGCAGGTGGAGGAACTCGCGTGTGGTAAACGGCCGCGCCTCGAGCGTAGTGGCGAAATCCGCGATCCAATTGTCGTTGGAGATGAACTCTTCTTCGCTCGCGTACGTGTCGTACACGCGATCGATCCGCTCTTCCGCCAGCGCCGCATCATCCGCGTGCGGCGATCCGACGTAGTGGTGCTGCCCGCGCGTCTCGTGCAGATCGTGGTAAAGGTTCGCGCCAGTCGACACCAGGCAGTCGACGTAGCGATGAAGGATCAGGTGGGCGACTATCATGCGCAAGCCACCCGCCGACAGCGCTCCCGCCATCCCCATGAAAATCGTCACGTCGTCCTGGAGCATCTTCTGCCAAATCCGGTGTGCGGTGGCGAGGTTGCGGCCCTGGAAGGAGATGCGTTCCATCCGCGCGAGGATTTGGTCGGCGCTCAACCCCGCCTCGACCGCGAACGGCTCGATCGGCGTCTGCAGAAAGCGCGACTTCTTCTTCATGCGCAAACATTAAAACACAAATCAGCTGTCGGCTCTCAGCCGGCGGCCCTCGGTTAGAACGCCGTGCCGACGCGAACGTAGACCGTCGCGCGGTCGCGGAGCAGTCCGCTGCCGTCGTGGCCCCAGGCGGCGCCGATTGTCGCCGCGAACGGAATCGAGTATCCGACAACGAGATTCGCCGAGAGCTCGGCGCCGGTGGAATACTTGATAGCCCCGGCATCGAAGGTCCGCGTCCAGGCATGACCGGCGTCGGCGAAGACCGCCGCGTGAACGGTGTGGAGAAAAACTGGCCAGGTGCCGACGCCGCGCTGAGGCCGAGTGATGGGCCATCGGTAATCCGCGTTGACGAGCGCCACCCGGCTGCCGGCGAAGGTGTCGGTCGCGAAGCCCCGCAGCAGGCTGATGGCCGAACGTCCGAAATCTGCGTTGAGCGCGTTGGAATCTGGGCCGCCGAGAAGGAAGGTCCGCCCTGCGGTCGCGTCCCCGGAGGAGATGCCCGCCGCGGCACGAATCGCCGCCACGTGGTGAGGTGCAAACGCGGGAAAGTACGCGCGAACGTCGCCGGTCAGCACGTTGGCGTCGGCGAATGACCCGAAGCTGCGGCGGACGAATTCCGCTGTTCCCCCGGCGCTGACGCCATCTTCAGGACTGATCGAATAGCCGTAAGTACGCGCCGAAGACGTCAGCCAGGCGGCGCGAGCCGCCCGCCGGGTTCGCGACGTCTGCTGGGCGGGACGCGTGTACTCGTTGGCCGAATGAATCACCGAGACAACCGCCTGGTGCGACACGCGGACCTGCCGCATCGGCAGCACGATGCCGGCCTCGAGTTCTCGCGCCAGCAGGGTCGCGGCCGATGGCGTCCCGGCATCAGTCGCGGGTCCGGCAAAGAACGACGTCTGGGCCGACGCGGAAGCGAAGAAGGTAGGGCGCCATCGAGCGTAAACGTATGAGACCTGCCAGTCGGGTGCTGCTCGTGCGGGCGTCGACGCTCCGTCAGGGCTCGACAGGCGCCATGTCGTTGTCGCGGTGTACCCGTGATACCCGAGCACGTCGGAGCCGGCGACGCTGGCGCCAATCCGCCACTGATCACCGCCGCCTTCGATGACTGGTGTCCACGATGTCGGTGCCAGGGTGGACAACGGCCGGTAGACGGTCGAGGCGAGATTGCTGTCGTCGGTCGGGGTGGCCTCTGATTCGGCCTCAGAGTTCTGCAGCATGGGACGCCCGGCGTCTCGGTTGCCAGGGCCCGAGGCTGGGTACGGCGTCGAATAGACGTCGTAGCCATCGACGCTGTAGCCGACGAAGACGAGGGTCGTCCCATCGGCAGAGACATCCGGCCAGGTGGCGCCGCCGAGGGTATGCGTGATCTGACGCGATCGTGTGCCGTCGATCGCGAACTCATGGAGGTTGAAGGTCGCGTCCGGTTGCGCGACGGCGGCGACGATCGCCGCGCCATCGGGCCGCCAGGCCGGCGTCACGATCCGCGCCTGCCCGTCGGACGCGACAGCGCGCACCGCTTTCGTGGCGGCGTCGACGACGACGATGTCCGGTGGCGATCCGAGCCGATGGCGTTCGACGGCGATCTGACGCCCGTCGGGTGACCATCGCGGCGCATTGAAATGGGTGTCCGCCTCCGAGACGAGAACGGTGACACCTTCTGATGTCGTGTCCGGCTTTTTGACCGCCGAAGACTCTGTCAAGGCGGTTAGCCGGACGATCACGAGATCGCGCCGGTCCGCGCGAACCTGCACGCACGCGATGGTCGAGCCATCGGGCGATAGATCCGGCTCGACAAGGCGCGCGCCAGACGTGAGCGCCCGGACCCGTCCGGTCTGGCGATCCATCTCGTAGAGGTCGCTGTAGAGGCCGACGTTGCGCCGCCGCTCCAGTTGGTCGAAGTAGAGCGCATCACGACCAGCTGCGGTTGTGGACCCCAGGTAGCGATTCGCCAGACGCACTCGAGACGTGCCGTCAACCGACACGCGATACAGTCCCGGAAAGCCGTTCGCGTCGCTCGCGGAGTAGACGATCGCGGGAGGGCAGCCGGTACAGACGAAGCGATCGAACCGCGGTCCGCGCACGGAGAAGCCTTGACGGGTCAGGCGGATCACAGCGGCATCGGCGACGGGTCGAGAAGTTTCGGCTGACGCCGCTGCCTCGTATTCGCGCCATAGCGTGCCAAGCGGCCGGCCGTACACGGCCTTGAAGGCACGCGTGCCCGTGTATGGCAACGAGCGCGCCGTCCGGTCGGCGAGCGCCGTCAGCGTCTGCGCGCCAAACCGGTCGGCCAGGTAGGCGTGGAACCCGACGCCGTAGGCGTACACCGCGGCGCCCCCTGGCCAGTCGGTCAGGCCACCGTTGACGCGATCCAGCTTCTCGAAGCGCTTTCGGGCGGCGCCCTCGCCGACAATCGCGAGGAAGTCGCCGGCATGAAGACGGCCCTCGCCGGTGATGACACTCTCCTCGTAGGTCGCGAGCCCCTCGATCTGCCACGCCGGCAGAAACCAGTTGGGAAACGCGTAGGCGGTGCGGCCGAGAATCGCGCGGGGGATTCGCGCCCATCCTTCCGAGCGATCGAGGTGAACGATGTGGGTGAACTCGTGTGTGAACGCGATGCGCAGCCAGTCATCGAAGGCGAGCTCCGATCCCGAAGGCCACACCGCGTAGATCACGATCGTGTCGCGCGGCAGCGGTGTCGCGTAGCCGTTCCACAGTTCGGTCTGGTCGGCGAGAATGACGCTGGTCAGAGCGGGCGGGTTGACGCTGAAGCGCGGCCGGAGGAGCTGCCAGGTCTCTTCGGCGATCGAGCCCAGACGCTGCACGAGGCGCGCCTCTCCCTGGTGAAAGTAGATGACGAAATGTTCGGTTCGCAGCTGGCGGAACCGAAGCGACGGATCGAACAGGCTGGCGGCGTTCGCGGACGCTGCCGCCAGCAGAACGCTAGCGAGCAGCGCGGCGATCGTTGGACGAGTCACGTGTCGCACGCGCGAGCACGATGCAGAGGACGAGCGCCGGAAGGCCGAGAAGACCGGCGCCAATGAAAAAGAGTCCGTAGGCGTCGAGCAGCGGGCGCCCGGCCGCGAGCCGCTCGACCCACAAACCGGAAAACCCTTTCGCGAATTTGCCGACGTAGGTGTAGGCCGAGCTGAGCAGCGCGTATTGGGTCGCAGTATAGCCAAGACTGGTCAGGCTCGACATGTAAGTCACGAGCGCGACGCCCGCGAAGCCGATGCCGAAATTATCGGCGGCAATTACGGCGCCGAACACCGGGACGCTCGGGCCGGCATGCGCCAGCGTCGCAAAGTTCGCGATGACGAGCATCTTCAGGATGACGCCCACGATCAGCGTCCGCATATAGCCGAAGCGCAACGCGCAGAATCCACCCGCGGTGATACCGACGAGCGTCGCGACGAGGCCAATCGAGGCGCGCACGGCGCCGACGACATCCTTCGAGAGCCCGATGTCGTGATAGAGCGGGTTGTACATCGGCCCCGTCATGTACTCGGGCAACTGGTAGAAGCTGATCATCGCCAGCATCAGCAGCGCGAGCCAGCCGTAGACGCGGAAGAATTCCCTGAATGGGCCGATCACCGCGTCGAAGAAGCCGCGCAGCGTCCACAACGGCATCTCCGCTTTCGCCTCGAAAGCCTTTTTCGCGCGCAGCGGCTCGGTCGCCATCAGGCTGGCGCTGACGCCGATCGCCATCAGCACCGCCATCGCGGTGTAGGAAATGCGCCAGCCGAAATGATTGGCGATAATCAGGATCGCCGCTTCGCTCACCAGGATCGCAATCCGGTATCCGAACTGATACGCGGCCGAGAGCAGGCCGAGTTCGTCGGCGTCGGAGGCGGCCTCGATGCGCCACGCGTCGACGACGATGTCCTGTGTGGACGAGGAGAACGCGACCAGCAGCGCCAGAACGCCGATCCACACCAGTCCGGCGGCCAGACCGACGGCCGACATGCCCACGAGGCCGATACCGATCAAGAGCTGGGTGAGGACCATCCAGCCGCGTCTGCGACCGAGCCGTCCGAAAATCGGCGCGTCGACGCGATCGATAATCGGCGCCCACAGGAACTTGAACGAATAGGCGAGCCCGACCCACGACAGGAACCCGATCGCCGCCAGCGTCGTCCCTTCGTCGCGCATCCAGTAGCCGAGCGTGTTGCCGGTGAGAAAGAACGGCAGGCCAGACGAGAAGCCGAGCATCAGCATGGCCGCGACCTTCGGCTGGCCGAGCGCCGCGATGACGTCGCGTTTGCTGACGCTCATAGCTCTCGCTTCAATTCCGCCAGCAGCGCCAGCGCCTCCAGCGGCGTCATCCGGTCGACGTCGACTGACGAGATCTTTTCGCGCAGCGCGTCGGCCCTCGGCTCGCCGGCCTGGAACAATCCGAGCTGCCGCTGCGGATCGGTCGTTGTCCCGCTGACCGACGGGCGGCCGCCGCGCGCCAGCTCGTCGCGCTCAAGAGCGCCGAGAATCTCGCGCGCCCGATCGATGACCTGACGCGGCAGACCGGCGAGCCGGGCGACCTGAATGCCGTAGCTGCGATCGGATCGGCCGGGAACGATCTTGCGGAGGAAAATGATCTCATCTTTCCACTCGCGCGCCGCGACATGACAATTGACGACGCCGGGCGTTGCGTCGGCGAGGTCGGTCAGCTCGTGATAGTGGGTCGCGAAGAGCGTCTTCGGCCGCACTTTGGGGTTCGTCGCCAGGTACTCGGCAACCGCCCAGGCAATGCTCAGGCCGTCGAACGTCGCGGTGCCGCGTCCGATCTCGTCGAGCACGACCAGGCTGCGCGACGTCGCGGTCAGAAGGATATTGGCGGTCTCCTGCATCTCCACCATGAAGGTCGAGTGGCCGCGCGCGATGTTGTCCGACGCGCCGACGCGGGCGTAGATGCGGTCGATGAGCGGGACCTTCGCTTCGCGCGCCGGCACGAACGAACCGGCCTGCGCCATGATGCAGAGCAGGGCAGTCTGGCGTAGATAGGTCGACTTTCCGCCCATGTTCGGCCCGGTCAGAATCACGAGCTGGCACGAGCTGCCGTTCAGCGTCACGTCGTTCGGGACGAAGCCCGCGCCGGTGGCGCCGCGCCCGGGAACCGTTCGGCGTTCGACAACCGGATGGCGGCCGTCGGCCACCGCCAGTTCGTCGCCATCGTGCACGTGTGGCTTGATGTAGTCGTTGACGGCCGCTGTCTCCGCGAGGGCCGCCAGCACGTCGAGCGCGGCCAGGGCTCGCGCGGTCTGCTGGATCCGCGGCGCCTCGCGGCCAACGCCGTCGCGCAGCCGTTCGAAGATCTCGAGCTCGCGCTCGAGAATCCGCTCGTCGGCGCCGAGGACTTTCTCCTCGTATTCCTTGAGCGCCGGCGTGATGAAACGCTCGCCTCCGGCGATCGTCTGCTTCCGCAGGTAGTCGGCGGGTACCGCGTGTAGGTTCGACTTCGAGATCTCGATGTAGTACCCGAATACGCGGTTGTAGCGGACCTTGAGCGAGCCGATGCCGGTCCGCGCCCGCTCGCGTTCCTCCATTTCCGCGATCACCTGCTTGCCCGAGCGGCTGATCGTGCGCAGCGAATCGAGCTCGGGGTCGACGCCGTCGCGTGTGAACCCGCCGTCGCGCGCCAGCGCGGGCGGGTCGTCGACCAGCACGGTGTTGATGGCGCCGCGAACGTCAGCGAGATCGTCGAGCTCGGCCACCAGCGACTGGACGAGCGGTGCGTGCAGCTCGGCCAGCACGGTGCGCACGCGGGGGACCACCGTCAGCGAGCGTTCCAGGCCCACCAGGTCGCGCGGGCCGGCGGTGCCGAGCGCCGCGCGCGCCACCAACCGTTCGAGATCCTGAACCGACTTGATCGCGTCGCGAAACTTGCCGCGCTCGGTGGTGCGAAACGCCAGCTCTTCGACGGCGTCGAGGCGGTCGCGAATCGGTTCGAGCGCGACGAGTGGGCGGAGCAGCCAGGCGCGAAGCATCCGGCTGCCCGCCGCCGACACCGTGCGATCGAGCTCCGCCAGCAGCGACCCGTCGCGGCTTCCCTCGGAACCCTCGACGACTTCGAGATGCTTCAGCGTCGTCGGGTCGATGAGGAGCGCGTCGGCGCGCTGCCGATACACGATCGATCGCACGTGGGCCAGATCGGCCTTCTGCGTGCCGCGCAGGTAGTGCACGAGCGCGCCCGCGGCCGCAACCGCCGCCGGCCGGCCGTCGAGGCCGAATCCGTCGAGGGCGCCGGCACGCAACTGATCGAGCAGCGCGCGCGTCGCGGACTCCACTTCGAAGGTCCATTCGTCGACGGGCGTCGTCGGCAGGCCCGACAGCGCGATGGCGCGCGCCGCGGCGCTGGTCGCGCCGTTATCGGATCGCGGGGCGATGATCTCCCGAGGCTTGAGGACCGACAGCTCGTCGGCCAGCGCCTGGAGCCCATCCTCGCCGCTGTACTGAGCTGCGGAAAACTCGCCGGTTGACAGATCGAGCAGCGCGACGCCAATCATCCCTGCGCCGGGGGCGACTGACATCAGAAACGCCGGCTCGCGCGCGTCGAGATAGTTGGAATCGGTCAGCGTGCCCGGCGAGATCACGCGCACCACCTCGCGCTTGACCAGCCCCTTCGCCTTGCGCGGATCCTCTACCTGATCGCAGATAGCGACGCGGAACCCTTTCCTGACCAGGCGCGCGATGTAGCCGTCGACGGCATGAAACGGGACGCCGCACATCGGGATGCCGCCGCCGTTGGCGTCCTTGGAACGCGAGGTGAGGGTGAGTTCGAGGGCGCGCGCGGCCACCAGCGCATCCTCGTAGAACATCTCGTAGAAATCACCCATCCGGAACAGGACGATGGCATCGCGGTGCTGCTGCTTGGCGTCGAGGTACTGACGCATCGCGGGAGTCACCGGCGCTGACATATCCTTAGAGTCTAAGCGATCAGCTTTCAGCTAACAGCTCTCAGCTGTCGGGCCTTCATCTCTGAAGATGCGGCCGTCGATCGCGTCAGAGTTGATGGTAGAGACCGAACGTGATAGCCGGAGCTGATAGCCGAGAGTTGAACGATGAAGGTCCTTGCGCTCGATACGACGACTCGCGGCGGGAGCGTCGCCGTCGTCGACGACGACCGCGTGATCGCTGAACGGGGCGGCGACCAGGCCCGCACGCATGCGGAGCGTCTGCCCGGCGAGATTCTCGCGATGGCCGCGGCGAATCAGACACCGTTGGACAGCGTCGATCTCTTTGCCGTCGCGTCGGGACCAGGATCGTTCACGGGGCTGCGGATCGGCATCGCGACCGTTCAGGGGTTCGCATTCGTGCAGGGTCGTGGCATGGTGGGCGTCTCGGCACTCGAAGCCTTGGCGCACTGCGCCAGCGTCGGGCTGTCCGCTGGCGCGCACGTCGCTGCCTGGATGGACGCCTATCGCCGCGACGTCTTCGCGGCGCTCTACCGTGTGACGGACGCGGCGGCCTTCGACCCCGATCGTCTCGTCGAGCTCGATCCGCCGAGCGTCGACAGCCCGGCGGCCACCTGGGTGAGGTGGTCGAACGAGTTCGTTCTGCCGTCCGTGGTCATCGGTGATGGCGCCGTGCTCTACGAAGCGATCGTGACGCCATCCCGCGTGATGCGGCCGCCGCTCATTGCCGGCGTCATCGGCCGGTTGGCGGTGAGTTACGCGCGGCGTGGCGCCACCGTGCACCCGTCGGCCGTTCATCCACTGTACGTTCGGCGCCCGGACGCGGAAATCGCCCGGGAGAAAGGCTCGTCGAGATAAGGTGGCAGTGGCAATCCAACCAGTCACCTCGCTTGCCCAGATCGACCAGGTCCTCGCGATCGAGGAGGCGTCGTTCAGCAACCCGTGGACGCGGGAGATGTACCTCGCCGAGCTGGAGAACCCGGGGGTCTCGTTCTGCTACCTGGCGTACGACGCCGACGGGCGCTCAATCGGCTTCTGTTCATTCTGGCGCGTGCTCGACGAGCTGCACATCAACAACCTGGCAGTTTTCCCAGACCGGCGCCGCGAGGGCGTCGCCAGCGCCCTGCTGACGTTCGTGCTGAATGAAGGGGCGCGCCAGGGCGCCAAACGCGCCACGCTCGAAGTGCGGCAGTCCAACGACCCGGCGCGTTGTCTGTACGAACGATTCGGGTTTACCGTGGCGGGTATCCGGCGCGGGTACTACACCCGGCCGGTCGAAGATGCCCTCGTGCTGTGGCGCGAAGATCTGGGTCCTGCTTGAACCGGGGGGGCCCTTGTGTTACTTTCCCGACATGTCGAAGGGAGGCGGACTATGGGTGCACAGCCGCACGATCTGAAAGCCGAGCTGCTGAAGACCGACGAGGAGTTTCATGACCTCGCGGCCAAGCATCACGAGCTGGAAGATCGCCTGCACGAGCTGACCGCCAAGCATTACCTCTCAGAACCAGAACAAGTCGAAGAAGTCACCCTCAAAAAACGGAAGTTGCAGCTGAAAGATCGGATGGAAGACATCCTGCGCAAGTACCGGCAAGAACTCGCGCACGGATAAGCGTCCGATGCCTCCGCGGGCGCGCCTGTCGACGCGCCCGCCACACTCCTTTTCCCATCATGCGTCTTGATCCCGCAGGGCGGCCGTTCATCGGCGGCGCGCTACTGCTCGCGCTCGGATCCGGTATCGCGCTCGGCTGGCTGCCTGCCGTCTTGTTCGTCGCGCTGAGCGGGTTCTTCGTTTTCTTCTTTCGCGATCCGGAACGCTCGCCACCGCCCGCCGACTCACACGGCGGACACGCCGTGCTCGCGCCGGCCGATGGCCGCGTGCTGGTGGCCGGTTCGGCCGAACCCGGTGCGGCCCCGCCCGGCGTCTGGCTGCAGATCAGCATTTTTCTATCGCCGATGGATGTGCACGTGAACCGGATGCCGGTGTCCGGTCAGGTGAACCGCGTCACCTACACTCCGGGTAAGTTTCTTCCGGCGTACCGCCCCGACGCGGCGAGCAGCAACGAACGCAGCGAGATCTGGATCGATCACGGCGGCCAGATGGTCGTCGCGCGCCAGATTGTCGGAATCCTCGCGCGTCGTGTCGTCTGCCGCGCTCAAGTGGGCGCCCAGGTTCGCGCCGGGGACCGGTTCGGCATCATGAAGTTCGGCTCGCGGATGGACATCTTTCTCCCGCCCGGCGCCACTCTTCAGGTTCGAGTGGGTCAAATGGTGCGGGGGGGCGAAACCGTGATCGCGGTGCTACACTGACAGGTGAACGCCAGACGCCGACCGTCTCGGCGGTCGGCGATCGGCCCCGGGCCGCCGGCGGCAGAACATGCTGAGTCCACAGGAGGGGCGCCTCCGCTTCCTTCGCCGTATCAACGACCGGCCCCGGCGCCGGTTCCGCCGCGGCGTGTACCTGCTGCCCAGCCTGCTGACGATGGGCAACATGTTCTGCGGCTATGCGTGCGTCGTTTACGCGATGCGCGGCGAGTTCGAGACCGCGGCGCCCTTCATCGGGTTTGCGCTCGTCATCGATGGCCTCGACGGCCGGATCGCGCGCATGACCGGCACCACGAGCGCATTCGGCGTCGAATTCGATTCGCTGGCCGACATCATCTCGTTCGGCATCGCGCCAGCCATCCTGTCGTTTGCCTGGGGCCTTCAGTCGCTGGGGCGACTCGGCTGGGCCGCAGGCTTCATGTTCGTCGCTTGCGCGGCGATGCGCCTCGCGCGCTTCAACATTCAAAGCGCGAGCGGCGGCGACAAGCGCTATTTCGTGGGCATGCCGAGTCCGGCGGCCGCCGCCATCCCTGCCGCAACCGTTTACGCGTATCCGGTGGGCCTCTACGACTATCGGGCCGCGCTGCCCGCCCTGGCGATGGTGATCGTGCCGGCGATCCTCATGGTGAGCACGATCCGGTTCCGGAGTTTCAAGACGCTCGATTCACAAGGGCGGAAGCCGTACACCGTCCTGATCTTCGTGGCGGCCGGCATCATGCTCATCGCTACGCATCCGCGCTTCATGCTGGTCGCGATAGCCTACGTCTACCTGGCATCGGCGTTCGTCGGCCTGGCCATCTCGCGCTTCAAACACCGCGGCGAACGCGGCGCCGATTCCGCTGCCGCCGTGCCTGCCGCGTCGATCGATCGCGACAGCGCGGCCCGGTAACCCAATGGCCGACACCACCATCATTTCGCGGTCGACCTCGGGGGACAGGACAGAGCGTCTCCGGCCGGCGGGCAGTTCGCTCGACGCCTGGACGTCGCACGACTGGCAATCAGGCGTGCAGATCGAAAACGCCAACGCACTCGACGCGTTCGTCGTCCGCACGGCGAACTCCACCTACGAGATCACCGTGCTGTCGCCCGCAACCGGCGACATCCTGGTTCGTGGGGGCGCGTTCTTTCCGGTGGTGACGAAGGCGCGGCTCGCCGGCGCCTCACTCGGCGGGAGCTTTCTGAAGCGCCATGGGATCTACGTCGGTTTTCGGCTCGAGTTCGTCTCCGATCAGACGCCGATCGTCACGACGCCAGTACAGACCATCACGGTCAACCACGATCGCGGCGCCGCCAACCACTGAACGTTTCAAGTTGTAACTTGTAACTTGTAAGTTCTCACTTCGAGGTTCGGGCGAGCGTAATCGTGACGGTCGTACCTTTGCCGCGCTCGCTGGTCACCTCGATCGTTCCGCCAATCAACTCGACGTTGCGCTTGGCGATGGTAAGACCGAGTCCGGTCCCCGTCGCCTTTGTGGAGAAGTACGGTTCGAAGATTCGGGCCGCATCGGCCGGATCCATGCCGACGCCAGTGTCGCGGATTTCGACGATCACACCCGGTATCGGACCGCTGGAGGCGCGCAGCGCGATAAGGAGCTGGCCGGCGCCCGGCATCGCGTGCAGCGCGTTTTCGATGATATTGGTCAGCGCCCGCGCGAAGAGCGTGCGGTCGATCGTCACCGGCGGCAGGTCCGGCGGCGCCGCCACCTCGATTCGGACCCGGCCGCTCAGGCCCGTCCTGTACGGTTCGACGACGTCGTGAATCAACGTGGCGATGTCACTGACTTCCGGGCGCGGCGTCGGTGACGACGCGAAGCTCGAGAACTCCGCCGAAATCTGCCGCAGCAGTGTCACCTGCGCGAGGATCGCATTGACGCAATCGTCGAGGACCGGAGAGAGCGGCCGGCCGCGATCGGCGTTGATGCGCCGCGCGTGCTCCGCGGACAGCTGGATGGGTGTCAGCGGGTTCTTGATGTCATGGGCGACCTGGCGCGCCATGTCGGCCCACGCTTCCAGCCGCTGCGTCCGCTCCAGTTCGCTGCGCTGCCGCTTCAAGTCGGCCGCCATCTGGTTGAAGTCATGGACCAGGCGGCCCAGCTCGTCGCGCGACGCTGCCGCGACCCTCGCGTCGAGGTCGCCGCGGGCGATCCGGCGTGTCGCGCGCGTCAGCCGTTTGACTGGATCCCCCATCCGCTCGGCCATCCAGTAGCCGATCGCCGCGCCCAGGAGGCTGAACAGCACGATCGCCGAGAGGACCTGCCGATCGAGCTCGTCGATCCGCTGATCGATCTCCTGCTGACGATTCGTCAGCGGCACGGTGACGATGCCGTCGCGGCCGCCCGCCCGTACCGGTGCCGCCGCCAGCCGATAGCCCACCGCACCGAAGGCGTCGTCGCCGACGAAGGTGGGCAGCCGGTCGAGCAGAATGGCGCGATAGACTGGCGCCGGTGTCCGCGTCGTGAGCAGCTGGGACGCGAAGATGTCGCGCGCGCTCGTCGCCTGAAGGCGTGCGCGCTCGAACAGGTTGGCGTCCTCGTCGATGGCGCGCGCCACGAGCCCCATGATCTGATCGGTGACCGCGCCAAGACCGCCCGACCCCCGCGGCTGGATCGCCGCGTAGTCCTCGACCAGGCGCTGCGCCGTCGTCACCGTGCGCGCCGCGGCTTCGTCTGCACCCGCGAGCAACTGAGCGGCGAAATAGGTGCGGGTGGCGACCGCGAGGATGAGTACCGGGACGATGGCGCCGGCCACGAACATCAGGAACAGCTTGCGGTAGAAGCTGGATCGAATCTCGCGGAGGAGCGCACGGCCGCTGGCTGGCGCGCTCGAGACGACGACGCCGAACAGCATGGCGAGAACGAGCAGCACGACGTACAACACGCCCGTCAGCACCATCAGCTCGGCCAGGTTGACGAAGTGGCCGAACCAGGTCACCACCGGATAGCCGAGCGCGTAGATCCCGCCGCGATCCGTGAGGAAGTAGACGCGGAAGCGGCGGCCGTCGCGTTCGACGGTTGCCCAGAACGGCTCCCGCGACTCCACCATGCGCCGGAACACATCGTCGGGAAGCGTCCAGACGCTCGTGCCGGACGCGAACAGCGGCGCCCGGCTCCACCCATACACCGCGAATTCGATATCCCGCCCCGAAACGCCTTCGGGCGGGGCCTGCGGATTCGGCCGCAGCGACTCGAGGTACGGGCTCTGTGAAGAGATGAACGGCAGCGTCTGGTAGTCGAGCATCACGCGCACGACGATGCTGCCGACCAGACGGCCGTCCTGGCAGATGCCACGGCTGGTCCTGAGGACATGGCGCTCGCTCGAACCGAACGGCGAGATCTCGTCGAACGGCTGTTCCCAGCTGCCGCATCCGGATGCCTTGAAGCGTGTGGTCGCGTACTCAGGCAAATGAAGCGCGAACGAACTGACGACCCGGCCTTCGGCATCGTACAAGTCGATGGCCGACGTCAGGCGGTAGCGCGCGAGGTCGGTGTTCGACCAGACGACGAACGCGCGATCGGTCGTCGGCGTTTCTGATGTGAGCCCGAGAACGAATTCAGCCAGCGAGGGCACCTGGTCAATCTGCTCGACGGTCCGCTGCAACCGCCGCTGGAGGTCGTCGCGCTGACTTGCCGCCTCCGGCGCGAGCTCGTTGACGACGAGGCGTTCCTTGGCCTCGGTCGCGTCGGCATACAGGGACGGGTACATCGCCACCGCGGGAGCGACGAGGGCGACGAACGACACACCCAGCCGCGCGCTCTGCGACAACCGGTGCAGGCGGACGCCGAGCCGCCCGAGGGTGAAGGCGCCGGCGGCGGCCGCAGAAAAGGCGATTGCGAGCGGTATCAGGGGAATCGAGTCCGACCACCGGGCGATCACAGCGGTGGCGACGATCGCGCCGGCGATCGTTCCAGGCAACGCACGCACGGGATGGCGCGAGGCGCGGGTGGCGGTGGCGGCGGCGCGGATGATCGCGACCGCGATCCACATGACCGCGGCGTGGAGCAGCACCAGCGCGAACGCGACGGACAGGCGGCCGGCGCTGAGCGGGTGCAGTGAGAAGTGCAGCACATCGAGCGACGTATTGGAGACGAGCGCCCACAGCGCACGCTCGTAGACGGCGAGGCCCATCATGGTGATGGCTGCCGCGGCAAAGGAAGCGGCGGTTACCCGCATCGCGCCGGCTTCCGTCGTGCCGCCCGGACGAGGACGGCAGGTGCGGCGCCGCTCCACGAAATCGAGTGCCAGCCATCCGAGCGCCGCTGCCACGAGCGAGGTGACGAGCAGGCTCGGCGACGAGGCGAGCGATATCGATCCGGTCCACGCTCGTAGAGCCGCGAGGAGCGATGCCAGTGTGCCAAGCAGGACGGCTGCGAGTTGCAGGGATGCCCGTGTCAGCGAGGCGCGCGTGGCCAGAACCCGCCGCCGTTCGACGATCGGCGCCGCGCACGCGAAGAGCGTCATGCCCAGCACGAGGATGACCGCTCCCCAGCTGTTGCGTTTCCAACGGTCGCGGGCGGCGGCGAGATCGGCCGAAGAGACTTCCGCGTCGACCAGCGGGCTGCCGTCCGGCGCGGGAATCACGAATGTGTACAAACCCGAAGCGTTCGGTGGTGGCGCAGAGCGGCCGATGACGGCGCGCAGGCGAACCGGGATGATTGACGTCGAAACGGCAAATACGTCCGCGAGGCCTGGCGACTCGGGTGGGCTACCGAGCGCCTGCTCGGCGACGACCGTCCATCTGGCGGTCCGGGGATCGCCGGGGCGAGCGCGATCGAGGACCGGCTCGATCCGCACGAGGCGGGGACCGAGCTCGCTCTGGGCGACGAAGAGCGCCGCCGGGCCCTCCACACGCGAGCGGGGCAGATCGGACACGCGGCCGCCCCACGCCAGGGGCGCGGCATCCGCGTCGTAGATGGTGAGGCCGATCCGGCCGGGTCCCTCGGCGGCGACCGTGGCCTCGACCGCGTCAAAAAGCCGCCGGCGCGCAGCGGGATCGCGCGCGGCCGCGCGAATCGTGTCGCGATCGGCAACCGCCCGTGCCGTTATCGCGCCCAACGTTTCGGCGCTGGCGGCCAGCTGCTGCCGCAGCTCGGCCTCCACGCGCGTCAGCGCCGCCTGCTCAGAGTTGCCAAAGCGATATCGCGTCGCGCCCCAGCCGGCGAGGCCGACGGCCAGCGCCGCCAGCACGCCGACGCGCACGACGCGCACGATGGAGGTCACCGTGATTCAAGGATACACGCTATAGTGAAATTGCTTGGACCTGAAGCACCTGTTGAAGCGGGGTGCGCTGCTCGCCGCGGCGAACTGGCAGACCGTTGCCATTCAGTTCATCGCCCAAACCACCTTTCAGGTCCTGCTGGCCGTGCCGATTATCGGAGCAGCGATACTGGTCGCGGTGCTGCTGGGCGCGGATCTGGGAGATCTCCTGCAGGGCAGCCTGCGCGAGATGTTCACGACCATCGCCAGCACGCTGCTGTCCGAACCGGTGGCGCTCGTCGCATTCATGACTGCATTCACGCTGGTCCTGCTCGGCGGCTCCGTGCTGATGTTTGCGGTCAAGGGCGGGACGGTGGACGTGCTCGTGGCCGCGAACGCGGCGGCGCCGCCGATCGAGCGCGAGCCGGTGACGGTCACGACACTTCGCAACGCCTCGCGCTTCACGCTCCAGCGATTCATGGCCGGCTGCGCGCGCCTCTTCCGTCCGTACCTCACACTGGGTGCCGGCCTGATGATCGTGTACGTCATCTCGGTGGCCGGGTATCTCACCTTCGTGGTGTATGGCTACCGCGCAGCCGGCGGACGCTATCTGATCATCGGCTGGACGTTCATCGCAGCGGTCGCGGCGGCGCTGCTCGTGGTCTGGTTCACCCTGGTGAACCTCCTGTATTTGCTCCTGCAGATTGCGATGGCCGTCGATGGAGTCGGGCTGGGGGACGCCGTGCGTGCGGCCTCGCGTTTCGTGCGATCGGAATTTCGCGATTTGGCAGGTGTGTTCTTCGTCGTGCTCGGTCTGGTCGTGGCCGCGACGTTGGCGTCAGCGCTGGCATGGTCCGGCGTCGGCCTGATCGCCTTCGTACCGCTGGTCGGTCTGGCTGTCTTCCCGCTTCAGCTCGCCGCGCTGCTGGTGCGAGGCATCGTGTTCGAGTATCTCGGGCTGACGGCGCTCGGCGCGTACGTCACGTTGTATCAGGGTTATGTCGCCCGCCGCGCCGACGCGCGGGACGGATCGCCCGTCAGATCGCCGCTCGAACATCCGGCTTGAACACGCCCTGCGGGTTCTTCACGAGGCCGGCGGCGGCGGCAAGAGAATCGGCGGATTCGGCGGTGCGAGCGGAGTGCTCACCGGTTCGATCGTGCGCGTGACCAGGAGGGCGGCCGCTCCCGCCTTGATATCGTGCGTGACCATCAGCACCGTCGGCAACCCGGTAAACGGATTCTCGACGACGTGGGCGGCCGCCGCGATTTCAGCTGCCGCCGATACCTCGCCGGCCGACGTCCCGTCAGCGATCTTGTACGCGCGAAGAGATGGCGACTGGCCGGCGACGACAATCGTCCCCGCCACCTGGACCGGCGCCCACACCGGCCGGAACGGCAGCGGCCGGAGCCATTGCTGTCCACCGCTCTTCCGGTTGAGCGCGCGAAGCACGTTGTCCTGCGCCACGAAATAGACGTTGGTCTCGTCGGACGTCGCGACGCCCACGATGTCGCCGCCGATCCGCCAGCGCCAGTCGACGCGACCGTCTCGGGCCATCAGACAGTAGAAGAAGTGATCCTTGGCGCCGACGTAGACGCGATCGTCGAGCGCCAGGATCTCATTCGGCGGGCCGCCCAGCCGTCGCTCCCACAACGGGGCGCCATCCGCCACATTCAGGGCCACGACGCGGCGATCCTCCGTTGAGACGTACACACGATCTGCCGCGAGCGCGGGCATCGCGTGCGACGGCGATCCCAGATCGCGGCTCCATATGAGGTGACCATCGGCCGCGCGAAAAGCGAGTACCGATCCCGCCGAGGTCGAGACGACCAGCCATCCGTTGTCCCAGACGGGGCGCACCGCGAGCGGTTCGGTGAACGGGAGCTGCCACACGACGGTGCCGTCTTCGGCCCGCAACGCCGTGAGCGCGGCCGCATCGACGATGAACAGGAGTCCGTCGCCGGCGACCGGCTCCAGCGTCGGTCGCAGGTTCGCGATCCAGAGCTGGGTTCCTGACAGCAGCTCGTAGCACACGACGCGATCGCCCTCGATCGAAAAAAACGCGCGCGTGGCATCGTACGAAGGGGGCGCCGTGATCTGGTTGTTCAGCGCAAGCGTCCAGACCGGCCGCGTCGGAAAAAGGAGCAGCGGCCCGCGATCGGACTTCGGTTGGGCGTCGCTCGGCGCGATGCCGCAGCAACCGATCAGGGCAAGTGCACTACAACATCTTGTGGTCCACGTCGCCGTCACACCGTTATAATAGTGGTTCCTTCCGTGGCCCATCAAACCATCCTCGTGCTGGATTTCGGTTCGCAGTACACGCAGCTCATCGCCAGGCGACTGCGCGAGCTGTCGGTGTACTCGGAAGTGTGGGCGCCTGACACGCCGCTCGAAACGATTCGCGCCCGCAAGCCGGCCGGCATCATCCTGTCGGGCGGGCCCAAGAGCGTGTCCGAGCTCGGCGCGCCCAAGTGCGATCCCGGCGTGTACGACATCGGCAGTCCGGTCCTGGGAATCTGCTACGGCATGCAGCTGATGGCGCAGAACCTCGGCGGTCGCGTCGCTCCGGCGCCGCAGCGCGAGTACGGCCATGCGGTCGTGAAGGTGACCGGGACTCCGCGCCGGAGCAGCGACACCACGGAGCCGGGCGTTGCCCGCCGAAGCGCCAGCGGCGCGCAGGCGGGCGACCCCGCCGCGTTGTTCGTCGATGTCCCCGAGGAAATCCGGGTGTGGGCAAGTCACGGCGATTTCGTGTCGGCGGCCCCCGACGGGTTCGAGGTCGTGGCGACGAGCGCGAATGCGCCGGTGGCCGCGATGTCGGATCCGTCGCGGCTGTTGTACGCGATTCTGTTTCACCCGGAAGTGGTTCACACGGAACGGG
>Ga0207641_10000873_pt1 | contig 31566 bp, 29 predicted proteins | sample KBSSwiS62_FD_184306 | JGI IMG/M metagenome (GOLD analysis project Ga0207641, IMG submission 184306) | Switchgrass rhizosphere microbial communities from Kellogg Biological Station, Michigan, USA - KBS Switchgrass S6-2 (SPAdes) (version 2) | ecosystem: Host-associated > Plants > Roots >... | reverse complement strand
TTCATCAATTCTTCATATCGCTGCAATAATACTTTTGCAACCCTGCTCTTTAAATTCAAAACGGGAATATTGTAATCCGGGAAATCGTCTTCCCAAACTACATGAAGAATGACATTGTCATAATTCCTGTCATGATGATGATTATGCTTTCTCCAATCTGAAGAAAACAAATGCAATTCTACGTTGCCTGCCCAGGTTGTTTTTCCGATTTTAATTTTTGCATCGGTGAAATCGGGGCCTTGATTTGTGTTATAGGTTCCGGGAAAAATAATATGTATCGCTTCTCCGGAAGTAGATTGCAATTCACCAAGATTGAAATATTGAAATTGCCAGATGAATTGAAGGAGACGTTCGGTCATACCCCCTGTCTCCGCCGCGGTGGAGGAACTTAGACCGAGGTTTTCTGCACTTGTCTTAGTAGCCATTAAGGAAGGTTAAATGGTTGAATCGCTAAATTGCTATTTCAAATTACAGAATTCAATCAATTTAACCATATAACCATTTAGCCATTTATTTTCTCCAGTGCTTTCACTACCCTGCTGACCGGTAAACCCATCACATTATAGAAATCCCCATTGATGGATCTTATCCCGGTCACACCGATCCATTCCTGTATGGCGTAGGCGCCGGCTTTATCATAAGGCTTGTATTTATCAACATAAAATTCGATCTGTTCTAACGTGAGCTTATGAAATTCAACTTCGGTAACATCTGCAAAAGAAATTTCCTTCCCGCCCTTTCTAATAACAACACCGGTAATTACTTTATGTTTTTCACCAGACAATGCAAAAAGAATGCTTACTGCCTCTTCGCGATGAACAGGTTTGCCAATAATATTTTCGCCAAGCACAACAATAGTGTCAGCTGCAAGTATTACAAGGTTTTGTGAAACCAATTTTTGTACAGCCGCAGCTTTTTGTTGGGCAATATAAATAGCGACCTCTTCAGGCTCTAGTCCCGGCGGATAGTCTTCAGAAGTTTCTTTTACAAGAATTTCAAAAGGTATCTCTGCCCATTCCAATAATTGTTTACGACGAGGTGATTGTGAGGCAAGAATTATCTTGTTCATAAATAGAAATAAAAAAATACCATTGATAAAATACCGGTAAGCATTACCAATTTTGTCCAATTGCTTAAGCGATGATAATCTTTTTGATCTTTTGCTTTGTATAACCGAAGAAATATTAAAACAAACGGTCCAATGATAAACACAATTGAATAGGCCATGGCCCACCACCATTCAAATCTTGCAACATACACTTGTAAAATGACAAGTAATGCAAGGATCACAACCAGCCAGACTGCTATATAAACCTTTGAAGCATTAACGCCCCATACAATTGGCATTGTACGGCAACCATATTTTTCATCTCCCTGTAAGTCCTCAATGTCCTTGATCGCTTCACGTATCAATGAACTGATAAATGCAAAACTTGCATAAAGAAATCCAATTCGTTCAATTTTGTTTATGGCTTCTATTAAAGCAGAATTGTTAGCCGTAACTATTATTAGTTCTGAAAAACTGATCACCAATATCACCCAGGCAGTCAGCAGTGAGATTACAACGTTTCCGACCAACAATTTTCTCTTCAAAGACACTGAATAGGCAAATAACAATAGCACACAAATAAAATTACCAATAAGGATGTACCATAAACCAGTCCGCCAGGCAAGCCATCCACTCAATATGATACCGAGACCACTTAACACAAAATGCCAGGCCATGGCCCAGCGCCGGGAAACGATCTTGTCAACGACATTTGCCCTTGGTTTATTTATCTGGTCTATGTTAATATCAAAATAGTCATTGATAATGTACCCGGCTGCAGCGATCAGGACAGATGAAACGGAAAGCAAAACAAAATTCCAACCATCAATTGCGGGTCTTATTCCAACCGGCAGCAGTATTGTGTCAAGCACAGAGACGTGAAAAAGAACCTGGGTAAGCACAATAAAAATTAGGTTGGGCAAGCGGATCATCTTTATAAAAGCCCCAACCAGGTTCATTCATTAAATTTTAGGAAAGATAGTGAGAGAAGATGATAATTTTATAGATGAGACCTGTCTGCAGGCAGGCAGTGATGATAGCCGGGCCAGGTTTTGATAAAAAATCATGTGTCCGTTATAAGTCAAACATTTATTTCGATGCAACATCAGTTTCATATTGCCAATGCCCGTTCACCTTTAGAACTTTTTCAATTACATCACGCACACAACCCCAGCCGCCGTTAACTGGTGAGATATATTTTACCATGCTCTTCACTTCACTTACCGCATCTGCAGGACACGCCGACAAGCCAACCTTCGACATCAAGGGTATATCAGGCAGATCATCGCCCATAAAAAGAACTTCTGCCCATTTTAATTTATTGCTTTTAAGAATATCTGAGACAAAGGTTGTTTTATCGCTAATACCCAGGTGAATATCTGTAAGACCGAGGTATTCCAATCGTTTTCTTGATTCTTCGGATACACCACCTGATATAATGAACACACGGTAACCATGCTTCATTGCCATTTGTAAGCCAAACCCATCCTTCACATGCATTTGCCTTGCCTGCAAACCATCACCTAGCACCAGTAGTGTACCGTCGGTGAGCACACCATCGATATCAAAAATAAAGGTTGTAACTTTTTTAAATTCGGCGAGAACGTTCATAGATTTTAGATTTTAGAATGCAGATTTCGGATTTAATAAGTGAAACAAATCTACAATCCAAAATCCCAAATCTGAAATTACTTCTGGTTATCTCTCCATTCATATACCCATGCACTTTGTATCATTTCGAGGTGGCCTTCTGTGCTTTCTTCCTTCTTGCCTTCAAAATTCGGGATTTGTAATATCCATTCAAGAAGATCGGTGAAACGAATACGATAAATCTTCCCTTCATTAAATTCATCGCCAAAACGTTCATATAATTTCTGGGCAATATCTTCATGATCGGCCCAATGTATCGGTGGTTCAAAGTGAGTCATATTTCAAGTAAATGTGCTGATATGATAATATGCTAATGTGATAATAATGGATTACTTAATAGCAAATTAGCACATTAGCTAATTATCAAATTATTTATTCTCCTAAAAATTGTGTCTGATCTGGTAAAGTTATTTCTATTTCTCCATCACCATCAAGCAAAAGCGATTGACATCCTAATCTTGAATTCAATCTTGGGTTCATGGCCCTGTCAATAAAATCCTCTTCCCTATCAGTCAGTTCATCTATTGAATCCATTCCTTTATCAATATATAAATGACAGGTAGTGCAGGCACAAACCCCGCCGCAATTATGATGAAGTTCAATATCATTTTTAAGGCATATCTCCAACAAGGTCTGATTGGGCTCCAGGTTGGCTATTGTGATCGGCACAACTCCTTTCTCTTCAAAATTTATCTTCAGATTGTACATCGATTCTCGTTTGGGTTGCAAATGTAACTGTAAAAAGAAAACAGACACTTACTTGTTTGGGAAAAGTCTATCCTTTGAAACCCTTTATACTTGAAGTTAAAAACTCATAAACTCGTTTTTGTTCAGGATGTGAGCTGAGTAAAGCAAGATGTTTCTGTATAGTTTCTTCATCATTTCGAATAGCAGGCCCCGTTTGTGATCTTGACGGAGAGATATCCTTTATTCGTGATGCCGTTTCTTCAATTAGCGGCAGCATTTCATGAAAATCTATCCCTTCTTTGTTACAATAATTTTCAGCAAGAGCATATAAGTGATTCGTAAAATTATTTACAAACACAGCGGCCACGTGTAGTTTTGATCTTGCGTCATCATTGGCCTGCGTTACATGTTGCGGAGAAATTGAATTTGCCAATGCTTCCAGCTTTTTTCTAGTCATCTCATCGCTGCCATCAAAAAAGATCGGCGTTTCAGGTAGAGATGAATCTTCTTTATGCAAGCTTTGTAATGGATAAAAAACTCCATAATGATCAGTCACCTTCTTTAAAATATCCTTTGATACAGACGCAGCAGTATGGACAACCACTTTTTTCGGGAGCTGTATGTTAGCGATCACATCATCAATTGCATCATCACTAACAGCAATAATATAAATATCGGCATTGGGTTTAGCGATACTTGGATAATTAGAGCTTTCTGTATCCCATTCATAAGCAAGCTTGCTGGCTGCAGAAGCATTGCGACTTATTACTTGCAAAATACGATGCCCGGCTGTTTTAAATTTTCTTCCTAAAACTGCTGCAACATTTCCCGATCCAAGAATTACGATATCCATAAGTACATTTGTATAATGACAAAGTTAGGGCAACAGATAGCGATCGGGTATTATCGTACAAAATTTAAGGTTCTTTCTGCTCTATCGAATAAAAAAGCAGCGGAATTGGCATTGGATCTCTTCACAACTCCACAATTCCGTTATAAAAAACCATTACCTGAAGTTTTTAATGAATCTGAGAAACTACAATTCAAATTTCATGGAGAATCTGTGACTGGTTATCGATGGAATCGTGGCGGGCATAGAAAGGTGTTGATCGTTCATGGCTTTAACTCTTCGGTTGCAAAGTTTGATCGTTATATTAAACCGTTGATGAAAAAAGGATACGAAGTACTGGCTTTTGATGCCCCTGCTCATGGTTATAGCACGGGTAAAACTTTAAATGCAGTTATGTTCAAAGAAATGGTGGAATATATACATAAAGAGTATGGCCCGATAAGATCATATATGGGTCACTCATTTGGCGGCCTTGCTATTTGTCTTGCATTGGAAGAAATTGAACATACTGATGATTGTCATGTCGTATTGATCGCTCCGGCTACTGAATCTAAAACTGCGATCGATATTTTCTTTTCGTTCATGAAATTAAATGACGGTGTAAGAAAAGAATTTGATGACTATATCTACAAAATAGGGAACAAACCTTCTGAATGGTATTCAGTCAGCAGAGCTGTAAAAAATTTAAAAGCAAAAATTCTTTGGTGCCATGATGAAGAAGATGCAATGACTCCATGGAGAGATGCAAAGAAGGTGATGGATGAAAAACATTATAATATTGAATTCGTTGTTACAAAGGGATTAGGGCATAGAAAAATTTACAGGGATGGCAACGTAAGTAAGGCGATCATTGAGTTCTTATGAAACTAATAATGTCTTCGAACAGGATATTCAAGTACAAGTTCTGCGAATGAAAAAAAGAAGGCTGCCATTTTTAAGACAGCCCTCTGGGTTTATATTATAACTCCTTGACATAAATATTTCTAAATGCCACTCGTTTGCCTGGATAGCTCTGCAAACCCATAAATGCAGGTAAAGCAGGAGCAGTTGGCAATCCCCGGTTTGGATCTGTATTTTTAAAACTGGTTACTAACTGTCCATTCAGATTAACTTTATAATCGTCTCCTTTCACTTCTATTTCAAATACATTCCATTCACCGGGAGGTTTGGCTGAAACAGGTTGTTTATTTTGAGCCTGTTCATTATATATGGCTCCCGTTCTATGAAAAGGAGCTCCATCTGGAGCGCCGTTTTCATCAATCTGTACTTCGTATCCAAAATCAACTCCCACGTACGCGGTATTATTATATCCCTTAGTTTCAGGATCAGGGAACCTTAAGAATATTCCTGAATTATCATCATCCCTGTATCTTTTCCATTCAACCGATAACAAAAAATCTTTTGGCAAAGGACTCGTATTCCACAACAAGCCTAATTCACTTCCCGGAACAGACTCTAATGCGCCATCGTATAAGAGAAAGTCACCTGCTCCGGCCATTTTCCAATTATCAAAATGCACATCATCAAATAATACTTTTGTCTTTGGTTCGACTTTGACAAATGGTATTGGTTCTGGAATTAATTTATCAGTCATTCTTCTTAATAAAGCAATGCCTGTTAGCATTGGATTGGGTGAACCAATTGTGGGAAATAATGCAGGTGCAGCTACATAACAATTCTGCACATCATGAAATCTTCCCTCATTATTAGTAACAGACGCGGTTGGGTCATCTCCCATCCATAATGTTCCAGCTTCATGATGCGTTGTCCCTAATCCATCTCTTTGTTTACCGATTATGTCAAAAGCCTGTCCATTGGCAAATACGTTGGCAATATCATCAGCGGTTTTATCCATAGCATTCCATGTATCCATATCTTTTTGTGATGCTGCAATATTGACAAAGGCTCTTTGCATTCCAAATTCATCCTGTTCATTATCTAACCGAACAAAACTTTGTGGGTTCATAGATTCCATTTCGCCAATGCCGCGAATAGTGATCACAACATGTGTATCATTGGCAGATTTTAAAGCGTCAAATCCATCAATATCCGGAACTACCTTAAATAACTCAGCTTCTGAATCCGTACCTATTGCTCCAAGACCCGCTGCGGTTATCTGGTGATGATAATGACTTACTGCCCCATCACCATGTGTAACACGGCTTTTTACAAACAATGCTGATGCCTGTAATTCTTTTACTGAGTTTGCAAGATGTTGTAATGATGTTCTTGGAATGCGGATAGTAAGATTAGAACGAAGATGTGCAATTAAATTTTTACCAATGTTATTGTAGTTTGTAATGCCCCTGAATGAATTTAATGCCAGTCTTGCACTTTCAACAGTTGCCAGTGCAATAACCACTTTCCCATTAGCCGGAACATTTATAAATCCCTGGTTGGTAAATACACCAGTAACATTGGTTCCGTCAAATGCCAGCTGCAAGACATGGCATTGAGGAACGATCATCAATCGTTTTTTAAAATCATCGCCCTTGCTTTCATTGTAAGCCGCCCTTGAAGCTTTGATCAAAAGTGGAACCGAGCTGAATTTATTATTTGGGAAAAATCCACTGCGGGTTTGTGTTTCCACTGCAAGTGGCGCTTCCAGTTTATTAATATCGGTTTCGGCAACAGGAATATCGTTCAGATGTAGTTCCAATTCATTGAATGGAATGGCACCTGGAATATTATTATTCTGAATGCCATCAAATAATTGCTGGCGCATAGCATTGTGCATTGCGCCATTAATAAAATCATTAGTTTGGGTTACTCCAATTTGTTCTGCTGCTTCATCAAAATATTTTGTTTTTAAATCAGTAACAAGATTTGAAGGCCAGTTGGTCATTTCCGCATCTAATAACCGGGGCGACCAGCCTCCCCAAAAAACTGAGCGGCCACCAATACAATAAGCAAGACCGGGGAATTTAGTTGGTGAATGCCATGCAAGTCCCCATACTTCATTACGTGGGTTATTTCCTTGTCCCGCATTTCTTAAGTCAGTGATACTTGAAGGTGTAGGTACATTAATACCAATCATTGGAAGATTCTGTACATGTTCAGGCAACAGCATGGGTCCACCTTCAAGAACAAGTATTCGGTGGCTTCGGATTTTGTCTTTGTAAAACATGTGTTGCGCAGTAGCTGCGCCAAATGTGCCCCCACCAATAATGATAATATCAAAATCTTTTGCATCGGGCCGGATATTTTTGTCGGTTGTTTGCAGAGCTTCGTCAAGCCCGTTACAAACATAGCGCCCCAGCGCATCTTTTGTGAATGCGGTAGTTTGCGGTGTTGCAGGTGTCATAGAAAAAGTTTTTGAAATTAGAAAATATAAATTACCTGCTGCTAATGTGTGAAGTCTTAACTGTAAAGTCTATCTATTTCTTCATAGAGTATGAAGAGTGGTTGGAAAATCAAAAATGAAGGTAATGGAGTTTTTTTAATATCTCACATTTTCATTTTGTTACTCTTATTCTTTCCAGTTTCATTTAGTGCCGCTTTTAAACCTTTTGCAAGTTGTTCGGCATTACCAACACCCCAATAATGTAAAAAGAAAATCCTTGGTTGTTCATGTACCATGTGGTTATGAACAGCTACAACTTCAATTCCATTTTCAACTAATGCTTTAATTACCGGAGCCACTTCATCTTCGAGCATTGTAAAATCTCCGGCCACAGCTGCATGATCCGGCGTGCCCTGGAATGCGGCCCATGTATTAAATCCAAAAAAAGTTGTTATTGTTGTTCCATGTTCTTTTAAACTCACATCGGGTCTTCCGATCGTGTATTTATAAACTCCTTTGGTCATTTCAGCTTTGTATCCCAAAACTTCATCAAGTTTTTTAGTATCTAAAGTATTGGTGACTGGTTCAGAAGAAGCTGTTCCCTTAGATGGATCGCCGCCTCTTACTTCTTTTACTTTATCCAATACAGCTTTTGCTTTTTGAGCCATCATATCATTTTTTCCAGAGCCTCCAATATGCATATACACAACATTCGGATGATTTCTTACAAAATGATTATGTATCGCTGTAATAGTTAGCCCTTGTTTGATCACTTCCTGCTGCACGGGTTTCAGATCGGTTTCTGTAAGAATTATATCACCCATAATCATTGCACCATCTTTAGTTGGGGTAAATGCGATCCAGGTGCCAAGACCCATAGCAGGAATAATTTTAAATCCGTCTACCTCAATATTCAGATCATTTTGTGGAACGGTGATCTTATACTCTCCATTATTCGATTTTCCTTTTATACCTGTGATCTTTTCGATAGCGGTCGTATCGAGTTGTGCATTAACCGAACTATGAAATAAGAAGCACACAAATGGTAGAATGAATATTTTAAAAGAATTTCCCGATCTCATTTTTATAGATTTTAAATTTAAAAGGTTAATCGCCATACTAAATTTAGCCGCATCCGGTGAAATAGCAGGTTGTTCGAATGTTAATTGATCCAATTTTCTATACCCTTTGCGGATCAATCCATCGACCGGGTTGTATATACCTGCAATTCCGCATTGTTATTATTATTTGCTCTTGCGGCTAAAATAAATGACTTAAGAGCGGGAACAAGTAAAGATGTTCTTGCTCCATCCCTGGTATAAATTTTTGCAATTTGTTTTAATACAGGTTTCTGCCATTGGTAAATAAAGATAAATCCACCTCCGCCGCTTGCATATATTTTTCTTTCTTTTTCGTCAAAATAGACATCATCCACGTCACTTACCAAATTCGCTTCACTTAATACAGATCCGGAGTTTTCATCCATAGCAACAATTTTGGATGGGTGCCGGTACCCAACGAAAATAACATGGCCAATTGTATCAATAGCTAACGGAAAATTTGCCCCAAACGAATCAGTATTCCATGCTGTGATTAATTGATATGAATTCAGATCGGCAACAGCAACCTGGTGTGTCCCGGGCACATTGATAAATATCTTATTTGGTTTTTTATCGAGTTGAAAGCCTTCGGGATGTGCGGATAATTTTATATTGGCTATTTGATTATGACTGATCGCATCTATTACGGCAATCCCTCCTTCACCATAACCTACATAAATTCTATTTTGTGCCGAATCATAACGAACATCATCTGCATCTGAGGAAAGATGTATGGTAACTTTTTTCTCAAAACTGTGCGCATCATAAAAATAACAGTCCCCGTTACCACCATTCGCTACAAAAATTTCCTGTTGTTGCGGTATATAAGTTACCCCCTGTGGCTCGTCAAGGCCTGCGATGCTTCGCAATTTTTTTTCGTTACCAATGTCAATAACTTCCAAAGAATTATTTCCTAACGCAGCAATATAAACTGTTCTTTCCTTAAGATTAATATCCATGTGATCGATTCGTCCTTTCACATTTGGCATTGAGATAGAGGCTTTTTTTATCAGCAGATCTTCACCAAAAGGTCTTTGCCCATTGCAACTTGTACACATGGATATTGCTAAGAAACCAATTGAGATATATTGGATCCGTGTCATTAGAGGTTGTTTGAATATTTAAAAATACCTTATAAATCTAACTCAAATTTTATCTCGTTAATTTTATGACATGAAAATGAAAAGTTTCATTATTACTTTTTGCAGTTTCCCGGTAATCCTTATTTTCAGCTGTGCAAAAAATAAATATCCCTTTCAAATGACTGAGTCAAAGAAAACATATTCATATCTTGCTCTCGGAGATTCTTATACAATAGGACAAAGTGTTTTGTCTTCTGAAAATTTCCCTAACCAAACTGTTCAATTACTGAATCAGCAGAATTACAATTTCAAATCACCGGAAATCCTTGCAACAACCGGCTGGACAACAGATGAACTTCAGACCAATATCAATAGTCATGTATTCACTTCTCCCTATGACTTTGTCTCCTTATTGATCGGTGTAAACAATCAATACCGTGGTCGTTCAGTTGAGAATTATAAACCAGAGTTCGAGAGTTTATTAAAGCAGGCAATACAATTTGCAGGCGGTAGAACCGATCATGTTATTGTATTATCTATTCCTGATTGGGGTGTCACACCTTTTGCTGATGGAAGAGACAGGGTACAAATAGCAAGAGAGATCGACGATTATAATGCAGCCAATAGATACCTTTCAGAGATCTATAAAGTGCATTATGTTGATATAACTCCTGGTTCAAGAGAGGCTGCAACTGACCCAACATTGATAGCAAGCGATGGCTTGCATCCTTCAGCAAAAGAATATGCAAGATGGGCTCAAAAAGTTTTTGCAGCTTTTAAGCAACAGTTATAAAGATTTATTCCACTAAATATTTTCCCTCATTTCCAGAAGGTTGCGACAACAATTTTACGTCTGATATGCAGTCAGCTAAAATCGTATTTTCAGAAAATTGAAATTTCTGCGTTATTATTGCACTCGTCCGGCTACCTGGCATACCGTATTATATATGTAGTATTGAATGCTAAATTGCCCCAAAACGAACCTAAATCAATAGCACAATAGCGATAAGAACGTACAAGAGTGCGATCCTTCGGCAAGCTCAGGATAAACTGCGACGTAATTGCTGAAAGATGAATAGAAAGATAAATGGAGCGTCGCAACGGAGGCTTAATAGTAGCACTAAAGATGACTAAATAATTACTTGAAAACCGAATATGGCGAAAAACCTGTTGATAGTTGAGAGCCCTGCGAAAGCAAAAACAATTGAAAAGATACTCGGGAGTGATTTCCAGGTAAAGAGTTGTTTTGGTCACATCCGCGACTTGCAAAAGGCCGGAATGGGGATCAATATGGATAAAAACTACGAACCCACTTATATTATTTCACCAGAAAAAGAGAAGGTTGTCAAGGACTTAAAAGGGTTAGCGAAAAAATCTGATGAAGTGTGGCTGGCGACGGACGAGGACCGTGAAGGTGAAGCGATCAGTTGGCATTTATGTGAAGTATTGGGTCTTGATCCACGCAAAACCAAACGGATCGTTTTTCATGAGATCACTAAACCGGCAATAAAAGCTGCGGTTGAAAATCCACGAACTGTTGATATGAATTTGGTGATGGCACAGCAAGCCCGCCGTGTTTTAGATAGAATTGTAGGATTTGAATTGAGCCCTGTTCTTTGGCGTAAGATCAGTATGAGGAATAACCTGAGTGCTGGTCGTGTGCAAAGTGTGGCGGTGAAATTGATCGCTGAAAGAGAAAGAGAGATCAACGCATTCAATTCCGTTAGCACATTTAAGGTTGAAGGTTTATTTACTGCTAATGATGTGGGTGGTAAACTAGTAACATTTTCTGCCGAAGCAAAAAAGCAAAACACCGCTGAAGATGCAGAAGCGTTTCTGAAAAGTTGTATTGGCGCAAAATATACAGTTAGTGACATACAGGTAAGACCGGGAAAAAAATCTCCTGCTCCCCCATTTACTACTTCCACATTACAGCAGGAAGCATCGAGGAAATTAGGTTATGGCGTAAGCCGTACGATGATACTTGCTCAAAAGCTTTATGAAAGCGGTAAGATAACTTATATGCGTACGGACAGTGTGAGTCTAAGCAACACTGCATTGGGTGATCTTACAAATACTATCAAAGAGATGTATGGTGAACAATATCACCAGTTCAGAAAATTTAAGAATAAGAATGAAAGTGCACAGGAGGCGCATGAGGCGATCCGTCCTACCTACATGAGCAATACAACCGTTGAAGATGTAGAAACTAAAAAGTTGTATGAGCTGATCTGGAAAAGAACAATGGCCTGCCAGATGGCGGACGCTGAAACTGAAAAGACAACAGCAAAAATTAATATCTCTACAAATAACGATGAACTCACCGCACAAGGTGAAGTATTGAAGTTTGACGGTTTCTTAAAAGTATATCGTGAAGACAGGGATGACGATGATCTTGCTGAGGAAGAACAGGAAGGTATGTTACCCCCATTGACTGTCGGTCAGAAATTACCATTGAAAGAATTAAAAGCTACGGAAAGATTCAGTCGTGCTGCGCCGAGATATACTGAAGCCTCATTGGTTAAAAAAATGGAAGAGCTTGGAATTGGTCGCCCTTCAACGTATGCACCCACTATTTCAACAATATTGAAAAGAGGTTATGTTGAGAAAAGAGATAAAGAAGCTGTGCAAAGAGATTATCGTGTGTTGATCCTGAAGAAAGATAATATATCAAAGGTTACAGAAACTGAAAATACCGGCGCTGAGAAATCGAAATTGTTTCCTACCGATCTTGGATTGGTAGTAACGGATTTTTTGATCCAGTATTTTGATGATATCATGGATTATAGTTTTACGGCAAGGATTGAAGAAGAGTTTGATGAAGTAGCCGAAGGAAAAATGAAATGGCATAAGATGATCGATGATTTTTATTTGCCATTTAAAAAAGATGTAGATAAAACAATTGAAACTGCAGAAAGAGCAAGTGGCGAAAGGGAATTGGGTGTTGATCCGATCACAGGCAAACCTGTTATTGCAAGAATGGGTCGTTATGGTCCGATGGTACAGATGGGTATATCGGATGAAGAAGAGAAACCACATTTTGCCGGATTAAAACGTGACCAGAGTATTGAAACAATAACGCTGGAAGAGGCATTAGATCTTTTCAAACTTCCACTTACACTTGGCGAATATGAAGGGGAGCAAGTATATGTGAATGCCGGTCGTTTTGGTCCTTATGTAAAATTTGGTGAAGCTTTTATCTCTATCCCCAGAGGTGAAGATCCGCTGGAAATGGATCTTGAAAGAGCAATTGAGCTGATAAAGGAAAAACAAAAAGCGGATGCACCGATCGCCATGTTTGATGGCAAGGGAGTAACAAAAGGCAAAGGACGTTTTGGTCCATACATCAAATGGAATGATATGTTCATTAATGTGCCACGCAGATATAATCATGATAATTTAAGCCAGGCAGATATTAATGAATTGGTCGAAGCAAAAATTAAAAAGGAAGCAAACCGTTATATACAACATTGGCCCGAAGAAAAAATTTCTGTTGAAAATGCCCGCTGGGGTCCGCTAATTAAGTTTGGCAAAAAGATCGTAAGACTTCCGAAGAAAGCAGATGATACAAAATACACTGCCGATGAAATGAAAGTAATTCCATTAGAAGATGTAAAAAAATGGATCGAAGCAGCTATTCCAAATGCATTTGGTAAAAAGAAAGCGGCGAAGAAAGCTCCTGCTAAAACTGCGGCTAAAGTCCCTGCTAAGAAAAAAGCGGCGGTGAAGAAGAAAAAATAAACTCACTATCAACAATTTCAAAAGCGAAATTATTTTTACTGATTGTGATCAGCTTAATTGCCGAAACTTTGGCCGATTTTTGAGTTAGGGGTAAGTTTTAAAGAACCTCTTTATAACTTTAGTAACTCAACAAATGAGGAGAATTGTAAGAAAAATATTCAAAGGCATTTTAATTTTCTTAGGAAGTTTTATTGGGCTGTTTCTGCTTTATGTCCTTTTTAATTTAAATATTTTTCATAGAACAGGACCCCTGTCTAAGTCTGCAATTCATATATACTTATCACAAGTAGATAGTTCAAGCCCTCTTCAATATGTTGCTGAAAAATTTGACACACATTCTGTTGTATTTTTAGGGGAATTTCATAAAAGAAAACAAGACCTCGACTTTTTCAAACAAATAATATCTTATCTATATCAAACAAAAGACATAAAAATAATCGGCTGGGAATTTGGTGCGGCAGATTATCAAAAAATGGCGGACAGTGTAGTAACGGCCTCTGAATTTGACAGAGCTAAAGCAATTGCCATAATGCGAAATAGTATGTATGATTGGTGTTTTGAAGATTATTTGGATGTTTTCAAAACAATTTGGCAACTAAATAAAACTATTCTGCAAGACAGTAACAAGATTAAGTTTTTACAGCTAAACAAACCATTCGTTCCAAAACGGTGGAATTCTTTGAATGATACTGTTCGTCTCAATGAGAGAAAAACAAGTTTCGACAATATTTTACCTTTAATAGTTGAAAAAGAAGTAATTCAAAAAAATAAGAAGATACTTATTTACTGTGGCTGGAACCATTCGTTGACAAGATTACAAACACCAAAATTCTTCTTACTAAAAGAAAAGGAAGGGCGAGCCGGTGAGTTATTATTCAATAAATACTCCACAAAGATTTGTCAACTTTGGTTGGTAGCTCCCTTTCCACCAAGATGGTGGTTGTACAAAGAACTAACAAACAATAATAACATTAAATATGTTTATCCATTTGAGGGGGTATTTAATCAATTATATGACACATTAAAAAAGCCTTTCTTCCTTGATGCAAAAAGGGTAGCTTTTGCGAGCTTAAAAGACTATAACAGTTTTTATGCTTTTGACACATGGGGTGGGATAAAACTCAAAAACTTTTGTGACGGAGCTGTCATGCTTGTTCCTTTTGACAAAGTAGACCCTATAAATATTATTTCTGACTGGGTGACAACTCAACAACAATTAGAAGATGTAAAAAAGGTATTGCCTGACCAAGATGCTAAACAAATACAAACTATTCAGGACCTAATGAATTACATAAATCCCACCGCGAGTCAAAAACATACAAAAGAAATTCATAGTTTAGGTAAATTTTGGTGAAGAAAAACTATTGCGAATAAAAATATTTGCAAAAACGGAGCTGGACAATCAATGAATCTTCTGCCTTCGCGAATGCTGGAACGTTACGTAACTAATGTAACATTCTTAAATATTTTTACTCGAAAGATTTCCGTACCTTTTATTGCTTTCTTCCACGTTTATTTAACAACAAAACCACCAAACAATGAAACGTAGAAAATTTATCCAGGACTCAGCAATGGCTGCCTTAACTATTGGCGTATTCGGAAAAATAAAATGGGATGGCGAAAAATATGTGGGGACTGATCCAACTACCACTGATATACTTGGGCCTTTCTACCGTCCCGGTGCTCCATTTAAAACTAATCTGATCCAGCCCGGTACAAAAGGCGAAACACTTTATTTCAGCGGTACTGTTATTGGAAAAGATGGAAAGTCGCCTGTCAATGGAGCATTGGTAGAAATATGGCATTGCAATGAAGATGGTGTTTACGATAACACCTCTGATAATTTTGTTTATCGTGCTGCTGCCAAAACTTCTGCCAAAGGGAAATACGAGTTCAAAACAATAATGCCAGTGCCGTACGCGGCGGGGCAAACTCTAACGAGGCCTGCCCATATTCATATGCGCATTTCTGCAAACGGTGTGCAGGATCTTGTAACACAGATATATTTTAAAGGTGATAAATATATTGCCGGAGATATTAGCGCAAAAGATCCAACAGCATTGCATCGAATTTTGGATATGACAAAAAATGCGAAGAATGAAATAACAGTAAAGTTTGATGTTTATCTGAAAGAAGAATATGTGCTTGAAGCAACCGCTTTCAAAAAAATTGTCGGGTTATATGAAATGAGTGACAAATCAATGATCGAATTTTATAAAGACGGCGACCAGCTATTTGCAAAAATAAATGGACAAATTATGGAAGCCATGGATTATAAAGGTGACAATAGTTTTGCAGGTGGTATTGGTTATGTCACAGCAAAATTTGAGTTACTCAGTGGCGGAGGAGCGAAAGTAAAAGTTACGATCAAAGATGATAAACCGATAGAGTTAGAAGGAACCAAGTTGCTTAAATATTAAGAGATCCATTGTTATATTGTTAAATGGTTAAATTGTTTGTGTCTAAAACAATTTAACCATTTAACATTTTAGCCATCATCACAACTCAAGCTTGTATCCACTTCGGTATTCTCTTTTCACAAATTGATTCGCAGGTTCAAAATTGGTGATCTTCATATTCTCACCATCCCAAAGCAATTGCTTGCGCCCATTGAATTTTCTATCATTACCTGTCATTTCAAAATAATTATAACTCAATACGGCAAGATTTCCCATCAATACCGTTTCAGCTAATGGCCCTGCTTGTGAGAATGGTGAACTTGTATAAGCTCCATATCCCTTTTTACAAGCATCGGTCCATTGCTTTTGATGTCCTTCTGATCCATTTGCTACAAATGGATATTTTGATTTAGGAAGATTCGTTGTCTTCATCAATTTAGTTGGAAGCAATGTTGGGTTTCTTCCAAACAGTCCTGCCATTAGTTTTCCTTTTGTTCCTTCAAATAAAATTCCACCATCCCATTCGCCTAATTGCTCATCAGGTAAAAGTTCAGCAGGCCTTTGTGGTTTGATCCCACCATCATACCATGTAAAATCAACAGGTACAAGATTGCCACGTTTTGGAAACTTAAGATGTATAACAGCAGAAGGAGGAAAACTTCCTTTATAAAAACTTTCCTGGAAAAATCCTGTGTAAACAGAAGTAACACTACATTCAACTGAAGCAGGATAACCTAATTTTAATGCACGATAAGGCACATCAATAAAATGACAACCCATATCTCCCAATGACCCTGTTCCGAAGTCTGTCCATCCTCTCCAAATAGCCGGCAAATATGCAGGGTTATAATCTCTCATGGAAGCAGTACCTAACCAAAGATCCCAATCCAATTCTTTTGGTATATCAAATTTTCCTGTTGGCAAAGACACACCTGATGGCCACACAGGTCGATTCGTCCACACATGAACGGTATGTACAGAACCAATAACTTCGGCTTGTATCCAGGTCTCAACATTTCTTGTATCATCACCACTACTTCCCTGGTTGCCCATTTGTGTAACCACTTTATATTTTTTCTCAGCTTGTGTTAATACTCTTGCTTCGTAAATATCATGTGTCAAAGGTTTTTCTACATAAACATGTTTGCCCAATTGCATACAAGGCAATGCACACACTGCATGCATATGATCAGGAGTTGTCACCATCACTGCATCAATATTCTTATGCTCCTTATCCAGCATCTCCCTGAAATTTTTATAGTAGGGAGCATTGGGCCACTTCGTTCTTGCTTTCACTGCCATACGATCATCCACATCACAAAGGGCAACTATGTTTTCAGCGCCATTGTTCCATGCATAAGGAAGATTTACTTCAGCTTTTCCTCCTACTCCTATTCCTGCAATATTTAATTTATCGCTTGGCGCTATAAATCCTTTTCCTAAAACATGTCTTGGTATGATCATAAATCCGCCCGCAACAATGGAAGCGTCATGTAAAAAAGAACGACGGGAATATTTTCCGGGAGTTTTCTTTTTCATTGGAAAATTTTTATTAAGGTACTAACTAGATGGAAGATTTTTAAAAAAATATGATTACACCATTTAGAAAAAAATCGCAAGACATATACCTAACTTTATAGCATGAAAAATATTTTGCTAATTATAGCTGCTGTATGGCTGGCATCTTTTTCTTGTAAAAAAGACGGCCCCGCAAATACAACAACAACAGTTGAAAAGAAATTTTATCGCTGGGATGAATTTAATATGGGTGTTGATCTTTCTTATGTAAAACAGGTTGAAGATTATGGCGGTGTTTACAGTGATTCAGGAAAAGTGAAAGATTGTTTTAAGATATTAAAAGATCATGTCGCCAATACAGTTCGTGTACGTTTATGGCACACTCCAACATGGGTCGGAAATATAAATAATGGAAAAATGTATTATGATCTCTATGGAGTAGAAAAAACAATTCGTCGTGCTAAAGAAGCAGGCATGGCGGTTAGTCTTGATATTCATTATAGCGATCGCTGGGCAGATCCGGGGGCACAAGAAACTCCTGCTGCATGGGCAGGGTTACCATTGAATATTTTGAAAGACTCTGTTTATAATTACACATTGGCAGTTTTAAATTATTATAAGAGTAAAAATCTTACTCCTGAATTAGTACAGGTGGGCAATGAAACCAACAATGGCATGTGCTGGCCAGCAGGTAAAATTGTAAACAACAATTTTGCTAATTATGCTGTTTTATTAAAAAGCGGTATCAAAGTTGTTCGTGATTTTTCTGCTACATCAACCATCAAACCAAAAGTTATTATTCACGAAGCGCAGTTGCAATCGGCCGGCTGGTGGATGAATGGAATTACTAATGAAGGTGTAACCGACTATGATATTATTGGCTTATCACATTACACTAAATGGTCAACTGTAAAAACCATGCAAGGGGTAACCGATACGATCAGGAAGCTTGTGACAACTTATAATAAGACTGTGATGATCGTGGAAACCGGGTACCCATGGACAACGAATAATGCCGATAGCTACAATAATATTTTTTCAGCCAGTGATATAGCGGCTGGTTATGCAATTTCGGTTGATGACCAATATCGCTATTTTAAAGATCTGACACAAGCAGTCATCAATGGCGGAGGCAAGGGCGTTCAGTATTGGGAACCTGCATGGATCACATCAAGGCTTAATGATAGCTGGGGAATAGGCTCCTCCTGGGACAATGTAACCTTATTTGATTTCACTGGCAATGTATTGAAAGGTGCTGATTATATGAGTTCGCCCTATAAATTTTAAAAAATGGATCGTACTTACTGGGAGAAAATTGCACCTGAATATAACGAGGAAATTTTTGATGTTTTAAAAAATGACAGTAAAGGAATAATTGTCTCTGCTATAAAAAAAGTTTCGTCAAAAAACAAAAAGGTTATTGATATTGGTTGCGCCATTGGTAAATGGTTACCTATTCTCTCTCCTGCTTTCAAAAAAGTTTATGCCGTTGACATATCAGTAGAAAATCTTGAAATAGCTAAAAAGCTTTATCCTGAATTTACAAATGTGGAATACGATCGCATCGATATGTCAAATCCCAAAGCCAAAATGCCATTAAGTGAGGTTGGTATTTGCATTAATGCTATTCTTACCGATTCATTAAAAAAGAGAAATATATTTTTTACAAACCTAAAAAAATGTATAAAGAAAAACGGGCATTTGATCCTTGTCATTCCATCTCTTGAGTCTTCCATGCTTACCTCTATCATTCGTCAAAGATGGAATCCCGATAAAGATGCCAATGGAGTGATCAGGAAAAAGAACAGTGGTGTTCAATTAAAAAATATTTTACAAGGCAATGCAGAGATTGATAATGTTCCTACCAAGCATTATCTCAAAGAAGAATTACAATTACTTCTCAGCAATGAAGGGTTTATAGCAGACGATTTTCAAAAAGTAGAATATGAGTGGGACACGGAATTTCTAAAACCTCCAAAATGGTTAACAGAACCAAAACCATGGGATTGGATGGTAGTTGCAAGAAAAATTTAAAACATCAGGGCATAGACCGCAAAGCTGGCCAACCAATGCTCTCCTCCATAATTCCCACTCACAACATTTGGCAATGCATTTTCTAAATGATTATTAGAAGAAGTTAATAACATTTTTCTTCTTGCATCCGTTGCCGGCAACATTGAAGCGATGCCTTTCATACACCAACTGCGGCTGAAAGAAAGTCCATCAAGATGAACGATCTGCAGATCCGTTCTATCAGACACAACCGGTAAAACAGTCAAATGCTTCAAACCTTGAAGAGTAAAAAATTTATTGAACCAATTTAAAAAATCGTTTCTTGATAAAACTCTTCTCATCAAATCAGCTTCTTCAAGACTTGGTGATAAAAAATCTGAGCCATCCGGCTCCCATAATGATGGCGCATTTATATCTTTTAAATAGATCCGTTTAGCCGATTCAATGATCGCCTTTTCAAAAGCTGAACTTTTTTCAGTTCTTGCATAGTCGAGTGCAAATCCTAACCCAAATGCTGTATTAGCATGAACACCGGTGCGATTTGGATAAGTTTGTTTTGGTAAGAAATTTGTCCATACCTGCAGGATCTTCTGAGTCAATGGCTGCAAATAGCTATGCCAACGTTTACCATCTGCATCATTCCATGTAAAGAGTTCTTCATCCAGCTTTAATAACCATGCCCACCCATAGGTTCTTTCCCATGAACTGGTAAGTGGCATTTCAAAATATTTTACTTCCTGCAGAATGTTTTCTTTAGTAATTGTTTTATCAATAGTAATTCTGATCGCCGCAGCTTCCTGCATATTGGGAAAAAGTTTTAATAACCGGATCAGCATCCAGTGGCCATGCACACAGGAATGCCAGTCAAAACATCCAAAGAAAGCCGGATGCAATTGATGCGGCAATAAAACATGATCAGTATCACTATTAGAAGTATGGTTTGTTTTGTTTGGAAACTCCTGAATAATGCATCGAAGCGGCAATGAGGCAAGATGTGAAGCTCCTTTGACTGTTAATTCAAATCCTGAACTATCTTTTTTTAATAGATAGAGCTCATTTATTTGCGCATTAGCCTTGGTTATCGCAAAAAAATAAAGTAATAAACCACAGAAATGTTTCATGATTCAAACTTAATGGATAAATAGCCATAATTTCCCCAATTTTCATATAACACCAAAGGAAAATTTATTTCTCTTTCCCCACCTGTGGAAAATTTTCGCTGCTTTAGTTCGTTATTAAAATGGAGTTTTACCAAACCCCCAATGCCGCCAATGGAGACCACAAAAGAATTATCCGCACTTTTTACCCTTCTCGACGATCCAGATGAAGAGGTCTTTGGTGCCGTATCAGAAAAAATAATTGATTACGGCAAAAACATCATTCCGAGTCTTGAACATTTATGGGAAACAATACCAGATGAAAATGTTCAGCACCGTATTGAATTGCTGATCCATCGTTTGCATTATCGAGATCTTAGTGAAGATTTCAGGCAATGGAATGTCTCCGGTCATCATGACCTGATGCTTGGAGCTTTACTCGTTTCTAAATTTCAATATCCTGATCTTGCTACAGCACCTGTATTACAGGAAATAGAAAAAATTCGTCGCAACATCTGGCTTGAATTAAATAACTACCTCACTCCTCTTGAGCAAATAAATATCGTCACCAGCATTCTTTATAGTTATTATGGTTTAAAAGGTGGAGAAATAAATTACCAGGAAACAAATGAGTTTTTAATTCATAAAACACTGGAAGCAAAAAGAGGCAACCAGCTTAGCAATGGTATTTTATATCTTGTGCTTTCCGAGTTGCTTGATATTCCTGTAAAAGCAGTTTCTATTCCGAAACAATTTGTACTGGCTTATTTCAAACACGGCTATAGCGATGAGACCCTCGAAAATCCACAGGAGAAAATTGAATTCTATATCGATCCCACAAGCGGACAAGTATTTACACACAAAGATGTAGCAAGCTATTTTAAAAGAATTTCTGTTGAACCTTCTCCGGCATTTTTCAAACCGCAGAATAATCGCTCTGTTATAAAATATTTATTGGAAGAATGCAGTAAATGTTTTACTGGCGAAAAAGATCTTCACAAGCAAAAAGAATTACAGGATTTGGCTAACTTACTGGACTAAATAAAATTTATGTCCGCCATTTCATGGAGTGATTTTGAAAAAGTTGAGATACGTTGTGGTACTGTCATCGATGTAAAAGATTTCCCCAAAGCAAAAAAACCATCCTACCAGATCTGGATCGATTTCGGCGCTGAATTAGGCATCAAAAAATCTTCGGCACAGGTTACCAATCACTATAAAAAAGATGACCTGCTCAATAAACAAGTAATTGCAGTCGTAAATTTTCCTCCCAAGCAAATTGCCGACTTCTTCAGTGAATGTCTTGTGCTTGGTGTTTATGATGAAAACAATCATGTAATTTTATTGCAACCCGAAAGGGCCGTTAAAAATGGACAACGCATCGGCTAACATACCTGGCATAGTTTCTTATACAACTTATTATCATTCTCCTGTTGGTTTGCTCAAAATTTCAGGAACAGAAAATTATATAAGTGAGGTTTCTTTTTTTGATAAAGTCCAAAAAACTGAAGGAAGAAAGAAAAATTTACCCCCATTAATGATCCAATGTCTAGAACAATTGATTCAATATTTCCAGGGTGAAAGAAGAGTTTTTGAATTGCCGATTCACCAAACCGGCACACCATTCCAACAAGAAGTTTGGAATGAACTAATGACAATACCCTATGGGAAAACGATCAGTTATCTTGAGTTAGCAAGAAAAACAGGTGACACAAAAGCAACAAGAGCTGTTGCAAATGCCAATGGAAGAAATAATGTCGCGATCATAGTTCCCTGCCACCGTGTGATTGGCTCTAATCGTGAATTGGTTGGCTATGGGGGAGGCTTATGGAGAAAGAAATGGTTGCTTGAATTGGAAGCAAAAGTGGCGCATGGGGTGCAAACACTTTTCTGAGTTTTTAGTCTACAATTCTTAACTACAAACCACAAACTATAAACATAGACTATCCCCTGCTCATATCATCACTTGTAAATCCCAACGGTAATAATTGACTTGCCTTTTCAAATACAAATATTTTTCCTTCGAGCCCTCCAAGAATTAATCGAATTGGTTTCTTTACACGCATCTCATATTCCTGCAATGATTGTCTGCACATACCACATGGGGCAATAGGTTGATTGCTATTTCCATTTCCACTTTGATAGCTGATGGCCATTGTATCAATTGCAACTCCAGGATATAAAGTGGATGCAGAGGCAAGCAAAACTCTTTCTGCACATAGACCGACAGGATAAGATGCATTTTCCTGGTTAGTACCTGCAACAATCTCTCCATTCATCAGCTTCGCAGCTGCACCAACATAAAAATTTGAATAAGGTGCATAAGCTTGCTTCGTTACATCCCTGGCCTCATTAAGCAGCCAGGCATCTTCTTTAGTTAATTCGTTGAGGTCATCAAAAACCTTATAACTGATCTCAATTTTATTTTCCTTCATGTCGATAAGTTAATTCTTTTTCCTAAGACAACAAATCCCGCCAGAGGCGGGATCGTTGAAAATTATTTTACGAACCTGAATAGCCTGTTCCATCTCGGTCCTTTATCCCAACTGAACCAGATTAGCGATGCTTTACCAACGATCCTGTCTTCCGGAACAAAACCCCAGAAACGACTATCCTGTGAGCTATGCCTGTTATCTCCCATCATCCAAAAATAATCCATTTTAAAAGTATAGCTGTTCACCTCTTTACCATTTAAAAAGAACTTGCCATCCTTCGTATAGAAATCATTGTGCTCATATACACGAATTGCTCTCTCATACAGCGAATAATTCTCAGCGGATAAAGTCAACGATGCTCCTTTTTTGGGTATCCACAATCCATCGCCACCATAGTCATCTACTGACCACTTATGCAAAGTATCATAAGGAAAGATCATTAAGGGATGCGGTTCTTCATCAAGATCAGGATCGATCCTTTTGATCAAAGACGATTTTTCCAAAATGCCTTTCTCCGCAGTTGTCAGGTTAATAATATACCGGTACCTGTTTTGAGGATCATCCTGGTAAAAATCTCCATCATTCAATTTAATACCTATATCTTCTAACCCTGCCTGATCAAGACTTACATTCTCTTTTACTTCAACCACATACTTAAAAGGGGAATTCGGTGGTGCTACCTGTTTTATTCCATTCACATAAACATCACTTTTAACTATCTTGAGAGTATCACCTGCAATGGCAATACATCGTTTAATATAATTGTCTGTCTTATCAGCCGGATGAACGACAACAGGAAAATTTCTTGGATCACCCAAAATTTCTCCGGGATTTGCTTTCATTGATCTCCCACCTGCATTATAATAAGTTGGCTCACCCGCCTGGTCATTACGTTTGATATCATAATAAGGAACGGCCGATTCAAAACCGTCTGCATGTATCACAGTATCGCCAGCGGGGAAATTAAACACCACCGCATCTCCTCTTTTCACAGGTCTCTGCCACCAACGTATATAAGGTAATTTGATCGCCTGGCTATAAGATTTACTTCCAATGCCGGGAATGTAATTGTGTATAAATGGAATTGATAATGGAGTATTCGGAACTCTTGGTCCATAGCTTATTTTACTTACAAAAAGAAAATCGTTTACAAGCAATGATTTTTCCATTGAGCCAGTTGGAATGGTATATGCCTCGAAAATAAAAAGACGAATAAGCGTTGCCGCTACTATTGCAAACACTGCTGCATCGATCCACTCTCTTGCTCCTGATTTTTTATGTTTCCTGGCAGCTTCTCCTCCAATGAATTTTGCATTCTTACTATTAGCAATAAAAGGGAAATAAAAAGGGGCAAGTAAGGATGCTGCCGCATGATCAAGAAAAGAGAATCTTCCAAAGATCTTGGCGAACTCAATAAATATTCCCATGCTGATGAACCAACCACCAACAGGGATCAATTGCCAGAAAACCCAATGCTTTGGCCGTTGTGCAAGTTCCTGCATAACCCAAGTGTTATAAAAGGGAACAAAGGCCTTCCATACAGGTGCGCCGGCTTTTTGAAATAATTTATAAAAACCAAAAGCAGGCAGAAAAACAATAAGGGTACCGATAAGGTAGATAATGAATAGGTGCTGTAAAGGCATTCAGAGATTTTTAATGCGGACAAAGATAATGGTTACTCTCTATTTCAGTCAGAAGCTGTAATGATAGGCGGCTATCAGGGTTTATAAGCCTCACAAAGGAAATGTTAAGATGCAAAAGGATCTATTTTGGTACAACGTAAGACTTTACATCTTCTGTTGAGATCGTTTTGCCTGAAAGAATAATAAGTCGCTCCACCACATTTCGTAGCTCACGGATATTACCTGTCCAGTTATACTCTTGTAATAATTTTAATGCTTCGTCATCGATATTTTTTTTAGTTACCCCGTATTCCGTGCATATATCCGAAAGAAATCTTTCAACCAATAATGGAATATCATCTTTTCTTTCATTAAGTGAAGGCACATGAATAATAATAACACTTAAGCGATGATACAGATCCAGCCGAAAACGTTTCTCTTCTACTTCTTTCAGCAGGTCTTTATTTGTAGCTGCAATAACTCTTACATCCACATTGATATCTTTATCTGCTCCTACCCGGGTTATCTTTCCTTCCTGTAGTGCCCGCAAAACTTTTGCCTGTGCATTCAAACTCATATCGCCTATTTCATCAAGAAATAAAGTGCCGCTATTTGCCTGTTCAAATTTTCCAATACGTTGTTTGATAGCAGATGTAAAAGAGCCTTTTTCATGACCAAATAATTCGCTTTCGATAAGTTCACTTGGGATCGCAGCACAGTTTACTTCCACTAACTGGCCGGAAGCACGGCTGCTTTTTTCATGTACCCATCTTGCTACCAATTCTTTTCCTACTCCATTTTCACCGGTAATAAGTATTCGTGCATCTGTAGGAGCTACTTTTTCGATCGTCTCTTTAATCTTTTTTATCGGATTTGATTCGCCGATCATATCCTGCACACGATTCACTTTGCGCTTCAGCACTTTTGTTTCAGTTACCAAAGAACTTCTGTCCATTGCATTCCGAATGGTAATAAGCATCCGGTTCAGGTCAGGTGGTTTTGATATATAATCAAAAGCTCCTTTTTTAACTGCATCTACAGCCGTCTCTATATTACCATGACCGGAGATCATGATCACGGGAACATCAGCATTTGATTCAGTGGCTTTTTGTAAAAATTCAATTCCATCAAGCTTTGGCATCTTGATATCACAAAGCACAACGTCATAAGTTCTTTCTTTGAATTTTTTTAATCCTTCTTCGCCATCGCCGGCTTCCTCTGTTTTATATCCTTCGGCAGAAAGTATTTCAGTAAGGGCCTTTCGGATCGCTTTTTCATCATCAATGATTAGTATATCAGCCATAGTGTAAGGTTGTTCAATTGGCGTGAAAATAGTTCAAATCAGGAACATCTTAAAAAATCATTAACATGTATGGGATATGGAAAAAAATGGTTGGTGTCTCTTACCCAAAAAACCACAACCATGCCAATATACTTTCAGTTACTTACAGCTCTTATGTTTGTAATCAGCTCCTGCGTAGATCCAGAGAAAAATATTGAAACAAGATCAGCAGATAACATAACCGCGATCAATACAGAAACCATTAGAGGAATTCCTTTACCAAAGGGATTCAATTATGTGGAAGAAGGCGATTCAGTTTATTCAAATTGGTTGCTTGATCTGAAGCTTAAAAAGAGTAAGATCGTTTACCTCTACAATGGTAAATTAAAATCAAACCAGGATGTGCAATATGGCGTATTGAATATTGATATCGGGAAAAAAGATCTTATTCAATGTGCAGATGCAGCGATAAAGTTGAGAGCCGATTATCTTTTTGAAAACCATTCATATGATCAAATAAAATTTTTAACAACTTCCGGAAACGAGATATCATTTGAATGCTGGCTAAAAGGCGTGCGATGGAAAGTACAAGGTGCTAAACTTGTATCCTATAACATACACAAAGAGGAACCCGATATTCAACAAGATTATAATTCTTTCATGGAGTATGTTTTTACTTATTGTGGCACTTATTCGTTATCAAAACAATTGAAAGCAGTAAATGATACCAAGTCACTTCAACCCGGTGATATATTTGTTTATGGAGGGTTTCCGGGACATGCAGTTACCGTAATGGCGGTAGCAAAAAATAAGGCCGGTAAAATAATATTTCTTTTATCGCAGGGCTATATGCCGGCGCAGGATATTCACATCTTAAAAAACTATACTGCTCCTGATCTGAGTCCGTGGTATGATTTATCAGGCATTTATCCTTTATATACGTCTGAATGGCAATTCGACAAAGGGAGCTTAAAAAGATGGTAAAATTGAGAGTAAAAATTTATTAGTAGCCCCTTTTAGGGGTTGGGGTAAATAATAGAGGCCGGGTAGAAACCCAGCCTCGTTGTAAAATCCAATATCCTATGAAAAACCGAGGCGAAGATGCGTATAAAAAGCCAAACGGTTGCATAACAACTGAACTATTTTTTATAAACAATATCGTGATAACTATAAATAAAAAAATCCTGCACTCTTATGAAAAAATGCAGGATAAATTATTGAGCGAAGACATTATTTTTTCATATACATCACATCTTTTACCAGCTTCACTGTACGTGAAACATCTGGCAAAGCTGCTGCCACAAGATTAGGTGCATAATGCAAAGGAGCGTCTGCAGCAGTTATGCGACGAATTGGCGCATCCAGGTAATCGAATCCTTCTTTCTGAATTGTATAAGTTATTTCAGACGAAATGGAAGCAAACGGCCATTGCTCTTCTACGATCACCAGACGATTTGTTTTTTTCACTGATTCAAGTATAGTCATCCAATCCAACGGACGAATAGTACGAAGATCGATCACTTCAGCGTTGATACCTTCTTTTTCCAGCTCATCAGCAGCGCCAAGTGCTACTTTCATCATTTTATTGAAAGAAACGATTGTCACATCACGTCCAACCCTCTTTACATCCGCTTTCCCTAATTCAATATAATATTCTTCTTCTGGTACTTCGCTTTTATCACCATACATCACTTCGCTTTCCATAAACATTACGGGATCTTCCTCATAGCGAATGGCCTGCTTCAATAAGCCCTTTGCGTCATAACCATTGCTGGGCGATACAACTTTGATCCCGGGAATATTTGCGTACAAGGCCTCAAATGCGGTTGAATGCTGAGCTCCAAGCTGGCCCGCAGAACCGCCTCCACCTCTGAAAACGATCGGGCAATTAACCTGGCCACCACTCATTGCCAGCATTTTGGAAGCCGTATTTAATATTTGATCCAAAGCCAGGACGGCGAAATTCCATGTCATGTACTCAACAATGGGCCTTAAGCCATTTTGTGCAGCTCCAACGCCAACTGCAGTAAACCCTAATTCAGAAATTGGAGTATCAATAACTCTTTTAGGACCAAATTCTGCCAGCATGCCCTGGCTAACCTTATAAGCTCCATTATATTCTGCCACTTCTTCCCCCATCAGGAATACTCTATCATCACGCCTCATTTCCTCGGTCATTGCTTCACGTAGAGCTTCACGGTATGCGATTGATCTTGCCATTTAACTTTAAAAATTTTGTCCCGATAATTACGGGAGGCAAAAATAAGTGAGCCTTTTAATATAACCTAAAGGGAATGTACCGCTTTAATAAAAGCTTCGAGCTTACCTGGATCCAGCCGTCCTTCCGTTCTTACGCCACTGCAAATATCAACTGCAAAAGGCCGAACAGTCTGGATAGCCTGCCGGACATTATTAGCATGCAAGCCACCTGCAAGAAATACAGGAATATTAACTGCTTTTACGATCTCCCTGCTAAGATCCCAATTATGTACATTACCAGTGCCTCCTAAAGTTTTTATCCTTGCTTTGGGATCACCACTATCAAGCAATAATGCATCAACATTAGGAGAAATGCGAACAGCTTCATCAATACTTTTTTCTCCGGTAACATGAATAACCTGTACAATTTTTAAATGAGGTAATGCGGTTCTTATATCAGAATATGCTCCTGTTGTTAATTCATCAACTATCTGAACTGTGTTCGTATCCACTCTTTTTACATGATAAATTATTTCCTCAGATGATTGTTCACTTGTTAATAGAAATGAGGCGATCGGTGGATGAATTGTTTTAACGATCTCTGCGATCAACCAATCAGGAATTGGACCGGGGCCACTTGGCATTTTTGCAACAAGGCCAATTGCATCAGCGCCATGATCGATCGCAAGTTTAGCTTCATTGACACTGCTAATACAACAAATCTTGATTCGTGTACGCATAACTACTATAAAAGTAAAGTCATTAAAATTAAATACGATCGAAAAACTTAAAGTTTTTTTATCATCAGCCAATCTTTTTGCAGATCATCGCCAAGAAGAAAATCCTGGTCGCTAAATTTTTCAAATCCCCATTTTACGTAAAACGCAATAGCCCGGGGGTTTTTCTCCCATACACCCAACCAAATAATTTCCTTCTTCAATTCTTTTGCGATAAAAACACATTGACGCATCAATTGCTGGCCAACGCCTGTGCCCAAATAGCTATTCACCGAATAAATTCTTGCTATCTCAATTGAATCCTTATTTTCAAATTCAGGAAATTTTTTTCCTTCTCTCATCCGTGCGTAACCAACCGCTGTATCCTCATCAAATGCCAGTAAAAATGTATTGCCAGGTTCTGTTACTTCGTTTATCAATTTTTCACGGGTAAATTGTTCATTCATGAATTTGTCCATATTCTCCCTGGTATTTACATAACCAAAGGTCTCATGAAATGTTCTGCGACTTAGATCGGCTATCAGTTCTGCATCGTCAGCAGTAGCAAAACGTATAAGAAATTCCTGCATGAATGCAAACTAAGGAAACAATAGAAAAGAAATCAAAAAAAACTGTCCCGACAAGTCGGGACAATTTTTTCATCATGGAGTATATATGAAGAACTACTGGGTCAGTATAAAAAAATTCTCCCGTCCCAGAGTGATTGCAAATGATCAGGTTTTCATAGTTGATCCTTTTTAGGGGAGAAAGACAATAATAATGCCGTTTAAAAATAATGTTGAAAACTAAATGAAGTTTGGCCTTAGAAGAAACAGCCAAGGTTTGAGTAGCGAAATGTCGCCAGCTGATCTCATAAATTTATTAGAAGACTTTAATTAAACAATTACGTGGCTGTAAAAAACAAAAAGCTTGCTTTATTAAACCTCAAAACAACACTTTCGTAAAATTACTTCCGCTATTTAAAATAAAATAATTGCAAAGCTTTTAAAAGCTGGAATTAAATTATAGTTTAGCACTTTCAAATTTTCCCCGATCCACCTCCTTAGAATTTCCGTACCCTGTCCGCGTCTATTGACTTACCATTTTTAATTACTCCGGTTTTACTTCTGTAGCGTATGCAATAAGGTTTACAGTTATTGTTCCGCAAGGGGTCATACTGTATCCGCCATCATCCGTATTTAATTATAATTAAAATAAACCTTATGAACGCAACTCTTCACCCTAAGAACTCTATCTACCCGAACCGGTGTGGCATTTCAAGAGTCATTACATATGACTGGAGGCAAGTGCATCTGAAATTTTTCCTATTGCTTTTTGCATCACTATTTTTTATTGCGATCTCGACATTAGGACAGGGCCCTTGTCCGGGCGCAAATTGCAATTCCGGAGATATTCGGATAACTAAAGTAGAATTATTAAAAGCAGATGGTACTGTATTACCTAATACCTGCACTGCCGGAACTAGCATTCCAGTCATGCTAAGAGTAACTTTTGATGTAACATCAAATGAACGCTATGGCTTTTTAGTAAATGCAAGCCTTCTTATCAACAACATTGCGACAGGAACCATTGCGACATGTGACCCAGCAACTTTCATCCAGGGTCTGCATACAATGGACATATCACAATATGTAAATGGTAACCCAATACTTTGGCCATGTGGTTCAACGATACAATTAAAGGATGTTTATACTGCATGGGACCAACAATTGGCTACAGCACAACATCCTGGCATTTGTACTTATATGAATCCTTCTAGTGGAGCAGTTAGTGATTGTTCTACAATTGCCCCAAAATGTAAATTCTATGGAGAAACCGAACCGATCCTTATCGTCGCTCCATTGATTTCAAGTTTTACTGCACAAGAAGGGTCTTGTACAAATCTTAAAAGAACATGGACGTTTACAAGCACCACAACAGGCGGTGTAACCCCATATACATATACATGGAATTTTGGAGATGGCACTCCTGCTCTTGTTACAACACAAAATCCGGTAACACATGAATACGCATATGGTGTGTCAGGCAATGTGAATGTAACGCTCAGTGTAGAAGATGCAGCTTCACCAACTCATCACATTAGCGCAACCTTACCACAAACAATATCTGTTACCAGTTGTTGCACCGCCTCTACAGATCCAACAGTTGCTTCAGCAGTTCAATCTGCAATTTGCACCGGAGGACGTACTAATATCAGTGTAACAGGTGGTTCTTTAGGAACAGGTGCATCATGGAAATGGTATATTGGCGGTTGTGCTAATGGTGTTTCAGTGGGGACTGGTCCAACAATAAGTGTAAGTCCAATCCTAACAACAACCTATTATGTGAGAGCAGAAGGTGATTGCGGAAATACAATTTGTGCATCGGTGACAGTAACAGTAAAAACTCCTTCTTCTGCACCTACAGGAGCTTCGGCAATATCACCAACTATTTGTCCTGGACAAAATACAGATATAAGTGTGACTGGCGGATCATTGGGCACAAATGCAACCTGGAAGTGGTATGCCGGGGGATGTGCAAGTGGCGCTTCAATTGGAACCGGTGCAACGATCACTGTAAATCCAACAACAACGACAACATATTTTGTAAGAGCTGAAGGCGATTGCGGAAATACATCTTGTACCCAGGTAACAGTGACAGTAAAAACTGCTTCAACAGCTCCATCAAGTGCTAATGCAACTACATCACCAATATGTATCGGCGGCAGCACAAGTATCAATGTGGTTGGAGGATCATTAGGAACCGGTGCATTATGGAAATGGTATGTGGGTGGCTGTGCAAGCGGTGCATCAATAGGAAGCGGTCCATCAATAAATGTAAGCC
>Ga0207641_10000870_pt1 | contig 31696 bp, 33 predicted proteins | sample KBSSwiS62_FD_184306 | JGI IMG/M metagenome (GOLD analysis project Ga0207641, IMG submission 184306) | Switchgrass rhizosphere microbial communities from Kellogg Biological Station, Michigan, USA - KBS Switchgrass S6-2 (SPAdes) (version 2) | ecosystem: Host-associated > Plants > Roots >... | reverse complement strand
TCAGACTTCAGACTTCAGACTTCCAACTTCCAAGTAGACTGTCGGCGTGACACCGGCGATCGCGGCCGTTGTGGCCATGTACGCGGCCTTCATGGCGGTCGGCTGGTTCGCATCGCGCCGCGTCCGCGAGGGGACGGCTGCCGATCTCATCGTCGCGGGACGTGCGATGCCCTTCTGGGTCGCCGCGCTGACGATGACCGCGACGTGGGTCGATGGCGGGTATCTGCTCGGCACGACCGAAGGCGCCTACAAGTCCTCCCTCCAGCTCGGCATCCAGGGCGGCCTCTGTTTCGGGATCAGCCTGATTCTCGGCGGCGTCTTCTTTGCCGCGGTCATGCGCCGCTTCGAATTCACGACGCTGATCGATCCGCTGGAAGCGCGGTTCGGAAAACGGTGGGCCGCCGTGCTGTTCCTGCCGGCGCTGGCCGGTGAGCTGTTCTGGAGCGCCGAGCTCCTCGTCGCGATCGGATCGACATTCGGCGTCCTGCTCGGCATGCCGCTGACGACGGCGATTCTGCTCTCCGCGGCGGTCACGACCGCGTACACCGTGCTCGGCGGGATGTGGTCGGTGGCCTATACCGACATCTTTCAGTTGGGGCTCGTCGCGCTGGGTCTGGCCGCCGCGCTGCCGTACGTCCTCGATGGCGCGGGTGGACTGTCGCACGCCTGGGCCACTTACACGGCAGCGCGCCCGGAGGCCGTCGGCTTGATGCCGCCGATTCGGCCACACACGGATCTCTGGACGCGCGGTTCCGTCGTCGGTTGGTGGGACGTCTCGCTGATGCTGATCTTCGGCGGCATTCCGTGGAACTGCTACTTCCAGCGCGTGCTGTCGTGCCGGACGCCGCGCGACGCGAAGCGTCAGTCGATTCTGGCCGGCGTGCTGACGATCGCGTTCACTGTCCCGCCGCTGTTGATGGGAATTGCTGCCTTCGCGTATCCGTGGCCAGCCGATATCGTGTCCCGTCTCCAGGCGACGCCTGCGGACGCGATGCCGCTGCTGTTCGCGCGAGCGGTGCCGCGCGCCATCGGTCTTCTCGGACTGGCGGCGATCATCGGCGCCGTGACGTCTAGCTTCAGCTCGTCGATCCTGTCGGCGGGCTCGATGCTCAGCTGGAACTGCCTGAAGCGCCTCGTCTGGCCGTCGCTGTCAGTCGTCCAGATGAAGCGGGTCATCCGATCGTCGATCTTTCTGTTCGGCGCGCTGGCCACCGTCCTGGCTCTGAAGGTCCAGAGCGTCCAGGCGCTGTGGTTCTTTACCAGCGACCTCGTCTTCGTCCTGCTGTTCCCGCAACTGCTGTTCGCGCTCTTCGATCCGAAAGTCAATCGCACCGGATCGATCGCGGCGTTCGTCGCGTCGTTGGTGCTCAGGGTCGGCGGTGGCGAACCGCTGCTCGGCCTGCCGGCATTCATCCACTACCCGGAGACGCTGCCGTTTCGAACGGTCGCGGCGGCGGTCGGTTTCGTGCTGTTGCCGGTCGTCAGCCGGGCCACGGCTCAATGGGATGCGCCCTTGCTGTTGCGCAACGCCAGCGCGGGCGAAGCGGTGCAGCGCGACGACTTGAGCCCGGCCGGGGCGGGTTGATGGAGCGCGAAGCCGGGAGCCGAGGGCTGGCACGCGCGAGCGCGCAGCTCTTCGCGTGGCTGGCGCACCTGTACACCGCCATGGGCTTCGTGTGCGCCGCGGGCATTGCGGTGCTTGTCGTCCGTGGCGGCGACGAGTCGTTCCGATGGGCCTTTCTGCTCATGATGATCGCCACCGCGATCGACGCGACGGACGGCTGGCTCGCGCGCAGGGCGCGTGTGAAAGAGGTCCTGCCTGACTTCGACGGCTCGGCGCTCGACAACCTGATCGACTTTCACACCTACACCTCGCTGCCGCTGCTGCTCTTGTGGCGGGCGGACGTCCTGCCCGGCGCCGCCGCGTGGCTCCTGATTCTGCCGCTCCTCGCCAGCGCGTACGGGTTCTCGCAGGTCAACGCGAAGACGGACGACGGGTTCTTTCTCGGATTTCCGTCGTACTGGAACATCGTGTCGTTCTATGTGTTCGTACTGCACCCGCCCGCCTGGGCGACGGCCGCGACACTCGCGGTCCTGTCGGTGCTGACGTTCGTGCCGACGCCGTATCTCTATTCGACGCGCGGCGGACCGCTGGCCAAGACGATGAACGTCGCCGCCGTCGTCTGGTTCGTGCTGCTCGCTTTCACGCTGTTCGGAAGCGCCGGGCAGGAGCTGGCCGTCATCTCTCTCGCGTATCCCCTGATGTACTTCGCGCTCTCGGTCGTCGTCACAGTGCGCAGGCGGCGCGCTATACTTCGCCCATGAAACGAAGCATTGCGAGCCTCATCCTGGTGCTGTCGGCAACGGTCGGGGCGCAGCCGAGACAGACCTCGCAGGACGAGTACACGTTGTACGAGCTCCTTGCGCCGGAAATGGCGTCGTTCAAGATTGATTACGAAGTGACCGCCACCACGCCCGGCGCGACCGCTTTTTTCAATCCGATCCGGAAGGGGAGCGTCGCCAGCGACGAGGCGGTCTACGACATGATGACCGGCGTGCCGCTCAAGTTCGAACAGGTGACCGGCGCCCAGGCCAAGGCGCACGGCCTCGGCAACGCGGACCTCGAGAGCGACTACATCGAAGTGCACCTGGCGCGTCCCGTGCCGGCCGACGGCGGCCAGGCGCGCATTCGCATCATCAAGACCTACAAGGACGAGAAGAGCTATCACCGCGACGGCGACGGCATCGTGTTCGACCGGCCGCTTGGCATTCGCCGCAACGCGGTCGTCCTCCCGGCGGGCTATCAGCTGACCGATTGCAACGTGCCGTCACAGGTGCTGTCGCGCCCTGACGGACGCGTCTACATCACGTTCATGCATCAGGCGCCGGGCGCGGCCGGATTGATCCTCAAGGCCAAACCGGGCGCGCCGACCGGTGAGGCGGCGAAACCGCGGCCGTTGACCAACGCGCGCAGCTGGGAAACTCCACCGTCGCAAGGCCCGACCGAACGCGCGCGGCTCTCGGAGCGCGGCCATCAGGATCGCGACATCGTGTACTTCCTGCAGCAGCCCGAGACCAGCGCGTTCAGCCTGTATCACGACTACACCGAGTCGCGCGAAGGCACCGACAAGTACCTCAACGTGGTGCGGACGGGCAGCACGGTGTCGAAGCCGTCAGGCAAGATTCTCGACACCGGCGAGGATCTGAAAGCTGAGATTCTGACAGGCGCGAAGATGAAGGCGGCCGGCATTGATGCCGGCGGCGAGCAGATCGCGCCGGATCAGGAGGTCGTGGTCACCCGCTTCGCGCCGGTCAAGAAGGGACAGTCGATTCGGCTGCGCCTCTCGGAAACCTATACCGCGCCGCAAAGCTATCGCCTCGATGGCGGCGAACTCGTGTTCGAACGGAGCCTGGGCCGGCCGCGCAACTCGGTCGTGCTGCCGAAGGGATGGTACGTGACCGAGCTGTCGATTCCGGCCGTCGTCCGCCAGACGCCGGATGGCCTGACGCGGGTGGACTTCGTCAACGGCCGGCCGGATTCGGTCGATGTGCTGCTAAAAGCGAAGAAACTGGTCAAATAGGTCGGGTGGGTCGCGTCCGGTAAGACCGACACTACTGGATGCGGACGATCCCGTCCGCGACCTTCGGAAACCGATCGAACACCGCCGGATCGTGGCCGGGGACGAGCAGCCGCGCCTCGCTGGCCAACGACTTCATCCGATCCTGGGTCCGCAAGTTCGACACGGCGTCAAGCGTCTGCGCGATCGGCTTGCGGGTGTCGAGATTCTCATACAGGTACATGTTGTCGGACGCCAGGACCGCCGCCTTCTCGCCCAGCTGCACGGTGACGAACTGCGATTGCCACGTGTGCTTGCCGCCGACGCCGAACCCAATCCCCGACAGCGACGTCTCGTCGTCGCCGCGCACGAACGACACGAGACCCCGCGTGTTCCGCTTCACGATCTCCAGCACGTCGTCTGCATCGATGCCGCCGTGGGTTCTTGTCGACTGCCACGCGTCGCTCGTGTAGTAGTCGTACTCGTCTTTCTGAATCCAGATGCGCGACCACGGAAAGAGATCGATGCCGCCGGCATGGTCCCAGTGCATGTGGGTCAGGAAGATGTCGGTGACGTCTTCGGGCTTCACGCCGAGGGGCGCGATCGCGTCTGAAGGCTTCACGAAATCCCTGACGGTGAACTGGCGGAAGTACTGTTCCCTGTGGAAGCCGGAGTCGACGAGCGCGACGCGGCCGTTGTTGCCTTTGAGCACCCAGACCATCATCGCGATGTCCATACGCCGCTCGCGGTCGGCGCCCGCTACCAGGCTGGCGACCGGAAAGTTCGCCAGCGTCGCGAACCGCACCGCATATACCTCGTGCCGTTCAGCCTCCGCACGAGGATGTAAAAACTGAAAAGGCAAAAGAGAAAAGGAAAGGAGGAGGGCGGTGAGTTTCACTTTTACCTTTTGACTTTTACCTTTAACTTTTATCTTTTAACTTTCTATCTCTTCAACCGCCGTCCCTCAACGCCCGCCGCAACACCTTGCCAACCATGGTCTTGGGCAGCTCCGCGCGGAACTCGACGTGTGCGGGAACCTTGTACGGCGCCAATTCCTCGCGGCAGAACGTTCGGAGCTCCTCTTCGGAGGCCGTCGTCCCAACGCGAAGCACGACCCAGGCTTTCACGGCCTCGCCTTTGGTGGCATCCGGCACGCCGGCCACGCCGACCTCACCGACGGATGGATGTTTGGCCAGCACTTCTTCGATCTCTCTTGGCCAGACCTGGAACCCGCTCGTTTTGATCAGATCTTTCTTGCGATCGACGATGAACAAGTAGCCGTCGTCGTCCAGATAGCCGAGATCGCCGGTGTGCAGCCACCGCGACGCGCCCTGGTCGTCCACGTGGTCGCGCAAGACGAGGGCCGTCTCCTCGGGCTTGTTCCAGTAGCCGATCATCAACTGCCGTCCGGAGAGCGCGATTTCCCCGACTTCATTCGGAGGCATGACACGCGTGCCGTTCACGTCGTCGAAGATGCGCACGCGTACGTCGGGCAGCGGAATCCCGACGGATCCGACTTTGTTCAGGCCCACGACGGGGTTCGCGCAAACCGCCATCATCGCTTCGGTGAGCGAATACCCTTCGACGACGCGTGCGCCGGTCAAAGCTTCGAAACGCCGTTTGGTGTCGGCCAGAAGCGGAGCGGCGCCGCAGAAGCACGCCTTGATTGACTTGAAGTCGACTTTGCCACTCTGGACATCCGGATGGTTCAGCAGCGCGATGTACAGCGTCGGGACCCCATTGAAGAACGCTGGCTTCACGCGCCGTATCGTCGCCAGGAGATCCGCCAGATCGCGCGGGTTGGGCACCAGCGCCATGGGCGCCCCGTGGAGGATCGCGAACGACTGAGAACCGACGTTGGCGTAGACGTGGAACAGCGGCAGCGGGACGAACATGACGTCCTTCGACGGGTCCGTGCCATGGGCCGCAGCGTTCCAGATCCGCAACTGCATCCCCGAGATGACGTACGCGCCGTGAGTGCCGACGACCCCCTTGGGCGTGCCCGTTGTGCCGCCGCTCATCAGCAGGACGGCCGGATCCTCTGAACCGATTGCCCCGCGTGTCGCCCGGCGGCCGCGGTTCACGAGCAGCAGGTGGGCCAGGTCGTGATCGCCCGGGGCGAGCGCTACGCGATCGCCGTCGTGCTTCTCGCGCAGGAGCGTGAAGAGCACCCGCAGCGCCGGCGGAAAGAACTCCTTGATGTTCGTCGCAATCACCCGCCGAAGCGGCGTCCGCGGCTGCACGTGCTTCACCCGATGGTAGAAGCGGGTGAGTGTCACGATCGTTTCCACGCCGTTCTCACGCAGCGGGCCCTCGAGCTCGTGCTCGGTGTAAGTCGGATTCAGTGGCGCGACAATGGCGCCGAGCTTCCAGGCGCCGAACTGAGCGATGGAAAACTGCGGGCAGTTGGGCAGGAGCAGGGCGACGCGATCGCCGCGCCGGACGCCAAGCGCGTGGAAGGCGGACGCGCAGGCGTCGCTCAGTTGCTCGAGTGTGCGCCAGGTCATCGTGGCGCTCTTGAACAGCAGAGCGGGGTCGTGCGGACGATCGCGGGCGAGATCGGCGAGATAGTCGAGAAGCGTGCGGTCGGGATACGGCGCCAGCGTCGACGGGACGCCGGCGTCGTAATGAAACATGGAACTACTTCGTACCGGTCGGGGGCACCTTGATACGGAACGAGCCGTCGTCGAACCGTTCACGATAGACGCCGTGGCAGGCGCCGCACTTCGTGTTGAGCGTACCGGCTGAGCTCTTGACCTCGTCCCATTTGGCGGCGGCCGCGTCCAACTCGATCGTCTCGGCGAGTTTGCGTGCATCGGCCGCGATCTGCACCGCGTCCGCCTTACCCTTGGCTTTCCAGATCGCCTCGGTTTGCGCGAACGCCTGCTTCAAGGCGGCGGCGTGCTCCTTCGCGAGGTTCGCGTCCATCTTGTCGGCGTCGGCGCGCAGCGCGGCGCTGGCCGGCGCGATAGCCTTCATCGCCTTCTGCAGCGCCTGCTCCTCGGCGGTCATCGGCGGAGGCAGGCGAAGCGCCAGGTCGGTGCCGGCCGTATTGATGACGTTGGTCGCGAAGATGACCGGGCGCCCCTTGAACTTCGCCGCGATCTCCGGCGAGACTTCCACCGGATAGTCTTTCGCGCGCTTCGCGACCTCGGCCGAATCGAACGCGAGCACTTCGCCAATCACCGTGACGTAAGTATTCGCCTCGACCGGCGCATTCATTCTGGGCGCGAGCACGAGAATCTGCTGATCGAGTGTCTTCGTCTTATCCTGATCGACCGAGAAGACGAGCGTGCCGAGCGCCTGTTCGACGGTGCCGGTCATGGTGACGCGTTCGCCGTAGTACGTCTCGGGATGCGCCGCGAGCGTGCTGGCCGCGACCGGGATGAGCGGTTTGGCGGGCGCCGTGGCGGGCGCCGGCGGCTGACCTGCCGGAGCCGCTGGTGGCTGCTCGCCGCCCCGCTGGCCGCGCTGGCCGCGCTGCTGTGCCGCCTGGGCCGCGAACGATCCGATGATGATGGCGCACGCTGCGACCGCGAGTGATTGCTTCATGGGGACCCTTCCTTCTGTCACAGACCGGCGCCCGGCGCGAGCAGCATCATCAGAAGCGCCTTTTGACCGTGCAGCCGGTTTTCAGCCTGATCGAATACGCACGCCACATCCGACTCGAAGACCTCGGCGGTGACTTCCTCGCCGCGATGCGCGGGCAGACAATGCATGAAGAGCGCGCCGGGCTTGGCCAGCGACATCAGCTCTTCGTTGACCTGGTAGGGCGCGAAGACCTGCCGGCGCAGCGCGGCCTCCTCTTCCTGCCCCATCGACGTCCAAGTATCAGTGTATACCGCGTCGGCGCCGGCGACCGCGTCGGCCGCCTCGGTGAAGAGGCGCAGCCGCGCGCCGTGCCGGGCGGCGCTGGTCGCCTGCTGAACGACGGCGTGCGGCAACTGGTAGGCCTCAGGACTGGCGACGTGGAAATGAACGCCGAGCATCGCGGCCGCATGGGCCAGCGACGTCGCGACGTTGTTGCCGTCGCCGACGTAGGCGACGGTCCGCCCGCGCAGCGGCCCGACGTGATCCCGCAGCGTCAGGAAATCGGCAATCGCCTGGCAGGGATGCTCGCGGTCGGTGAGCGCGTTCACGACGTGCAGCCGCCGCGTCGCGCTCGCGAACTGCCGCAGCACGTCCTGCGAAAAGGTACGGATCACCACCGCGTCCACCCAGCGCTCGAGGTTTCGCGCCACGTCTTCGACCGGTTCGCGGCGGCCGAGCGCCACATCGGGCGGCAGGACGATGAGGTGGCCGCCGAGCTCGCGAATCGCGATCTCGAACGTCGTGCGCGTACGCAGCGACGGCTTGTCGAACAACAGGGCGACGTGGCGGCCGTTGAGCAGATCGCTCGTCGGCGCCTGGCGCCCAAGCGCGCGGTCCGCCTTCACCTGCGCGGCGACCTCCAGACAGCGCTCGAGGTCCGCGGGCTCGAAGTCGAGCACCGACAGGAAGTCTTTCCGCATGGAAATGGCTTGTGTCATGTTCGGTAATCCGCGTTGATGCGTACGTAGTCCGCACTGAGGTCGCAGGTCCAGACCGTCGAAGACGCCCGACCCGCGCCAAGGTTCACGCCCACGGTCAGATCCGTGCCTTTGAGGTATTCCGCCGCCTGCGGCGCCGCCTCGTCGTGCGGCCGTCCGTCCTGAAAGAGCACGATCGAGCCGATCGTCACCGCCGCGCGCGACAGCTCGAAGGCCACGCCGGCGCGGCCCGCCACCGCGATGAGGCGGCCCCAGTTGGGATCCCCGCCATGGATCGCCGTCTTGACCAGCGGAGAGTTCGCGATCGCCTTCGCCGCCTTTCGCGCCTCGGCCGCGGTCGCACCGCCGGTGACGTTCACTGTGACGAGCTTGGTCGCGCCCTCGCCGCCGCGGACGATGCCGAGCGCCAGCTCGCGGCACACGCCGGTCAACCCGGCGACGAATGCCGCGTAAGTCGCCTCGTTGACCTCAACGCCGCTGGCGCCGTTGGCGAGGAGCATCACGCAGTCGTTCGTCGAGCACTCGCCGTCGACGGTGATGGCATTGAATGTGTCGTCTACCGCCTGTCGCAACGCGCGATCGAGCAGCGGCTGCGGCACCGCCGCGTCGGTGGTGACGAACCCGAGCATCGTCGCCAGCATCGGCTCGATCATCCCGGAACCCTTCGCCATACCGCCGATCGTGATGGCGCGTCCGCCGTCGAGGGCAACCTCCGCGGCCGCCTCCTTCGGGAACGGATCGGTGGTCATGATGGCGCGTGTTGCCAACGATCCCTGATCCGCGCCCAGGGCGCGAAACGCCAGCGGCAGGCCGCAGCGGATCTTTTCGATTGGCAGCGATACCCCGATGACCCCGGTGGACGCGACAAGCACCTGTTCGGCCGGGCAGCCGACCAGCGCCGCGGTTTCGCTCGCCATCGCGCGCGCCACCTCCAGCCCGTCGTCGCCGGTGCACGCGTTCGCGCAGCCGCTGTTGATGACAACCGCCCGGGCGGCGCCAGCCGATCGCGCGAGATGGTCGCGCGACACCACGACCGGCGCGGCCACGGCGAGGTTGGTGGTGAAGACGGCGGCCACGCGGGCGGGCGAGTCGGACACGATCAGGGCAAGATCGAGTCCCTGGTTTGCCTTGATGCCCGCAGAGACGCCGGCCGCGCGGAAACCGCGCGGCGCCGTGATGCCCCCTGAAACGGCCGAATGGGACATTAGCCGAGCGGCGCCGCGGTGGCCGCCGGCAGCCCGTAGCCGCGCTCCGCGTCGAACGCGGAATCGAGCGGCACGACCATCGCGTACTGGCCGCACTGCCGGAAGTGCGGGCACTTCACGCAGTCGGTGTAGATCTTCTCCGTGAGCCACAGGTGCGGCACGATCGAGAAGCCCATGTGGATGAAATAGCTCGGCACGTGCGTGAAGGCACACAGCTTCTCGAAGCCTTCGCGCCGCGCGCGCCGCCGCAGCTCGTCGACGATCATCACCCCGACGCGGCCGCCGCGTGCGTCCTTGTCGACCGCGAGCGACCGCACCTCGGCCACCTGCGCGCTGAGTGGCGCGAGCTCGGCGCAGCCGATCAGCTTGCGGCCGCGCGTCGCGACGACGAACCGTCCGGCGCGGACCGTGAGCTCGCTGAGCGTCCTCGGCAGGAGGTGTCCTTCCTCAAGGTTCGCGGTGATGATCGCGTGCAGCTTTTTCGCGTCGGCGGCATCCGCCGAGCGCAACCTGACCGGCGCCCGTTTCATGAGCCAGCCTCCACGGCGCCGAGCGCCGCATCGAGTCGCGCGAGGCCCTCGTCGACCTCCGCTTCGGTGATGATCAGCGGCGGCAGCAGCCGCACCACGGTCTCCGCCGTGCGATTGACGACGACGCCACGCTCGAGGCCGGCCGGTACGACCAGCGCCGCGTCGCGGGTGAGTTCGAGGCCCCACATCAGCCCGCGGCCTCGGACATCCTTCACCATCGAGTGCTTCGCCGCGACCGCCTTCAGCCGACGTTCGAAGTGCTGGCCGATGCGTCCGATGTGCGCTAGCAACCCACCGCCTACCAACTCGTCGAGCACGCAGAGCGCCGCCCGGCAGGCGAGGAGATTGCCGCCGTAGGTGCTGCCGTGATCGCCGTAGGAAATCGTGTCCGCGACTTCCTGACTGACCAGCGCCGCCCCAATCGGTACGCCGCCGCCGAGCGCCTTGCCCACCGACACCAGGTGCGGCTTCAGGCCGAGCGCGGCGAAGTAGAACGGATAGCCCGTCCGGCCCAGGCCGCTCTGTACTTCGTCCGCGATGAAGAGCGCGCCGGTCTTGGCGCATGCCTCGTTGATGGCCGCGGCAAATGCCGGTGTGAGCGGGCGGATGCCGCCTTCGCCCTGGACCGGCTCCGCGATGATTGCTGCAGTCGATCGCGAGACCGCCGCCGCGAGCGCGGCCGGCTCGTTGACGGGCACGAACTTGACGCCCGCCAGCAGCGGCTCGAACGGTGCGCGGTAGTGCTCGTCGGACGTGACCGAGAGCGAGCCGAACGTGCGGCCGTGAAACGATTCCTCGAGTGCGATCACTTCGGCGCGAGGCTCGCCCTTGGTGTACCAGTAGCGGCGCGCGAACTTGAGGCACGCTTCCACTGCTTCCGTGCCGCTGTTGCAGAAAAACGCGCGCGGCAGGCCGGACAGGTTCGCCAGCCGTTCCGCCAACTGCCCCTGCAGCGGATGGTAGAAGAGGTTCGACGTGTGGATGAGCGTCTCGCTCTGTTCGGCGATCGCGCGTGCGAGTCCGCGATGCGAATGTCCGAGCGCTGCGACGCCGATGCCCGAGAGCAGATCGAGATACTCGCGCCCTTCGGCATCCCACAGGCGGACGCCCTGGCCACGGACGAACGTCACCGGCTGGCGCCGGTAGGTTTGCAGGATATGGCGCGTCTCGCGCCCCACCACCTCGTCCAATACCATCGTCATCGTCGTTCCCTCGCGCTCCTCATGCATCGGATGTCACCGAGCGGTCGTAGCGCAGGCCTTCCCGCCTCCGCTCGCATCGTTCTCTGACGAGCTATGGCGAGGCTCGCCGTAGCGTCGAAGACGCGAAGGCGGCAGGCCTGCCGTGATCCGCGTCGCCATCTGCGGCGCCGCGCTTTCCGACGCGCCGACCAATGCCGCCGCGTTCCGTCCATCCACGATCACCACATCGTCCACGCCGCCCGCCAGCGCGTGCTCGCACGCGCGCAACTTGGCAATCATGCCGGCCGTGGCCGTGCCGCCGCCGACGAGTTGTTCGACCGCGGCGGCTTCGAGGACCGTCAGTGTCGCGCCGCGCTCGTCGAGGACACCCGGCGTCGTCCCCGCGATGACCAGGCGCCGCGCGCCCAGACGCGCCGCCAGATGTCCGGCCAGCGTGTCGGCGTTGACGTTGAGGAGCCGCCCGTCATCCGCGAGCCCGATGCACGCGACGACCGGGACGAAACCCCCGTCGACCAGCGTGTGCAGCACACGCATATCGGCGTCTGCGTTCGGGATGCCGACGCGCTCCAGGTCCACGACGCCGCCGCCGGTCGAACGGTGCGGCGGCGCGACCGACGAGCGACCGCACGCGGCATCGGCCCCGGTGAGGCCAACCGCCGCCACGCCGGCCGTGTTCAGCGACGCCACGAACCGGGTGTTGACGAGGCCCGCCAGCACGGAGACCACGACGTCGAGCGTCGGCTCGTCGGTGATGCGCAAGCCGTCCACCTGCCGTTTTTCAAGTCCGGCGACTTTCAGCGCGGCGTCGATTTCCTTGCCGCCGCCGTGCACGATCACGATCGCCGTCCGCGACGCCAGCGCCTTGACGGCGGCGACGACCGTCGTCAGGTGCGCCCGATCCTCGAGGAGCTCGCCGCCGCACTTCAATACGAGGGGCCGGGGCAACATCACCGTGAACTCGCCACAGAGGACACAAAGGACACGGAGAAAGAGTTAACCTGGACGCCCGTCATAACAATCCCGCCCGCTCGTCGATCCCCAGCATGACGTTCATGTTCTGCACGGCCTGGCCCGACGCGCCCTTCAGGAGGTTGTCGATGACCGAGACGAGGATGACGCGGCCGCCGGCGTCCACGCGCCAGCCGATGTCGCAGAAATTCGTGTGCGCGACGTGCTTGATCTCCGGCAGCGCCGAGCCGACCAGCCGCACGAACGTCGCGCCGGCGTAGGCCTGCTCCAGCACGTCGCCGAGCGCTTCTTCGGTCGTGCCCGGCGCGACGCGAGCGTAAATCGTCGACAGAATCCCGCGGTCCAGCGGTACCAGGTGTGGCGTGAAGGTGACCGCCTGCCCGACGCCCTGCTCGATTTCGGCGGCGTGGCGGTGATTGAAGACGCCGTACGCGCCCATGCTGCCATGCACCTCGGAGAAGTGCGTCCGCTCCGACGGCGTTTTTCCCGCCCCGGACACGCCCGACTTGGCGTCGACGATGATGTCGGCGTCGGGGAGGAGCCGGCCGGCGCTCGCGAGCGGCGCCAGTGCGAGCAACGTCGCGGTGGGGTAGCAGCCCGGATTGGCGACCAGCTGCGCGCGCGCGACGGCGCCGCGCTCCCGCTCGGTGAGACCGTAAGCGACACCGGACGGCAGCCGGTGCGTTTCAGGATACCACCGCGCGCGGACGTCGCCGTGCTGAAGACGGAAGGCGCCGGAGAGATCGATGACGCGCACGCCGGCGTCAACGAGCGCCGGCGCGAGTTCGGCGGCCGCCGAATCCGGAAGCGCGAGGAACACGACGTCGGCGTCGGTCGCCAGCGTCTCGGCCGACAGCGGCGTGATGACGCCGTCCCACACCCGCGTCAGGCCCGGCAATCGCCGCGAGGACGCGCCGGTCTGCCCCGACGACATCGCCGCGCCGAGCGCGACGAACGGATGGCGCGAGAGCAGGCGCAGCAGTTCCTGACCGGTGTAGCCGGTGGCGCCGGCGACGGCGACCCTGGCGCGCGCCGCCGCGACCGGGGACTGATTCGCCGTTCGCGTGCTCTCGGTCTGGGCAACACTATGCATCGGAAAGAATACTTATACATGAATTTGAAGGAACGATCAATGAAAATCGATGTATACTCATGCTTCATCCTCCATGAAGGCGCGCCGCCAGTCCGTCCTCCTCGAGCTGATCGACCGCGAGCCGCTGCATAGCCAGGAGCTGCTCCGACGCCGGCTGCATCAGCGCGGCTTCGAGGCGACGCAGGCGACCATCTCGCGCGACATCGCGGAGCTCGGCCTGGTCAAGCGTTCGGGCGACGGCGCCTACCAGCGGCCAGGCGCCGAGGCGCCGAATCCCGAGACCGCACTCGCCGCCCTGGAGCGCGCTGCCAACGAATTCCTGCGCCGCATCGATCGCGTGCAGCAGCTCGTCGTCGTCCGGACCGGCCGGGGACAGGCCCAGGCGCTCGCCGAGGCGCTCGACCGCGCCAGCCTGCCGGAAGTGGTCGGCACGATTGCCGGCGACGATACAATTCTCGTGGTCGCGCGCGGGGCCCGTGCCGCGGCCGCCCTGACCAAGCGCCTGAAAGACTACTCGTCCGAGTGACCAAGCCGATGGAGCGAATCGTCCTGGCCTTCTCACGAGGCCTCGAGAGTGCCGTGGCCATTCCGTGGCTCGCGGATCGGTACGGAGCCGAGGTCGTGGCCGTGACGATCGATCTCGGCCAGGGGCGCGAGCTCGAGGAGGTGCGCGACCGTGCGCTTGCGGCCGGCGCCGTACGCGCCCACGTGCTCGACGCCCGCGACGAGTTTGCCCGCGGCTATATCGTGCGGGGGCTGAAGGCCGGCGCCACGGCGGCCGATGGCGTGCCGCTCGGCACCGCCTTGGGGGTGCCGCTCATCGCTCGGCTGGTCGTGCAGATTGCCGGTATCGAACACGCGACCGCGATCGCGCACGCGGCCAACGGCACCGCGATGGATGTCGCCGCCGGCCTGTTGAATCCGGCGCTTCGCGTGCTCGCGCCGGCACGAGACTGGACGATGACCCCGGCGCAGCAGGCCGCCTACATCCGCGCGCGCCAGATCCCGTTCCAGCCCGGGATGTCGGTCCCAGGCTCGGCGAAACCAGGGGCCGAGGTGGCGGGACGGTCCGAGCCGGCGGCGGTGGATGTCGCGTTCGAGCGCGGCGTGCCGACCGGGATCAACGGCGTCGCCATGCCGATCCTCGACCTGCTCGAAAGCCTCGGCACCATCGCCGCCGCCCACGGCGTCGGACAGCCAATGGATCGCGACCTTCGGCAAGCGCCGGCGGCTATCGTGCTGCACGCGGCGCATCGGGCACTTCGCACCTCGGCCGCCGCGCCTGAGCTCAATCGCTTGTGCGACGTCGTCGGCCGCGAATACGCCGATCTTGTGTATCGCGGCCTCTGGTTCACCCCGGCGCGCGAATCGCTGGATGCGTTCGTCAACACCGCGAACGAACGCATCACCGGCAGTGTGCGTCTCAAGTTGTTTGCGGGCGGCTGCGAGATCGTCGATGTCACCGAGGGGCCGGCCGCGCCAAAACTCGTCACGATCACAACGAATGGCTGACCACAATCCGGTAGCGAGCCCCAAGCCCCCAGCATCGAACGCGACGAATCTCTGGTCGGGCCGCTTCGACGCCGCGCCCGACGCGGCCGCTTTCGACTTCGGCGCGTCGTTTCGCTTCGACCGCCGCCTCTTCGAAGACGATGTCACCGGGAGCGTCGCGTGGGCGCGGGCGCTGAGCCGTGCAGGCGTGCTGGCGCCCGACGAAGCGACGCAGATTGACACCGCCCTCGCCGATCTGCTCGAGCGCGGCCGATCTGATCCGGCGTTCGTCAGTGGCGCCGACGAAGACGTCCACAGCTTCGTCGAACGGATGCTGGTCGAGCGCTTGGGCGATGCCGGGCGGCGCCTGCACACCGGCCGATCGCGCAACGAACAGGTGTCGCTCGACCTTCGGTTGTACCTGCGCCGCCGCATCCTGCTGCTGCAGCGCAGCGTCGCCGCGGTGGTCGAAGCGCTGGCGGCCCAGGCCGCATCGGCCGGCGATGCGCTGATGCCGTCCTTCACGCACTTTCGTCCGGCGCAGCCGGTGCTGATTGCCCACTTCTTTCTCTCGCATGCGGCGCCGCTGCGGCGCGATTTTGCGCGCCTCCGCGCGGCGCGGGACGAGTGCGATGCGCTGCCGCTCGGCAGCGGCGCGATCGCGGGCACCGCCTATGCCATCGACGTGGACGCGCTCGCGCGCGACCTGGGTTTCTCGCGCATCGTGGACAACAGCATGGACGCCTCGTCGGACCGCGACTTCGCCGTGTCGTTCCTGTACGCGTCGGCGTTGACGATGGTGCACTTGAGCCGGCTGGCAGAGGACTTGATCATCCTCTGCGGGGACGAGCATCACTTCTTCGAGTTGTCGGATGCGCTGAGCACCGGCAGCAGCATGATGCCGCAGAAGAAGAATCCCGATCCGCTGGAGCTGGTGCGCGGGAAGTCAGGTCGGGCACTCGGACACCTGGTCGGTCTGTTGACCGTCATCAAGGGGCTGCCGACCGGCTACAACAAGGATCTGCAGGAGGACAAGGAGACGGTGTTCGGCGCGGAGGACACCCTCGGCGGCTGCCTGACCGTTGTGCGATCGGTGGTCGACGGTCTGACGATCGATCGCGCGCGCGCGGCCGCGGCGGCGTCGGGGTTGCTGCTCGCGACCGACGTGGCCGACTACCTGGTGGGCCGCGGCGTGCCGTTCCGGCGCGCGCACGAAATCGTTGGCGCGCTCGTGCGGAAGCTGGTCGCTGAAGGCCGCGACTTCGAGCAGCTGTCGATCGACGAATGGCGCGCCGCCAGCGACCTGTTCGGCCCCGACGTCGTCTCCAGGGTGACGCCGGCCGTGTCAGTGGCGGCGAAACGGACGCCGCAATCGACCGCGCCGGGAGCCGTGATTGCAAAACTGAAAGAGGTCCGCAACTGGCTGGACGGCGCCCTCGAGCTCTGCTAAGCTAATTACCGCCTTCGCGAACAACATCCCCGCCAGCGGACCCTTCGGGAGTATAGATGCAGCAGCGCCAGCTTCGGCTTGGTGACATCCTGGACGATTATTGTCCGCGTGAGCGGCGCGTGACCAATCACGCCGTGGTCGCTATGCTCGGGAGCGACGTCAAACAGACGCGCTGCACGACGTGCGACGCCGAGCACGAATACAAACACGCGAAGGTCCCGCGACAGCGGCGCAAGTCGGAAACCCCGGCGGCGCTGTATTCGCAGGTACTGGCCAATGCTCCCAAGCGTGTCGCGCACGGCGAGCTCCCCGCGGGCGCGAGCGGGTCGAACGGCATCCATCCAACAGAGGACGCCGCCGCCGCCGACATGACCGAGGACGTGATCGTCGAACCGTCAGGTGGCGTGGCCGACGTGATCGACGAGCAGCCGCAGCTGGCGGCGGAAGCAGGTGAGCGCGTGGACAGCCTCGAAGACACTGAGCTCGAGGACAATCGCGGCAACGAGGAAGAAGGGCCTGTGCATCGCCCTTTGATCCGCGCGTCGCTGCCGCGGCACGAAGGTCAGCCCCCGCCGACGCGGCCGATTCCCGAATTCACCATCCGGCAGCCCGCCGGCCGACAAAATCGTTTCCGGCCGCGACATCAGCGCGGACCGGTCGGCGGCGGCGGTCAGAACTTCGGCGGCAATCGCGGGAACGGCAATTTTGCAGGCCCGCCGCGAGGGATGCGTTCTGGCAGCGGCGGCAGGCCTCCGCAGGGGATGAACCGGCGCAACGGCCCGGGACGAAAGCGCTCGAAATAGCGCGACAGCCCGCCGCAACAGCCAAGAGCTGATCGCCGATAGCTGAGAGCTCGGAACTGGGAGCCGCCGCGCTCGGTGTTAAGCTCCCAACATGTGCGATCTCACCGGTAAACACGGGCTCATCGTCGGCGTCGCCAACAAGCGTTCCATCTCGTGGGCGATCGCGCAGGCGGCAGCTGCGTCCGGCGCGCGGCTCGCGCTGACGTATCCCAGCGAACGCCTCGAAGAGAACGTCCGCGACCTTGCTGCGAAACTCGAGAACCCGCTCGTGCTCCCGTGCGACGTGACGAGCGATCAGCAGATTGTCGATCTCGCGGCGACTCTGGATCGGGAATTCGGCGGACTCGATTTCGCCGTGCACGGCGCCGGCTTTGCGCCGGCCGACGCGCTGCACAATCCGTTCGTGGAGACGTCGCGGGAGAGCTTCCGGATTGCCCTCGACGTCAGCGCCTATTCGCTCGTCGGTCTGACGCGCGCGGTCGCACCGCTGATGGAAAAGCGCGGCGGTGGCAGCATTCTGACCCTGACGTTCATCGGCAGCGACCGCGTCTATCCGAACTACAACGTCATGGGCGTGGCGAAAGCCGCGCTCGAGTCCTCGGTCCGTTATCTGGCAAGCGACCTCGGGCCGAAGAACATTCGCGTCAACGCGATTTCCGCCGGCGCGATCAAGACGCTCGCCGCCTCGGGCATTGCCGGGTTCTCGAGCATCCTGCAGGTGTATCGCGATCGTGCGCCGCTGCGGCGGAGCGTCGAAGCGTCTGAGGTCGCCGACGCCGCCATGTTTCTGCTGAGCCCGGCCTCCCGCGCAGTCACCGGCGAAATCCTCATGGTCGATGCCGGCATGCACGCGATCGGTCTCTGACAACTAGCCCGTAGCCCCGACTCACTGAGCGACAGCTAGCCCCTAGCCCCAGCCCCCAGCCCCTGTTTCGGGCACCCAAGTTGCACCAGACTGCTGCATGTCCAAACTCCAGCTGATGGCATGCCTCGCCTCGTGTGTTCTCTCGGCTTGCGCCGGCGGCGGTCAGTCGGTGCGTGCCACTCCGAGCAGCGTCCCCACGGCCAGCGGCGCGATGGATGACGCCACGATTACGGCCCGCGTCAAAACCGAGCTCCTGAACGATCCACAGGTCGCCGCCACCAAGATCGACGTCTCGACCACTGCCGGCATCGTCACGCTGTCCGGCTCCGTGAAGTCGAAAGCGGACGAGGCGCGCGCCATCCAGGTCGCGCGGACGGTCACCGGCGTGCGGGACGTGAAAAGCACGCTCGTCGTGCCCGCAAGCTGAGTGCTCACTTCAGCGCTGCAGACTTCAGACTTCAGACTTCAGACTTTTTTTCCCACTCCTCAATCCTGATCCGCTCGCGCGGGATGCCGAGGTCTTGGAGGATCGCCGGCATCGCGCTGACCAGAGCCGGCGGCCCGCAGATGAAACAGAGGGTGGCCGGGTCGTGCACCAGCTCTTCGAGCGCGTCGCGTGTCAGGCGGCCGCGCGCTCCGGTCCATTGCGCTTCGCTCGCCCGGGTCACCGTCTGCCGCAGCTCGATGTCGCCGCCGGCGGCCAATTCGCGAAACTCGCGCTCGAACGCGAATTCCTGCGGCGTCCGCGCACTGTAGAAGAGGCCGATGTCCCGATGCGGGAGGAGGAGCGCATGCCGGAGCATCGCGCGCAGCGGCGCGATGCCGGTGCCGCCCGCGATGAAGATGAAACGGCGTTCTTCGGGGGCTGCTGGAAAGGTGAAAGATCCGACCGGTCCCTCGACGTCGATCGCCGCGCCGGAGTGAAGCGGCAGATGGTCGCCCGCGGATCCGTCGGCTTCGACGCCGACCAGCAGCTCGAGCAAGCGATCGCGCCGCGCATCCTCCGGCGCCGATGCGATCGAGTACGGCTTTCGTGTCGCGTGTCCGTGCTTCGCAACGAGCACGGCCTGACCCGCGTCGTAGTCGAAGGTGCGTCCGTCCAGAGCGAGGCGCACGATGCGTGCCCGCGGCGTGGCGACCCGCACGTCTCGGATGGGCAGGGTCAGGACCACGGCGCGATAATAGCGCGATGGCTCTGCGGCGCGCGCGAGGCGCGATCCTGAGGCTCGTGCGGCGGCGGGCCGCCGCGATGACGATCGGTCTCGCGCTCGTGGTTCCCGCCGCCTGGGTTGAATTCAGCGGCCGCTATGACGCGTGGTGGATCACCGGTCTCGCGCTCGTCGTTGGCGCGACAGGGCTCGCGATCTTCTGGACCGGGCTCACGGGACCGAGTCCGGACTGGATCGAGTAGGGGCTAGAGGCTAGAAGCTCGCTGCTACAGAATGCCAACCGCGGACTTCTGAAGCTCGACGTCGGTGAACGAACGCTGCTTCGCGCGCTGGTCAGCGTGCGTCCCGTCGCCGCCGCCGAGCTCCCGCTTGCGCCGGGTCTTGTCCCGGTACATGCGGCCATCGGCGGTCGCCAGCAGGGTCTCGTAGGTGTTGCCGTCGTGCGGGAACACCGACGCGCCCACGCTGATCGCGAGCGGCAGCGTCTTGCCGGGCCTCGCCTCGAAGTGCAGCTGATCCACGGCCCGTTGCAGTTCCAACCGCTTGCGTTCCGCTTCCTCGCCGCCGCACCCCGACAGGACGACGATGAACTCGTCCCCCGCGTAGCGGACGCAGATGTCGTAGGGCCGGATCCCCTGACGCAGGACGGCCGCGATGTCCCGCAGCGCACGGTCCCCCACGTGGTGGCCGTAGTTGTCGTTGATGTCCTTGAAGTTGTCGAGGTCCATGACGAGCAACGACACTTCGGCCTTCAACCGCTCTGCCCGCGAGAGCTCGCGCGTGAGGTGCATGAACATGAATCGCGTGTTCGGCAGCGCGGTCAGCGGATCGGTCAGCGAATCCTCCTGGGTTTGTTCGAACACCATCGAGTTGTAGATGACGGCAGCCGCCTGCTCGGAAATCCGATCGAGCAGCCGCCGGTGGTCGTCGGTGTAGACCGACGGGTCGGTGTGATACACGGAGATGGTTCCGATGAAGCGCTCGTTGAAGAGCAGCGGGCACACCAGCGCCGACAGCAGCGCGGTGCGATCGGCCGGGTGCCCGGCGGCTTCGAGGTCCGTACTGGGCCGCGCGTTGACCAGCGGCCGCCGGTTTCGCGCGACCCAGCCGGTCAGGCCATGCCCGTTACGGATCGTCAACTGCTGGATGACGTCGGATTCCACGCCGGTCGCGAACCGGCAGCGAAGCGTCTCGTTCTCTTCGTTGTAGAGGAACAACGCGCAGCAGGAAAACGGCACGATGTTGCTCAACTTCGACGAGATCAGCGCCATCGTGTCCGAGACGCCGAGGCTGCTGCCCATCGCCTGCGCGATTTCGTACAGCGCGTAGATTTCGCGGTGGGCGTGCGCGATGTCCTGGAACACGTTGCTGCGTGCGGTGCCGGTCACGCCTGGGGATTCGTCGACGAGACCGACCGCTGGCGCGGCCGTTGGCGCGTGCGTTGGCACACGCGTCAGCTTCCGCGCCGGCTCCTGGCTCGCCTCCGCCTCGGCCACCAGCGCCGGATACATGTCGATGAACATCTGCACGACGCGCGGGTCCAGCGCCTTGCCGCTTTCCTGACGCAGCAACCCGATCGCCGCGTCGAAGCTCATCGCCTTGTGATACGGCCGTTCCGACATCAGCGCGTCGAAGTAATCCACGACCGACAGGATGCGGGCGCCGAGCGGGATCTCGTCGCCCTTGAGGCTCGACGGGTAGCCCTTGCCGTCCCAGCGCTCGTGGTGGCTCAGGATCAACGGCGCGACGGGATAGGGAAACGGCACGCCGCTGATGATTTCGGCGCCAACCTGCGGGTGAATGCGAATCTTCTGGAACTCTTCCTGTGTCAGCGGACCCGGCTTCGACAGGATGTGCTCGGGCACCGCGAGCTTGCCGATGTCGTGGAGCAGCGCGGCGGTCTTGACGCCCTGGATTTCGTTTTCCGACATCCCCAGCGCGCGCGCCAGTCCTGCCGCGTAGACCTGGACGCGCCGGATATGGCTCTGCGCAGTCTGGTCCTTCGCGTCGATCGCGAGCGCCAGCGCTTCAATCGTGGCGAGGTGGAGGTCCGATACCTGCGCGACGTGCCGCTGCTGGTCCTGGATGCGGCTCATGTAGACCTTGTAGGTCCGGTAGATCAGATATGGCGGCGCCGCCGCGAGAGACGCCATCCAGTAGCCTCCGCGCTCGATGACGGCGGCGCCGCCGGCCGCCGCGACCGCGCCCACGAAGTAGCTCGGCGCGCTCCACAGGAAGTTTTCGTTCCAGGCACGGCCGATCGGCTGCTCGGTCGACAGGCTGATGGCGGTGGCGATCAGCAGCGTGTTGCCGATGAAATAGGTCGTCGCCGCGCCCACCAGCGGCTTGGCGATGGTCAGCATCGTGAACGACTGGCCGGGTGGTGGTCCCCCGAGCCAGGTGTAGGCGACGCCGGCCGCCTTCACCGTCAGCACCAGCGACGCCATGCTGAACAGCGTGCGGTGCGGCGTCGAGCGGACCTGCGTCCGGAACGTGCACTGCGCCCACGTGCTCACCGCGGCGACGAGCATCGTTTCGTTGGCCCCGAGCAACAGGAGCGCCGCGAAATCCACCGCGTACGACACCGACATCGTCGAGCTGCTGCTTGCCAGCGGGAGCGTGACTTTGAGGGCGGATGCCAGAGACGAGCAGACGAGTAGCGTGAAGAAGACAACCGGGTTGGCAATGGCGTGCGGCGCGAACAGCGCGAGCACGACCGCCCCCGCCGCCAGAACAGCTCCGACGTAGAGCCGAGCCGCAAACGGCAGATCTTTCATGAAACCTGCGGGGGAAGACTCGAATGATACCGCGGATCAGGCCCCGTCTTCACGCCCCCGTCGGGCCCCCGGGCGCGCTTCGGGTTCGAGCTGATATTCCACGATCTTGCGGTACAGCGTTCCCCGGCTGATGTCGAGCACGCGTGCGGCCTCCTTCTTGTTCCACTGCACCGCTTCAAGCACGCGTACGATGTGCGCCCGCTCGGACTCCGCGAGGGAGGGCAGGCGGTCGCCCGACGGAATCGGCGCGGAGGTATTCGCGTGTAGGAATTCGATGTCGGACGCACGGATCGATCGGCCCGGCGCCGAGAGTGCCGCGCGCGACACCGTGCTTTCCAATTCGCGAATGTTGCCCGGCCAGTGGTAGCCGCACAGCAGGTCCAGCGCTTCGCGCGAGAAGCCTTTGCTGTCGAGCGGCAGCCCCTGGGCCGCGCAGTAGCGCGCCAGGAAGCGTTGCGCCAGGACCGGAATGTCCACCTGGCGTTCGCGCAACGATGGCAGCCGAATCGCGAAGGCGTTGACGCGGTAGTAGAGGTCTTCGCGAAAGCGGCCGTCGCGGACGAACTGCTCGAGCGGCCGGTTGGTCGCGCAAATCAGCCGGAAGTCGACCGAGATCGACTTGTGGCCGCCGAGGCGCTCGAAGCGCCGTTCTTCGAGCACGCGCAGCAGCTTGGCCTGGGCGATCAGCGACATGTCGCCAATCTCGTCGAGAAACAGTGTCCCTTCGTTCGCCAGCTCGAGCCGTCCCGGCTTTCGATCGTGGGCACCCGTGAAGGCGCCTTTTTCGTAGCCGAAGATTTCCGACTCGAACAAGGTGTCGGGCAACGCCGCGCAATTGACCGCCTGGAACTTGGCCATGCTCCGGCGGCTCAACTCGTGGATCATCCGCGCCACGACTTCTTTGCCCGACCCCGTCGGCCCGAGGATCAGTACCGAAATGTCTGACTTCGCGGCGGTCCGGATCCACTCGAAGACGATCAGCATCTTCTCGTCGCGGCCGATCATTTCGCGGAAGCGCTGGACGGAGGCGGACTGGTCTTCGGTGCTGACCGCGGCGCGTCGTTCGAGGAAGGTATCGAGCTGGTCGGCCATCGCCTCGTTGGCCGGCCGTTCCGCCATGAACCGTTCCGGGTTGCCGGGGACGATCTGCGCCACGCCGAAATCCACCAGCTCGCGCACGCAGTTGTCGACGTCCAGCTTCAGCCGCCCGAACGTCTGCATCAGGGATTCGACGTCGAAGCTCTCGTCGGGGCGGGCGCTCAAGTAGCGAAGCAGCCCGGCGCGGAGAGGGGACTGCACAAGGCTCCGGAACCGCGTTTCGGCGTCCGGCTCGGGGTTTTTCGCCGTGACGGTACTGGCACGGCGAGCGCTGAAGGTGAGATCGTCCATCTACCTCAAGGGTTTATCGGTCGATCCGGCCGGTTTCGACAGGGACCGGGCTGCCTGGCCCTCCGCGACCCCTGTAGTACTCGGTTTGGTACTTTTCGATGAGGTCTTTCATCCGGGCCGCATCCCCCTTTCCATGCCCGTGACAGAGGATCGGGTCGGACCCGCCGCTGGTTTCGATCAGGACGTCGGAAAAGACCATGCCGGTCTCGATCTTGACCGACGCGATATGCGCCATGTGGATCGTTTCTTCGCGGCGGCCGAACCATCGCGGGGTGTAATGCACGACGCTGGTCGGCGTAATCGCCACCTGCGTCGGAAACAGGCGGTTGCCGGAGCTCAACCGGCTCGCGCGAAAGACGTCGCCCGCGGTGAAGCGGCGTCCCTTGCTCCACACCCAGACAGCCAGGACAGCGAGCGTGGCTACGGCGACGGCGACAATCCACCAGAGCCAGGTCAAATCCGCTGGTGCGCCAAACTCGCCAGTCATGATCCCTGATGTTAAGCTATTTCCCACATAGCCTCTTTCACACACTCCGAAGGAGCGTCCATTGCCCCATCGTGCTCCAGGCTCGCCCGGGCATTCTCGAGCGAAGTCGTTGTCCGGCAAGCCCATCACCTACTACCGTCCGAAGGGCAGCCCGGCGATCACGCGGTTGATTGAAGACGGGTTCCAGGCGTTCAACGCGGGCCGCTTGTCCGAGGCTTGTCAGATTTTTTCGGGCAAGATGCTCGCGCCGGAAAACGACACGACGATCGGGCTGACCATCGCGGGCGCGATGACCCCGGCCGGCGTGGGGGGCTGCGTCATCGAGATGATGGACCGCGGCCTCGTCGACTTCATCATATCCACCGGCGCCAACCTCTATCACGACCTGCACTACGCGCTGAACTTCACGCTGCACCGCGGCTCGCCGTTCGTGGACGACGTGGAGCTGTACGAGGACGGCGTCATCCGGATCTACGACGTCCTCTTTCCGGCGACCGTCCTGCTCGAGACCGACGCCTACATCCGCGATTTCATCGTCCGCTCCGGGCTCAACGATCCGGTGGCGACCTCCGAGTTCCACTACCGCCTTGGCCTCGACCTCCTCGAGCGCTATCCGGGCTGCGAGGCGCATTCGGTCGTCGCGTTCGCCGCACGTGCCGGCGTGCCGCTCTACACGTCGTCGCCGGGCGACAGCTCGATCGGAATGAACATCGCTTACCACGAGCTCATGAACGGCAGCCGCTTCATGATCGATCCGAACAAGGACGTCAACGAAGTGTGCGCGATCGTGCTGGCCGGCAAACAGAACGGCTGCGTGATTCTCGGCGGCGGATCGCCGAAGAACTTCTACCTCCAGGCGCAGCCCACGTTGTGGGAGGTCTACGGGATCCCCAAGGGCGGCAACGATTACTTCATCCAGATCACGACGGATCAGGTGGTGTGGGGTGGCTTGTCGGGGGCGACCCCGGCGGAAGCGGTCAGCTGGGGGAAGGTGAATCCCGGCGTCCTGCCCGACACCGTCGTCGCGTACTGCGATTCGACGATTGCCTTCCCGCTGTTCTGCGAATACGCGGTCGGTTCCTCGAACAACCGGCGCGCGCGCAAGGAATTGATCCACAAACGCGATCAGCTCGTTGCGGACCTGACGCGCGAGGCGAAAGCCGCTCTCGAGAGAAAGTTAGAAGTTAAAAGTTAAATGTCAAAAGTTGATATGCAAAAGTTCGGTCTTCTGGTTTGACTTTTAACTTTTAACTTTTAACTTTTAAGTTTCCGTATGGGAACCCTGTCGTCCGAGCTGGCGCCGCACGCGGAGAAGCTGACCGCCCGTCCACGCATCTACGCGGATGCGAACGTGCCGGCCGGAATCGTGGCGCACATGCGCGGCCGGCTGAATTGGGACGTGCTGTTCGTGCTCGAGCACGATGACCTCCGCCGCGCGCCGGACGTGAAGCACTACCAGCTCGCGCAGCAGCTCCGGCGCACGCTGGTCACGATGGATCGCGACTACCTGGACGACCGGCAGTTCCCCCCGGATGCGAGCGGCGGTGTGCTCGTGATCCACGCGCCCGACGAGCGGCTGCTGTCGTCGCTGCTCGATCGCGTCGATCGCCGGCTGTTTCGGAGCGACGATTCTGAACATGTCGTGGCGGCGCCGCTCGCCGGTCGCAAGCTCCAGATCAACACTGATTGGGGACGCGAATGACGGCCGGCGTGGAACTTCTCGACGGCGCCGCGCTGGCGGTCGCGGTCGACGACGGCGCCGTTCGAAACCGCACGGTCGTCGAGGCATCCGTCGATCTCTGCAAGGCAGCCGACGCTGCCGTCGCCGAGCTGAAACTGGCCCCGGGAACGGCCGTCGGCGTGACTACGTGCAACCCGGAAGCTCCGGGCGCAGGGGAAGCGGCCGCCGCATTGGCCGAGCGCTTCGGCCAGCCGGTGCTGCAGTCGGGCGTGGCCGCCGCCCTGGCGGAAACCTGGCTGGGTGCGGCGAAGGGGACCGGGGACGTCGCCTACTTTGCCGTAGCGGAGCACGTTGTCGCCGGAATTGTCCGCGAGGGCCGCGCGATGATCGGCGCGCACGGCCGGGCCACGTCGGTCGCGTGGCTTCCCTTGAATCCCGTGGAGCGCGAAGATTACCGGAAGATGGGGTGTCTCGAGGCGGAGGTGGCCGCGCTTGGCATCGTCCGGCGCCTGGTCTGGAGAATCAAGGCGGGCGATGACTCGCGTGTCCTGGAGGCTGTGGGCAACGACCTGACGAGGATCACCGCCGAGCACGTGCTGGCCGCCGCGCGCGACGGAGACGGTGTATCGATTTCGGTGATGCGCGATACCGCCAAGTACCTGGGCATGGCCGCCGCGAACCTCGTGCTCGTCGTCGACCCGGCGATGCTGGTGCTCGGCGGGATCATGGCCGACGCCGCGGACCTGCTGCTCGAGCCGGTGCGGACCGAGATCGGACGACGATTGCCGCGATCGATGACCGACGCGCTCGCGATCGCGACCGCCACGCTCGGCGTGGACGCCGCCGCGATTGGTGCGGCACGACAGGCCCACCTCGCATCCCGATGATCGTCCTGTCCGGCGCGGCGCTGGTGCTGCCGGATCGCTTGCTGTCGGCGGGCACGCTCGTCATCGAGGACGGCCGAATCACGGAGATTCGGCCGGATGCCGCGGCGCCGCACGGGCCTTCGTCCTTCGCCTTTCACGGTCACTACATCGTTCCGGGCTTCATCGACGTGCACGTCCACGGCGTCGACGGCGCCGATTCACAGGATCCGGGCGATCCGATTGCGTTCATCGCCGGGCGGCTGCCGAAGTACGGTGTCACCGCGTTCTGTCCCACGACCGTGGCGTGCCCGCCGGGGATGCTCCGTCAGGTGTTGGACCAGGTTCGCCGCGCGCGCGAAACGCCGGTCGGCCGCTCGGCGCGCGTCCTGCCGGCGCATCTCGAAAGCAATTTCATCAACGCCGAATACCGGGGTGCGCAGCCCTCAGGCTGCTTGCGCAGTCCTCAGGCTGCGCTCTTGCCCACCGAAGCGCGAACCGTGAAGGTGGATGAACCTTTCGAAGGCGCCGACATCCTCGCCGAGATCGAGCGCGCGGCGCCGGACGTCGGCATCGTCACTGTCGCGCCGGAGCTCGCCGGCGGGCTCGATTTGATTCGATGGCTCGCGGCCCGCGGCCACTATGTCTCGCTGGGACATTCGGCGGCGAGTTACGACGAAGCGCTCGCGGGAATTGCCGCCGGCGCGCGGCAGTCGACGCACCTCTTCAACCGGATGCCGCCTCTGCATCACCGGTCGCCGGGCCTGGCCGGTGCCGTGCTGCAGGCCGACGAAGTGGCGGCGGAGATCATCTGCGACGGCGTTCACGTGCACCCGGCGCTGGTTCGAGCCGCCATCGCCGCGAAGCGGCCGTCGCGGGTGATGGCGATTACCGACGCGACCGCGGCCGCGGGACTGCCGGTCGGCGGCCGCGCCTCGATTGGCGGACACGCGATCACCGCCGCCGTGTCGACGGCGCTTCTCGACGACGGCACCATCGCCGGCAGTGTGACCACCATGGACCGGGTGTTTCAGTTCCTGGTCGCGGCCGTCGGCCTGTCGCTCGTGGATGCCGTGACGCTGTGCGCCACCACCCCGGCGCGCGAATTGGGGCTGGTGGGACACGGCGTCCTCGCGCCCGAGGCGGCAGCCGACCTCGTCGTTCTGGACGCGAACTTCGCGGTCGTCCAGACCTACGTCGGAGGCCAGCTCGTGTACGCGCGCGGCGACGCCGCCAACGTGAGGGACCAGCGACACGTTCACCCCTGAGACCGGAGCTTTCCGGCTGCTGCCGGGCCAGAGTTTCCGAACAGATCCCCGGCTACGGCCGTCTAAGTCCCTTTGGAGGATGTTGTAATGGCCATTGCTGCTGGATTCCGGGTTCCCCTGTCTGCGGCCACCTTGGCCGTGATGCTCGCCGGACCGGGCTGCATCGACATCGTCGGCGCGGACCTCGCCAAGTATGTCGAGCGCGAGGAGAAGACGTTTTCCACATCAGGCAAGGCTGACGTCTCGCTGACGACCTTCGATGGCTCGATCGAGGTGCGGCCCTGGGACAGACCCGAGGTGCAGGTCATCATCGAGAAGCGGGCCCACGACAAGGCCGCGGCCGACGAAATCGACATCCACACCGAGCAGAACGGCAATCGCATCACCGTCGACGTCAAGCCGCGCAAGGGCAGCGAGCATCGTGGCATGAACTTCGGGTGGAACATGTCGCGTTCGGCGAAGCTCATCGTCTCGATGCCGGCGGCATCCGACCTCAGCGCGAAGAGCGGCGACGGCTCGATCGACGTCGAGCGCATCTCCGGACGCGTGGAGATGCGATCCGGTGACGGCAGCATCCGCGCGCACGACATCGGCGGGGACGTGACGGCCCACAGCGGCGACGGCTCGATCCGGATCGACGGCGTGAACGGCGCGCTCAACGTCGACACCGGCGACGGCAGCATCGTGCTCGCGGGCAAGCTGAGCGGCGTGCGCGCGCGCTCCGGGGACGGCAGCATCACCATCCGCGCCGAATCGGGCAGCACATCGAGCGCCGACTGGGACATCTCGACCGGCGACGGCTCGGTGACCCTCGAGTTGCCTGATGGCTTTGGCGCCCAGCTCGACGCACACACTGGCGACGGCGGCGTCCACATGCGCGACGTCACCGTGTCGAACGTCAGCGGCGAGATTCGCCGCAATACCGTGCGCGGGCAACTTGGTTCGGGCGGACGGATGGTGCGCGTCCGCACGGGTGACGGGTCTATTACCTTGAAGAAGTTCTAACCGTGAAGAAGTTTTAAACCTTGAAACGTTTTGAGACCACGTCACAGCGCAGGCCTGAAGGCCTGCGCTACTTGACCAGGCGTCCGCCGGTCACGAAGCGGCGATAGTTCGTGAATTCCTGCCTGGTGCGGTGCGACTGCAGCTCCGCGCGATACATCTCCAGCGTGTCGATCGACTCGGGCAGCAGGAATGTCTCGTCCGGGTCCTTGAACGAAACGACCTTGTAGCGTGTCGTCACGTCGATCCGGTCGACGGTGATCGACGGCGAGAAGTTGTACTTGCGCTGCTGCGTGCGCGTCGTCGTCAGCTCCTCGAGCCCGGCCAGGTGCTCTTCGACGCGCCGCACGTCGTAGGTGTCCTTGTCGATCACGACCCGTCCTTTGACCGACAGCGGCGCTGACAGCTCGAAGCAGTCTTCGCGGCCCTGCGGATCCTCGATGAGCTCGGGCTTCTTCGACGCGCGCCGCACGTACTCGATGAGCAGCGTGCCGGCATCCTTTCCCTTGCCGGACCCTTTGGCGGTGAAGGTGTAGCCTTCGCGGTGTGACGGCAGGAGAAACGCCACCGGCTCCGGCGTCAGCGGATTCGGGTCGAAACAGGCCGATCGAGTTTTCTTGTCCTTGTCGCGCGGCTCGCGTCCGTTGATTTTGAGCAGCTGGCGAAAGAACGTTGGTCCTGGCGGACCGCTGCCATCCGAGAGTCCCTCAGCTTCGACGCGCAGCTCGGCTTCGGTGATGCGATGCATGCCGTCGACCTGCCAACTGCGGCCGAGCGGCAGCACGATGGTCTTCTCCGTGCACATGATGTTCTGCGCCCGCTTGTAGTACACCTCGATCCGCTCGGCCACGCGCGCGAGCAGCGTGTCGATGTCGGGCGGCGCCTGCGCCAGCGCCTGGATGGTCAGCGCGCCACACGCGGCGGCGAGGAGGACGAGCCTACGCGCGAACATACCGCTGATCCTCGTACTCCGTGGGATCGCACACGCCCAGCTCGATGAACGCATCGTGCCGCTCGCGGCATTTGCTGCACAGACCGCAGTGGCGCGGTGGTTCGGGATTCGGGATTCGACTGCCGACTCGCGATTCCCGATTCCCGATTCCCGATTCGATTCCCGACTCCCGATTCCCGATTCCCGGGCTCATGCACGACAGCGTGAGCTCGAACGGGACGGCGAGTTCGATCCCGCGCGCGACGACCTGCGCCTTGCTCGAACCGGCGTAGGGCGCGTCGATCCGCAGATCATGTGCGAGTCCCAGTGTCAGCGCGCGAGCCATGGCGCCGCGGAATTCGGGCGTCGCGTCGGGAAACGGGTTGTGTTCGAGTGTGCCGAGGACGAGGCGATCGAGCTTCGCCGCGGCGCAGTACACGCCGGCCTTGCCGAGGAGGACGATGTTCCGGCCTGCCAGATAGACGTCTTCGTCAGCCGTGTGATACGCGGGAGGCTGGCCGCGCACCGCCCAGTGCGTGGCCGCGTAGACGTCGCGCATGTCGACGCTCAGCGACACCAGCGGGCGCACGCGGCCTCCGAGACCCGGATGCGCGAGGAACCGCGACACCATGGCGCGTTCACCGCTCTCCCACGCCAACCCCACGCTGACGTAGATCGGCTGCACCTCGCCGCGAGTCGCTTCGTCGGCGAGCAGCACAGCGCTGTCCAGCCCGCCCGACAGAAGGACCGCCGTGCCGCTCATGCGCGAATTCTATGACACAATTCCGCCATGTACTCCGTCACGAAACGTATCGACTTTTGTTACGGCCACCGGCTGCTCGATTACGACGGCATCTGCAAGCATCCGCACGGCCACAACGCCGTCGCGGAAATCGAGGTGCGCACCGGCACGCTGGACAACCGCAACATGGTCTGCGACTTCAGCGACATCAAGCGTGTGGTCAAGGGCTGGATCGACGGCGAGCTCGACCACAAGATGTTGCTGCGTCATGACGATCCACTGGTCGGGCCGCTGCAGACGCTCGGCGAGCCTGTGTTTCTCCTCGACAGTAATCCCACCGTCGAACGCATCGCGAAGCTGATTTACGACAAGGCGACGGAGCAGGGTTTCCCGGTCGTTCGTGTGACCGTGTGGGAGACACCGACGTCATTCGCCGAATTCCGTGCACAGTAACAAGTCTCAAGTCTCAGGTAGAAGGTTGAGTTTTCGGTTAATCGTCTTTGACCTCGATGGGACATTAATCGATTCGCGGCGCGACATTGCCGAGTCCGCGAACGCGCTGCTCGAATCGTGCGGAGCGGTGCCGTTGCCCGAAGAGCGCGTCGGCCGCATGGTCGGCGATGGCGCCGCCGTGCTCGTCGCGCGGGCGTTCACCGCGGCGGGAATCGCGGCGCCTCCGGATGCGCTCGCACGCTTCGTCGCGATCTACCGCGAGCGCCTGTTGCGGCACACGCGGCCGTACCCGCGCATTCCGGAGGTGCTCGCGGATCTCGCACATCGCGCGGAGCTCGCGCTGCTGACCAACAAGCCGCTGGCCGCCACGAAGGAAATCCTCGACGGACTCGATCTCGCCAGGTTCTTCGGTCCCGCCGTCGTGGCCGGCGACGGAGCGTTCCCGCGGAAGCCGGACCCTTCGGGACTGCTGCATCTGTCGCGCACCGCCGGCGTCCTCCCATCGGCCACCGTGCTCGTCGGCGATTCAACGATTGACTGGCGCACGGCGCGAGCGGCGTCGACGGCGATCTGTCTTGCGCGATATGGCTTCGGATTTGAAAGTGTCTCGCCGGCGGACCTCGGGCCGGCCGATTGGCTGGTGGACGCCCCGGCGGAGCTCTTGTCCCTGTAGCATTCTGCTACGTCCCTCGGGACACGCCTGTCGCTGTACAATGCAGCGCTTGTTGTTCCATACCAAATTGCGCCCGTCCAGCCGTGGCATCTCCATTGCTGAGATAAGCGCATCGTCTCTCGCCCTACCGATGGACAGCGACCGCTCGAGACAGCCAGAATAGCGAACCTATGCCGACGCCACTGTCCGAGGGGCACCGATCTACCGGTCTGGTCGACGTGCTCGACCGGGTCCTCGACAAGGGCCTTGTCGTGGCGGGGGACATCAAGGTTTCGCTGGCCGAAGTCGAGCTGCTGACGATTCGCATTCGTTTGCTGATCTGCTCGATCGACAAGGCGGAACAGATCGGCCTGGACTGGTGGAAATTCGATCACCATCTCTCACCGGGCAAGCAGGCACTCTCTGCGGAGAACGAGGAGTTACGCAAGCAGGTCCGTGCGCTCGAGCGGCAGCTACTGGCGCTCACACGCAAACGCTCGGCGGCGGGGGCGCTGAAGTAATGCGACAAGGAGTGTTCGATGCCCGTTGAACGTGCTGCAGGCGGCACAAGTCTTATAGACGTCCTCG
>Ga0207641_10000868_pt1 | contig 31718 bp, 23 predicted proteins | sample KBSSwiS62_FD_184306 | JGI IMG/M metagenome (GOLD analysis project Ga0207641, IMG submission 184306) | Switchgrass rhizosphere microbial communities from Kellogg Biological Station, Michigan, USA - KBS Switchgrass S6-2 (SPAdes) (version 2) | ecosystem: Host-associated > Plants > Roots >... | reverse complement strand
AATACGCATAAGGATATTTATTGAGATTCTGCGTTTTTATCAGTCAAATCATCTCATATTGATAAGCTCGATTATTTTGTACATTGCACTCCCATTTTGTTTGTCATACCGGTGAAATTGTGATGCTTTGTTGTGCTGAATAGAAAACAGGAAGATGAACGGAGCGTCGCAAGAAAAGTTTCATAGTAGTAATTAGCTTGTCAAATAAAAATTATGACAGCTAAAACCGGTAACATAAAAAATATTTATGCAACCTAACGAACTCCGTAAACAACAGGCTCTCGAGTATCATTCTAAAGGAAGACCCGGAAAGATCGAAGTAGTTCCAACCAAGGAAGCCAAGACGCAAAGAGATTTGTCGCTGGCTTATAGCCCCGGTGTGGCTGAGCCATGTAAAGAAATTGCAGCTAACCCGGAAGATGTTTATAAATATACTGCCAAAGGGAACTTAGTAGCCGTTATCAGTAACGGAACGGCGGTACTCGGACTTGGCGATATCGGGCCCGAAGCAGGAAAACCTGTAATGGAAGGCAAAGGTGTTTTGTTTAAAATATTTGCAGACATTGACGTGTTTGATATCGAGATCAATGAAAGAGATCCGGATAAGTTTGTTGAAATAGTTAAGGCGCTTGAGCCCACTTTTGGTGGTATAAATCTTGAAGACATCAAAGCCCCCGAATGTTTTTATATAGAAAAAAAACTAAAGGAGTTAATGCATATCCCGGTGATGCATGATGACCAGCATGGCACTGCAATTATTTCCGGTGCTGCATTATTGAATGCATTGGAAATTCAAAAGAAAAAAATTGAAAAAGCAAAGTTTGTTGTAAATGGCGCCGGTGCTGCAGCCATTTCCTGTAGTCGTTTATATGAATCACTGGGTGCAAAACATGAAAACTTTATCATGTTTGACCGCAAAGGTGTTTTGCATAAAGGCCGCACTGATATTGATGAGATGAAACTAAATTATGCCAATGCAAAAGGCGAAATGACATTAGCAGAGGCATTGAAAGATGCTGATGTGTTTATTGGATTAAGTGTTGGTAATTGTGTTACCGCTGATATGGTAAAGTCGATGGCAAAAAATCCAATAGTATTTGCTATGGCTAACCCTGATCCTGAAATAAGCTATGAAGATGCAACGGGTGCCAGGAAAGATGTGATCATGGCGACGGGCCGCAGCGATTATCCCAACCAGGTAAATAATGTGTTAGGATTTCCATATATTTTCCGCGGCGCATTGGATGTAAGAGCCAGCCAGATCAATGAAGCAATGAAATTGGCCGCAGTAAAAGCGTTGGCCGAATTGGCGAAATCTCCGGTACCTGATATTGTGAACATGGCTTATGGGGAAAAGAATATCCTGTTTGGCGCCGATTATATAATTCCAAAACCGCTTGATCCACGTTTGTTGTCGACAGTGGCACCAGCAGTTGCACAAGCTGCAATTGAAAGTGGCGTTGCCAAGCATAGAATTGAAGATTGGGATGTTTATAAGAATGAACTTGATAAAAGGCTCGGAATAGATAACCAGGTATTGCGTGTAATTGGCAGTAAGGCAAGAAGAAATCCCAAAAGAATTGTATTTGCGGAAGCAGATAATTTAAAAATTCTTAAAGCTGCACAGATACTATTTGATGAAGGTGTTGGTTATCCAATTCTATTGGGTGATGAAACTAAAATTAAACTAATTGCCGCGGAAGCAGGTATAGAGTTGGAGGGTATTCCTATACTTGATCCAAGAAGTGAAGGGACAGCAGAAAAAAGACTTCTTTATGGCGAAATATTTTTCCATAAAAGGGGAAGACGGGGTTTCAATGCATACGAAGCAAAGAAAGTGATGCGTGATAGAAATTATTTTGGCTGCATGATGGTAGAATGCGGTGATGCCGATTGTATGATCTCAGGCCTGGCGAAAAATTATCCTGATACTATCAGGCCGGCATTGCATACGATAGGAACAGAAGAAGGCGTAAAGAAAATTGCGGGTATGTACCTGATGCTTACAAAAAAAGGTCCATTATTTCTTGCCGATACGACAGTGAATTTTAATCCAACTGCAGAAGAGCTTGCTGATATTACTTTGATGGTGGCCAAAGAAGTAAGACAATTCAACATTACTCCAAGAATTGCAATGCTTAGTTATTCAAATTTTGGTAGTAGTAATTCACCCGAAGCAAAATTGGTTGCTGAAGCAAGAAAAATAGTAAAACAGAAAATGCCTTCGTTGATCGTAGATGGAGAAATGCAGGCCAGCGTAGCATTTAATAATGAATTGATGAAAGAAAATTATCCTTTCTCCGAACTGGTTGATAAAAATGTAAACACGCTGATCTTTCCTAACCTTGCATCAGGAAATATTGCATACAATCTTTTGAAAGAATTAGGTACAGCTGATGCTATTGGACCCATCCTGTTAGGATTAAAAAAACCAGTTCATATTTTACAACTGGGCAGCTCAGTTCGAAGCATCCTTAACATGTCAGTGATCGCAATTGTTGATGCACAAAAAAGTAAAGTGCCTACTGAAGATATCGTACAAAAATCAAGATGGTGGAAGAGATTCCGTAAAGAGAAGAGCTCGGAGATCTGAAATACTATTTCTTAATTGTTAATTATTCAAGTGTTTCTCACTTTGTCTCTTTCACTCGCTTCGAGTATATTGCATCTATGACAATTTTCAGAGATATTGGTCAGTACCTGTTGATGCTCAGTGGCATGATCTCCCGCCCTGAAAATGCGAAAATGTACTGGAAAGAATTTATTCATCAATGCTCTGAGATCGGTATTGGTTCTGTAGGGATCGTTGTTATCATTTCTATTTTCATGGGTGCGGTTTCCACAGTTCAAACGGCTTACCAGCTTGTAAGTCCCGTGATCCCTATATCAGTTATTGCACAAGTAGTAAGAGATACAGTTATTCTTGAATTTGCTCCTACACTAGTTTGTATTGTATTGGCAGGTGTGGTTGGCAGTAAAATTGCCAGCGAACTTGGAAATATGCGGGTAAGCGAACAAATAGATGCGCTGGAAATTATGGGTATCAATTCAAAAACTTACCTCGTGCTACCGAAAATTGTTGCTGCCCTGGTTGTAATACCCATGCTTGTTATTATTGCTGGAGTACTTGGTATCTGGGGCGGAAGATTAGCAGGTAGTATGACGGGTATCGTCCCTCCTGCTACATTCGACCAGGGATTATTAGATGCATTTGAGCCTTTCAAAGTAATATTTGCTTTGTACAAAGCGTACACGTTTGCATTTATTATTTCAAGCATTTCAGCCTACTTTGGTTATTACGTAAAAGGAGGCGCCCTGGAAATAGGAAGAGCAAGTACAAGAGCAGTAGTTATAAGTTGCATCCTGATCTTATTTGCCGATTATGTCCTGGCAGCATTATTATTATAAGAATGATCGAAGTAAAAAATATAAAGAAAAGTTTTGGTGATAAAGTTGTCATCGAAGATGTAAGCGCTGTAATGAAAGCAGGGCAGTGCAACCTTATTATTGGTACTAGCGGAAGCGGGAAAACGGTTTTGATGAAATGCATGGTAGGGTTATTTGAACCAGATGATGGCGAGATATTATACAATGGTGAAAGTTTTACAAAGATGAACCGGAATGAAAAGACTGAGATCCGTAAACAGATCGGTATGCTTTTCCAGGGTTCGGCATTGTTTGATAGTTTAACCGTACAGGAAAATGTGATGTTCCCTTTGAATATGTTTACGACCTGGCCAACCAAAAAAAAAATAGAAAGGGTTAATGAGGTTCTTGATCGTGTAAACTTAAAAGACACCAATAAAAAATTTCCGGCTGAACTTAGTGGTGGTATGAAAAAAAGAGTGGGTATTGCAAGAGCCATTGTTTTAAACCCAAAATATCTTTTTTGTGATGAGCCCAATTCAGGACTTGATCCGCAAACATCCCTGGTGATCGACAGGCTGATCAAAGAGATCACTCTTGAATATAATATTACCACCGTTGTAAATACCCATGATATGAATAGTGTGATGGAAGTTGGTAGTTATGTTTTATATATGTACCAGGGTAAAAAAGAATGGGAAGGAACAAACAAACAGATCATCTTCAGTAAGAACCAGCGTCTGAATGAATTCATTTTCGCATCAGAGTTTTTGAAAGATGCAAAGGAAATGAGAATGCTGGAAGAAACTGGTAAAATGCCAAATGACAGGAATATTGATGACATGATAAAGTAATAAGTCCCTATAGCTATCGGGATACTAATTTGCTAATATGCAAATGAAAAAACTACTACTCATTTTCTCGCTACTATCTTTTCTATCTTCTTTATCAGCACATGAGTTTTGGTTAAATCCTAAAAAATTTATTTACAAAAGAACCGAGAAGGTAGATATTCGTTTCCTGGTTGGTGAAAATTTTGAAGGCGAGAATTGGCAAGGGAATAATGAAAGGATAAGATCATTGAAAATATATTATGGGGGAGTAAGTGATGATCTGTCTCAATTCATAACGGATGCTGCAGGAGATTCTATCGAATATGTTATGCTGGATGAAGGAACTAATCTTATAGCATTCAACAGCAATAATTCGTTTATTGAAATGGAGCCTTCCAAATTCAATGAATACCTGGTAGAAGATGGATTGACTAATGCACTGGAATACAGAAAAAAAAATAACGAAACGGGCTGCAATGGCCGTGAGTTTTACCAGCGCTGTGCAAAAACTTTATTACAGATAGGGGATGTAAAAGATCAAACATTTGGAACTACCACTGCCCTTCCCGTTGATATTGTTCCTTCGTCAAATCCCTACGAGCTAAAAAATAAAGAGCTGTTTCGCGTAAAAATTTTTTATAAAGGTTCGCCTCTTCGTAATGCACTTATAAAAACCTGGCATAGGGTGAAGAATAAAACTGAAAAGAAAGACCTGAAAACTGATAGTAAGGGAGAAATTGTTTTTCCTGTAAACACCAACGGTAAATGGATGATAAGCACTGTAAAAATGGAAAGACTTTTCGACAATCCTGTTTGTGATTGGCAAAGCTATTGGGGCTCGCTGACATGGGGCTACGAATAATCCTTAATTTTTACGATCGCTTTTCTATCTTGCAACCACTTTTATGAAGCTACTGCTCTGCATTTTTTTTTCATCACTGGGATTTTCTTTGCTTGCACAAAATGAATTTTCAAATGACGGAAATTATATTCTGCATATAAAGAAAGCGACGGGCAAAATTATTATTGACGGAAAACTTGATGAGGCTGACTGGCAAACAGCGACTTCCTACACCAACTTCAAACAAAATTATCCTTCAGATACTTCGGAAGCAGAAATGCAAACAATTGCTCGAATAACTTTCGACGATCAATTTATTTATGTCAGCGGAGTTTGTTATCAACCACATAAATACACGGTACAAAGTTTACGAAGAGATTATCCAAATTCAAGCTCCGATAACTTTTTTGTTACGCTGGATCCGTTTCGTGATAAACTGAATGGCTTTTATTTTGCTGTTACTCCTTACGGAATTCAAAAAGAAGCGTTGATCTTTACAGGCCCTGGCGGCGTGGATAATAATATTGACTGGGATAATAAATGGTACTGCAATGCTACAAGAGAAGAAGATAAATTTATTATTGAAATGGCGATCCCATTTAAAACACTCCGTTATAAATTGAATACAAACGGAACTAATGAATGGAATATAAATTTTGGTCGTACTAATTACAATTACAACGAAAAAAGCAGTTGGGCTTCCATCCCAAAAAATTTTCGGTTGATCGATCTGAACTTTAGCGGAAAAATGATTTGGGATGATGCGCCGCCATCGCCGGGAAAAAATTTTTCAATTATTCCTTTTGCATTAGTTGGCCGCAGTAAAGATTTTGAAGCCGCAACTCCGGCTAACAATGATATTGAAGCCGGCTTTGATGCAAAAGTTGGCATCACTCCTTCTCTTAATCTTGATCTTACTGTCAATCCTGATTTTGCGCAGGTGGAAGTTGATCAGCAAGTAACGAATCTCAGTCGCTTTGAATTATTTTTTCCAGAAAGAAGACAATTCTTTTTAGAGAACAGCGACCTGTTTGGAACATTTGGTTTTCCCAATGTAAATCCATTTTTCTCAAGAAGAATTGGAATAGGAAGTAATGTAAACACCGGTGAAAATGTAAGAGTGCCGATCGTTGCCGGGGCAAGACTTAGCGGCAGGATAAATAAAGACTGGCGAATTGGTTTTTTAAATATTCAAACTGGTAAAAGCGTAAAATTTGATCTGCCAGCTACAAATTTTACAACCGCAGCTGTGCAACGAAGAGTTGGTTTGCGAAATAGTCTTGGTTTCATGTTTGTAAACAAAAATGAATTTGAGGGCAAAACGCCTGAAACAAAATTTAATCGGATGGTAGGTTTGGATTTTAATCTCGCAACAAAAAATGCTCAAACTGATGGGAAGTTTTTTATTCATAGAAGTTTTTCACCATTGATCTCAAATGGTGAATATGCGATGGGAAGTTTTATTGAACATAACTCCCCAAAACTTGTTTATGATATAAGTTTTGAGAATATCGGGATCAATTACAGGGCGGACGTTGGTTTTGTTCCAAGAAATGGATACTATCGAAGTGAAGGTTCGCAGCAATTTGTTTTCTATCCAAAAAATAAAAGCAGTCACCTGATAAATAATTGGCGCATCGGCCCTGATTATGATATTTTTTATGGAAAGATCGATAAACGGGTTACTGATTGGGATGCAGGTCTTTTTTTTAGAATAGTTTTTCAAAATACTGCAGAGATGCAGGGAGCCTTACTTCGCTGGGATTATACTTATTTATCTGAGCCTTTTGATCCCACAAATACCGGAGGCGTTGAATTACCAGCTGGAAGCAGTTACACTTATTTCAGTAATCGGTTAAGTTATAAAAGCAACCCAAGAAATGATTTCTTCTTTGCATTGAACACAAGTTTTGGCGAATATTTTAATGGCCATTTCGGACAATACAATACAATATGGAGTTACCGGATGAATACGTTTGGCATCATCAGCATCGATGCGAGTTATACCCGTATTAATTTACCGGCACCTTATAGTAAAGCAGATATCTGGTTGATCGGGCCACGGGCAGAGCTTTCATTCAGCAAGAGTGTTTTTTTTAATGCATTTCTGCAATACAATAACCAGGCAAATAATTTTAATATCAATGCCCGGTTTCAATGGCGGTTCAAACCTGTGAGTGATTTCTATTTGGTTTATACGGATAATTATTTTGCTTCTGATGATCCGTTATCATCAGTTGGCGGAAAACCGGTAACTGCTTTTATGCCTAAGAACAGGGCTATAGTTGCCAAGTTTACTTACTGGTTCAATCTATAAGGATGAGTAGAATTCTTGCAGTACAAGAGTGCGACGCAACAAAAGCTAAATAGTAGCAATTCTGCGGGGCTATAAAAAATCCTTTTGCCATTCACCTTTCACTATTCACCATTCACTATCTTCGCCCAACTTTTAAATCGATCTATGAGTATTCTTGTAAATAAAAAATCCAAAGTTTTAGTACAGGGTTTTACCGGCAGCGAAGGCACTTTTCATGCTACGCAAATGATCGAATACGGAACTAATGTGGTGGGTGGAGTGACGCCGGGTAAAGGTGGACAAAAGCACTTGGATAAACCTGTTTTTAATACTGTGGCTGATTGTGTGACTAATACCGCCGCCGATGTGAGTATCATTTTTGTACCGCCGGCATTTGCTGCTGACGCTATCATGGAATCAGCCGAAGCGGGTGTTCGTCTTATTGTTTGCATTACCGAAGGAATTCCCGTGCAGGATATGGTGAAAGTTAAAAATTTTTTGAAGTCAACGAATGCAAGATTGGTGGGACCGAATTGCCCGGGTGTTATCACCGCGGATGAATGTAAAGTTGGTATCATGCCCGGATTCGTTTTTAAGAAAGGAAGAATTGGTATTGTTTCAAAATCAGGAACACTGACATATGAAGCTGCTGACCAGGTGGCAAAAGCAGGTCTTGGTATTTCAACCGCGGTGGGTATCGGCGGCGACCCGATCATTGGAACGACCACGAAAGAAGCTGTTGAACTTTTTATGAATGATGCGGACACTGATGCGATCGTAATGATCGGTGAGATCGGCGGTGGCATGGAAGCCGAAGCGGCTTATTGGATAAAAGAATCAGGAAATAAAAAACCGGTTGTTGGTTTTATCGCAGGACAAACTGCTCCTCCCGGTCGTCGTATGGGACATGCCGGCGCTATTGTTGGCGGCGCTGACGATACTGCTGCTGCTAAAATGAGGATCATGACTGAATGCGGAATTCATGTAGTGCAAAGCCCGGCGGATATTGGTAAACGAATGAAAGAAATTATTAAATAGAGAAAGCCCCGTAAGTACGGGGCTTTTCATTTATAAGATAAAATTAAAAACCACGGTTCCTGCCATAATCTCTATCGTCGCTACGATCCCAATCCCTATCATTACGATCATTGCTATCCCAACCACGATCTCTCCTATCATATCTTCTTTCATCAATATTTACATAACCTGAATAGTTAACAGTGATGCGAAGGTCATTGTTTCTTACAAAGAAGTTCTTTGCAGATACAAGACGCATTCTTCCAAAGAAGCCACGGCTTCTTTCATATACCTGGATCGAGTGCATTCCTGGACGCATTCTGTCCAGTCGAATCGTATTATCGTTGCGATAGTTTCTGCCATCTACAACTAGTTCAAAATTTCGATTTGATTTGATTGTTACTGATGGTGGCCTGTCGGCTGCCATGGTTGATAAGGTGAGCAGTAAACCTGCTGCGAATGTCAAAATTGTTTTCATTTTTTTAAATTTTAAGGTTACCGGTGGAGTTTACCGGGCTACGCTCCAACCAATTCCAATTATTCCCGGCACATTGTTTAATTGTTTTATTTATTTTTCGAATCATTTTTTTTGTTCTTGTCCTGGTTATACCACTGATCGCCATCCCATCCTTTTCCCTGCTTACCGATAGTGATATAACCTGAGAAATTAACATCGATATCAAGATCTTTACTTGTTAACTCAAACTGTTTTGATGAAACAAGCTTGTATTTACTACCGAATAATCCTGTCTTTTTTTTCCAAACATCGATATAGTGTATTCCTTTTTTCAGATCATTTAATGAGACCTTCTTTTCGTTATTAAATTGTTTTCCATCAATCACTATTTTGAACTCACCGGTTGAAGTAACAGTTACAGACGGATGTTTTTCTCCAGCTAAAGCAACCGATGAGATCGAAATGAAAGCGAGAAGTGTCAAAATTGTTTTCATATAAAGGGTTTTAGTTATTTATTATTGGTATTGACGGATATATTCTTTCAATGCTTCTTTGTTATTGTTGAATGTAAAAGCATCATTCAGCATGAAATAATTCCCTTTGTCAACTGTTTTACCATATGCATACTTAGCAATATCCAACCTGTTATTCTCAAAAGTGAACAGCAAGACCATTTCCTTTACCTGCTGACTTGTAAAATAATTCTGGTCAATGATCTGCTTTGCTGTTGTCAGTCTCGTGTTTTCAAACCATTCCCTGCGCAGGCTTTCCTTTGTCTGGGTAAAATCGGTATTGCTCATCGCATGGCTGTAGTTATTGTCGTAACGGGGATCGTCATTATTACGATCATCATCGTTATCACGGTTATCCCTGTTATCTCCATCATTGTTACCATAATCTCTGTCTTCACGTTTGCCGCCATTATCATAGGTATTGTTCCGATCCCGGTTGTGATCATCGTTTCTGTCATAGTAATCTTCATCATTGTACCAATCATCATTAGGATCAATTCTGCGTTCATCGATCATGACTTTTCCAAAACGATTAACAAGAATATCAAAATGATAACCATCCCTGAATGTTGCTCTGATATTGTAAATGGTTTCCTCTCTCTTGTTACCAAAATTCCAACCTGTTTTTCTTTTCAATTCACGCAACACTCTTACGTTATGCGTACCCGGGCGAATACTACTTATGGTAAGAGTATTTCCATTAAGATCGTACCGGCGGCCATCAACTTCCACAAACATTTTGTTGTTACTAACGCTGGTGACGGTAAGGCGGGTACCGTCGTAGGCCATTGATGCAAGTGAGAAAATGGTGCTAAGTAAAAGGGTAAAAATTGTCTTCATATATTTTGTTTTGTGTGAACAATTTTGTTCTGGATACAATTATTCCAATGCCGTGCCATTGGTGCGTAAGAAAACGTTAAAGGCTAAACCGCTACTTATCGTTAACAATTATTAATTAATGATCGCATTCACTTATGAAAAATCATTCTTCTCCGCATCTCATAAGCATTGATAGTACTATCTTGTAAAAAATTTAACGGCATGTTGATGCAACCATTGAAAACTTTATCGTCGCTGGCATTTTTGATTTGCATTTTGCTAACAAATGGCTATTCCCAAACTCCTGTGAAAAACTATGAGAAGGAATGGAAGAAAGTGGATGAGTTGATCACTAAAAAGAAACTTCCTAAGTCGGCATTAGCTGAAGTAAAGCAAATTTATGCGCTTGCTAAAAAGGAAAAACAGGATGCGCAGATCATAAAGGCGGTTGTTTATATGGTCGGGCTACAAAGAGAAACAAGAGAAGAAAACGAAGCAATAGCAATAAAAGATATAGAAAAGGAAATAGCAGACAACAAAGAGCCGGTTGTGTCTATACTGAAAAGCCTGGAAGCAGAAATTTATCAAACCTATTTTAACAATATTCGCTGGCAGATATATGATCGAACTGAAACAATTCAATTCAAAAAGGATGACCTCGCTACCTGGAGTGCCGGTAATTTCTTTAAAAAGATCAGTGAACTCTACCTGCAATCGATTAAAAATGAAAAATTACTCCAGGAAACAAAGCTTGCAACATATGACGCTATAATAATAAAAGGTAATGTTCGTCATCTGCGTCCAACGTTATATGATCTTCTTGTATACCGGGCTTTAGAATATTTTAAATCAGATGAAAGAGACCTGGACAGACCTGCTTACTCATTTGAAATTGACCAGGCCTCGGCCTTCGATCCCGCTGCAGATTTTATAACAAGAAAGTTTGTAACGAAAGATTCTTTGTCTTTACAACATAAAGCGCTGTTACTATACCAGCAATTGATCGCTTTCCATTTAAAGGATGCAAAACCCGATGCGTTACTGGATGCTGACATTGACCGGTTAGAATTTGTACATGAAAATTCAACTCATCCTGATAAAGAAGAATTATATCGTGTTGCATTAAATCACATCGCTAATCAATATGCAAATCATCCTGCCGCACAACAGGCCTGGTACCTGCTGGCAAAAAAATACAATGAAGAAGCAAGCGAATACAAACCATTTGGCGATACCACAAACCGCTACAAAAGAATTACCGCTAAAGAAATTTGTGAAAAAGTAATTAATCAAAAAGATTTTTCAGAAGGTAAGATGAATTGCATTAACCTGCTGAATGAGATCAAAAACAAAGAACTCAATTTTAGTATTGAAAAAGTAAATGTACCGGGAGAAGCATTCAGGGCTTTTGTTACCTACCGAAACATTGAAAAGTTATATTTTAGACTCATCAAACTTGACGATAACCTAAAAGAAAAACTTGGCAACTATTACGATGAAAAATTATGGAATGAATTGCTGGCAACTCCATCAATTAAAAACTGGCAACAATCATTGCCAGCAACAAAAGACTATCAAACCCATTCTGTAGAAATAAAAGTAGATGCCTTGCCTATCGGAGATTATTTATTATTGGCTGCCTCCGATGATAACTTAAAAAATGCAACAATTGGCGCAAGATCGTTTTATGTTTCCAATATCAGTTTTATCAACCAGGACAAAGACCATTTTATTTTGAACAGAGAAACAGGTAAACCTCTTATTTCAGCGGCAGTACAGGTTTGGGAACAGCGATATGATGCCAAGCAATCTAAATACGTTAAACAAAAAGCGACTTTATATAAGACAGATGCACATGGTTACTTTAAGATCGCCAATCCTCCGGAAAAAAACTATTCATATACCTACGCATTGGATATAAGTTATAATGATGATAAGCTTTTTATGAATGATTGGATAAGCGACTATTATTACAGGCAACCTGAAACTAAAGATGAACCGGTCATCGAAAAAAGGAGGATATTCTTTTTCACTGATCGCGGTATTTACAGACCCGGACAAATAGTCTATTTCAAGGGCATTGCAATTATTCCCGATGATGAAAAAACAAATAAAGTATTGGCTGATTTCAGTACCTACATTTATTTCAAGGATGCCAATAACCAGGTCGTTGACTCGATCAAATTAAAAACAAATGAATACGGTTCATTCTCTGGCAAGTTTCAAATACCACAAGGAATCCTTAATGGAGAATTTTCTATACATGCAGAAAATGAAAAGGGTCAAACCAACTTTTCTGTTGAAGAATACAAACGTCCCAAATTCTATGTCGAGTATGAAAAAATAAAAGGCACATTTAAAGTAAATGATAAGATAAAAATAAATGGGTTTGCAAAAGCCTATGCTGGAAATAATATTGATGGAGCTATGGTAAAATATCGGGTAGTTCGTATAGCAAGATTTCCTTATCCGTGGTTGTTATGGCGGTGGTGGCAACCACCTTCTCCTCCGATGGAAATTGCACATGGTGAAGTAAAAACAGATAAAGATGGAAAGTTTATCGTAGAATTTGAAGCTATTCCTGATAAAACGATCGACAAAAAACTTGATCCCATTTTTGATTACAGCATTACCGGTGACATAACAGATATCAATGGTGAAACGAGAAGTGGGGAGTCATCCGTTTCCGTTGGTTATAAATCATTGATCCTATCTGTTGACCTTCCTTCCTCATTGACTATTGATAGTTTGAATAAAATATCTATCCGCACTGAAAATATGGCTGGAGAATTTGAGCCTTCGAAAGTAAAAGTTAGCATTTCAAAACTCAAAGAAGAAAAACGCCTCATTCGCAAACGCTATTGGGAAAGGCCTGACCAGTTTGTAATGAGCAAAGAAGAATATATAAAATATTTCCCTTATGATGAATATGATAACGAAACAGACTATCAAAGCTGGATGAAAGAGAAACAGGTGTATCAAAATTCTGATTCGATTCGTGAACATTCAACATTCAACATTCAACATTCAACATTTGCACCAGGGTGGTATGTAGTTGAAATATCCACCAAAGACAAAAATGGAGAAGAAGTAAAAGATGTAAAATATATTCAACTTGTTGATGAAAAGAATAACCAATTAAGCAGCCCCCAATATTTATGGACGCAGGGTGCAAAACAAATAGAACCCGGAGAGAAAACAGAGATAAAAATTGGAACTTCTGCTGATGACTTATTTATAGTACAGGAAATAGACAAATCTCACGATTCACGCATCACGTCTCACGATTATAGATTTGAAAACCTCAATAATGAGAAAATATCTTTTGCCTTTACAGCAACAGAAACCGATCGTGGCGGTTTTGGCGTTAATTTCTTTTTTGTAAAACATAATCGTTTTTACCAATATAATGATGTGATCAATGTGCCGTGGACCAATAAAGATCTGAAAATTGAATATGCGACATTCCGTGATAAAACTCTACCCGGCAGTGAAGAAAAATGGAAAATAAAGATCAGTGGTTATAAAAAGGAATCGGTTGCATCGGAAATATTGGCGAGCATGTATGATGCTTCGTTGGATCAATTTAAATTTCATAGCTGGATTGAGCCGAATATTTGGCCATATTATTATTCCAGAAGCCTTTGGAGTAGTGATAGGAATTTTATAAAAATTCAATCACAAGAAAAACCTAACAGAGATTTTAATTCAGAAAAGTATGTTTACAAGCAATATGATATACTTGCAACATATTATTATCAGGGGACTCTTGCTAGTAAACAGCGACTCGATAAAGCATTGCAAGGAAGAGTTTATGGCTTAACAGTTCCTTCTGTGCCCAGGACGGACGATCTAAATGAAGTTGTTGTTGCCGCTGGAAGAATGCCAAATAAACAAATCGCAAATTCACCAGTCTACTATGAATCGCTTGAAAATCTAAAAGGGGTAGATCATTTTGCAACCAGCACTTTAAATTATCATACAGAAGTTCAAAAACAAAATCAACAAAGTTCTGTAATACAAATCCGCAAAAACTTCAGCGAAACAGCTTTCTTCTTTCCCGATCTGAGAACAAATGAAAATGGAGATATTGAATTTTCATTTTCTATGCCCGAAGCATTAACAAGATGGAAATTCCAGGCATTAGCATATACAAAAGACTTGGCATTTGGTTATAGCAGCAAAGAGATTGTTACACAAAAACAATTGATGGTGCAGCCAAATGCACCGAGGTTTTTAAGAGAAGGTGATAGAATGGAATTCAGCGCCAAGATCGTTAACCTTATTGATAAAGAATTAACAGGGCAAGCCGAATTGCAATTGTTTGATGCGGCAACGAATGAATCGGTAAGTGGTTGGTTCAATAATATGTATCCGAATCAATACTTCACAGTAGCTGCAGGACAAAGTGAAGCGGTGGTATTTCCGATACAGGTTCCTTATTTATTTGATAAAGCATTAGTATGGCGTGTTGTTGCAAGATCCGGTGATGTAAGCGATGGCGAAGAAGCAGCGATGCCTGTGCTTACTAATCGAATGCTGGTAACAGAAACACTTCCTTTGAACTTGCGAAATACCCAAACGAAGAATTTCAGATTTGAAAAATTATTGACATCAGGAAATTCTGAGACATTACAACATCATTCGCTTACTGTTGAATATACTTCGAACCCGGCATGGAATGCAGTGCAGGCTTTGCCTTATTTAATGGAGTATCCTTATGAATGTGCAGAGCAAACATGGAACCGTTACTATGCAAATGCATTGGCGTCAAAAATTGCAAATGCTTCGCCACGCATCAAACAAATATTTGAAAGCTGGAATACAAAAGACACTGCTGCATTATTAAGCAATCTTCAAAAGAACCAGGAACTGAAGGCGGTTTTATTGGAAGAAACGCCATGGGTATTGCAGGCAAAAACAGAAGCACAGCAAAAGAAAAATATTGCTTTGCTTTTTGATATGGTAAGAATGAGCAGTGAAATGACCAGCTCTTATGAAAAATTAAAACAAATGCAAAGTGAGAAAGGTGGATTTGTTTGGTTCAAAGGTGGGCCGGATAATCGTTATATCACGCAATACATTGTTACAGGCATCGGCCATTTAAAAAAATTAGGAGTCGATGTTAAAAAGCTGGAGCCAATTCTTAAACTTGCTATCCCCTATCTTGATCTGCAGATCAAAAAAGAATATGATGAACTGAAAAAGAATAAAACTGACTTAAACAAGTATACTCCTGATTATAGTGAGATTCAATATCTGTACTTGCGGAGTTTTTTTCCCGAACAAAAAATTGCTGCAGCCTCACAAACGGCTTACACTTATTTTCGAAGCCGTACCCAACAAACATGGACCAAACAAAGCAAGTATATGCAGGGAATGATCGCATTGACCATATTCAGAACTGGAGATACAAAAACTCCTGCAGCCATTTTAAGATCCTTAAGGGAAACGAGCATCGATAATGAAGAGTTAGGAATGTATTGGAAAGAGAATAGCGGTGGTTGGTTCTGGCACCAGGCGCCAATCGAAACACAAGCATTATTAATTGAAGCGTTTGGCGAGATCACTAAAGACACAAAGACTGTTGACGATCTGAAAACATGGTTACTGAAAAATAAACAAACCACCAACTGGAAAACAACGAAAGCAACGGCAGAAGCATGTTATGCTTTATTGTTGCAAGGAACCGATCTACTGATCAATGAATCTGTTGTTGAAATTAAATTGGGCAAAACAACTATTAAGTCAACAGATGATAAACAGGAAGCTGGTACCGGTTATTTCAAAAGATCGATCGCCGGTCCATTAGTTACTCCTAATATGGGGAACATCAGCGTATCGGTTCAACCAGTAAAAAGCCAGAGTACCAGCACAACAACATGGGGAGGTATTTACTGGCAATATTTTGAAGACCTTGATAAAATTACAACAGCATCTACTCCACTAAAGCTTGATAAAAAACTATTTGTTGAGACCAATACTGATCGCGGCCCTGTACTTACACCTATAAACGAAGGAGATGCCGTAAAAGTCGGTGATAAAATAAAAGTAAGAATTGAACTTAGAGTTGACCGTGATATGGAATATGTTCATATGAAAGACATGAGAGCTTCATGTCTTGAACCAGTAAATGTTTTAAGTAGTTATAAATGGCAGAGTGGCCTCGGCTATTATGAAACAACCAAAGATGCCAGTACCAATTTCTTTTTTGATTACCTGCGCAAAGGAACTTATGTGTTTGAGTATGCATTGTTCGTAACACATACTGGTAATTTCAGCAATGGAATTACCAACATTCAATGTATGTATGCACCGGAGTCTTCCTCGCATAGTGAAGGGATAAGAATAAATGTTGAATAAGGTTCATTCCTTATCTCTTAGTGAAACCCATTATTTTTGAGAATGGTTGTTGATTATCTCATTATCGGGCAAGGTATTTCGGGGACATGGCTCAGCTATTATTTACAAAAGGCAAACAAGTCATTTATTTTAATTGATAATAAGCAACCCAACTCAGCTTCAAGAGTTGCTGCAGGCATCATCAACCCTGTAACAGGAAGGAGAATTGTAAAAACATGGATGATCGATGAGCTTCTTTCCTTTCTTATTCCGGCCTATGAAGAATTAGGAAATGAACTTAACATCAAAGCTATTGAGAAAAAAAGTTCGATCGACTTCCACCCTACTCCACAAATGAAAATTGCTTTTGATGAAAGAGTAAAGGAGAATGCAGATCTTTTATTTCATCCTAAAGATCAAGGGCAATATCAAAACATATTTAATTATGATTTTGGATTTGGTGAAGTAGATCCCTGTTATGTTGTCAATTTAAAAGAAATTCTACCTGCATGGAGAAAAAAACTTTTATCAAATAACCAATTGCTGGAAGAAGATTTTGAAATTACCGAATTGAAACAAGCAAATGCAGGAGTAAACTATAAAAATATAAAAGTGGAAAAAATAATTTTTTGTGATGGCATTCAATCTTCTCAAAATCCATTTTTTAAAAATCTTCCTTTCGCTTTAAATAAAGGTGAAGCGTTGCTTATTGAATCGCCTGGTATTCCTTCAACACATATTTTTAAAAAAGGAATGATGTTTACATCAATTCAAAAAGATCTTTTTTGGCTTGGCTCAAATTATTTATGGGAATTTCCGGATGATCAACCAACGAAACAATTCAGGAAGCAAACTGAATTGTTATTAAAAACATGGTTAAAGGTTCCCTTTAAAATTGTGGATCACATAGCATCTGTTCGTCCTGCTAATATTGAGCGTCGTCCTTTTGTTGGTCTTCATCCTATTTATAAAAATATTGGTCTCTTAAATGGTATGGGAACAAAAGGTTGTTCATTGGCACCATTCTTTGCAAAGCAATTAACGAATCATCTTATCAACGGACATCAAATATTACCTGAAGCTGATATTAGCAGGTTTTCAAAAATACTCATGCGATAAGATTATGAATAAGATTCAACCACATTGAATTATTTTTGATTTCCACCCCAATCAAACTCAACTGCAATGACAGAAAAGAAAGAAACTTTTTACCAGATACCTGCCCGCTTCCGCAGGTTGGAGAATATGCATATTGCTTTTTGGCTAATGAAAGATATTAGCTGGTGCATGATCTGGAAAACACTTGGCATCATTATGATCGTACCTACACTTTCGGTAGCTATCTATATCGCATACCGCACAAGAACGATCAAATCTGAGTTGGCACATAACCTGGCAATAGTGTTTTGGATCAGCGCCAATGCTTATTGGATGATCAGTGAATTTTTTGGGTTTGATTCTATGATTGTCTGGAGAGATTTTACAGGAAAGCATATGGCATTAATACCTTTCACACTTGGCGCTGCTATTTTATTATATTATTATCTTGTTCAGCGTCGCTATGAATTAAAAGAAGAGCATGCTATGACGATGTGACCGAAAAGAAAAAGAGCCTACAATTGTTTTCAATTGTAATGCTCTTTATAAAGTAAACATTTTCCTTCTAATAATTTTTAGGAAGTGGCAAATACGAGTTCTTTCTTTTTCTTTTCAAAGAAAAGTTTCTTGCACAAATAAAGTAGTGTTAGTGTTATCATAGTTCGGGTTTTAGAATTTTGTAGGTTGTGTTCGGATCCTGGTTTAGGACACGACATAATGCATCATACAACTGGGGCATATTAATTTTAAGATCTGCCGGGTTTTCAAAAAATGCTTCCACGCTTACTGCCCAGAATTCGTGAATATTCGTCAACGCATAATTGCGTAAATAGCTTTGCCTTTTTGTAATTACATCTGCCAGTATAGGACCTGTCGTTGTTGAAAATTTATCATAATTAGCTCGAAAGTTTTTATCAACGCCATATTTCGCAAAGTAATTATTAAATAAAAGTGCATGGCTCATTTCATGTACCGCCACATTTATATTATCTGTATTATCGGAATAGCCAAAAAGAAAATGTTTCCATGAAAGATAGATGCCCTCTGGCGCCACGTGGCCTATATACAATTCTTCATCATTGTCCATCCGGTATGCATCAGCCAGTATATAAATATTTTTGAAATGCTGCATCAGGTAGCTCTTCAAACCAAATGTTACCTGCACTGCAGAAGCTGCTGTTAAAACAGGGATCTCTTCTTTTGGTTCAAGCCCGATATAATGAAATTGCTTATGATTAACATACTGATGGACCCTGTTTACAAATTTTTGCTTTAGTTCAAAAGGAAGGTCGTTGAAATATTGAATGCGGCTGCTGATTATGTAGGAATAATGATTAAAAATTTCGTCGCTGACCAATTCCTCTACAGGAAGTTGAACTGGAGCTTCCAGCTTTTGAGGGGCAAAAAAACTATTCAATTTTCTTAAAAATGTCAGCATGTTTTAGGGTTCGGAACTTTAAAAATATATAATCGCTTTTCAAATTGCAAGCTTTACGATTTTTTTGAGTGGAATTACTAATGATTTAAAAACGATGAAATGAATAGGAAAATTACGTTAGGCCGAAAATAATTTATATAAAAGCCGGGAACTCATTTGGTCGCAACGGGTCCTGGTTCAGCGTATCACATAAAATGGAATATAATTGAGGCAAATTATCTTTTAAATACTGGGAGTTTTCAAAGAAATATTCAACGCTAACGGCCCAAAATTCCTGGAAATTAGTAAAGGCATAGCCCCTCAAATAACTCTTTTTTTGAACAATAGCCTGCGTCATCATGGGTCCAAAAACTGCTGGCAGCTTTTCAAGATCCTTTCTAAAATCCCAATCGATCCCAGTTTCTTTAATAAAATTTTGGTGATACAGCGCATGCGCCATTTCATGCAGCGCTACATTCACTCCATCCGTATAATCAGCAAAACCCTGCACAAAATGTTTCCATGAAATGTATATTCCTGTTGGCGATACATGACCGATATATAATTCTTTTGCCTCCAAAGCCTGGTAGGCATCCGACAAAATATATATTTCTTTAAAAAAGGAAGCAGGTAATTTTTTAACCCAAAAGAAATTTGGATTGAGGCTGCACTTAAAAGTATCATGATATCCTCTTGCGGATCCAGTCCATTAAAATGAAATGATTTTGATTTCCTGAAATTGTAAACTCTCTTTAAAAACTTTTGTTTGTTCGACTCATTCAGTTGCTTGAAATAAGGTAGCACCCGTGAAATGATCAAAGAATAATTATTACTTAATTCAACAGGGATCGCTTCTTCCTGGAATGAGGAATTAAAAGGATCAGGTCCTTCATTTGCAGATAATCTTTTAAAAAAATTTTGGAGGAAGTTGGCCATCGTACCTCTCAAATATACTCATCAAGCCAAATCTTCAGGCATCTATTTGTCCTTATCTTTGCCGCCGTTGAATTTTTGGGGCCCGGCCAAAGTGCTACTATTAGACTTATGTTGCGTCGCACTCTTGTACTTTGGGAATCATTTTCAGCAAAATCCGAAATCCCAAATCTAAAATCTAAAATCAAATGTTTCGTTCTCACACATGTGGCGAATTAAGAATTAGTAATGTAAATAGCGAAGTGACTCTTGCGGGCTGGGTACAAACGATCAGGAAATTTGGCGCCATCACTTTTGTTGACCTCCGTGACCGTTATGGTATTACACAACTTTTATTGGGCGAAGAATTAAATCAGCAATTGACCGAAAATCCTTTGGGGCGTGAATTTGTTTTACAGGCAACCGGCACTGTTCATGAAAGAAGTAACAAAAATTCCAATATACCTACCGGCGATGTTGAAGTAATTGTAAAATCATTTAAAATATTAAATAAGTCAGCCGTACCCCCGTTCACCATCCAGGATGACACAGATGGTGGCGACGATATCCGGATGAAATATCGTTTTCTTGATCTGCGCAGGAATGCTGTAAAGAAAAACCTTGAGCTACGTTACGCTGTAAATCGTGCAACAAGAAATTATCTGCATCAGCATGGGTTCATGGATATTGAAACGCCTTTTTTGATCAAATCAACTCCCGAAGGTGCAAGAGATTTTGTTGTTCCGTCAAGAATGAATGGTGGGCAGTTTTATGCATTACCTCAATCACCACAAACATTCAAGCAATTATTAATGGTAAGCGGTTATGATCGCTATTACCAAATTGTAAAATGTTTCCGTGATGAAGATCTTAGGGCTGATCGTCAACCTGAGTTTACACAGATCGACTGCGAGATGGCTTTTGTTGAACAGGAAGATATTCTGAATATGTTTGAAGGCTTGATCAAATCCATTTTCAAAGAAGTAAAAGGAATTGACTACACTGAGAAAATGCCGCGAATGACCTGGGAAGATGCAATGTGGAACTATGGCAATGACAAACCAGATATTCGTTTTGAATGGAAATTGCTGAATCTGAAAAAACCGTCTTCCGTTTATACAAATAAAAAAGAGTCATCAGAATTGATCGCAGGCGCAGGCTTTGGTGTTTTTGATAATGCTGAAACAGTAGTTGCAATTGCAGTTCCTGGCTGCAGCGAGTATAGTCGCAAACAAACGGATGAATTAACAGAATGGGTAAAACGTCCGCAGATCGGAATGGGTGGACTTGGGTTTATTAAGTGTAATAAAGACGGGACATTTAAAAGCAGCATGGATAAATTTTTCAATGAAGAAAAATTGAAAGCGATCGCTGCTGCCTGCAATGCCTCTGCGGGTGATCTTGTTCTAATATTGGCAGGTGCCGAAGAAAGAACAAGAAAAGCCATCAGTGAACTACGCCTTGAAATGGCAGAACGTCTTGGCTATAGAAAAAAAGATGAATTCAAACTTGTTTGGGTTTTAGATTTCCCATTGTTTGAATACGATGCAGAAGATAATCGCTGGGTGGCCCGTCATCATCCGTTTACATCACCTAAGCCGTCAGATATTGCCACAATGATCAATAACAATCCTGTTATTGAAAATGCTGCTGAATATTTAAAACATCCTTATGCCAACATCAAAGCAAATGCTTATGACATGGTGATGAATGGAAATGAGATCGGTGGGGGTTCGATAAGGATCTTCCAAAGAGAGCTGCAGGAAAAAATGTTTGCAGCATTAGGAATGACGAAAGAGGAATCACTACATAAATTCAGTTTTCTTCTTGGTGCATTTGAATATGGTGCTCCACCACATGGTGGTATTGCATTCGGCTTCGACCGGCTCTGCGCTATCCTCGGCGGCAGCGAAGGCATTCGTGATTTTATTGCATTTCCAAAAAACAATGCGGGTCGTGATGTAATGCTGGATGCCCCATCAACAATTGATGAAAAACAATTGGTGGAATTACAAATAAAGTCAACCGCAAAACAGCAATGACCCGATTCTGGCTGGTAATGCTGCGGATCGTTTGTATCATACAAATATTGATCGCAGTGTTTCAATGTCTTTCTTCATTCACTGGCTTAGTGTTAAATGGAGTGTTTATATTTCTGCTGCAGTCAATTGCTTTTGCTTTAATAGCGATATTGCCAATAATAACGTTTAATATTTCCAACAATTATTTCCCTGGTAGGATCATTGAAGGAAGGCAGAAAAAAAACTTCAACCGCATTTTTCTCATAAATTTTTTATTGATCTCTTTGCTTTTTGGTTTCGTCTTCCAGGACTTTAAGGATTACAGAAACTCAGTAAGAATTTCTCATATATTTTCAGGGGAAGCAAATTACCTATCCTCAGTATCTTATTTACTCAGCCTTATTATTTCCTGTGCCATGTTGATCTTTCACTTTAGCATTTTATATGGCCATTACTGGATGCGCAGATATATAAATAATAATGCCAACCGCAAGCAATTTGATTTTGAAATACAGGATAAAAATGACAAATAAAAAACTGTGAAATCTTTCGGACATTGGTAAGTCAACGATCTTAAGATGTATTTTTATAATAAATCATCCTCCATGAGATCAAGCCTTTTGATTCTTATTCTCTTTACACTAGTCTTTTCTTCCTGCAAAAAAGAAGATGCTCCAGACCAAGATATGTCTGTTACAATGCTGAATGTATCTTATGGAACCAATGCCCAACAAAAGATGGATGTTTATTTACCCGCAACGAGAAGTGCAACAACTACCAAAGTAATGATCATGATCCACGGCGGCGGATGGAATACAGGAGATAAAACAGATTTTAATGAATATGTTGACAGCTTGAAAAAAAGAGAACCATCTTATGCAATATTCAATATCAATTACAGGCTTGCAAATACACCAGACCTTTTCCCTGCGCAAGAGCTGGATGTAAAAGCTGCCATTGAATTTATATATAATCAAAGACAGGAATATAAGATCTCAGATAAGTTTGTTTTAGTTGGTGGTAGTGCCGGTGCCCATCTTGCATTGTTACAGGGTTATAAATATTCTACACCGGTAAAAGCAAAAGCGATCATTGATTTTTTTGGCCCGACAGAATTGATCAGCATGTACAACAATCCCCCAAATCCACTTGTGCAACCAACATTGCTCTCTGTTACTGGCGGTACACCGACCACGAACAACATGATCTATACGCAATCAAGTCCAATAAATTTTGTTTCAGCACAATCACCACCAACGATGATCTTTCATGGCGGCACTGATATCGTGGTTTCTCCTTCCCAATCTGTTTTACTGGATACTAAATTGCAAACGGCAGGAGTTGTTCACCAGTATTTCTTTTATCCAACTGAGGGTCATGGTTGGTTTGGCGCCAATCTCTCTGATTCATTTAATAAGATACAGGCTTTCCTTGCCGCCAATGTTCAATGATTTGCTTCTTAATTTTATGTAGCCGGCATTATTACTACTATTTAGCTTTCTTGGTTTCGACTTTGCTAGTGGCAAAGTGGGTCCATTAATCGTTCAGTTTTCTACTCAGCAAATAGCACACAGATGACACAGATACCACAGATCATGACGGATTGATTCTGTTTCGCAGAATCAGGATTATAAAAGATCTGTGTAAATCTTTTTAATCCGTGCCATCCGTGTGCTATTCTTCTTTTCCTTAATTTGGAATAGTGAAACAAACTCCATTAGCAGAAAGAATTCGCCCTACTACATTAAGCGAATTAGTTGGCCAAGATCATCTGACCGGCAACAAAAGCATTCTTCGAACTGCAATAGAAAATGGGAAGATACCATCAATGATCTTATGGGGACCACCGGGCACTGGAAAAACAACTATTGCCAACATAATAGCCAACACATTAAAAGCTCCTTTCTTTCAACTCAGCGCTATTAGTGCAGGAGTAAAAGATGTAAGAGAAGTCATCGAAGAATCAAAAACCAAACCGGGAGCAATTTTATTCATTGATGAGATCCATCGTTTCAACAAAGGACAACAGGATGCATTACTTGGCGCTGTCGAAAAAGGAATTATTACTTTGATTGGCGCCACTACTGAAAATCCCTCCTTCGAAGTAAATGGCGCCTTGCTTAGTCGCTGCCAGGTCTATGTATTAAAACCATTAACGGATGATGATCTTCGTAAGCTTATTCAACAGGCAATTGAAAAAGATGAATGGTTAAAAAATAAAAATATTATCATTAAAGAATATGAAGCACTGTTTACCATTTCCGGCGGTGACGCAAGAAAGATCTTGAATCTTATTGAACTCTGTGCAGATGTCATGAAAGAAGGGGAAGAACTGACTGATAAAAAAGTAATGGACATCGCACAACAAAGAATTGCATTATATGATAAAAGCGGCGAGCAGCATTATGATATCATTTCGGCATTTATAAAATCTATTCGCGGCAGCGATCCGAATGCGGCTGTTTACTGGCTGGCAAGAATGATCGAAGGTGGTGAAGATGTAAAATTCATTGCACGCAGATTAGTGATCCTTGCAAGTGAAGATATTGGCAATGCAAATCCCACAGCATTGGTTTTGGCAAACTCAGCTTTTGAAGCGGTAAATAAAATTGGTTTTCCTGAATCAAGTATCATACTTTCTCAATGTGCTACTTACCTGGCGGCTTCAACAAAAAGCAATACGGCAGTTGCAGCGATCGGTGCTGCACAATCAGCAGTCAAACAGCACGGCGATCTTTCTGTACCGCTTCATATCCGCAATGCCCCGACAAGATTGATGAAGAATCTCGGTTATGGAAAAGATTACCAGTATTCTCATAGTTATGAAAATAATTTTTCGGCACAGGAATATTTACCTAAAGAATTATCCGGAACAAAATTTTATGATCCAGGCAAAAATGCAAGAGAAGAAGAGTTGAGAAAGTTTTTGAAAAGTTTATGGAAGGATAAATATGGTTACTAATTTAAAGGATCGTATAACAATGGAAAAAACTGCCCTTGCATCTTCTCTCCTTTCGGTACAATAGGAACTCCCTCAAGCAAAGGTTCATTAGAGTCAGAAATAACTCCATCAGCAAAAGCATTTATAACAAAAGCTCTTCTTGGCTTATCACTTTTATTTTCTCCAGACCCATGTAATGTCAATGAATGATGAAAGATCGCTTCGCCTGCTTTTACTTCTGCATATTGCGGATTGTCAAACTGTTTTTTCTGTTCATCATTTAAAAAATCCTTTATCCCTTGTATATCTCCGGCTAACACAGGTTTTGGCAATAAACCCCACCGATGACTGCCGGCAATGTATTGAACACAACCATTTTCTTTTGTCGCATTATCTAATCCGCACCAGCAGGTAAGATGCGCCACAGGTTTTGTCCTTGTCCAGTAAGAATAATCCTGGTGCCACGCCACAACACCGCCTTTTTTTGCCGGCTTCCAAAAAAGTTGGTCATGCCAGAAACGAACCGGAACATTTCCTAGTAATTGACTTGCGGCAACAAGAAAACGAGGGTTCCATAACACATCATGAAAACCATGTCCAATGCGCCAGGCACCTAATGCGTGAAATAATATAGTAGACGGATCAGCAGATTCGTTTGAATGAAATTCATAATACAAAGAATGAGAGGGATGATCGGTATCAGCAACTTCAGAAAACTCATTTCGTAAAAAATTTACCTGCGCATCATCCAACATTTTTATCCCTGCCAAAAACCCATTTTCATTAAAGAATGATACTTGTTCTCCTGTCAGTTTAAATTTCTCCCACTCATCTTTTGATGTTGGCCAATGAAATAGGTCGCTGACAAGCTTATGCACTTTACTAAGATCATTTACCGCCATAAAATTGTTTTTTTAAAATTACTGTTTTGAATGCAATGACCATTGTTTTCTTATTTTTAACTCTAAATTTTCCCGCATGAAAAAACTGTTTATTGCTGTTGTGTTCATCACCTCATGGAGTTTATTGTTTGCCCAAACAAATCAAAAAGACCCAATGATCGTGAAGATGGTTAATGAAATATCAAAAGATTCCTTGCAATCATATATTAAAAAGATGGTAAGCTTTGGCACAAGAAATACATTAAGCACACAAACAGATCCAAATCGTGGTATTGGTGCGGCACGCAATTGGGTATTCAGTCGCTTCAATGAATTTGCAAAACAGTCCGGTGGAAGACTGACCGCCATAATTGATACTACCACTCTACAAAAAGATGGACGAAGAGTTGACACAACACTTTTACTTGGTAATGTAATGGCAACATTAAAAGGAACAGATCCAACTGATAAAAGAATATTTATTATTAGCGGGCATTTAGATAATATGCGCAGCAATGTAATGGACAGAACGGGAGATGCACCCGGCGCCAATGATGATGCAAGTGGAGTAGCAGCAGTAATGGAATGTGCAAGAATAATGAGTAAACATCCTTTCCCTGCAACGATCATATTTGTAGCCGTAAGTGGTGAAGAGCAGGGCTTACTTGGTTCAACTTATATGGCAGAAAAAGCTAAAAAAGAAAGTTGGAATATCGAAGCAGTATTGAATAATGATATCATGGGTGGCAATAATCAAAATGAAACAAACAAAGCCACCAATAACCAGGTGAGAGTTTTTAGTGAAGGTCTTTCTGTTTTAGATACAGGAAGAATTGCAACAACTATCCGCAATCTTGGTTTGGAAAATGATGGCAAGCCAAGACAACTTGCACGATATGTAAAAGAAATAGGTGAACGCTATGTAAAGAATCTTAAGATCGTTATGATCTACCGCAATGACAGGTTTCTGCGTGGCGGAGATCACACTCCATATGTACAGCGTGGCTTTGCAGCAGTACGTATTACCGAAATGAATGAGAATTATAATCACCAGCACCAGGACGTAAGAATTGAAAACGGCATACAAATTGGCGACCTGCCTGAGTTCATGGATTTTGAATACCTGAGAAAAAATACAGCAATGAATCTTTGCAATCTTGCAAATCTTGCGAAATCTCCTTCAATGCCGCAAGAAGTAAAAATTGAAACAAGAAAGCTTACCAATTTTACTAACCTGTCATGGAAAGCATCGGCTTCCGGAAAAGTTAAGGGTTATCTTGTCTTAATGAGAGAGACGACAAGTCCTGTATGGGAAAAGAAATTTTTTACGACGGATACAAAAATGGATCTCCCTTATTCAAAAGATAATTATTTTTTTGCAGTACAATCAGTAAGTGAAGATGGTAATGAAGGTTTGCCCGTACTACCGTCCCCCGCAGGACGTTAATTAAAAAAATATGGTGAACTGGACAATAAAAAGATTTGACACATTAACATTAGATGAGTTATATAAAATACTGCAACTAAGAAATGAAGTATTTATAGTTGAACAAAATTGTGTTTATAATGATATTGATGGAAAAGATCGATCAGCCTGGCATTTAATGGCAGTTGAAGATGATAAACTAATCGCGTACACAAGAATTCTTCCATCGGGAGTTTCATACAGCGATCCTGCAATTGGCCGTGTTGTTACTTCCTCATCAAAAAGAAGATCAGGACTGGGAAGAGAGCTGATGAAACGATCAATTGAAACCTGCGAAAAACTTTTTGGCAAAATTTCCATCACTTTAAGTGCACAAGTTTATTTACAAAGTTTCTATGAATCATTTGGTTTTATTGTGGTGGGAGAAGAATATTTAGATGATGGAATACCTCACATAGAGATGTCTAGAAAACCTCTTGGTAAAAGCCCCGAGTAATAAAACTTCTTATTGCTACTGCAATAAAAATACTCTCTATTCGTCATTGATTGGTAGGAATTTATTTTCTACTTTAGTCGTCAGTCCAAATCCTAAAATTTCGGAATCTAAAAAGTTCCGTTGAAAAACACAAATCTGGTATCTATGAGAGCAATTATACACAGTTGCCGTATATTGATTACGGTTTTATTACTGTCTCTGTCATTATGGTCCAATTCGCAATCCATTTCCTTCAAAGATGGAAAATATGAATTCGGACTCGGTCTTGGCCCAGCATTCTTTCTTGGAGACCTTGGCGGATCCCACGGAGTTGGTAAGCCATTTATTGCTGACCTGGATTTACCGCTTACAAAATTTTCAAAAGGGCTTTATGTAAACGTATATCCTTCTGAATGGCTCGGTCTTCGCCTGGCACTCAACCGGTCATTCCTGGAAGGAAGCGATGACGAGGTAAACCTTTCTGGTGGTCGGGAATTTGCAAGATGGCGCCGCAATCTATATTTCCAGTCAAAAATAACAGAGCTTTATTTTGGCTTTGAATTTTATCCAACAGTTTTTCTTGAAAACTATGATGGTTTGAAGGGGAAATTCAGACCATATGGTATTGCAGGTGCCGGTTTTTTCCATTTTAATCCTAAAGCTTATTATTATCCTGATCCGAATAACCAGAACTCAAAGCAACTGGTAGAACTTAAACCACTTCGCCTCGAAGGTCAGGGAATGTCTCAGTACCCCGATCGTAAGGAATATAAATTAACGCAACTTGAAATTCCTATGGGTGCAGGATTTAAATATTTCATTAAAGAAGATCTTTACATCGGCTTAGAAGTTTTACATCGTAAAACATTTACAGACTATATTGATGATGTAAGTACAAAATATATTGACCCCATTTACTTTTCTCAATACCTGGCGCCGGCAGATGTACCAATCGCCTATCAATTGCACAACCGCGAGCCGTTCCGTAATATAACAAGAACGTATATCGGCAAACAACGTGGTGATCCAAAAGAAATGGACTCATATTTCTCAACCATAATCCGTTTTGGCTGGAGGTTAAATGGAAACAATTCGCCAAACCGAAGGGCTTTGCGACAGATGCGATGTCCGCTCTACTTTTAATCCGTCACCAATCCGAGCCCAATATGAAAACAAACTCTACTCTACCTTACTTAAAAAATTCATCTTTTCTCTTTGGCCTGGCTTTGCTACTGGGTTCCATCCAGTCATGCTCAGTAACTGAAAACACAAATGCTGAAAGCAAAAATGCAAAGACATTAAAAAAAGAAAGAGAAGTAAAGATCTACCCTGACTTATTAAAAAATGTGATGCACGTAAAAAGTGTAGAAACTGCAAAGGTTGACTTCTTTGTATTCGATTCGGAGGGTACGATCATGGTACATTATAAAATGAATGAGAAAGATCATAAAAAAATTAATGGCCTGGAAAAAGGGATTTATTCTTACCAGGTTTTTAAGAATGACGAAATGAGTGAGTCTGGACAGTTTATTATAAAATAGTTCTTTACAATATTTAAGGCAGTTCCAATAAGGGCAGCGGGCTCTTTAAAATACAATACCTGGTGACTAAACCCTAATCCGTTCTCTATTTGTTACTCTCAAAGTGTGTATTAAAAATTTTATTGAACACCTGCTGCCATCCTTATTGGACATCTTATTACTTTGCTCTTTAATTTACCACCCAAAAAACTCCCGCAGTCAGGAAAATTTAATCTGTACACCCTATATGAAAGTCCGTTGGTTTAACGAATTTCATTGAAAACGATTATTCCTTATTCCTCCTGAAAAAAAACTGCGGGGGTTTTTATTTTATTTCGTGTGCCAGAAATTCTGCTGTATAACTGTCTTTACACTTTATTAAGCCTTCCGGTGTGCCTTCAAATAAGATTTTTCCGCCGCCATCACCCCCTTCAGGACCAAGATCAATAATATGATCACCAACTTTTATAACATCCATATTATGTTCGATAACAAGCACAGTATTGCCACGATCCACTAATTTATTAAGAACTGAAAGTAAATGCTGAATGTCTTCAAAATGCAAACCAGTGGTTGGTTCATCAAGTATATAAAAAGTTTTACCTGTATCTTTTTTGCCAAGCTCTGTTGAGAGTTTAACCCGTTGCGCTTCTCCCCCGCTTAAAGTAACTGCACTTTGCCCAAGAGTGATATAACCCAGTCCCACTTCTCCAAGAACTCTTATTTTCCGATAGATATATGGAATATGCTGGAAAAATTCTACCGCTTCCTCTACCGTCATTTCAAGCACATCTGCAATGGATTTTCCTTTGTACCGGATCTCCAGCGTTTCTCTATTATATCTTTTACCATTACATTTTTCACAATGCACATATACATCGGGAAGAAAATTCATTTCAATAACCCGCATACCACCACCTTCACACACATCACAGCGGCCGCTTTTTACATTAAATGAAAAACGACCTGCATTATAACCTCTGATCTTAGCTTCCGGTATCGAAGCAAATAATGTTCTTATATCCGTAAAAAAACCGCAATAAGTAGCAGGATTGCTTCTTGGCGTACGGCCAATTGGCGATTGATCGATCTCTATCACTTTATCAATATGCTCAAGCCCCTTTACGTTTTTATATTCCAGTGGGGATACTCTTGAACCATAAGCATGTGTTGACAGGATCGGGTAAAGTGTTTCATTGATCAATGTTGATTTGCCGCTACCACTAACACCAGTAACAACAATAAATTTTCCCAAAGGAAATTTTACATCCAGATCCTGAAGGTTGTTTCCTTTCGCTCCTTTTAGCTCTATGAATTTTCCATTGCCACTTCTTCTTTCTCCCGGCACCGCTATTTTATGATGACCATTGAGATAATTAGCCGTAAGTGTATCAAGTTTGAGCATTTCTGCAGGTAGACCCTGCGCAACAATTTTGCCACCATGAAAACCCGCCTTTGGACCAATGTCAATTAAATAATCGGCTGACAGCATGATATCCTTATCATGCTCTACTACTAATACACTATTACCAATATCACGAAGATTTTTTAAAGCATCTATTAACCTGTGATTATCCCGTTGATGCAAGCCTATCGAGGGCTCATCAAGAATATAGGTAATACCCTGCAACTGCGAGCCGATCTGCGTGGCTAATCGTATTCTTTGGGATTCACCACCGCTTAATGTCTTTGAAGCACGGTTGAGTGTGAGATAAGTTAACCCGACATCCAAAAGAAATTGGAGGCGTTCTCTTATTTCTTTTAAAACATCTTTTGCAATGTTTTTTTGCTTATCCGTAATTCTTAATTCAATTCCATCAAACCATGCAGCAAGATTATCAAGGTTCATCTCACCAAGCTGAGAAATATTTCTTCCAAGAATTTTAAACCAAAGGCTTTCTTTTTTCAATCTTGCTCCATTACAGGCACCGCAAGTTTTTAAAGTTGTGAATTGCTGCACCCAATCTCTTAAAAATTCCGTGCTGCTTGTTGAAACAAACCACCTTTTCAACATTGGCACAATTCCTTCATAACTTCCCGTGTACTCATGAGGCACTGTTTCATCTGAAGCATCCACTTCCATTGAGGCGCTAATGTTTTTATCACCAAACAAAAGAAGATCTAATTGTTGCTTTGGCAATTTACCAATCGGAATGTCCAATTTTATTTTATACTTCCTCGCAAACTCCACCACTTGCTGAAACACACTGGCATCTCTTTCTTCTCCCAATGGTGAAATACCTCCTTCTTTTACACTAAGCGTTTTATCGGGCAACACAAGGTCCATATCAATCGTAAAAATATTTCCAAGACCTTTGCAGGTTGGGCAGGCGCCATAAGGCGAGTTAAAAGAAAATGAATTAGGCGATGGCTCTTCATAACTAATACCTGTGTCTTCACACATAAGTTGCTCACTATATTGTACAAGCTGCTTTTCTTCTACTAATAAAAACATCAGGTCCTTTCCAAGCTTCAAAGTTTGCTGTACACTTTGACTTAATCTTGCTTTTAGATCATCAGTTACTTGTAAACGATCAACTACTA